>Ga0316189_10006155_pt1 | contig 11466 bp, 10 predicted proteins | sample LowCovwburrow_MG_FD_204930 | JGI IMG/M metagenome (GOLD analysis project Ga0316189, IMG submission 204930) | Coastal sediment microbial communities from Maine, United States - Lowes Cove worm burrow | ecosystem: Environmental > Aquatic > Marine > Coastal > Sediment | place: USA: Maine... | reverse complement strand
GCAAAGGCAACACCATTTTTTCCAATGATGTTTTTCGCCATTTCATTTTCCTCTAAAGCCGTTACAACCCCCGAGATATCAACAAATCTTCCTACTCCTGCAAAAACCGGGCTCGTATTACTAACAGCCAAACTACTGCTTTTAGTAACCTTATTTTGTTCGGCGATTTCATCAAGGGTGGTTCCGGTTGATCTTTCTTTAATCAATGCCGCTTTCTTTTCCTTCATGATAATGTTTCTCACATTTTGACCTTTTCCAGACAGTCCAGCCTTGTTTTTGGCAGTTAGCATAACAACGCAATATCCATTGTCAAGATCAAATCTTTTGATGTCTCCTACCTCTGTATTTTCTTCAAAGGTCCATCTTACTATTTGTCTTTGCGACCCAAGTTCGGCTAAATTATCGCTAAAAACTTCTAAACTAAGCACTGGTCTAACAGAAAGTTTCTGTTCTTTAGCCAGTTCTAACATGTTTTCTCCAGAACTTATGTCAGAAGCAAAGGTCTCTGCTCTTTCAAAAATATCATTTTCAGTTTTTTCAGAAGGTTCAATTTTTTTCGAGAAAGTAGCGATCTGGACATTTTTTTGTATGTTCTTTTGATCGTCTATTCTAATAACATGGTATCCGAACTGAGACTTGACAACACCGGTTGATCCAATTGGGTTTTCAAATGTATAATCTCTAAATTCAGGAATCATTGTTTTGTATACAAAATAACCAAGATCTCCTCCATTGGCACCAGACACTTTGTCGACAGACATAGATTTGGCCAATTCTTCAAATTTAGAGGCATTTCCATTAACAACAGCCAATACGCTGTCTGCTACTTTCTTTGCTTCCTCTGGAGTTTGCACAACAGTTGGATCGGCTGTAGCACTTCCTGCAAAAGGAATTAGGATATGACTTGCTTTTACTGAATCAGGTAATTGTTTAACAGCCGTAATTTTTGATAATTTATAAAAGCCATTTTCCTTGTACGGACCATAAACCTCACCGATTTCCTTGTCAAAAATTGAATCAGCAACAATTTTCGACAGGGTACCTTTACTATAGAAGGCACCGTCATAAGGTGTGTCAGATTCATGCTCTGCGTTAAATTCGTTCATATCAACTGCATTTCTGAAACCTAAAACAGTCACATTTGATTTAGCCGCATTGCTGTATTCTTCACGATCGTCAAGCATCTGAAGCAACTCTTGCTCAATTGCTTTTTCATCTTCTGCGGTTGCTTGAATTCTAAATTGAACAAATTGAATGTCTCTCGATTCTTCTACGGTATAGGCTTTTGGATGCGCCTTGATATAGTTTTTTATTTCATCGGCTGATACAGTAATTAAACTATCAGGAATGCTCGAAAACGGAACATAGACATAATCTAGATCCACACTCGTGTTTTGGTAAAAATAGTCTCTTTTCCCTTCGCTTAAGGTACTTCCTAATCCAGCTCTGATTAAAGCATTATACGTATTTTGCTCCAGGTTTTTTTTGATACCTTTTTCATAATTGATCCAACCTAACCATGCCGCAGCACCGCGCTCATCCTCTTCGGAATTGTCTTTTAATGTTGCGATATATTCTTTTAATTTTTCAGGATCAAAAAGCCCAATTTCGTTGGCAAACTGAGGACTGTTTTGTGAAGAAATTTGTGAAACCATGGCATCCCAGACATCCTTTTCTCCAACAACTACACCAGATTCTTCTAATTGAGTTTGGTAGATTTTTTCACGAACTAAGGTGTTCCATGCATTATTAACATTTTGCATGTTGGAAGATCTTCCATTTGATCTGGTTCTGAAGAATTCTACTTGTTGTGCAAATTCTTCCCTTGAAATGGGCTCGCCATTCACCTCGCCTATATTGGATGCAGTTTTGTTAAAAAGGTTTCCGTCAAAAAGACCGCTTAAAACAAAAGAAAACAATGCCAAGGCAATTATAATGATTAAAAATAATGATCTTTCTCTAATTTTCGATAATACTGCCATTTTCTTTCCTATTAAAAATTTAGGTTGCGAAAGTACAATTTACCTTTTAATAATGAAAGCAGTTTTGTACTAATTTTTTAGCTTAAAAACAGACCTATGTCTCTTTAAATAAAACTTTTAAATGGACTTCTTCAATCTTGGAAGCAGATTCTTTGAGTATGGTGAATTGATAATTGTCGATTTCAATGATTTCCCCGAGTGAGGGAATGTTTTCAGTATGATTTACAATAAGCCCTCCAAGTGTTTCGTAGTTGCTGTCTTCAGCCAGTTCGAGACCGTAGAACTCATTGATATAATCAACTTCAAGGCGCGTAGAAAAATTGAATTCCCTGTCGTTGATCTTTTCCTCTAAAAGGGTAAATGAATCGTGTTCGTCTTCAATATCTCCAAAAAGCTCTTCGATAATGTCTTCTATAGTAATTAAACCTGAGGTTCCTCCGTATTCATCCAAAACAATGGCAACACTTTTACTTTTTAGGATAAGGTCATTTAAAATATCATGAATCATCATGGTTTCAGGAACAATCTCAATGGGCAGAAGAATCGACCTGATACTTTTTGGCTTTTTAAAAATATCAAAAAAATGTGCATAACCGATGATATCGTCAAGAGAGTTATTATAGACCATAATTTTTGACAGGCCGGTTTCCATAAACAGTTGAGTGAGATTTTTTATAGAATCATGAACTTCCACCGCGGTGATTTCCGTTCTTGGTATCATTGCTTCTCTGGCTTTTACATTGTGAAAGTCAAGTGCATTTTGAAAAATCTGGATCTCTGAGTCAACCTCATCTTCAGCGGATTCTAATTGTTCATCGATATAGTGGCCCAATTCTGCTTTACTGAATGCAAGCTGCACCTGGTCTTCTCTGGTATTAAAGAAAACTCTAAGGAAAAAATCAGAAATTGTTGTTATAATTATTGAAATAAAATAAAAGAGCAGGAAAAAAAAATAAGTGGGAATGGCAAAAAGGTTCATCGCTTCGTTCGCATAAATCCTAAACACTGCTTTTGGAAGGAATTCGGCTGTGACCAAAATAATGATCGTTGAAATAAAGGTTTGGGTCAATAAAAGGAGGAATTCATTTGGAATAAAGTCAAAAAACAAATCCATCAAAATATCTCCCATAAAATAACCATAGATCACCAAGGCTATATTATTTCCAACAAGCATGGTTGTAATGAACTTGGAAGGTTTTTGGGTAAGCTTTCTCAGTACATTGGCCCGCAATGTATCCTTTTTCTTTTCAAGCTCCAGATGCATTTTATTAGAAGAAACAAAAGCGATTTCCATTCCAGAAAAAAAAGCGGATGACAGAATTGAGGCGAATATGATAATAAGTGTGGTAATCATTCTTTTCTTTCGTGATTTTCAAATCGTTTTCGGTATTTTTTTCTAAAGAAATACATAAAAACTGCTAATACAGCGAATGCCAGAAAAATATAGGCCTTATTCGGTTCAGAATTCCATCTGAGGATTGTTTCAACGATGAATATGATCGCTATCACAAGGTAAGCGATTTCAAAAAATTTAAAATATTTTGCCATAACTAAGGTGATTCATTAACATACACACTGCCCTTAATGGACTTCATATTGACTTTGCTAAGGTCTTCATTAGATTCGAATCCCTGCCCGTGAATCGTGTCTGCCTGAGTGATCAATGTGAATTTTTTTTCAGTATAAATATAATGCTCATTTGAATCCCAAAAAAGCTGACTCGTGAATAATTTCATTTTCTCTGCCGGGTTGACTACACTAACGCTGTCTTTTACCTCTGAGATATTGGTATTCGTAAAGGTAATGGAATAGCCGGCAGTAAGAATAACAGAATCACCCTTTGAATCAAAACTCACAATGCGAACCCCATCAGGGAATAGCGTATAAGGATGATCTTCTCTATTCGAAAAATCATGCATAACAGGAGCGGTTAAAATGGTCTTTACCCTTCCTGAATCAGTATGAACCAGGTAGACATTTGTCGCGGCTCCTATGGGTAGGTTTTTCTCTGCTAAAAAATCTTGTACTTCTTTGATATCGTTACCACAAGAAAAAAACATTGCTACTATGGTTATAGTAGCAATGTTTAATAAGCGGTATGATATTTTTTTAGCCATAAATAATTATGGAATTCTTGCACTTTCATTGATCCAACATCCAATCTGATGCTTGGTTCCTGAAGTAAGACCTTCAGTGAAGACCAACTTTTTTGAAGGCGCACTGGCCATATAACTTTTTATGTATTTATTCGCTGTTGAGGTAATCCCCGGGTCAGCAGCCTTAGCTTCTCTGGCCTTGTCGGCGGCGGCTACATAAACCATTCTTTTTGAGATTTCATCTGTTCCACAAGTATTGGCACTTGAAGCGTAAAGATTTGAAATCAGCAAATAAGCACTACCCATACTTGGTCTTTCTTTAATAGCAAGACGTGCATATTCTCTGGCTTTAGATCTGGAACCTTTCTTTTTCATAATCAAGGCAACTCTATAATAGTACTTGGCTTTTTTATAATTATCCGGTTCAAGTCCAATGGCTTTATTGAAGTATTCAATGGCTTTATTAGATTCACCTTGTTCCATCAAGATCCCTGCGTAGAATACATAGGCATCAGATGATGGGGCTGCATTCACATAAGCTTCTACCATTTGCGGGTAAATAGGGTTATCTGTACATTCCTTTTGATTCAATCTGGAAACAGCTCTTTTAAGCCAGGTAACATTGGCTTTGTTTTTTTCAAAGTTATCTTTATACAAAGGGATCAATCTGTCGCAGGTGGCAACTTCAGTTAAGGTATTGTCGAGATATCCTTCAACCTGGCCAAGGGCTGTAAGGTTCACTTCTGCAGCTCTCTTCTTGCTTTTTTCTTTTGATGTAAGTTGCCCTCCTTTTGCTACCTTATCGTTCATGGCATCAAGCCCTCTCGAATATTTCTCCATTTTCATACTGACGGCCTCAGTAATGTCATCATAAGTGTCAAACACTAATTGAGGATTGGTATCTTTTGAAAGTTCGGTAACAGTTTCAAAGTATTTACCCAAATTTTTAACACTCATTCCGGTAGGATCAGCTTTAAATGACAAACCTAATTTTTCAAAGATTTCATCTTTTAGTTGAATTTGTTCAAGAACCGCTCTTTTAAACAAGAAATTGGCCCAGTCGCTATACACCTTACCTAAGTTTTCAGGAAAGTATTTAACCCTCATATTATAAACAAGGATGACTTCTTGAGCATGCTTGCCCATTTCTTCTTTGTTTGATTTAGAAGTGTCATAATATGACTTCTCTACTTTTACGATATAATCATTGGTTTGAACTTTCTCGCCCTTCTTAACCTGGATCTCACCAGCAGCCGCGTCGTACTTAGCCTCAGCCATTTTTAATCCATCACTGTAGATCACTTTCGAAGCTTCCGGACAGTTTTCCATGCACCATTTCCAAGGTTCATAAGCAGCGTCATAATTTGCCATTTTTACTGCCTCATGGAAAAGTGAGAGGTTCGTTTTACATTTGTCTGGTTCACTACCGTACTTGTCTTGAGCATAAGCAGTATAACTTCCACCCGTAAGTAAAAGGACTACCGCAATCAATACCGTCTTTGCTGATTTCATGTTTAAGATTTGTTAATATTAATAAATTTTTTGTTTTCTAAACCACTTGTCATTAAGTGACAAACTTAATCTAAAGTTAAAAAATTGTTCTTCAATTAAGTTATTATCTGTTGTACCTCTTTTACCAAGTTCAATACCCAAATTTACGTTAGATATTTTTAATCCCATTGGTAAGCTTACACCAAAAGATATGCCATATTCATTTATTTCAGTTTCATTGACCACTAAACCAGTCTGTTGATAATTAAAACCGGCCCTGTAAGTCATCCTCTGAAAATAGTTACCCAGTGAATTCATTTTTGGCGTATAAAAACCTCCAACTGAAATATTTGTGAATTTATCATAGCGATAAAAATCAATGTCTTCATATATCCCACCCGTAAACTCCAAAGGGTTCTGGAACGTGTATTCGGCTCCGACAAACCACTTATTATTTTCCCCAATACCAGCGCTAATAGCTGTTTTTAACGGAGACTTGATCGTTGAAGTGAACTGCGAGCTACTTAAAGTATCTACAGGGAGTCCAGATCCATCGTCAACGTTAACCACTGAATAAAGTTGATCTGTTCCCTTTTCTTTTAACGTTGACTCCAAATCAGCAGCCAATCCGAATTTAAGACTAAGGTTTTCACTGATCTTCGTTTCATAATGTGCTCCAAGCTTAACGGAAGTTCCTTTTACATTCGAATCTGTAAGGTTTTGGGTAGCCAATTGAACATTGTCTCTTCTGTTTAAAACGTTGTTGTCAATATTACCAAAAACATAGGCTAGTTCAACACCCAAAGACAATTTAAATGGAAAACGGTATCCATATCCCAAAAAAACGCGATTGGTTCCTCCATTTCCATAATAACTGTCAATCTGGGTCAAATTGCCATTATTGTCAAAAGTCTGGTCAATCAATGAGTATCCAACAGCAGTGTTAAGTTGAAGCCCCATGACTACACCCTGGTTTCCTCTAATGGGAATACCCAAACCAATATAGCTCAATGCAGCTGCAGAACTAGTTTGCTTGTCTTGCCCGTCATCTACAAAATTGGTTTTATTTCCTCCGGAGAAGACATAAGTTGTGTAGCTCAACGATCCATAAGAAGCAGGATTCGTAAAACTCAACTGATATTCGCTATTTAATGCTCCACCCATCTGTCCCATCGCAATTTCTTCAACTGTTTTAAGATTTGCCTGATCTCCAATTCCGAATAAAGAATATGGAGAAGAATTGGTTGCCTGTGAAAAACTTAGTGTTGATATAAAAAGAATAGCAATTACTATTAAATCTTTTATCATTCGTCTATATTATGTATCAAAATACGATTCAATCCTTCCAATAAAAAATTTGGAATGGCAAATATGCTACTTTTTAAGTTTTTTGCCAAGAAAATTGTGTCACCTCCTGTTAAAACTACTGTTAATTTTTGATATTTCGACTTATATTGCTCGATGACACCTTCAATTTCCTGAATTACACCGTTTAAGATCCCATGATGGATCGCATTTTCAGTAGAATTTCCAAGCTCAGGGATGCTTTCGGATTTGCTGAGTAAAGGAAGATTCGCCGTAAAATGATTTACTGCCTTGTATCGCATTTGAATCCCAGGAGAAATACTACCGCCAAAGTATTCGCCAAATTCATTCAAAACATCAAATGTGATGCACGACCCGGCATCGATTACCAGGGTATTTTTATTCGGAAACTGGGAACTGGCAGCTGCAATCAGGGCCAATCGATCTACGCCTAATGTTTTGGGTGTAAGATACTTGTTAAAAAAAGGAAGTTTGGTTTTGTGATTGAGCTCAATCAAAGGAACAATTTCTTTAATGGCATCAAATAATTGCGCATCAATCTGAGCAACGTGTGAAATGATCCCCTTTTCAATTTTGTATTGATCCATAATTTCTACAATGCCGGATAAAAAGTTTTCGAATTTGAAATTATCTTTGAAAATTAGAATTGTTTCGTCGAAAACAGCAACTTTTATCTGCGTATTGCCAATATCAATAACTAAATTCATGGTGGGATGAAATGAAAGACAAAAGTACGGTAGATTTTTTAATGAATTGTTTTGATAAGAATAAAAAATAAATTTATATTTGCACCCGCTCAAAGCGATGGTGCCTTAGCTCAGTTGGTAGAGCAATGGACTGAAAATCCATGTGTCCCTAGTTCGATTCTTGGAGGCACCACTTTAAAACCCTTAATTCTTAGTTGAATTAAGGGTTTTTTCTTGTCTCATAGTTAGATTTAATATGATGATAATCAATCATTCGCATTCAAAATCACGAATATCCTATAGCGCTTTGCTGCATGTATCATCTCATTAAATCTCTACTTCGTCGGCAAACAAAACTAGCTACTATCCATCCTGATTCTAAAGCATTTGCAGGATTTTTTGGTCGGTTAGTTGAAGTTCCCTCATTGATTTTACTAGTTCTTTTTTCATTTTGCTTGGAAAAAAATAGTAGGCATAAAAAATAAACAAATCTGACAAAAGTCACATTTCGTTTCAAATACCTATCGTTTCTTTACGATAGGGAATATGAAAAGAAGTTTAGAGCATATAGAATATACGGAAGATACCGAAGCTTTAGCAAAATTTGCCAAAGCATTAGGGCATCCCACGCGTATGATTATTTTAAAGCATCTTGAAAACCAATCATATTGTTTTACTGGTGATTTGGTAGAGGTATTGCCTATTTCTCAATCAACAGTATCTCAACATTTAAAAGAATTAAAAAATGCTGGCCTTATTCAAGGAGAATTAAAACCACCAAAAATAAAATATTGTATCAATCAAGAAAACTGGAAAATAGCAAAAGCTTTATTTCAGCAATTTTTTGATTGATGTTTTTTGATAATTAAATCGTCTATTGACGATAGACAAATTGAATTATTATGACCAAAGTAATTAAAATATTAGGAACAGGTTGTCCAAAATGCCAATCTATGACGGGTGTTGTTAAAGATGTAGTTTCAGAAAACAACATTGATGCAAGCATTGAAAAAGTTGAAGACATCATGGAAATTATAAAGTTCAATGTAATGACTACACCAGCTTTGGTAATAGATAACGTAATTACAATAAAAGGCAGAGTGCCTTCAAAAGATGAAGTATTAGCACTTTTAAACTAATACAATACCCATTATGAATTATCATATCAAGGTTTCATCCATTTCAGATACTAACAGCACCATAGAAAATGTTTGATTGGGCACAAAATATAGCAGATTGGTTGGTCTATGATGTCTTGAATTTCAACAAAGGACAACATGTAGCAGAAGCCCTAAATTTCTTTATTTATGACACCACAAAGATTTTAATCTTACTTTTCCTGGTCATTTTTTTTATGGGAATCGTCAATAGTTATTTTCCCATAGACAAGGTCAAAAATTACCTGTCAAGAAATAAATTATACGGATTGGAATACCTTATGGCAAGTCTTTTTGGTGTGGTAACACCTTTTTGTTCTTGTTCATCAGTCCCGCTATTTATCGGTTTTGTGAGAGGTGGAATCCCATTAGGTGTAACCTTTGCTTTTTTGATTACTTCGCCTCTAGTCAATGAAGTGGCAATCGGACTTTTTGTTGGCTTGTTTGGTTTAAAAACAACAATCATTTATGTAATTAGCGGTGTGTTATTGGGTACAATATCCGGTATCATACTTCAAAAGCTACAATTAGAACGCTATCTAACACCTTGGGTAAAAGAAGTTTTGGCGAACGCTCAAAGAGAGCAAGATATCTTTCAAGCAGAAAAACAAACCTTTAAACAACGTTTTCGAATTATTTGGGCAGAACTAGTGAAAATACTTAAAGGGATCATTCCATACGTATTGGTAGGAATAGCCATTGGTGGATTAATGCACGGTTATATTCCAGAAGGATTTTTTGAAAAATATATGGACAAAGACAACCTTTTTGCTGTTCCTGTTGCAACTGTTTTGGCTGTGCCAATGTATACGAATGCATCAGGTATTTTACCGGTAGTTCAAGTATTGGTTTCAAAAGGAATTCCTTTAGGAACTGCTATTGCTTTTATGATGGGTGTCGTTGGATTATCGCTACCTGAAGCGATGTTACTTAAAAAAGTAATGACTCTTAAATTGATTGGAATTTTTTTCGGAGTCGTAACACTATGTATTATAATTTCCGGGTATATATTTAATATTATTTTTTAACAATTTAAACATTCCATGAAAACAGATCACATGATTTTTTCATGCTGTTTTGTCGTCATGAACAACTTTTACATGATACTTAAATAAGCCACTTAATTTATCCCAAAAGTCACCTCCCAGGACAAAGAAGCTGGAAACAAAGATCATATCTGAAATGAGATACCACCATAAAGGAATGTCTTTAGATATGGGTAAAAAATAAGTTGAATAGGGGAGGATGAGTCCAATAATTATAGGAAGGCTAAACATGATCAAACCTATTCGATATCTTGTCAAACTCACCTCATCAGCAGGGGCAAATCGTTTTACATATCTGAAGACCTTTTCCTTTATAAATTCAAACCCTGGTTTACCCATGACGGCAATTGCGATGATCATAAAGATTTCCGGAATGCCGAATGCCAGCAAGCCCGAAAGTATATTCTTATATGAAACCGGCAAGTCTGAACCTATCACAAGGGGAATCAATAAAGGGCTCATAAATCCGACGATCAGTATGATACTTCCCAATATCAGTTTTGTCTTTGGAATTTCAGGTGTCTTGTTCATTTCATTTTAATTCTTTTGATTTGACCCCTATCTTTTTTAAGAAATACCCTAAAGGTATGATGATTAAAAACGAAAGCGTCCATATACCAGGACCTAAAGTTGCAAAAGGCAGGGAAAATAAAGATGCTATTGGTTCGGGTAAAAATTCAAATAACATAGCGCGTTCTTCATCCTTATCGATCTGATCAGAAGCGAGCTTGTTTTTTCGAACATACATCCAGTTATATACGCCAATAAATCCTGCAAGGGCCAAAAATATGCTTTCCATCTGCAAAGCAAATGTCATTCCGTCAAATTCCATATCAAACATAACAAAGTAAAGATATAGCATCAGACAAACCATTTGAATAATGGCTAATGAGGCATGGATGGGTGAACTTCTAACAAGGTTACCCAATTGTTTATTGGTTTGGATCCAATAGATCAGAATAAGAATTAACCCTACAATGATCACAACAAGTTTTAAAGAATGCTCATTATATATTTCTACAAGAGATAAGTAATTCAATTCTGGATCATCCGGCCTGGGTAATATCATAAATATCTCAAAAAGCAATAAGGCATAAAGCACATTAACAATAATTTTCAAACTAAATAATATACCCACTCCTCGCTCTATTTCCCCTTTGGTAGGCTTCTCTGTTTTAATGAGTTTTACCATCTTAATTTATGTTAGTTTCCTAATTTGTAACACCTTACTATTTCCCGACCGGCATGGTATAGGAGAGGTTTATTCTGAATGCATTTTTCACAGCAGGGCCTTCCCAAGACTCATATATGGCGCTCGTTTTATATTCAATATAGGCATTCCATGATGCTTTTTCCAAGACCCAGACTTTACCAAAACGAAGACCTAATGGAAGGTAAAATCCTTTGGTATTCCAATCGTATAAAGCTACCATATCTGCAGTTTGCAGATAAATACCAGTAGTTCCAAATCGATAAGCTAAAAAGGGAGCGATCCCAAGCGGATTAGCATCTGATTGACCGGCCGGCAGCGTTGAAGGATCAATACTCCGCCAGGTTTGTGTAAAAAGTAAACCATAAAACCACTGACCACTATTGTTTACAATGGCAGCAGCGAAACCATAACCCCATTCATTTTTTGCTACATCTTCATCTCCGGGAGCAGTAACTAAAGGGCCAATTCC
>Ga0316189_10006153_pt1 | contig 11466 bp, 10 predicted proteins | sample LowCovwburrow_MG_FD_204930 | JGI IMG/M metagenome (GOLD analysis project Ga0316189, IMG submission 204930) | Coastal sediment microbial communities from Maine, United States - Lowes Cove worm burrow | ecosystem: Environmental > Aquatic > Marine > Coastal > Sediment | place: USA: Maine... | reverse complement strand
GCAAATTCCGGCAGCCAGCGACCAAGTAACCCCTATCCAGTATCAAGCTTCCAGCTTCGAGTATCCAATATCGAGCATCCACCATCGAGTACCCAATACCCAATACCTACCGCGGAAACACCGCCCCCTTATTTGCACTGGATACCATGGTTGCATATCTGGCCAGATACCCGCTTTTGATTTTGGGTTCGAATTCCGGCAACAGATCCAATCTTTTTTGAATTTCTTCAGCTGAAAGCCGGATATTCAGCGTTTTGCCCGGTATGTCAATTTCGATGATGTCTCCGTCCTGAAGGGCCGCGATCGGGCCTTTGGCGGCGGCTTCAGGTGAGACATGCCCGATGGCGGACCCGCGGCTGGCGCCGGAAAAACGGCCGTCGGTGATCAGGGCCACTTCTTTATCCATGCCGATTCCGGCCAGGGCGGAGGTGGGAGAGAGCATTTCCTGCATGCCGGGCCCCCCTTTGGGCCCTTCGAAGCGAACCACAAGTACCTCGCCTTTATTGATCCTGCCGTCTACAATGGTTTGAAAGGCCTCCTCCTCCGAGCTGAAAATGCGGGCGGGTCCGGAATGTTTGAGCATTTCATCGGCAACCGCGGCCTGTTTGACAATGGCGCCGTCGGGGGCCAGGTTGCCGGTTAATACGGCCAGGCCTCCGGTGGCATGCACCGGGTTTTCAACCGTGCGAATGACGGCTGGATCCTTGATATCGGCCTGAATATCATCCAGCATCTCGCCCAATGGCTTGCCGTAAACGGTCATGGTCTGTGGATGGATAAGCCCGGATTTGTTCAACTCGGCCATAATGGCGGGAATGCCGCCGGCATAAAAGAAATCCACCACGTGATGGGGACCTGCCGGGGCGATAGAGGTCAGGTGCGGGATTTTGTGAGAAACTTCACCAAAATCTTTGAGCGTGATATCGATGTCGGCATAATAGGCGATGGCCGGAATATGCAGCGCCGTGTTGGTGGAGCCGCCCAGGGCCATGTCCGCGGCGATCGTATTGTAAAACGCCTCTTTGGTCATAATATCTCTGGGCTTTATTGCCGCTTTCACCAATTCAACCGCCTTGTACCCGGTTTGTTTTGCCAGCCAGACTCTTTCGGCATACACCGCCGGTGCGCTTCCGTTAAACGGCAGGGCCATCCCCAGAGATTCCGCTAGGTTACTCATGGTATTGGCGGTAAACATCCCCGAGCAGGAACCGGCCCCCGGGCAGGCTTTACATTCAATCTCGGTTAACTCCTCTTCGGATATTTTGCCACTTTTAAAACGACCGACAGCCTCGAAGACTTTGTCCAGTCCGGTATCTATACCGTGCACTTTTCCGGGCAGCATGGGGCCGCCGGAAATAAAAATAGAGGGGATATTTAAGCGTGCGGCTGCAATCAGCATGCCCGGTATAATTTTATCGCAGGATGACATCAGCACCAGGCCGTCAAAGGGGTGGGAGGTGGCCATGATCTCAAGGGAGTCGGCTATCAGCTCGCGGCTGGGCAGGGAGTATTTCATGCCCACATGGTTCATGGCAATGCCGTCGCAGACCCCGATGGTATTGAACACCACCGGGGTTCCGCCGGCGGCATAGATTCCGGCTTTAACGGCATCCACCAGTTTATCCAGATGCATGTGTCCCGGAATGATTTCGTTGAAGGAATTGGCAATGCCGATGATCGGCCGCTCCATTTCCCAGTCGGTAAATCCGTCGGCCCGCAACAGCGAACGATGGGGGGCCCGTTCCGGGCCTTTGGTCATTAGATCACTTCGTTTGCTCATTTTTCGTTTTCCTTTATAGTTCGCGCATTTGAATTAAAAGAAATTCCGAACCATTTAAAATTGGCGTCTATGATGGGTTGGTTCACACTCGCTATAAACCAAAAAAAAATTTGTGGCAATTTCTTTTTGAACGACCAACGCCATGGTTAGGACCTAGTATATGAATTCCGAGATATGGTCGAAGTCCCTAAAGTGGCTGGGATATCAAAGTGCGGCCTGGCGGTAAGCATCTTCCACCAGGCGCAGGGTGGCAAGATTGTCGGAGCAGTCGGTTTCAAACGGTTGACCGCTTCGCAGGCATTCTACAAAATGGGCGATGGCGCCGTCGTAGGATTTCTGGTAGGCATCGGCCAAATCAAGGGACAACGTTTCCTCTTTTTCGCCGATCAGGCACAACCGATCATTTTCAAAAATAATGCTGGCTTTTTGCCCGATCAGCTCCAGGCGGTCCTGAGACAATGGCGGGTAGCCGGCCGCCGAAAAGTTTCCAGAAACTGTTCCGAATGCTCCGTTGGTTGTCTTTAGCAGAATCAGCGCCATGTCCTCGCCAACCACGTCGGCGCTGAGACGATTTGTTCGGCAGTCGAAGACTACCATTGGTCCCATCAAATAGCGAATCGTATCCAGGTGGTGAATCAGCAATTCCATGATAATGAAGCGCGGCAGCCGGGCCATGAAAGGCTGTCGCGCCAAGGCCAGAGGGACACCTTCGGCGTTGCGCGATAAAAGGCCGGAGCTCAAAGCCGATAAACTGAATTGTTGGATCGGCCCTGTCCTACCCTGGGCCATCCAAGCAGCGGCCTGACGGTACTGGGGGCGAAAGCGCCAGTTTTCGTGCACCATAAACCGCACCTTTTTGCCGATATCGGCTACCAGCGCTTCCGATTCGGCCAAGGTCGGCGTCATCGGTTTCTGGCAAAGAATGGCCACGTCATATTTGGCGGCGGTTCTGGCATAAGCGGCATGCAGCTCCATGGATACGGCAATGTCCAGGGCGTCGGGTTTTTCCTTAGCGAGCATTTCATCAAGGTCGCTATAAACTTGCGGGATGTCGAATTCAGAGCCCAGCCTTTGTGCCTTTGCCGGAGTTCGGTTTTGGATGGCCACCACATCCACCTGAGATGCCCGGGACCAAGCAATCAGGTGATGCCGGGTTACCATGCCGGCGCCGGCGATGGCCACCCTGATTCGATCATGGGTCATATTCTACTCTCCTTCATCGCTTATGCCGCACGTTACAGTTCAACCGGATTATTAAGTTCCCGACCGCTGTAAAAACGGGTGATGTTTTCAAAAATCGCTTTCATCTTGGTTTGAAATGCGTCGCGGGTGCCGCCGGCGATGTGGGGGGTAACCACCACATTGGGTAGCTGCAGCAATGGGTTATCCGGTTTGGGGGGCTCGGATTCAAAGACATCCAAGCCGGCACCGCCTAAATGACCGCTTTTTAAGCCATCATATAAAGCGTTTTCATCCACCAGCATGCCGCGGGCCGTATTGATGATAACAGCACCCGGCTGCATGCGGGCGATGACGTCGGCGTTGATGATGTGCCGGGCCGCGGGCGAAGAGGGGATGTGCAGCGTGACAATCTCCGACTGTTCTATCACCTCGTCTAAAGTTGCGGGGCGTAAACCCAGCGCTGCAGCACGCTGCCGGTCAAGTGTGTCCAACAGATCGCAGTACAACCCGGTTGCGCCGAAGGCATGAGCCAAAGCGGCACTCGCCTGCCCGATGCGACCCATTCCGATATAGCCGATAGAGCGCCCTTTCAGATTGCGGGATACCGGCCGCAGGGAGTTAATGTGCCAACGTCCTTGCCGCAGCTCGCTATCGGCAAAGGTCAGACGGCGCAACACCGCCAGCATTAAAAAAATGGTTATTTCGGCCACCGGCGTTGTGGTTCCTTCCGGTGTCAGTGCCAGGGGCAGACGGCGTTCTCTGAGGGCGGCAACATCCACTGTATCTTGATAGCCGACGCCCTGATGGTGAACGAGTTGCAGGTTGCGGGCGGCTTCAATCAAGGGCCTGGTCAGTGGCGTTGCCGCAACGATGGCTACATGGGCATCGGAAATTTTTAAACTACGCTCGGCATCATTGTCACTGTCGAGAGCGACCAATTCGAAACCGGGCGGCATGACTTCACGGATCATATCATAGACATTTTCATCGGCCCAACTGTTATAGTAGACTTTACGGATTGGCTCGGGTACCATGTATTTTCCTTTCTATAACCGGATGAACCGGAAAAATGGCCACAAAGGCACTATATCCGGATAAACTGGAAATAACAAATTACAAGCATCAAATTACAAATAAATTCCAAATCACAATAATCAAATCTCAAATAAGATCAAACGCCAATTGTTTGGAATTTTGAATTTCGGTCATTGTTATTTGTTTTTTATTTGTGTTTTTTTATTTGTATTTTTTTTTTACTGAAACCTGAATCCGGCGGAACACCTGAAACCTCTTTTCTTACAATATGTTGTCAGATAAAGCCTGATAAGGGCCTAATCGATGTATTTAACCCCTTCGCCGGCCAAAAACGCTTTGACCCAGTCGGGTTTTTTGAGTCCCTCCGCGATGAGCGCTTCGATCTTACGTTCCTTTTCACGGACTGCCTGCAAGCCTTCAAGGGCCGACGGAATTTTTTCCTGGGGCAAGACCACGACGCCGTCCCGGTCGCCGACGATAAGATCGCCGGATCGAATGACAGCCCCTCCGATGCTGACTTCCAGGCCCACGGCGCCGGGTCCGTTTTTCTGGGGCGAGTTGGCCGTCAGACCGCGGGCAAACACCGGTACGCCGACCTGCTTGAGACCGGCAACATCGCGCACCGCACCATCCGTCACAATTGCAGCTACCCCGATATTTTTAAACATCCCGGCAATAAGGTCACCCACTACAGACGAACCGGTCCAGCCGCCGTTGGCAATAACGAGCACATCTCCGGACTGCAGAACATCCATGGCAAGATAGGGTGCCAGGTTGTCGTCGGGCACGGTCTGAACGGTTACGGCCGGACCGGCAACGGATGGAAAATCAAACATGGGTTTGATGCTGCAATCCAGGGCACCGCGGCGGCCCTGGACATCCACCACATAACCGGTTGGGACATCGCTGAACGGTTTTATCAGCTCGGCCGAAGGCCTGCTGAACTTCCTGTTGATTGTTACGACTGCATCATTTGACATTTTTAACATCCTTATTAGTTGGTCATATTCGATAAATTCGTAAAAAGATCGCTTTTCTGACTTTTTATGAAATCATCAGGGTTATAAAGCTCAGATTTTATCATCACCGGCATGTAATCGACCGCGAGGATTCAGGATCGAAAAGATGCACTCTATCAACATCGGCGTTAATACAGATTTCATCTCCCAGGCGCGCGGTGCTGTCGCGGTCGAAGCGGGCCCTGACGATTTCCTCGACCTCTTCGATTTCCAAGATCAAAAGAGTTTCTGCTCCCAGTGCCTCGACAGCCGCTACACGGGCGGTAAAACTGTTTGGATGCTCGTGCCGGTCTTGGGATCGAATTTCGCTGAGGTCTTCGGGCCTGATACCGACGATCACCGTTCGATCCATGTAGGCGGTCAGCTTCGCTGCATCCATGGCAGGAAGCGGTATGACACGATTTCCGAACCGTGCTGCCACACCATCTCCGGAAGCTTCAAGACGGGCGTTGAATAAATTCATGGGCGGGTTGCCCAAAAATTTCGCAACAAAAGTGTCGGCCGGTTCACGGTAAACCTGCAGCGGCACGCCTAGCTGCACCAGCTTGCCGTTATTGATGATGCAGATTCGCTGGCCCATGGTCATGGCTTCTACCTGGTCGTGGGTCACATAGATCATCGTAGCGCCCAGCCGCTGATGCAGTTTAACCAATTCATTGCGCGTGCTGACTCTCAAGGCTGCGTCCAGATTCGAGAGGGGTTCGTCAAACAGAAATACCTTTGGGTCCCTTACGATGGCGCGGCCCAAAGCGACCCGCTGGCGTTGGCCGCCGGATAGCGCGTGGGGTTTGCGTCCAAGAAAAGGGCCCAAACCCAGCATGTCGGCAACATTTTCAACGCGGCGGGCAATTTTATCTCTGGGAACTTTGCGGCGGCGCAGACCAAAGGCCAGATTATTTGCCACGTTCATGTGCGGGTAAAGCGCATACGATTGAAACACCATGGCAATGTCCCGGTCCTTGGCCGGCATGTGGTTCATGATTTGACCGTCAATGTAAAGAGTTCCGGTGGTAATGGACTCCAGGCCTGCGATCATCCGCAGGGCGGTCGACTTGCCGCAGCCGGAAGGTCCCAGAAGCACCAGGAACTCACCGTCGGCGATTTCAAGGTTAAAAGCATCCACGGCCAGTTCCTGTGAACCGGGATAGCGCTTGCTGACGTTTTCCAATTTTACGGCTGCCACATTTCTTTCCTGCAATTTTCTTGGTTCAATCAAAATGCATTATTTCACCGCGCCGGCCGTCATGCCCTGGATCATTTTTTCAGAGAAAAAAATGTAAATCAGAATGACGGGAATTACCGATATCATCACGCCGGTAGCAATCATTCCGACATCTTCCAGACGGTCGCCGTAAAACTTCTGGATTCCCAGGGGCAGAGTTCGTTTCTCATCACTGGCAATTAAAACAACGGCGAATAAAAATTCATTCCAGATATGAATGAAGTTTAAAATCACCGTGGTGGCAATCGCCGGCAGGCCGATGGGCAGGGTTAAGCGCCAGTAGGATTCAAAATTCGAATATCCGTCCATTTTGGCGGCATCATAAAGATCCTGTGGCAGTCGCGAGAAAAAACCTTCCAGAATGAAGACTGTCAAGGGCATTTGCAGGGCAATGTATACCAGGATAAGCCCGAGGTGAGTGTCGAAAAGCCCGTATTTGACCAGGACCTGAAAGAGCGAAATCATCACGATCTGGGGCGGGAAGATCAGTGTACTGAAAATTATAAAAAATATCAGGCGGTTGCCTGGAAACCGGTAACGTGCCAGACAATGAGCCGTCATGCTGGCAATGATCGTGACTGCCAGCACGGCGATCGTCGTTACCATTGCACTGTTCCAGAAATACACACTGTAGTCTGATTCACTCCAGGCAACGGCGTACTTTTCCCAGTGAAATGCTTCGGGGAAAGTGTATGGGTTGTCGTTGATTTCCGGGGTTGTGCGCAGGGACATCATGCTGACCCAAATGAAAGGACCGGCCGCAAAGGCCGTATAACCGGACAGAATAATCATCAATAAAGCCCGCTTCCAATTGCGCAAAATCAAACTCATTGGTCAGTACTCCAATTTATCGCGCTGCCGCAGCAGGGTGTAAAGCGTCAGCACGAAAAACAATACCACAATGAACCACACGGTGGCGATCGTCGACGGATACCCTAGATCGAAGGTATTCCAGTCGAAAGCACGTTTGTAGACATAAGTGGCGACGGTTTCGGTGGACCACAGTGGGCCGCCGCCGGTCATGATCCACACCAGGTCAAAGATTCGCATTTTGCCCATAAAGGAGAGGATCAGCAGGTTGAGCAGGGTCGGCCGAATCATGGGGATGATAATAAAAAACAGCTTCTTAAACCACCCGCAATTGTCAAGCTCCGCGGCTTCCAGCACCTCGGCAGGCAGGGCTGATACGGCGGCCAAAGAAACAACCATGTTAAAGCCGGTCCACATCCAAATTTGGGTGAACATACAAGACCACAGAGCTGTTTTAGGGTCACCCAGCCAGGTATGAGCATAATCTGCGAGACCGATCCAGCGCAGCAATCCGTTTAAAATTCCCCAGTCATAGTTGTAAATCCACATCCAGATGATGGCGACCACAACATAGGACAACAACACCGGTGTAAACCACAGCACTCTGAACACACGGGCAAAGGGGACCTTGGCATACAGGCATAGTGCCAGCAGAAGACCCAGACCGACTTCAATGCAGGGCTGGACGGACGCCCACAGCAGGGTATTTTTCACCGCTTTCCAGAAAGTCGGATCACGGGTGAACAATTCAGCAAAATTGGCCAAGCCGACAAACGTTGTCCCTCCGCCGGGTATGATGCGGTGAAAGCTGTTGTAGAAGGTGCGCAGCACCGGAAAAGCCGTAAAGGCAGCATATATCAGCAGGGCCGGTGTTAAAAACAGCATCACCGTATTCCAACGGCAATGCAAGGGATCGAGGCGCAGCCGACTGCCCCAGCTTTCCTGAATGGATTCCACTTGAGCCGGAGACTTTGTTATCCTCATATTGTGACTCCGAAATAACTCAATTCATAAGCCACCGGCTATGCCGGTGAGAATTTAAAAGGTTCTACCGTTACAGCGAGGGCATGCTTGATGGGTGCAAATCTGATCGAATAAAAAGCTTATTGAATATTTGAGGAATTCTTTCGATTTTAAACTAAAATAGAAAGAATTCCTTAATTCGGTCCGCCGAAGGCGGATCAATCGACACTCGACATTTGTCCGAGTTACGGTTTGTAGCAGGCGGCGTCCATCTGAGCGGCGGCTTCCTGCACCGGGATCAAGCCGGCCGGAAAAGCGACATTCATGATCTGTATCAGGGCATCCCGGCACTGTCCCTGGGCCAGTTGATGGGGCAGGCCGATGAAGACCTCGGTGCCTTCATTGCGGGCCATCAACTCCTCAAAATAGGGTTTGTATTTGCCGGTGATTTTGGAGGGATCACCTTTTACTCCACCCTGAACCAGCACCTCCGTGAGCCAGCGGGAACCCATCTCGACGGTGGCCATTTCATTGAGCAGTCCGGCCGCCAGCTTGGGATGTTTGGTGGCGGCGTTGACGGAATAACTGCCGCCGACAGCCGCCGTTTTGCAGTTGGGGCAGGCGGCACCGTCCGGTTTCGGAAACTGCATCACACCGAGGGGAAAGTTTTCAGGCTGGCCCCCTTTTTCCGGCGGGTTGAAGGCGCGGGTCGAGTACCAGCTGCCCATGGCGATCATCACCGCACCGGGTTTGAGATAAAAATAGCGGTGGGATTCGCCCAATTTTACCGTGGCAAAGCTCTTGGGATACAAACCGGCGTCAATCAACTCCTTTATCCAGGTGAGGGTTTCCATCACCCGTGGATCCTGATAGGAGAGCTTACCGGCCAGGAGCTTACCGTAATCTTCCTTGCCCAGCTTTTTAAGCAAGGTCTGGTAGGTCATGTAATGACCCGGATACGGACGGTCACCGACACCCTGGGCCAGAGGGGTGATCCCTTCGGCACTTGCTTTTTTGACAAGATCCGTGAACCCGGCCTGGTCGAATTGGGCATCGGCTGGAAGTTTGAAACCCAGTTTTTCCAGTAGGTCTTTATTGTAATAAAGTTCGACCGTCTGGGTTTCCAGCGGAAAGCCGTAAGTTTTGCCGTTGAAGGTCCAGGAATCGCGTGCCCACGGTTCAATATTGCCCCAGTTGATCAGATCGTCCAGGGAAAGTAGAAAATTGTTGTCGATGTATTCGGTTTGGTTCACCTCGGTATAAAAGATATCGGGTGCCTTGCCGGCGCTTAGGGCAACTTTCAAAGCCGAGTACAGAGCCTTTTTCTGGTACCAGGTGATTTTGACTTTGACGCCCGGATTTTTAGCCTCGAAATTCTTGGCGGCGGTCTCGACAAAATTAACCTTGGTTTCGTGATCGGCCCAGTGGCTCCATAAGGTGAGGACGGTCTCCGCTTTGACCGGAGATGTCAGAAAAAGGGCTACCATTGTTAGCCCGGCTGCCAACGCGAACCATGATTTTTTTCTGTGCTTCATCGAATTCCTCCTTTCGTTTTCCCGGCGACTCGTGTGCCGATAGGGGTTGCGTGCCTTCCAACACAATCTTGTTAAACCAGTTTCGGTAAGATGTCATAATAAAAGATCAGTTGAAGGCCGTGATTATTGTCTTAAAGGCTATCATTGTCGAAATAATGCTGCTTGATATTGACATCAAAATGTTCCTCCACCCAATGGATGGCCAGTTTAGAATTGCGGTCCTCAATGGCTTTTGCAATATTGGCGTGCAGCTCCAGCATCGGCTCGATTCGACTCGGGTCTGCTTTTAAGTAGGCTTCGCGCATATTCAAAAACAACGGCTGCTGGTTTATTTTGATCAGTTCGTCCAGCAGCGCAATAATGGCCGCGCTTTTGGTTGCACGGGCGATGGCCAAATGAAACTCACGGCCGGATAATATAAAATCCCTGTATTGGCCGTTGCGCCCCTTTTCATATTTCCTCTGCCAGGCTTCCTTGATGGTCTGAATATCTTTTTCGTCGGCGTTCTCAATGGCCAGATGGACAATGCCGATCTCAAGCGCCTTGCGGGCCTGTAACAACTCCAATGGGCTTTGGCTTTCTTCGAGCAGATGCAGGGTTCGGAACATCAAATCATCAAATCCGCAAGGATCGGTGACATATGATCCATCGCCCGGACGGCTTTCCAGGATGCCGACAATCTGCAGGGCACTGATGGCTTCCCTGATCGACGGGCGACCCACCCCCATTTGCTCCGCCAGCGTTCGTTCCGGCGGGATTTTGGCCCCGGATATGTATTCGCCGCTCTTAATCTTTTTAAGAATCTGTTCGGCGATAATCGCGCTTTTTCTTTGGAACTTCACCTGCTTGATTTTTTCAAATTCCATCGGCTAGATCTTTAAATCATTGTTGTTGAGAATTTTTGGACAGCCTTATTCCATTTTGAAAATATCGTTGATCGCATTTAGGTCGAATAGCGTGCTAGACGGCTACGGAACGGATGAAAGGCCCCGTAATTTCCATGAACTTGGCGGGATTTTCCACCAGAAAATGGCCACCGAAACCGCCAATGATTTTCAGTTCAGCGCCTGGGATCCGGTCACACACCTCCCGGGCCATTGACACGGACGGTCCGGCGTGCCAGTTGTCCAATTCGGTGGCCACAACCAGGGTCGGCGCACGGATGCGACCGAAATCGCCGTCGGTGATCCAATTGCGGCGCAGGGCCCGCACCCACCGAATGAATACGTCGGGATCGGACTTCACAAACTTATCGCCCTTCATCCGCGCGGCCACCATTGCTTCCACCTTGTCGAAATGGTTACCAATGAATTCTGAGCTCAGGCCCGCCATCACCCAATAGTATGCGTACAGCTCCCGGTTTGGATGTTCGAAAAGGACCCGTTTGAATTCAATCGCTTTCTTCACCTTGCGCATATCCGCCAGTTCGAAAAAGGGATCCAGCAATATACAGGATTGGATACGGTCTGAATAATCCGCGGCGCATCGCATAGCGATCTGGGTGCCCCCGTTCCAGCCGAATATGTGAAATTTTTCAAATTCCAGATTTTTTGCTACCTGCACACAATTTTCCGCGAGCTGGCGAAATCCCTCTCCAGGTGCATCCATGCGCTTCGCCCCGGGGAGTGCCTGCAGGTCGAAGTTTGCCACCGTGAAGTAACGGGCAAAATCGGCCCAGATCGTATCCCAGATACCCATAGCCTGGGAGGCCATCCGTGTCAGGATAATCAGCGGCTTGCCCTCTTGCCGAGTTATATTGACGGAGATGCCGTCAAGGCTCAAAACTTCTTTCTCGGCTGTCATGGAAATATTTTCTCCTTCGATGGTCCTTCTAACCAAAATTGAAAATGCGCGCCGGTGTATCCCAAAATACAGCCCGGCGCTGGGTTTTTTCCGGGATCCAGCGTTGCAAGCACTCCA
>Ga0316189_10006152_pt1 | contig 11466 bp, 11 predicted proteins | sample LowCovwburrow_MG_FD_204930 | JGI IMG/M metagenome (GOLD analysis project Ga0316189, IMG submission 204930) | Coastal sediment microbial communities from Maine, United States - Lowes Cove worm burrow | ecosystem: Environmental > Aquatic > Marine > Coastal > Sediment | place: USA: Maine... | reverse complement strand
AAATCAATACTATCAGGAAAGGTATCAACCTGGAAGGACGTATTAATCAACGATTTTGAAAGGGCTCTTTTCCCGGACTACCCTGAGATTAGTCAACTTAAGGAAAAGCTTTATCAAATGGGAGCTCTATACGCTTCAATGACCGGTTCGGGATCTACAGTTTTTGGAATTTTTGATGGAGAGCAGGAGGACAAATTTCCGGGTAATTATGAGGTTTTTCAAACACGATTGGACTAACAATGCCCTAAAGGAATAATATCATTCCTGCGAAAGCAGGAACTGCGATGATAGAGACAAAGTTGTAGTGGAATTTTGAAATAACTCTTCCTTACTTTTCGATTTAAACCTAACCAAGTTCGATTTCATATTGCTCCGTCCCACCAATCCGCTTTCCCACGGGATAAGTCTTCTCGACAAACCTGGCCCGGTTTTGATGGTCAATCATGAGGATGGTGGAACAACAAGTGCCATAAGTTTCCGTCTCAATAAACATTGAGCTAATGGCCTTCTCCCACTCGTAGGGCACACCGGTTGATGGCAATTTTTCATCATCCGGTTTGTGATTATTCTCCAAAATTTCCAATAAGCTGTTCTCATCGGGTTTTCCATTGGATATTGAATCCTTGAATAATTGGTGCCCTAAATCGAGCTTTGGCCAGGCCGTGTCAAGTAAGGCATTACTCAAGCCATAAGACCCTGACACAAGCTCCCTGGCTTCCCGGTTAATATTGCTGTAATACCACAGCTCTTCACCATCCCCCACCAGGAGATTAAAACCATAATATTGATCCCCATGTTTGTTGATCCTGTCCAGGTAATCAGCGGGTGATTCATCACCATTTAGAAAATCAGTAGTTAATGCACCCCTTGATGGGGCATTCTCTTTTTTAATTGAGGGGTCACGGTAATTGGTTATTGCTGTAAAGCGTCCTTCTTTGGTAAGGCCCAGCCAGGTCCCTCCGGCTTCCAGGTCCCTGCCACCCAGGATGTGAGGATGGTCTTCCCAGAAGCCCGCCTTTTTGGTTGGACGGGTATAAAATTCGTCCCTGTTCGCAGCGAGAATGAGTTTGTATACGGTGTGGTTTTTCCAGGAGAAAAGTATCAGGCACATAATTAGATCGAAATTAAGCCTTCTCGGTCAATTTTTTTTTGAATTCGGACGTGGTAGCACTTATCTAAATTTTTAAGTTTCTCATTTGAAGATAGGTCTCTGGCGACATTGCCCCAATTTCGCTCTTCTTATAGTCTTTCAAATTTCGTGTAAGAATAACTTTAATCTCTCGGTGTTTTATTGAGGCGAAATTTTGTAAAGCATCCTCAAAATCCTTAAAATCCGAATTCAAGGCATTCATCACTACTTCCCTATCCATTTGCAAAACATCAGTAATTAATAATAACTGTTTTAATTTCTCAATTACCCTCTCATGTTTTGAAGTTCGTCTCAATAAATAGTAAACATTGCTGAATATAACCGGGGTAACAAATCCATCTATTCTTTTTAATTCGCATAATGAAAAAATTTCAGTGGCAGGTTCAGAAAAAGGCAGACGATCAAGGAAAAAGTCCAAAACAACATCAGAATCGATAAGAATTTTATCCATTACAAATATTTATCAGAAAGCGACTTTGCCAATTCTTTTTTGTAGTCAAAATCTGAAGGCGCTTTAAATGAACCTCTTAAAGATTTAGTAATTGGTGCAATTTCCTTATCAGTATCGTCAATATTTTGAGTGATAACCTTCAGGTAGTTTTCAATTATATCGGACAAACTCCGCCCCTTACCCTTTGCATATTCCTTTGCTTTATTAATTACTTTCTGTTCAACTGTTAAAGTCAATTTTGTATTCATAGTTCCCCGTCATTTTATTATTCCATAACATAAAGTTAAAAAAGAATATATAAATACGTGTATAATCCATGTAAATAACACGTATTTCATGTATGAGAGGTAAGTCAGGTTTTTATCTTCTCAGTCAATTTTTTTTTGAATTCCGAGGGGGTCGCATTCGTGTTTTTCTTAAAAGCCGAATTAAATGCAGAAAGAGTATTAAATCCGCATTCGTAAGCTATCGCTGATATCTTAAGGTTGTCGTATGAAGGATCATTCAATAATTCAATGGCTTTATTAATCCTGAACTGGTTAGTATAATCGGTGAAACTCACATTCAAATGAACATTGAATAGGTTGGACAGCAGGTGCTTGGCGATTTTGGTTTTATCCGACAATTGTGAGAGAGTAAAATCAGGTTGGAGATAACACTTTTCATCTTCAACGATAGATTTTATTTTATCACGATAGCTCACAATTTCATCAGCATCTAATTGAATGTTTCGATATTTTCCCTTTCGATCTTCAGTGAAGAATGCGTGATGCTTCAATACATAAAAACTTAGAAAATAGATTATTCCACTATAAATCACAGGGCCTGTCATGTAAGAAGTCAACCGCATTTCGTAATTAAGAAAATAGGCAAGGCAAAATAGGGCAACCGACAAATACAATGTCCTGATCCATACCTTGGCCTTTCCTGAAAAAACGGCTTCATCACCGGCCTTTTTCACGTAGATAAATAATGAAATTAACAAATAGACAAGTGAATGATACAGCAAGGCAGAATATCCTCCGACGTACCAAAAATTTGCAGTCGTGAGTTCTGTAGAAAGAAGAATGACGGCACCAAATGGGATAAAATGCAGGTAGTAATACCATCTCCATTTAAATCCCCCATCGAAGCTCGAAATGTAAATCATTAACAAAGGAACGACCGTCAGATGAGCCCCAAAGCCGATATTTAAGATCACCTCAGAAACATCTCCATAGAACAACCAAAGGGTAGATTTAGCGACCCTCAAACCGATGGCTAAAAGCAGCAAACCAAGTATCGTGTTTGACAACCGCCTGCCTTTTCTGATACTGATGAAATAACCCCCAATGAAAAAGCTCTGGATCGCTCCAATGCTACATAAAATGAGGAAAATTGTGTTCCAGTTCATTCGGGTAATTCAAGACAACAATTCTAAATGCATACGATGAAAATAAAAACCAGTTAGATTTTTAATATCATAGCAGCTAAAATACTGACAATGAAATCATCCGTGCCACTACTATTTTTCGTTTTAATTGCCTGCGTTCAATCTAAAAAACCTCTTGAGGTCGTTCCAGGGGTCTCAAAGGAAATAGCTGACTATAGAAAAGCATCTTTAAACGAGATCAACTATGCGATAGAATTTAGTATTCCGCCAGAGCAGGAGGAACGAATTTCGGGTAAAATAAGCATCCAATTCGACCTAGTATCATTGGGGCTGCCCTTAATTATTGATTTCAATTCCGCCGGAGATGATATCCGTTCAGTAGCAAACAATTCAGGATCAATCGATTTCATACATGAAAATGAGCACATTGTAATTGAGCCCAAATATTTAAATCAAGGTAAGAATGAAATTACAATTGATTTCAAAGCGGGAGAATTGTCCCTCAATCGGCAACCGGAGTTTCTATACACTTTATTCGTTCCCGACAGGGCTTCAACCGCTTTCCCCTGTTTTGATCAACCGGATCTGAAAGCAACTTATGAACTGACCCTTAAAATTCCGGCTGATTGGGAGGCCGTGGCCAACTCCCCGGCAAAAAATGAAACAAAATCAGGTTTAGTGAAAACTATTGAGTTCGGGGCCACTCAACCAATCAGCACTTACCTGTTTTCTTTTGCAGCCGGCAAGTTTCAGAAAATCACAGATAAGCAGGATGGACTTGAAATGACCCTTTATCACCGGGAAACAGATTCTATCAAAGTGAGTAAAAATGTAACTGCCATTCTTGATTTGCATCGAAAATCCCTCAAATGGATGGAGGATTATACGGGGATTTCATACCCTTTTGAAAAGTTTGATTTTGCAGCTATCCCATCGTTTCAATATGGTGGAATGGAGCACCCGGGGGCTATTCTTTACAGGGCTCGAAGTCTTTGGCTGGATGAGACTGCCACTCAAAATCAATACATCGGAAGGGCCAGTTTGATTGCCCACGAAACAGCCCACATGTGGTTTGGAAACCTTGTGACCATGAAGTGGTTCGATGACGTTTGGATGAAAGAAGTCTTCGCAAATTTCATGGCTGATAAAATTGTGAACCCCTCCTTTCCGGACGTCGACCATGACCTGAAATTCCTGGTGCGACACTTTCCCTCAGCTTATGAAGTAGACCGCTCGCAAGGCGCCAACTCAATCCGGCAACCATTGGAAAATCTTAAACAAGCTGGAATGATGTACGGGGCAATTATCTACAATAAGGCCCCCATCATGATGAAAAAACTGGAAAACACAATCGGTGAAGATCTATTCCGTGAGGGATTACAGGAGTATCTATCCAGCTATTCTTATGGTAATGCCGATTGGCTTGAACTGATTGAAATCCTTGATAAAAAAACTGAGCAAGACCTCAAAGCATGGAGCAATATCTGGATCAGCAACCCAGGGATGCCTGTAATTGCAATTGAGCGATCAGGCCCGGAAGTAACTCTCACTCAAACTGATCCATTTGGGGAAAAGCGCCTTTGGATGCAGGAATTGAAGGTTCTAACAGGGGATGAACAATCCACCATAAACTTTGACCAGCCAAGTGTTGTTTCACAAACTGATCAAGACAATCCCTCATTTGTTGTGCCCAACAGCCACGGCCTGGAATATGGTTCATTTATTCTGGACCAGCAAACGGTTGACTACCTGCTGGTCAATTTGGATGGCTTTGACAGCCCGCATCTGAGGGGCATCATCTACCTTGACCTCTTCGAGACTTTCATTAATGGCCAGGTAAATCGTTCGGATTACTGGACAATGCTCATGAGCAGGTTGAAGGAAGAAACGGATACCCAACTGATTGAACAACTCCTCAAACAGATGGAAACTGTCTTTTGGAGGTTCCTTGGCCCTGATCAACGAATCAACGCCGGAGATAAGCTACTCACTTTTATAGGTGAGAGATTAAATTCTTCAGATCAGAAAGATGTGCAGGCAGCATTTTTCAAGAGCTTCAAACGCATTGCTACTTCAAAGTCAGATGTTGATATGCTTTTCAAATTGTGGAATAAGGAGCTTACTATTGACGGTTTAACCCTTTCTGAAAATGATTTTTCTGACCTTGCTTTTGAATTAGCGGTTAGGGAACATGAATCTGCTTCTTCCATTTTAGGCGAACAACTAAACCGGATATCAAACCCGGATCGAACTGAGCGGTTTAAATTTATCATGCCTGCTTTAAGTGCCGACGAAGAAATCAGAGATCGGTTTTTCCAATCATTGAAAGATGCCGCAAACCGTGAAGTTGAGCCTTGGGTTGTGGGCGCCCTTCGGTATTTCCATCATCCTTCAAGGTCCGATCAATCTGTGAAATACATCATGCCAAGCCTGGAAATACTGGAAGAAATTCAGCTGACCGGAGACATCTTTTTCCCTAAAAGGTGGCTTGATGCTACGTTTTCAGGTCACAGCTCTAATGAAGCTGCCAAAGAAGTGAGAGACTTTCTTGACCAGAATCCTGGTTACAATCCAAGGTTAAGACAAAAAATCCTTCAATCAGCTGATATGCTCTTCCGGTCAGTTGAAGTCCGGGCCATGGATCAGAGCGAGGTTATTCAGTAATGAAATCAAGGGTCGCGTTCCGAAACTTTTCCTTTTCCACAAATTCCTGCATCCGCCTTAGGGATTTGTAGGGATCATCAACGATAAACATATTTACTGCCCAAACGGGAAGGTTTCCCCCGGGATCAGCATAAAACTGATATTCAACCTTCACTTTATTGTCAGGTAGAGGGGTAAACGTCCATGATCCCTCCAACTCAGTAATCCTTATTATCCCCTTCTTTTCAGGAATGTAATCCGGCATACCTTCAACTACAGACCTGACAACTTTGGTTTCCGGGTCTTGTGTGTATTCAAATCTCGCCACCATATCACGATCAGTTGCCGGAAAGGGAAAATCCAGTTCCAAATAGATAATACTACGCTGTTCGTCAAAAACCTTGATCGGCTTGCCGGACCTGACATGGTTGTACCATTCTGGCGCTACTTCGGCATCTTTCACCAAAGCAACGACACTGGACAGGCTGGCTTTTATAACCGTAACAGCCCTGAATTCTTTTATTTTTCTTCCTTCCTGCAAACGAGTATACACCTGGATGCCATCCTTATCCTTTGCCAACTTCCATTCCTCTTGCCCGGCATTGGCGGTAGCAAAACAAAAACTAAAAATTAGAGTGGATATAAAACAATTGAGTCGTATGGCTGTCATTACTTTAATTAGCAGTATATACATCATTTACAGTTGTATATTTGTGATAAAATCAGAACAATTTATAAATTTTATCTGTTTAATAACTGAATAAAGCTAAAGATGGGCATTTCAGAAGACATAAAACAAAAAGTATTTAAGAGTGAGTTTAACAAGGCAATTGTCAACATCATTTTCACCAACAATTGGATTCACGAAAAGCAAATGCAACTTTTCAAGCCATATGGCTTGACGGAACCTCAGTTTAACACTTTAAGAATTCTCAGGGGCCAGTACCCAAAACCCTGCACCATTAATTTGATCATCGAACGGATGCTTGACCGCATGTCCAACGCTTCACGAATAGTCGATAAGTTGGAAAAGAAGGGCCTTGTAGTTCGTAATCAGTGCAAAATTGACCGCAGGGCTGTTGATGTTACCATCACAGAGAAAGGACTGGATTTGCTGAAAGAACTAGACGTTAAAATGGAAGGTTGGGAATCAGAACTTCGGGGTATTTCCGAAGACGACGCAAAAGCACTCAATGAGCTTTTGGATAAATTCAGGGAGAAATAGGTTGCAGGCCAACCGGGATTATAGTCCCGATTTGGCCAATTACTAATAAGAGAGATCATTTTCTTAATTCCTCCATATCAACAAGCATTTCATCCAATTTTTTCAACAAACGACCATAAACAATATTCACGTCCCATTTGTAAATCCGGCCACCAAAAAAGGCCAATAAAGCAACAATCAGGATTATCCCGAGTATCCCAATCAGGGGCAAACCAAAAACCAGGTAAGTGCCAGGATAATCTATCATTAACTTATTTACCAACTCTTCACCTGGTTTATTGCCCCCAAAGCTTCCAAACCAAAACCCAATTATCATAGATAGAAAAATATAGGGGTAGACATATCTGTTCATTTTTGAATTGACGGAATGGAGTTCATTGATCCACCCGTTAAATGATTTAAGGTATTGATAGCTATTCAGGTTTTTATCAATTTTCCTTAATGCCATCTTTAGTTTTCTATTTACAATAACAATTACATTGAATAGGATGAACATAAGAATACCCAAATAGGGCATTTTTGAGATGTAGGTGACAGGCAATACGATAAATGAAAATATAACTATTGCAACCAGGTTTATTTCATACATTCTCTTGAATTTATCGACAATATCTATCGATTTTTGACTGTACAGATCATTAATCTTTGGAGCAACCAATGCATCGCTTTCTAAAAACCCCTCTTTCCAAATTGATTCAATTGACTTTTCCATCTAATAGTTTTTTTAATCGTTCTTTAATTCTTTTAATCCTCACACCAATGTTGTTAGGGTTGGTGCCAATAATATCAGCGATTTCCTGGTATGATTTTTCCTCCAGGTAAAGCAAAATAACTCCTCTGTCTACTTCAGATAATTGCCTGATGGCATCATAAAGTTGATTAAGGGATTCATCAGCAAATGCACGGCTATCTTCAGTTAAATCTATTGGCAAGTAATCTGAAGCGAATTGTTGACCGTGGCTCTTCTTTTTCTTCAGCAGGGTCAAACAAACATTTAAAGACAATCTGTAAACCCAAGTGGACCACTCCGATTGCTCACGAAAATTGTCCTTACTTCTCCAAATTTGTAGACAAACCTCCTGATAGTAGTCTTCGAAATCCTCCTGGGTATTGGTGTATGCCCGGCAAATTTTAATGATGATTGCAGCAAAAGGCAAAATTGAAGAGGTATAAAAATCGCTACTCACTATCTTTTTCTTTTTTAGTGGCTGAAATCAAAGATCATTACACCGGATTGAATATCCTTTTGAAAATGTAGGTTCTGTGTACCAAGTATAGCTGATCTGTATTGACAATGACAAACTTGTAGAAATCAACCTTATGGAAATCTATAACCCCAGCGACATTCACACCTCTTCAATACCACCACTTTGTACTCGTTTAAACCACTTCCTCTTGTTCACCATCTACAAGCGCTTTGGCAGCCATTGATGATAGTAGTAGGAAGTGAGTGGTAGCGCCTGCCAGTAGTATGTTCAATATTGGTGCTACGTGACTCGTACCTTGTAGTACAAAACTGCTGGCAAGGATGACAGCTACCCATGTCAGGGCACTGATAATTTGAGTTTTGACGAACTTGCTTGTTTTCTTTTTAGCTTCCATAATCTTTATTTTTTTTATTGATTAGTGGCTGCCAAAAGAAATTATTACACCCTAAGATAATTTTTTAAAAGTTTTTAGGTTTCAGCGTACAAGAGTGGAAACAAGCGCATGTACCTTATATGATCCGAAATTATGTGACCTATCGATCTACCATAGACCTATATCTTCCATGATACTGATATACCTGGGGTCTTTTTGAATCGGTGAGTTGTTTCTAATGGCAGAGTATGGTAGGTTAGGATCCCTCTCCTCATGCATCTTTGTCATCCAGTAAATCATCTGATCCTGGTCTTCAAGAAGTTGGTACAGGAAAAAAATCCTGCCCGGGGATACAAACATGGTTTCCCTCTTTTCTTCAAGTTTTTCAGCCACGAGCCTAATAGTTGCTTTAAGCCCGACTTTTTTATTGGAATCATCTATGAATGCCTTCAAGTCTTGAGTACCAGGCTTGTCAATACTCTTTTTAAGTTCTATGATTGCCAGGTCGCCATTGTTAAGGGCCGTGTATTTCCCCAGTAAGATGGAATTAGCCAATGGATGGTTAGGTGCAGTCTGTGTCAGCATTTCAGAATATTTACCAGCGCTAAGCATTTTACCTTCACTGAAGTACATCAACGCTTTAAACCCGATTATCCATGGGTTTATAGGGTCGAGTTCATAGGCATAGTCCATTTGCTCCCAGGCCTTGTCCCACTCGTTCATGATCATTAAATAGTGTGCATACATAGCCCTGGTTTGGGCCTGGTTAGGATTCTTTTCAATACTTTGCCGGAAAGCTATATCTGCTTCCTCCCATCGGAAGTAGGTCCATGTTGAATGGAGGGCTTTCATACTTAAATATTCGGCGCTGAGACTGTCTAACTCATGGGCTTTGGCCAGGTATTCGTTAATTATGGGATTTGCTTCATCTGTCGATTTGTAGCCCATCTGTTTTAGTGAGGCCCATAATGCAGACAGTCCACTGTAACCAAACCCATATTCCGGGTCAATCTTAATTGCTTTTTCCAAATAAATTTGGGCGTTTTCGAATCCTTCGGGTGTTAGGAAACTCATATGGTACATACCCTGAAGCAAAGCCTCATAGGCCCCTGGTTTTACCGGCCTGGTAGCTGCAAGTAATTCCAATTCACCGGGTAGCAAAACATTGTTGATCTTAAGGGCGACATTTTTAGTTACTTCTTTGTAAAGGTTTGGTATGTTGTTAACAGTAGTTTCATATGAATGCGACCATAATAATTCCTCATTAGGAACCGTATTGAATAGTTTGAGGTTTAACTGAATCAGTGTGTCAATTAGTGTAACTGAAGATTCCACTATTGCATCAACTCCCAGTTCTTCTGCAATCTTCTTTACGCTTTTGGTAGAATTGATGTAGGGAAGCGTAGAGGTTCTTGAAACTATCCTAATGCTTCCTAATTGACCTATTTCAGTAATCAGGCCATCATGCATTCCTGCCAATAAATATTCCTTCGAATCGTCTCCCAGGTAATTGGCAATAGGCAAAACGGCAATTGAGCTTAATGACTCCGCTATTTGCTTTTTTTCGGAGCTGAGTTTTACTAACCGCAACTTGCCCGGATCGAAAAATAACGGGTTAAAGATGTAATGAACAACTGAGGAGATTGCCAGAATTACTATAACGGATTGTACAAGAATATGCTTCCATGACAAGTGCCTGGTGAATAAATTGTAGGCCAACACAGATGGCAATCCGAACAAAACGAGGATGATAACAATATCAATTAATTCCTGATCAAGATTGTACTTAGTAATGGCGAAGCTGATGGATTCAACACACACCCAGGCCCCGCCCATATAAACTACCATCGACCTGCCAATATGCTTTACTTTTTGCCCTTTATCTTCCATCTGAACTGGTCTTATTTCTAAACTTGAAATGAAATTTTGCTGGTTCTTAACTGATGAACAGCATACCAATTTGGAGGGTATCAATGAAAATAGCAAAATGGATGCTTCAGGGGTGAAAATAAACTAATTACACTTTTGGTTCAAGCCATTAGGTAAATGAGACGACAATTATTTGTTTTTTCCTATCATAGGCAGTTATTAAATAACTGATTTCACCCCTTAAAAACCTCACTCGCTTCCCAAAGGGCAGTCTTCAGCGATTCTTTCTCAGCTTCGATTTTTGTAGATGTCCACTGAAGCTCTTTTGCCAGGGTATTGATGATTCTGTCGGAGTATTTTCGAATGCTATCAATGTCAAAGAATAGCCGACCAGTGCGACGAACAACGAAATCAAGTGTGTTGACGATCATCTCATTTTCAAGACAATAATGGGTCTCGGCTAAAAGTAGGGCCTCTTCCTTGTCTGGGTAATTATTTTCAATTTCATCAAACCGGGCAAGAACCTTGTCTGCTTGTCGGCCATAAGTTGAAACTAGGTAGCGAACATCATTACGGCTGATCTTGCCATCATATTTATTTATCAGTTCACCGAAGTAATTTTTGACTGCCCCGGCGCCTTCAAAAGGCCCGCCATGAAGAATGGTTTGGTCGGTGGTACATTTTACATTTTCACGCCCCTCCAATTCATACAATTTCTCCATGACCAGGTCAGTAATCCGTTCGGCCATTTTGCGATAGCCTGTTAATTTTCCTCCCGCGATCGACAGCAGTCCTGACTCCGATTCAAATATTTCATCTTTCCGGGAGAGTTCAGAAGCAGATTTACCCTCCTCGTGAATCAGCGGCCTAACGCCGGCCCATGTTGAGGCCACGTCATTAATTGTGAGCTGAAGCGCCGGAAACATATTGTTCACTGCATCAATCAAATACTGAGCATCTTCTGCATCGGTGAGAATCTTGTCCTTATCTCCAGTGTAGTTGGTGTCAGTTGTACCCACGTAAGTGATTTTTCCCCTGGGGATGGCAAAAATCATCCGGCCATCGGGCACATCAAAATAAACAGCCTGCTTCACCGGCAACTTCTCATGCGGAAAAACCAGATGAACGCCTTTGGTCAAATGAAGCTTCTTGCCTTTCAGTGAGCCATCCTTTGA
>Ga0316189_10006151_pt1 | contig 11466 bp, 11 predicted proteins | sample LowCovwburrow_MG_FD_204930 | JGI IMG/M metagenome (GOLD analysis project Ga0316189, IMG submission 204930) | Coastal sediment microbial communities from Maine, United States - Lowes Cove worm burrow | ecosystem: Environmental > Aquatic > Marine > Coastal > Sediment | place: USA: Maine... | reverse complement strand
GGGGCCCGGGTGGCGGCGCAACACAATCCCTGCTGGTGGGTTCGCTTTAATCTTTGCTTCTTGCGCCTGATAAGCTTCCCACCTCGCTTTGGCTTCCTTGTTGGGAAACTTCTGCGGGATCGTGGCAAACCAGATAATCAGCGCCTACCCAATCATTGCGCCGCCAACAAATCTGAGTTTCTTTGCTGCTTCGGGGTTCATGGCTTTTCTCCTCTTACGCAGGTAATCTGCATCCACGTTGAATCATGACGCTTTTTACCGCTCCTCTTTTGGAGCTGGCCTGGCCGGGCATAAGTATGCCAAGTACATTTTTCTTTTTGTTCAGGCTTATAAGTTCCCTGCGCAATTGAGAACAGTTCATACGATTTACCTTAGCGGCCCAAACCGGGGTTTCTTCCGCAGATTTATTAGCAGCTGCTACCATTGCGAGCCCGATCACAGGTCCCGCGCACCCCAGTTGTGTACCCAATAACAGTACTGTCAGTAATATAGTCTTCATCTTTTCTCCAATTCATTAAAAATACACCGCTTAAAAGCGGCAATTATTGCTACTGGACAAGAGCAGGAATGCGTGGGGTTTTGAGCAAAATACTTGTTCAAAATTGGGTATTTTGTATACTGTTGAAGGATAAGGGTTATTTCACTTGATTAGCCCTTATCAAGACACTAGAGTTTCGGAACGTGTCTGACAAGAGACTGGTATTAAAGGGTTTTATATATACCTGTTCAAAATACCCAATTCTGAACAGGTGCATATATGGCGCAAAAGCCTTCCTTAAAACCACGCAAACCCTCAACCATGCCCAAAGCAAAACATTACCGCAGCCCTGCGATGCAGCTTTATGACAGCCAGTTCAGACGGCTCTATATCAACGCCTATGAGCGACGTTGTTTTCTGGAAGTGGCGCATAAGCAGAAACCCATTATTCGTGCGTTTTGTCTGGTGCTGGCCTATTCTGGATGCAGGATTTCTGAAGCATTGGCACTCACACCCAAATCCTTGCAGGAAGAGGCAGGTGTGATTGCCTTTCGCACCCTTAAAAGGCGTGACAAACATGTGGTGCGTGAAGTGCCGGTACCAAAAAGCGTACTACGTGAGATATCCGCTACACTGGCACCCGCCCCGGAAAGCGGCCAAACGGATCAGCCAATCTGGCAGATCGATGGGGTGCCAGTATTGCGTCAAACAGCATATCGCTGGATTAAGACTGTGATGTTGGACGCGGGCATCAAGGGCAAGATGGCCAGCCCCAAGGGGTTACGCCATGGGTTTGGTATTCATGCGATGTTGTCGGGGGTGCAATTGAACATGCTGCAAAAATGGATGGGACATGCCTCGATTGAAACCACTGCAATCTATGCCAATGCCATTGGCAAGGAGGAACGGGATATTGCCAGACGTATGTGGGCAACAGAAAAGCCCGCCGATGGTTCGGCGGGCTAGAGTGCTTGGGTATATGTTCAATCAAGATCGAACAGGCTGGGTTGGCGCAGGCTTTCTACATGCGCCAACCATTCTTTGGTTTTGCAGGTAGCTTCCAGCCATTGGGTGACGTAATCCTGTGCATCCTTAAATCCGGATAGTTCTTGGTCGGATATAAAGTGTGAGCGATAACCCGTTTCCGTTATGGGCAGACGTTGATTGGCCTGCACTTCAATGTGGCCGAAGCCACTGATCGGATACGTTTTGCGATGGGTGATGGTAATGGCAATACCTTGCCATTCTATCTGATGAATGATCGGTTCATCTGCCATCAGTACTCACGCGCCAGCATAATGGTCAGCACCCGGTGGGTGATGCGATCAGAGGCCGGATCAGGTGATAGGTTCTGCATCTTCAGATCATAGTAATCTACTTTGAAGAACAGCTTTTCGCCCGCAATCATAACCTGTCCAAAGTCATGTTCGCGAAACGGATCATTGTCCGCAGAGAAATCCGTGAATGCGGCCACAGCGCGACAGACCTCTTCCTGAAACGCCTGCCCCTTGGCCTGCACGCCGGCAGTGATCACAACTGTTGCATTGGCACCTTCTCCACGGCGCAAGGCATCATTGAGGCGCCTGATGCGTTTCTTGCGAAACTCTTTGTCCACCTGCCAATGAGGCGTGATGGCTTCACCACAAGCATCACATTGAAAGTGATCGAAAGTGGATTTCAACACCCAATCCTGCTCGGCCATGTTCCAGGACGTCCATGCGTCACGCACCACATCCCGTTTATTGCAATTGGGGCAAAGCGGGTATGCTCCCACCAAGTCTTCTATGTTTAATGTACCCATAAGTATTCTCCTTCCATCGGCTGAGCCCGAACCATTCAGGCACAGCTTGTGAAAGGCGAATAACGAGTGTGAAAGAACTGAAACCGTATCCAGATTAACAAGGGGTGGTTGGAGCAAATAGAGGGAGTGATTGGCTGATTTGGCGAATGCAACCATCTACCAAACATCACCACCCCAAGGCATTCTATGGGCTATGTCTGCATATAATGTAACCGGTCTTGGCAAAGCCTATCACCGCCATAATGGCGACAAGCCTTTTGGCATTAAAGAACGGGATCGGTTGCTGCATCTCTCGGCCTTTGGTCAGACCGGCACAGGTAAGTCCAGTCTCATCCAGCACATGGCGATCAGTGACGCACGGGCCCGGCGCGGATTTTGTTTGATCGATCCACATGGTGATCTGGCAAGGGCAGTTTCTGCCGCGATTGACGTACCACATATCTACTGGGATGTAGCCGACCCCAATAGCCCTTACGGGTATAACCCGCTAACAAAGACCTCTGCGCCGTTCCGGCCATTAGTGGCATCAGGCCTGATCGATACCCTGAAGAAGCAATGGTCGGACGCTTGGGGCCCGAGACTGGAGCATCTCTTACGCATGGCAATTCTCTCGCTGTTGGAACTGCCGCAAACTGACATGAGTGACATCACCAGATTGTATCTGAACAAAGAATTTAGAAAGCAAGTAATTGCACAAATGACTGATCCGTATTTGCTGCATTTCTGGACAGAAGAGTTTGCGGCAATGAACTACGCCACATCCATGGACGGTGTGCCGCCGATTGCCAATAAACTCAGTGGTCTTATGTCCCATCCCGTGGTGCGCAAGGCACTGTGTGAGCCCGAAGAGCCGTTGCGGTTTCGCCGAATGATGGATCAGGGCAAGATTATAATCGTGAACCTTGCCAAAGGGCGCTTGGGCGCGGATATTGCCAATCTGGTGGGTGGTCTCTTGGTCAGCAGCATTGCCAATGCTGCCTTCAGCCGACATGATATTCCCCAACATGAAAGACGTTTCTTTGGCTGTTATGTGGATGAGTTCGCCTCATTCTCCACCGATGCGTTTGCCGATGTTCTGGCCGAGCTGCGTAAATATGGCTGTGGTTGGGTGATGTCCGCGCAAACCACCTCGCAGATTAGCAAGCCGGTTCTATCAGCCATTCTCGGTAACGTCGGCAGTCTGTTTTGTTTCCGTGTGGGAGCGGAAGATGCGCCGCTATTGTCGAGACAACTTCTGGATATCACGCCTGCCGAATTGGTGAACTTGCCCAATCACCGTGCATTTGTACGCTTGATGGTGGATGGCGTGCAGACCAAGGCTTTTACCGCTGAAACATGGCCGCCTCAAACCATCTCATTACCAACCTGATAATCGCATATGAAATATTTTATCTATTGTCGCAAATCACAGGAAGCTGAAGACCGCCAGATTATGTCTCTGGAAAGCCAGACTGATGAGGTTCAACGGATCATAGGGTCAGATGACAGCATTGAAATCGTGGGCATATACACGGAGGCCTTCAGTGCCAAACAACCAGGACGGCCACTGTTCAACGAGATGGTCAAACGCATTGAAAAAGGTCATGCAGTGGGGATTATTTCCTGGCACCCGGATCGCCTGGCCCGTAATTCCATGGATGGCGGGCAGATCATCTATCTGTTGGATCAGGGCAAATTGACCGATTTAAAGTTCGCCAACTACAGTTTTGAAAACTCCTCGCAAGGCAAGTTCATGCTGTCGATCATGTTCGGCCAGTCGAAATATTATGTTGATAACCTGTCGGAGAATGTGAAGCGCGGGCAGCGGACAAAACTGAAGAATGGATGGAAACCCAATATGGCACCTATCGGGTATAAAAACTGTCCGGAAACAAAAAATATACTACCAGATAAAGAACATTTTAAAGCTGTCAGGAACATATTCAAACTGCTTTTGTCAGGTGAGCATTCTGTTTTAAGCATTCATCGTATTGTGTGTGATGAATGGGGATATACAACGCCACAACATAAAACCAAGGGCGGCAAAAAGCCTGCGGTATCCACACTGTATAAAATGCTCTCAAATCCTTTCTATGCGGGTTTAATTCTATGGAACGGGCAAATTTATGAAGGAAAGCACAAGCCTGTTGTCACCATGAGTGAGTATGAACGAGCACAAGTTTTGATAAGTGGTGAAACTAAAATTAAACCCAAAAAATATGCGTTCGCATATGCAGGCCTATTGCGTTGTGGCGCATGTGGGTTGTCTGTAACAGCGGAATACAAACGCAAGCCAAGCGGTCGAGAATATACCTATTATCATTGTACGCGTATTCACCGCACGCCGAAATGCACGCAACCATCTATTGAAGTGCGACAGCTTGAAAGTCAGATTGTAGAATTTATGAAACAACTGCGTATAGTTGAGCCCGTGTTTGACTGGCTTGCAAAGCAATTGTCACAGTTCAATGGCGGTTTGAAATCTGAGCAGGACACCATTGCTGAAAAGCATGCACTTGCCGTTAGTGATTATGAGAAGCAGATTTCCAATCTGACTGATCTTAGATTGCGTGATGTGATTACCGATGATGAATTTACCAAGAAGCGCAAGAATTTGCAGATCAGCATCGCAAGTGCTCGGGAAAAAGCAGAAATTGCCCGAAAAGAAAAACCTACGTTCGAACCCTTGAAAATCTTGAGCACGTTCAATGCTAGAGCCGTAAAATATTTTTCGGCTGGGGATGCGTGTATGAAACGCAAGCTTCTGAAAATACTGTGTTCGAACCCGACATTAAAAGACAAAAAAGTCTTTCTTGAAGCCAGATATCCGTTCTCCGAAATGCTCTCTGCGGCTGGGGTTCCACGGTTGTGCGGAACCATAGAGAACGTTCGAACTATTTCACCCAAATTAACCAAGGCACAGGTAAAGAGTCTGACTGCATTAGCCAAAGATCCTGAGGTTAAGAAATTAGCTTTGGAGCTTGCTGAATTTATGCACGAGGTGGAACCTCAAACGCTTCAATCTCTGCCTGAGGTTCAGGACTACCTTCTGCAATCTCACATAGACACCGATACAGGTTTAATAGCTGATTACCGGTAAAGCGTGCATCATCCATGGACATTTCTTCACCTCGTTCTTTTGAGCATATATCACGTAGCTCTTGTATTGCTTCATCTGGAATTGTGTACAGCATGGTTGGTAGTGTATCGCAGTAGAGGGTTCTGGAAAGAGGGGTGGATTGACGGTTTTGGAAACGTCTCACTGGATCTTATGTCTTATTTATCATGAATGTGGTAAGGTCAGTTAATAATTGATAAACAAAACTATTTAGGCAAAATATAAAGAGAAATGATATGAAACTTAAAGCAATTACAATCGAAAACTTCCGAGCTTACAAAGAGCCTACAACAATCAATTTTTCTGACCTGACAACGATTATTGGACGTAACGATATTGGTAAATCCACTATTCTGGAAGCATTGGAAATATTTTTTAATAACAAAAATATTAAAATTGATAAATTTGATTCAAATATTGACTGTGATCATGATCAGGTCAGTTTTACATTGGAATTTATTGATCTCCCACAAGAGTTAACTTTGGATGCTGGGGCTCCAACCTCTTTAAAAGATGAGTACCTTCTGTCGCCGGATGAAACCTTAATCATTAAGAGAGTTTATGACTGCTCTAAAATTTCTCCATCAGACGAGACATTCATAATTGCAAATCACCCGACCGCAAAAGGGATAGGGGATTTATTGCAGCTAAAAGAAGCAGAGCTGCAAAAAGAAATGAAGGCCAAGAATCTTGCTGGTCCCCTAAAAGGAAATCCCGCAATGCGATCTGCCTTGCGTGAAACTGTAGATGATTTGGAATTACAAGAGGTCGAAATTCAGGTTTCAAAAGCTAAAGAAGATGGGAAAAAGATATGGGAACAAATCGACTCTCGGCTACCTATGTTTGCTCTATTCCAAAGCGATCGAGCCAGCAAAGATACTGACGGTGAAGTGCAGAACCCAATGAAGGGTGCTGTTGCAACTGCAATTGCTGAAGCTAAACAACAAATAGAAGAAATACAAAAGATTGTTCGAGAAAAATCTGAAGAAATTGCAAAACTAACACATGAAGCCCTGACTGAAATTGATCCTGACTTAGCGTCTTCGTTGACGCCAAAATTTACTCCACCAACCACGGCAAAATGGACTGGTCTTTTCTCACTTGGAATGGATACAGATGGTAATATCCCACTTAATAAACGTGGCAGCGGTGTACGCCGTTTGATCTTAGTGAGTTTCTTCAAAGCTGAAGCAGAACGAAAACTACTAAGCTCAGATAAAGCTAATTTAATTTATGCTATTGAGGAACCAGAAACCTCTCAACATCCATCTAATCAAAGGATCTTAATTGATGCATTTAAAGAAATCTCTCAATCCCCTACTTGCCAAGTAATCCTAACGACACACAGCCCTGGGCTTGCTGGTGATTTACCAGCTGAAAGCATTAGGTTTATTGATTCAAAAAATAAAGGTGATACGCCTGTAATCAAGCAAGATACGGACGTCTTTGGCGAAGTGGCCGAAGCTCTGGGTCTTACGCCTGATAGTCGGGTGAAGGTTTTGGTGTGTGTAGAAGGCCCGACAGATGTAATTGCAATGAAGGAACTAAGCAGGGCTCTGAATGAACATAACCCTGATTTACCCAACCTTAAAACAGATACAAGATTTGCCTTCGTTTCTTTAGGTGGTGGAACTCTCAAGCATTGGGTTAATGAAAATTATTTAAAAGATCTAAATATTCCAGAAACACATATATACGATGCCGATGTGGCAACGTATCAAGCAAGTGTTGATGCGGTTAATGGGCGCAAAGATGGTTTGGGCTCGTGGGCAAGATTAACCCTGAAACATGAAATAGAAAGCTATCTACACATGGATGCGATTACGGGTGCTTATAACGATGTGCAAATTCAAGTTGATGACCATCCAGGAGCGGATGGTAAAGGTGTGGCAAAAATATTTGGAGAAGCATTCTCTGTTGCTCGTGGCTTTGATGTTCCTATGAGTCCTAATACATCTAAAAGATATCTATCTAAAGCTTTTGAACACATGACCGCAGAGCAAATACAGGAGAGAGATCCTGATGGGGAAGTTACTGATTGGTTCACTAAAATGGAGAGGCTTGCACAGTAATGTATTACTTATAAAAATAAATTTCTCTGATATCCAAAATCTGGCTACCTTCAGTTATAGCTTCTGGTTCTGCAATACTGGGACTGATTGGAGTTTGGTTGGGCGCTTATTTGAAGTCTAGTGGTTGATTATATGAAAGCTTACATCATTTTGGAGGAGTTTTAGGGGCTCAGGTCACTAGCCCTCGACCAAAGAAGTCACTTTCTATTACCGATTGATCAAATTATCCAGATACTCCTCGTACTGTGATACCGCATGACACATTTCATTCATGTATGAGTGCCGATTGTAGACAGCAGCTACGCCTGAAATTGTACCTGATACGTGGTTGAGCAATTTTTCAGTGACGTGAATGGGTGTGCCAATCTTGGCATGAACTGTGGCAAAGGTACGCCGCAGATCGTGTAAAGTGTAATCACTTAATCCCGTTTCTCTGTCTAATCTTGCTTTTGATTTGCTCCAGCCAGAAAAAGAAGTCTGACAATCAGGCTGCCCAAACAAATACTTTTCGTTTCCCTCGACTGTACGAATAATGCCAATGGCTTTAGGGCCAAGTGGAATTTTGTGATTTCTCTTATTCTTGGTCTTCGAACCGGGGAGCGACAAAATTTCACCATCAATGTCAGACCACTCCAACCCAGCAATTTCTCCACGCCGTTGTCCCGTGAATACCAAAAGAGACACGATATCGTTAAAACGTGTCCTGTTTTCCAACGTGTATTGAAGCAAAGTAGTTAGTTCACTATCATCTAACACACGATCCCTGGAAATGGCTCGATGCGGTTTCTTAGAGGCCTGCAATGGGTTTGCTCCAATAAATTCCTTGATTGCAGCCCAATTCAAAAATACTTTAATTGCGGTGAAGGCATGGTTTTGCGTGGCGGGCCGTCCATTCATTCCGTCTATATGACTCGTAATTTCTGACCGTCCTAATTTGGAAAGTAGACCAGTGAATGGTAAAGCTTTCAAGTATAGTCGGTATTCTTCAAATGTACGTTGGCGAAGGCGTTGTTCACATTCTTCTAAGTATATCTCGACCGCATCTGGAACAGATATGGGTGTTGGCTCGTCACTGGTTGAAAATGTGGACGAAATAATCACCTTTGCCTTCTTACGAGCATCGGCCAAAGAAATCGTAGGATAGCGCCCTATGGTTTTTAGCCTGCGATTTCTTCCGAACATTACAACAAACGATTTGCTCTTGGCAGAACATCGAACACCAAATCCCGGCGTTGTCTCATCCCAGTGAGTGAGCTGCCCAGTTTGTGGAAACGAGAGCTTCTTGATTGCCATGTCAGTTAGTCGAGTTTTCATTTTAGTCTCCTTTTAGTCTCCTAAATCGAGAGTATAACAGGGGTAATCAGTGTTCAAGCATGTTTACTTATCTTAGGTTAACTAGCTGATATTAATGTAGTAATATTTAATTATGTTCATCTATGATATTACTAAAATTCTGACTACGAATCAGGGGGCCAGGGGTTCGAATCCCTTTCGGTGCACCACCCACTTCCCCATATTATGTCAGTGCATATTTAGAGCGGTTTAGTTGCGTGTTATCAAAGCTTTGGGAATACAGTTATCAAATGGAGACGTTATATAGGGCCCTAAATAGCCGCTAATACCCAAAAAGTCTCCACTGGCCAATTCCACCATCCGTTTTTTGATTTAATTGTTATGTGGTTTAAAGTTAAAGGGTCGCTAGCAGCGCTCTTTGATCCTGCCAATCGCTGGGCAGCTTATAGCGCAGCACCCATTCACTGGTTAGCCCAATAGGTTGGCGGCCTTCTGATATCATTTGCACAATGTCCGGTGCCAAGAATGCCAGTTCAATGATTTGTTGAATGCGTCTTCTTGATGTACCTTCCTGCTTGATAATCTCGTCAAAGGTATAACCTGATTTAATCATACCAAACCATTTATGCGCCTTTGCCAGATTGCGGATTAAAGTCATGTCTTTCTCGGGTTCAACATGGCCAATGATCAGCTTGGTTTCCACGCCACGTTTTCTGGTCTGGAACGGTAAGGTGAATGTTAAAGCGCTCTCAATCAAAGCTTGTTCCGTAGCTTCAAACAATGCGGCTAGGTTTTTATGATCAAGAGCTATAGTAATCCGCCCAGGTTCAATCGATATTTTATCTATCAGAACAAAGAGGGCGTTCTTCTTTAACTCGATATTAGCAATAGCCGACATCGCTTTGCTGATAAGTTCTGCGGTGGGTTCAGTCAGGATACTGGATGCAACGTTGTCCTTCATATACTTGGGGATTGCTTTTGCGATCTGCTCTTCTAGCGGTGATGCTGGCAAGCGCCATCCGGCGATGCCTTTCTCTCCGGATCGCTTAATAAGACGAAGCGAGATATAATACCGAAGGCGTTTTCCATTCTTCTTCGTGTGGCTGGGTGTCAGCCTATCCCCAGTTTCATCATAAAGCTTACCGGCAAGCGGGGATGGTTCCACAGCTTTAGGTGAATGCCCCCTGTCATAAGCCGCTTTCTTCACAAGAATATCTTGTACCTTATCCCACACATCCGGATCAATGATGGCTGTATGCTGCCCCTCATAGGTTTTATCTTTGTGACGAATGCGCCCGGCGTAAATCGGATTGCTGAGAATATGGTAGATATGGCCGCGATCAAAATTATTACCACCGCGCGTTATACCCTTTGCATTTGTTCTGCGTTTTGATCGCAACTCCAGTTTGACGGCCTCCTCTTTCACCAGACGGATCAGCTTATGTTTTAAATATAGATCGTAGAGTGCTTTGATGGTTTGGGCCTCTTCTGCATTGATCTTCAGTGTTCTCCCGTCTGCTTCATACCCAAGTGGGACATAGCCTCCCATCCAGAGCCCTTTCTTTTTGGAAGCTGCAATTTTATCACGGATACGCTCCGTTGTGACTTCCCGCTCAAACTGCGCAAATGACAAAAGAACATTCAACGTGAGGCGCCCCATGCTGGTCGCTGTGTTGAATGATTGCGTGACTGACACGAATGACGCTTCTTTTGCATCCAGCCTATCCACCAGCTTTGCAAAGTCAGGCAGGGATCTTGTTAAGCGATCAATTTTATAAACAACGATCTGATCAATATCACCGTCATCGATCTTTGCCATCAGCCGTTGCAAGGATGGGCGTTTCAACTTGCCACCCGATATCCCGCCATCATCATAGTGTTCAGGCATGAGGATCCAGCCTTCATGTTTCTGGCTGGCGACATAGGCTTCGCAAGCCTCCCGTTGTGCATCAAGAGAATTGAACTCCTGATCCAAACCTTCTTCGGTTGATTTGCGGGTGTATATCGCACAGCGGATTTTACGCATGTCTGGCACCCCGCTTGCCGGTAAGCCCGAAGAACCTGGGGCCTGACCATTTGGCTCCCGTTATCTTTTTGGCAACCGCTGAGAGGGATGCATACTCTTTCCCGTCCATATGAAAGCCATGTTCCAGTACATTGACCTGATAGGATCGGCCGTTCCATTCGCGCACGAGGACTGCGCCCGCATTTAACGTTGTTATCGTCTCCACCCTTTCTGGTTCACAGGCATTGCGCAGGGTGCGCAACACCTTCGCAGGTATGCCGCCTGACACCTTTGCCTGTTCTTCCCACGACACCGCAGATTGTATCAATCGCATTGGCAGATATTTGGGTGGCGAATGGCCATATACCTTGCGCCACTGTTTTATAAGCAGCGTTCGGTTTAAGTCCCCTTCTGCCATTTGTATATTTGCAATTTTACCCATTCAGATATCCTTTCGTTAAAGCCGAAAGCCACGGCTCTGTACCGAGATAAGCCCGGAATACAGGCGGATATTGGATATCTTATGTAAACAGTACCGCTCGTTTGACCGGTGAAGTCCAGTCATGTTTGCGCTTTAAATGGTAACTAAGGGCGTATTCTGTTGAAAAACTCTTGTTGATTTATGTTTTAGTCACTGATTCAATTCCTTTATTAGCAATGGAGTTTGACTGCAATGATGGGGCCAAAACAAGAAGCACAGAGAGCGTTCTTCTATGAGTT
>Ga0316189_10006148_pt1 | contig 11467 bp, 12 predicted proteins | sample LowCovwburrow_MG_FD_204930 | JGI IMG/M metagenome (GOLD analysis project Ga0316189, IMG submission 204930) | Coastal sediment microbial communities from Maine, United States - Lowes Cove worm burrow | ecosystem: Environmental > Aquatic > Marine > Coastal > Sediment | place: USA: Maine... | reverse complement strand
AACTCAGGTGCACATCTTCGAGCACCTTCTTGCCGCCGGAGTAAGACTTCGACATGCCTTGCATGTGATAGATGAATTGACGCGCCATGGCAGGCTCGTGCCCCTCTTCAGGAAATAATATGGAATTGGTGAGCGGGTTTTAGCCGATGGGCGCGGTTTACGCAATCATTCACACACGCTTCACAACAAGATGCCCGGTGCACGCAATTGCACCGGGCTTTTCAGTCCGAATGATATTCAGTTCGTGACTCTGTGGGCAGAGCCTCAAGCCTAGCCCTTGCCGGGCCAGCCGTTCGCCATGGCGTTGTTCTCGGCAGATTTCTTGCCCTTGTAGCCTTCGGTGGCGCGGCCAACCTGCTTGCCGTTGGACGCAAAGCAGCGCCAGCGGTGCTCGCCCTTCTTGTCCTTGTAGAACTCCCACTTGTCGCCGGCCTTGGAGCCGCGATTGGCATTTGACTGGCAGTCCTTCTTGTTCACATAGCCTTCTGAAGACGCACCGATGATTTCACCGTTGCTGGCCTTCTTGCGCCAGCGCCACTCACCCTTTTTGTCTTCGTAGTATTCCGTTTTCACATCAGCCATCGCCGACCTTCTCCCAAACCGTTTGGTGTAACAACGCGGCAAGAAGAAATTGATTCGGTTGCGAAGTCACGTAGGGAATTCCAACGTAAAGATGCAGGTTTCACCGGGCTGCAGCCAAATGACTGGCGGACCTGGCCGTGACTTGTGCCATGATTTTGCGCTGGCAGCGTCCCTGCACCACATCTATCAGCATCGCCGTGAACGCCACGAAGTAGAAAATGACCCCGCTCCTGAAGTCAATTTCGCAACCAAAGAGCACTGGATGGCCACTTTTACTCGTCAGCATAATGCCGACCAGTAAAAGCACAAAAAGACCAAGTACTTCGCACATTCGGTTGTGTTCGAAAAAGCGCGCCATATGCTCTGCCATGACTACAATGGAGACACCCAACGCCACGATGGCAAACACCACAACCAGGAATACGTCAGTCTAGGCAATTGCCGTCAACACCGTGTCGAGCGAGAACGAGGCACTCATGATCAGCATTCACATGAGCGCAGGGAAACCTTGTGCCTGGCGCGAATATCGCCATTTTCACCATGCAGATCGTGCACCATAAGCATGTGGAAAATTTCCTTCAACGCCGCACGTGTCAGAAAAACGCCTCCCGGAAGCGCACTGATTGCATGGTACGGATGAAACTGAACCTACTGAAGGCCAACCGGATCGACAACGCCTGACGGGCAGCCGGGGTCGGTCGGTGATGATGCAGCGATAAGATTCGGCATGTTGCTGTCCGGTGACACTGTGCCTGACAGTCCGATGGTCAGTTCGACGATCAGGCGCCTGCCCTGATCGTTCTTGCAGGCGATACGCACGCGATTTCCCGCCCCGGGCCCGAAGCTTCTGTCGAAGGCGGCACGGATTTGGTCACCGCTGAGTTCATCGCCAATTCGCGAGGCAAACAGTTTTCTAACTTCTGAACCATTGAGCTTGTCCATGAGGTGAAGTGAATCGGAAAAGTATTCATCCGAATCTGTTCCGTCATAGCAGGTGCCGTGCTTGATCCATTCATGCTTGTGCAGGCCGGACCGGGTGCCCGGCATGACCTGCTGCAACCGGCGCCATGTGGTCTGATCAAGCATGTCCCATGGCAAGTCGTGCCAGCGCTGCTTCTTGTCCTTGCGGATGTCGCTTTCAGAAACACCGCAATAGGCCTTGCTGCGCGGTTGCGGCCAAAGACCGTGCAAGGTGAAGTGCGATGCATCGAACCGCTGTGGGGTCTGCGAACGGCATTCCGGCAGTTGCGACCGGCCTTCGCAAAACGCCGGTTGCCAGCTGACTGCCAGTACATATTGCGCTGGTCCTGCAACCAGCTCACGGTAACCGAGCACTCCGGCACCCAGCACAAGCATCAGCAGAACGAGGTTTCTGGAACTTGACGACAGCACCGTTCAGGACGCCTTGCGGGCAACAAAAACCGCCCAGAAATAATTGCGGTAAACCACGTCAACCTGACCAAATCCTGCCCGCTGCAACCATAACACCTGATCATCCAGGTCGGCATTGATATCCATGGCTTCCATACGGGCCACACCATCTGCAAGATCCTGTTCCAGGGCACCGGCAGCCAGGGCGTCCTTCCTCCACAACCGCATGTGAATGTCCTGCACGGCCTGCGAACACGCCTGCACCTGATCGATGTTGACGAACAGGCCGCCGGGTTTCAGCGCAGCGCATACATTGGCAAACACCTCGCGCTTGGCTTCATGCGGCAAATGGTGAATGACAAAGGACGAGATGATCCGGTCCCAGCCGGTGCCGAACTCTCCGCTGACAATGTCCAACTCGCGAAACGAGAATCGGGGGTCGGTTCCAAATCTTGCACGTGCCTGTTCCAGCATTGGCACTGACAGGTCAGACAGTTCAACCTGGCAGCCGGGATGGGCGTTTATCACCTCCTGCGAAAACCCACCTGTACCAGCCCCGAGGTCCAACACCTTTGGGCTCTGCACCCGGTCAAGCTCAAGCGCCTCAACAGCGGCGCCGTACAGGTCGTCATAGTCCGGTATCAGCGCGTGGCGCGACCGGTCATAGGTGGCTGCAGCTTTGTCAAATCCCGGCATGTTCAATCCTCTTGGTTTGGCTTGCATCTTTTAACCCTGACCGGCATCGCGTTTCCACCCTCAACTTAACACTTGCATTTAGTTCGATATCGTATTAATTAGTTCGATATCGTACTTATTTGAAGGGTAACACCATGACAATATCCCGACGCAAGGCAATCAGCCTGATAGGCGGCGGTGTAGTTCTCGCCGCATCTGCAGCCACAGCCGGTTTTCTGACAACCCGGACACCGCACTCAGCGCTTGAGCCGTGGAAGACTGCGGGCAACTATCCGGAACCGAGAAAGTTCGCGCTGTCTTACGCCATCCTGGCCCCCAACCCGCACAACCGGCAGCCGTGGATTGTTGACCTGAGAGAGGACGGAAAAGTCATTCTGCTGCGTGACAAACAGCGCGACCTGCCGATAACAGACCCGAACAACCGACAAATCATCATTGGACTGGGCTGCTTCCTGGAACTTATGGGCATTGCCGCAACACAGAAGGGCTTTGCTGTGGAGCATGACCTGTTCCCGCAAGGTGAAGATGGCCCGGTTGCCGTTTCAACCTTCAGACCGGGAGCACAACCTGACCCCCTGTTCTCGGAGGCCATGAAGCGGCGGTCCTGCAAGGAGCCATTCGCCGACAAGCCTGTTCCCGCCGATCTCGCAACCAGCCTTTCGGACTTTGCAACGATCATTGACCAACCGGAGCCGGTCGCGGCGCTTCGCAAATTGACCTGGGATGCGTGGATGGTCGAGGCCATGACCCCGCACACCATGCGCGAGAGCGTAGACCTGATGCGCTTCGGCAAGGCCGAGATCAACGCCAATCCCGACGGCATTGACCTGGGTGGTCCGTTTCTCGAAGCCCTGATGCTGGCAGGCCAGCTCACCCGCGAAGATCAGCTGGATCCATCCTCGAACGGCTTCCAGCAGGGCGTCGAGATATATCGCGACATGCTGGCGGCAACGCCTGCCTACGCTGTTCTTACCAGCGCGACCAATACCCGTGCCGACCAGATTGAAACGGGACGCAAATGGCTTCGGCTCAACCTCATGACCACCCGGCTCGGCCTCGCATTACACCCTGTCAGCCAGGCCCTGCAGGAGTATACCGAAATGGCGACACACCATAAGTCGGCTCATGACATGCTGGCTGAACCCGGTCACACCGTGCAAATGCTGGGTCGACTTGGTTTTGGACCGGAGGTACAAGAAACACCCCGATGGCCACTTGAGACCCGTATAGCGCATGGATGACAAGACCAGATCGATCTATTTCACCTTCTTCAACGAGATCGGCATTATCGGCCAGCTCAGCCGCGCCATTCTGGAAAGCCGCCTGCCCGACGGCATGCTGATCTCGCATTTCTCCGTGCTCAATCACCTGATACGCGTTGAGGACGGTCGCACGCCGCAGGATATCTCAACAGCATTTCAGGTGCCCAAGACATCCATGACACATACGCTTGCCGTACTGGAAAAACACAATCTGGTGGAGATGAAACCCAACCCGAAGGATGGTCGCAGCAAGAATGTCTGGATCACCGCAACGGGTCGCGAGTTTCGCGATCACGCTATTGCCGGCATGGACCCGGATATAGAGCGGCTGTCCGGATTGTTGGCAGGCATCGATGTTGCTGCCCTCAGCGAGCAGCTTGCGGGCATACGCAAAATCATGGATGCTTCGCGCGATTAGGCAGATTGACTTCTTGATGATCGGGCAAACATGGAATTTCTGATCCCCCTGATTACCCTGTGGGCCGCACAATTGCTGGCGGCCATCAGCCCCGGCCAGTCATTCGTGCTGATCTCCAAGCTTGCCTTGTCGAACCCGCGCCCTGTTGCCCTGTCCGCCGTCCTGGGGCTGGGTGTCGGTACCATCATCTGGTCTACCGCAGCGATTGCCGGCCTCGCCATTGTGCTGCAACACGCTGCCTGGGCCTACACGGCTTTCAAGATCGCCGGTGGTATCTACCTGTTGTTTCTGGCCATCATGCTGTGGCGGCACGCCGGCGATCCGGTCGAACTGGACCCGGCCAGACAGAAGCAGATGCGGCCATGGCCTGCCTTCATGCTGGGCCTTGCCACGCAACTGGCCAACCCGAAGGTGATTGTATTTTTCGGCTCGATTTTTGTGGCCTTGCTGCCCGCCAACTCGCCCCTGTGGGTTTATTTCGTTGCCGTCACCATCGTGTTCTGCAACGAAATTGGCTGGTACGCCGTCGTAGCCATGCTGTTTTCCGTGCAAAAATCCCGCAACGCCTACATTGCCTCCAAAACCTGGATCGACCGGGCAATGGGCGGCTTCCTCGGCCTCATCGGCGCGCGGTTGATTGTGGATGCCTAGCGCTCCAGTTGTTTCACAAACTTCGAATTGAACCGTGCATAGCCGTCCTCGGTTACCTGCAGGTGCTCGCGGGTTCTGACATGAAACGCCGGTAACTTGTGATACGGCACCGCCGGGTAGGCATGATGTTCAGCATGATACGGCATGTTCCAGGCCAGCCAGCGCACCACGCGGTTGGTAAAGGTCGTGCGGGTGTTTTCAAACATGTTGGCCACGAATGCACAACGTCCGTGTTCAGCGAGCAGGTAAAGCCGCAAAAAGGGTTGACCTACAAGCAGTGGTACAATCCATGTCCAGAGCAATATCGCCGACCCGGCCCAGAGCGACCCGGCAAGCAGGCTTACATACATCACGATCATGACCTGCGCCTCGCGCATGACTTTCGCCTTGCCGCGCGCCGGCACAAAATTATCATCATTCACCCACATGGCGTTACGAAACAACGCCGTTATCTGCCCGCGCCACACGGCCAGTCCTGAGATATGAACCACATACTGCCGAAGGGTTTCGGGCTTCGCCTCTGCCAGTTCCGGATCCTTGTCGGGCTCCTGGGTAAACCGGTGGTGCGCCAGATGGAAATACCGAAACCAGTCGGCCGGCAGGATGACAATGAAGCTGCACATACGCCCGACCAGCTTGGTGAGCCAGACACTTCGAAACGATGTCCGGTGCACCGTCTCGTGCAGCAGGGTGAACAGGAACACCTGCTGAATGCCAAGCGCCAGCATCAAAAGCGGCCAGCCTGGCACCTCTGCCAGGATCAGCCACACCAATACAACCATGCAAGCACCATGCTGGAAAAGCTTGAACAGCCCCGGCCAGTCAGCCAAAGCGGTCAAACTTTTGCGCTCTTCACCGCTCAGGGATGCCAGCAGTCGTTTGTGATCCATGGGATCAGCACCCGTCACAGTAAAAGCGCCGGGCGCGCCGTTGCCTCGATCTTCACCGTGGCACGCAGCAGGCCGTTGTCATCAACCGCATCCGGCAGCAGGAACTTCTCGACATCTTCTGCAAAGCTGACCTCACCGCCGCCCATGGCATTGACCTGTGCGCCGGCGGTTTCCCGCGCCAGCCGATTGGCTTCGTCAATGGCATCATTTGCACTTGCAAATTGTGTCACGCTTTGCGGTCCGTGCACCCTGAACACCCCTGCCCCGTTTCCGTTGACCTCGATGGTCACCGTACGAGCAATCATGCCGGTTGCCGCGCCAACCGCGTTGGCGACTTCGCAAGATTGCGGGAACACCATTTCGCACTCAAGCCGTTTGCCGACTTCCGGGTAATAGATTTTCACCGGCCCTCCTACGGCAACCACCGGCACTTCCGGTGAAATCGACACGCGCGCCAGAGACCGCCTGCCTTCACCCCGGCACACCACATCAATCAAACCGCCGGCGCCGCCAGGTTCAATTGCGTGATGGCCCAGTGCTGTTTCCAGAACAGCCCGCCCGGTCAGGCGGACGGTTTCCTCCCATACGCGCTTTGAAAGCAGTGCAGCAAGCTCGTCTGACGGCGCCTTCTGCAAGACGTTGCGCACCAGCAGCCGTGCTGCCAGCACAGCCGCGTCGCGCGACCAGTTATCCTGTAGTTTGAGCACGTGAGCTGCATCGGACGGGGTAAACCCGGCAAGCTGCACATGGCCTTTGCGCGACAAGGTTTCCAGTGTGCGATGTGCGCCTGACCCGGCTGCCAGTTTGCGTAACGCCAACGGCTCTGTCGTGATGCTTTCAAGCATCTCCTGCTCGCGTTTCGACAACCCCGCAGGTTGCGCATCACCTGCCACCCGCCCAAGTGGCAGCATGACAAACTGCCCGGCCATGGAGCCTGACTCAGCATCTGAAATATCGTCTTCAAGCTGCTGGATCACACGAGGAAATCTGCTGGCGATAAGCGAAACCGGAACCGAACGGCGCGCGCCTACAGTGGCAACGCCCTTGATATCAAACGCTACTTCGCTGTCACCGCCAAGCCCGAGCGTGCGCACATCGATGGCCTGTACCATGGTGCGCCATCCACCGACATCCGCACCTTGTTCGTTAACCTGCGGACGGCCGTTTTCCAGCACCCCCAGATCGGTTGTCGTCCCGCCCATGTCAGACAGGATGAAATCGCTCAGGCCCGACAAGGTGGCAGCGCCGACAAGGCTTGCAGCAGGTCCCGACAAAACGGTTTCAATGGGACGAAACGCCACCGTTTCAGCCCGTGCCAGCGAGCCGTCGCCCTTTGTCATCATCAAGGGCGCATTGATACCAAACCGTGTCATGGCGTGTTGCACGGCCTTGATCAAAAGCGAGATGCGCGAGATCAGGCGCGCATTGAGAGCCGCCGTCAGCGCCCGTCTGGGCGCGTCCAGGGCAGATGCCAGTTCAGTCGACACAGTAACCGGCAGGGACGTCTTGCCGGTAATGAAGTCCCGTGCAGCCAGTTCATGGGCCGGGTTGCGGACAGCAAACTGCGAGGCCACGGCAAAAGCCTCGACGGCAGCCCCGTGTTTGTCGACAACCTCGCCAAGCGCTGCCATATCCAGCTTTGCGACTTCGCCGCCATTGTGATCGTGGCCGCCGGCAATGCGTTCAACGACCAGCCCCGGAAACGCCGAACTCAGGCCCGATCGCTGCACCATGGTTTCGTCGAAACCGACAAGCACCACGCACACCGGGGATCCGTGGCCTTCAACAACAGCATTGGTGGCAAGAGTAGTGGAAACCGACACCAGTCTGACCCGCGATGCCGCAGCCGCGCTATCGCCACCCAAAGCTGACAGTACCCGCTCTATGGCTTCACAAACACCAACCGCCAGATCACCCCGCGTGGTCAGCGCCTTGGCACTTGCCAGCACTTCGTTGGTCGCAGCGTCCATAACCGCTGCATCCGTATAGGTGCCACCGGTATCTACGCCGATGAGGTAAGACTTTGTCGAACCGGTCATGTTTCCTCTGCCACAAAATATTCCACGGGCATTCGTGAGCAATGCTTGATGTTGATGCAAAGGTAAAGTGCCAGCGCGACCGGATTGCGGAAAATTACGGCGTACATCGTGTCAGGTATCAAGTTCCTCGCGCAGCATTTCCAGTTCCAGCCAGCGCTCTTCCGCCTTTGCCAGCCGGGCTTGCGCGGCTTTGAGGTCTGCCGCGGCCGTCTCGAACCCTGCAGGGTCGGCTGAATAGAAATCCGCAGCCGCCATTTTCTTCTGCAGCGCGGTAATGCTGTCGCCCAGCGTCTCGATCTCTTTAGGCAGGGTTTCCAGGGCATGCTTGTCCTTGAAGGACATTTTCCGCTTCTGCGCCGCAGGCGCACTTGCAGAAGCAGCAGAAGCACGCACTGTCTTGTGCACAGGCTTCACGTCTCCGGCCTGCTTGACTTCCGCCCTCGCCTCACCAGCCTGGCGCATCATGTCGGTGTATCCGCCGGGATATTCACGCCACACGCCGTTGCCTTCAAACGCCAGTGTTGAAGTTGCCACCTTGTCTATGAAATCGCGATCATGACTGACCAGCAGCACCGTGCCCGCATAGGATGCGAGCAGTTCCTGCAGCAGATCCAGCGTTTCCAGATCGAGGTCATTGGTCGGCTCATCCAGCACCATGAAATTGGACGGCTTCGACAAGGCCCGCGCCAGCATGATGCGGCCGCGTTCTCCACCCGACAGGACATCGACAGGCGTGCGTGCCTGTTCAGGGCGAAACAGGAAATCCTGCATCCAAGACATGACGTGGCGCGCCTCGCCATTGACGATCACCTGGTCCGACCCGCCACCGGTGAGCGCATCGCGCAAGGTCGTTCCCGGTGTCAGCGATGTCCGGTCCTGTTCCAGCGACACGATTTCAAGGTTTGTGCCGAGCCGCACAGTGCCGGCATCCGGTGCAAGCTGTCCGGTAATCAGGCGTATCAGGGTTGTCTTGCCGGCACCGTTCGGCCCGGTGATGGCGATGCGGTCACCGCGCAGCACCCGCAGGTTCAAATCACTCACTATGGCACGGTCGCCAAATGACTTGCTCAGGCCCTTGGCTTCGATCACCAGCTTGCCGGACGCGTCGGCATCCCCGGAAGACAGGTTGACATTTCCTTGCGCGCGCATAGCCGTGCGGCGCTTTTCCCGCAGCGCTTCCAGGTCACCCAACCGGCGCACATTGCGCTTGCGCCGTGCGGTAACGCCGTAGCGCAGCCAGTGTTCCTCGCGGACAATCTTGCGGTCGAGCTTGTGCTGTTCGCGTTGTTCTTCTTCAAGCACCTCGTCGCGCCAGGTCTCGAAGTGGGCAAAACCACGGTTCATGCGCCGAGCCGTACCCCGGTCGAGCCACACAGTTGCCTGTGACAGGTTTTCCAGAAAGCGGCGGTCATGGCTGATCAGCACCATCGCCGAGCGCAGTGACTTCAACTCTGCCTCAAGCCATTCGATGGCCGGGAGGTCAAGATGGTTGGTCGGCTCGTCCAGCAGCAGGATATCGGGTTCCGGCGCGAGCACCCGGGCCAGTGCTGCCCGGCGTGCCTCGCCGCCTGAAAGATGTGCCGTATCCTCGTCGCCGGTCAGCGACAACTGCTCCATCAGGTAATTGGCGCGATACTCGTCATCGCCTTCTGTCAAACCTGATTCAACATAAGCTCGGACAGTTGAAAATCCCGTAAAATCAGGTTCTTGCAAAAGATACCTGATGGTCGCACCGGGTTGAAGAAACCGGGTGCCGCTGTCTGCCTCAACATCGCCAGCGGCAATCTTCAGCAATGTGGACTTGCCAGACCCGTTGCGCCCGACCAGGCAGATGCGCTCGCCTGCAGACGCGCTCAGCTCTGCTCCTGCCAGCAATGGCCTGCCGCCAAAGGTCAACGTGATATCCTGCAATGTCAGAAGCGGCGGTTGAGCCATGATGGAAGCCGGAAAAGTGGATGAGATCAGATTGCGCTAGTCGTTGTCGGTCAGGCCAGCGCCTGCACCCTTGAGCCGCGAGGCCTCACTGGCGGGTACATAGGTGCGATGTGCAAAGGCTGACAGGGCTTCCCATATTTCGTCGCCAATGTCCACGGCTCCCGGGTGCCAACGGTGAGTGGGTTCTTCTGCAGGCTCACAGTCATCGATCGACACCTGATCAGCTACCTTGGCATTCAGGGCGCCGTGCACAAAAAGACCTTCATCCGACGAGCGGATGGTACAGTCGCTCCAGTTGAAAACAACATTGTCGAATGCCGTCAGGCAAAACGGCACCAACAATAGGGGAGCATGAACCTGGCGTAACCTCACCTCTTCCGACTGTGCACCCAGGTCGGAGATGAATGCACCGACCAGCACCGGGCACATCGGACGCTCTGCCTGCCAGCATTCGGTTTGCACGGAAGCGGGCCTCAATTTCTCACAAGCCACACCATCTGTGGCGACCAGAACATCGAGCAAAGATTCAGCACCGGGAAGGCGCATGGCTTCGAGCGTCGACACCGCACGGCCTGCATCCTGCGCCAGGCCCCAGGGACGCCCTGCCCCCCACGCCGCTTTTGTCGCCATGACTTCCGCTTCATTGAGGGACACGATCATGCAGGCCGGGCTTTATCAAACAACGGCCAGGCCCAGTCATCTGCGTCCATGCCGGCTATCTCATCCGGGAACGGTGCATCCGCATACATGGTAATCCGCACCCAGCGATCGGATTTCGGATCAAAGCGCGACGCACCGAAAAACGCCAGCTTGCAGCGCAGCATGTCAATCGGCATCATGGTCGCCGACAGAACATTGTCGTGTATCTCTGCATAGGGCAGTTTAGCCGCAACCTGCACCCGGCGGGCCGCATGGCGATGTTCTGGGTGACGCAGCAGGAACTCAGCCAGCAGTGTGGTTTCAGGTTCTGACTCAAGTGCTGCCATCATCATGGCAACCTCTCGGCCTATGCCGAGGCGCTGTTCAAGCTCGGCCCCGTCTTCCTCGTGCCGCTCACCCAGGCGCGGCTCCAGCTTTTCTTCCGACACATACCAGAACCGTGCGGTCTGATCTGCTGAGCCAAAATCCGTTGCCAGCGCCCAGTCAAAATGCCTGGCGGCCAGGCCGGCAAGCTCGTCAACTCGCATTGTCCCGTCTATGGCAAATGCCTGCCTTTCATCCGCCGCCATTTCACCGGCCAGGTCATCGACCAGGTCACCGTGGGGTTCAATCATCAAGGAACATACTGCCTCCTGCCCCTCCAGCGTCAAGTTGGCGGCAGCCCACAGGTATAGTTCATTCCACGGTTCTGCGCCGGTCAGGGTGTCAGTCTCAAGATGGGTTTTCAGCTTTTCGAAATCACCTGCAAGTTTGCACACCCGCATGGACTGGCGTTCATCCGGTGTGTGCCAGCGCTCAAGTCCGGCATGGGCACGGTCCAGGTGCTCCCGAAAATGCCCGATCGTATCAGCACTGGCAGCCGGCAATGCACGAACCCGCGCCAGAGCCGTTTCCCGCGCCGTCATCCAGGCATTCAGCAGGGCGGGATGGGTCACCAGAAACGGCGCCATGCCCAGCCCGGTT
>Ga0316189_10006146_pt1 | contig 11468 bp, 14 predicted proteins | sample LowCovwburrow_MG_FD_204930 | JGI IMG/M metagenome (GOLD analysis project Ga0316189, IMG submission 204930) | Coastal sediment microbial communities from Maine, United States - Lowes Cove worm burrow | ecosystem: Environmental > Aquatic > Marine > Coastal > Sediment | place: USA: Maine... | reverse complement strand
TTGAATCATTGCCTTCGCTGCTTCCGCAAAAGACGACTACGTTAGATAATTTTTTCATTTTGTAAAACTTCCTTTCAACATTCTATCATTATCGAACATATCTTTTCGGAGCTCAATTTCTGAAAACTTATGATTTTCTAAAAGGGCTCGGGTTTCTTTTGCCAGATATTGGTTGACTTCTAAAAATAAGAATCCATTGCTATTTAAATACCCTTTTGCGAATTGTGTAATGGATTTATAAAAAACCAATGGATTCTCGTCGGATACAAACAATGCCAAATCAGGTTCGTTTTCTAAAACATTTTTTTCCATTTCATCTTTCTCCATTTCGCGAACGTACGGCGGGTTAGAAACGATGATATCGAACATATCTTGCAACTCGGAAAGCTCTAAAATATCGGCTTGTATAAACTCAATGATCGTTTCATTTTTTATAGCATTTCGTTGGGCGATTTCCAAAGCGCGATTTGAAATTTCTAACGCGTAAACTTTTGCTTCAGGAAGGTTTTTTGCTAGAGAAATTGCAATACAGCCGCTTCCTGTGCCAATATCTAAAATTTTCAACGCTGAATTTTCATTTTCTTCCTTTCTACCCTGTATTTCAACTCTCGAACGTTGTACCTCTTCCAATATCCAACGCACCAATTCTTCGGTTTCAGGTCTTGGAATCAACACATTCTCGTCGACCTCGAAATCCAAATCCATAAATGTCGTCTTCCTGATTACATATTGAACTGGACGGTTTAACTTCAATTGGGCCAATGCTTCAAACAAGGGCTGTTCTTCGTCCTTGGTAATACTCAAATCAGGTTGTAGTGCTAAAACAAAACGTTCTAAACTTAAATAATGCTCAATCAAGATGTAAAAAAAGCTATCGACTTCTTCCTTCGGATACATTTCGTCGAGTTCTTTGTGGTATATAATCTTAATCTCCTTGAGTTGCATTGAAAAGTTTAAGGTTTCAGAATTCAAGCAAAAATATCTTGAGACTAGAAACAATAAAAACTTGAAACCAAATTTTCGGTAACCTTTACTACAACCATTCAGGACTTAACCTTCAGGTATAGTACAGAATGATAGAAGTATCTGTTTCCATGGAATAATATCCTATTTTTACGATGTGAATATACACAGAATTTACATGTTGCGTTGCATTGAAATCGCAAAGAATGGACTGGGTACGACTGCCCCGAATCCTATAGTTGGCTGTGTAATCGTTCATAACGAAAAAATAATTGGCGAAGGTTTTACGAGTCCGTATGGCGGGGCACACGCCGAGGTGAACGCTCTTGGTTCAGTAAAGGACAAAGGACTTTTGAAAGAGGCTACATTATATGTTACGCTCGAACCGTGTTCCCATTATGGTAAAACTCCACCTTGTGCGAATCTGATTATTGAAAATCAAATTCCAGAAGTTGTTATAGGCTTATCCGATCCGCACGATAAAGTAGCTGGAGACGGCATCAAAAAATTAAAAAATGCAGGCTGTAATGTGCTTGTTGGCGTACTGCAAAAAGAATGCCGCGAACATCACAAACGCTTTCTCACCTTTCACGAAAAAAAGAGGCCTTACATCATTCTAAAATGGGCAGAAACCACAGATGGGTTCATAGCTCCAGCGAAAGACTTGCGACTCGAAAACCCTGAACCATTTTGGATTACGAATGTCTATTCACGACAATTCGTGCACAAATGGCGAAGCGAAGAACAGGCTATTTTGGTAGGCACAAAGACTGTTTTGGAAGACAACCCTAAATTAGATGTAAGACATTGGACAGGCAAAGCTCCAATACGAATAGTTCTAGACAGGAATTTAAGTATCCCCGCCGATTATCATGTTCTTGACGTAAGTATCGATACTTTAATTGTTACGGAAGAACCAGACCTCTCGAAACAAAATAAAGACTTAGAATATGCGATTATAAACTTTTCTAGCAATTTAGCTTCCGAGGTTTGTAAAATACTTCACCAAAAAAGCATCACCAGTTTAATTATCGAAGGTGGAGGGCAGACCTTGCAAACCTTTATTGATGCCAACCTATGGGATGAAGCCCGAGTTTTTACAGGAAATAGGTCCTTTAGAAATGGAGTGAAGGCGCCTTTATTCTCCGGTACCTTAATAGATTCAAAAAATATAACTTCCGACACCCTTAAAATATATTACAATGATTAAAAACATCATTTTCGACTTTGGAGACGTTTTCATCAATTTAGACAAGCAAATCATTTACCGGGAAATGAAAAAATTCGGTGGAACCGCCGAATTGACCTCTGAAATAGTTTCCCTTAACAACGTATATGAAATAGGCGGAATTTCTTCGGATGAATTTATTGATAAGCTTATGACAGTATACCCTAAAGCGAGTCACACAGAAATTACAGCTATTTGGAATGGAATGTTGTTGGATTTTCCCGATGAACGTCTAGCATTCATTGAAAACCTGGCCAATGAGGGCAAATATCGTTTATTTCTATTAAGCAATACCAATGCACTTCATATTCCGCATGTCGAAGAAAAAATGGGTCGGGAAAAGTTCTATCGATTTAGAAATTCTTTTGAGCAGTTCTACCTGTCACACGAAATCAATTTGAGAAAGCCCCATGCAGAAATATATCAATTCGTACTTGATGAAAATAACTTAAAGGCCGAAGAAACCTTTTTTATCGATGACTCTAAAGAAAATACCGATGCGGCCGAAAAACTCGGAATTCAGTGCTGGAATTTAAAAGTTGGCCAAGAAGACATCATTCAGCTAAAATCGAAACTTTAATATGGTGTACCTCGCCCTGAGCGTTGTTTTTTCGAGTTTGATTTTTGTCATTTTCAAGCTTTTTACACGCTTTAAAGTCGATACCCTTTACGCTATCGTCACCAACTATGTGGTAGCTTGTAGCGTCGGACTTCTATTTTATAAAGGTGAAGTGATTGTATCTCAAATTCAAAAAAAACCTTGGTTCTGGGGTACCTTGGCACTTGGTTTTCTCTTTATTTTGGTATTTAACCTTATGGCTGCAACCGCCCAGAGAGTAGGTGTTTCGGTAGCGTCGGTAGCTACCAAAATGTCCCTGGTAATTCCAGTTTTATTTGGGGTTTTAATATATAACGAAGAGCTAGGGCCTTTAAAAATATTAGGTGTCGCACTCGCTTTGGGAGCAGTTTATTTTGCATCAGTAAAAGGAAAATCGATAACGGTCGAAAAATCGTCACTAATACTACCACTGTTAGTTTTTCTAGGATCGGGGGTAATCGATACAAGTATTAAATATATTCAAGAGGTTTATATTAGTGAAGAAGACTATCCTATTTTTTCTGCAACAGTATTTGGTTCGGCAGCAACAGTGGGGCTCATTTTTATTTTATTCAAAGTAATAAAGAGTCCGGTAAAAATGAATCTTCGAAATATTCTAGGGGGTATCGTTCTTGGTATTCCCAATTATTTTTCCATGTACTTTTTATTGAAGGCACTTGAAAATGATACCCTGAACAGCGCTTCGGTATTTACGATTAATAACGTTGCAATTGTAATGCTCTCAACATTATTGGGTATTCTTTTGTTTAAGGAAAAAATTAGCGTTAAAAACTGGGGCGGTATCGCCTTGGCAGTGGTAAGTATTATTTTAGTCGCTCTTTTCTGATGGAAGACACTTCAGATGTATACAAAACAATAGCAATCCCTTCTAGGGAGATTCTTTTCAAAGACAAGAAGAGTAAGTTTTACGGCTATGCTTTTCCTATCAACACAGAAGATGAGGTCAAAAACCTTATCGAAAAAATCAAAAAAAAACACCCTGCGGCTAATCATGTATGCTATGCTTGGCAATTAGGCGTAGAAAATCAAAATTATCGTGTCAACGACGACGGCGAACCTAATAATTCAGCAGGAATGCCTATATACGGGCAGCTGCAATCTTTTGGTGTAACCAATATTCTCGTAGCCGTTGCCCGTATTTTTGGAGGCACCAAACTGGGGGTTGGCGGATTGATAAGTGCTTACCGTACAACCGCACAATTAACTTTGGGGACTTCCAAAATCGTAGAAAGAATTCTAAAACGAGATTTTAAACTTTTATTTCAATACACTGAAATGGATATTGTAATGCGAACCATCAAACAAAGACATCTGGAAATAGTTTCACAAAAATTCGAGATGGACTGTGAAATTATTATTTTAGTTCGCAAGATGGAGGCCCAACCTATTAAGGAAATCTTTGAAGGAATTTACGGGGTTGAAATCACATAGCGATGAGTACCTATTGAGATGCCAATCGTTACGTTGCTATCGAAACCAGACTAATTATATATTTCTATTTTCTTTAAAATAGCATCAGGGCACTTAATAGGTCTTTTTGTTTCGACATTGAGAAATGCCAAAACGGTATTTGCCAATGCCAAAACTTCTTGATTTTCATTGTAAATCGTGTAGTCGAATTCTATCTTCACCAAAGGCAATTTTTTAAGTATAGTTTCTACTGTAATTAAGTCATCGTAAACTGCTGATTTTTTGAAGTCTAGACACAAAGAAACGACTGGTAACATTATACCGTTTTTTTCCATGTTTTTGTAAGAAATCCCTAACTCCCTTAACCACTCGACCCTTCCCATCTCCAAGTATTGCGCATAGTTTCCGTGGTAGACCACTCCCATCTGATCGGTTTCACCGTAGCGTACACGGAAAGAAATTTTGTTAAAATGCATAGATTATCAGGTAAAAACGATATATTTAAATGATTTCGATTTTAGGTCTTCGAACATGCAAAAAAAAAAGGGTAAATTCAATAGTCTTTGATTTTTTTTTTAGTTTTTTTGTTCACATATTTGCCCCACTAAGAAAGTACGTGTTACCTTATGTACTTTTGACCAGCTTAAGAAATCACTAACCAACAAAATAAGATAAACTTTAAAATGGGTGTTACTGCTAATTCCGTATGGGAACATTGTTTGGCCTTTATCAAAGACAACATACAACCGCAGGCATTCAAGACATGGTTCGAGCCTATCAAACCGGTCAAACTTTCCGACAATGCCTTGAGCATTCAAGTGCCCAGCAAATTTTTCTATGAATGGCTCGAAGAGCATTATGTAAAATTACTCAAAGTTGCGCTTACAAAGGAATTGGGTGAAACGGCCAAGTTGGTTTACATTATCCGTATGGAGAACACCTACGGAAACAAAGAACCTTTTACCGAAAAAATACCGAGCTCAAATCGAGGCAACATGGGTCCGCAAGAAATGGACGTACCCATTAAATCAAAAAACCCTCAATTGAAGAATCCGTTTGTGATTCCGGGTATTCGCAATATAAAAATTGAATCACAGCTCAATCCTAATTATAATTTTGATAATTTCTTGGAAGGCGACTCCAACCGATTGGCTAGATCGGCCGGTATGGCAGTAGCAAACAAGCCCGGAGGCACATCTTTTAATCCATTACTTGTTTTTGGTGGTGTTGGTCTGGGTAAGACCCATTTGGCACATGCCATCGGTGTTGAAATCAAGGATAAATATCCAGAACGCACAGTTCTCTATATTTCCGCAGAGAAATTTACTCAACAATATATCGAATCGGTAAAGAAAAATACCCGTAACGATTTTATACATTTCTATCAATTAATTGATGTGTTGATTATTGACGATGTCCAGTTTTTATCTGGAAAATCAGGTACGCAAGATGTTTTCTTCCATATTTTCAACCATTTGCACCAAAACGGAAAGCAGGTCATCTTGACTTCCGATAAGGCCCCGGTCGACATGCAAGATATTGAACAGCGTTTACTTTCTAGGTTTAAATGGGGGTTATCAGCAGAATTACAAAACCCCGATTATGAAACACGGGTTTCTATACTAAAGAACAAATTGTACAGGGATGGTGTTGAAATGCCCAATGATATTGTCGATTATGTCGCCAAGCATATCAAAACGAATATTCGTGAATTGGAAGGTGCCATTATTTCCCTGATTGCTCAATCATCTTTCAACAAAAAAGAAGTTACTATAGAACTTGCTCAGCAGGTCGTTGAAAAGTTCGTAAAAAATACCAAACGAGAAGTTTCCATCGATTACATTCAAAAGGTAGTGTCCGATTATTTCGAGATGGATGTTGCCACCCTGCAATCAAAGACTCGTAAGCGACATATCGTTCAAGCTCGGCAATTGGCTATGTTCTTTGCAAAAAAGTTTACTAAGGCCTCGTTGGCAAGTATTGGCTCGCAAATTGGTAAGAGAGACCACGCCACGGTACTGCATGCCTGTAAAACAGTTGATAATTTAGCGGAAACCGATAAACAATTCCGCAAATATATCGAAGACCTTACCAAGAAATTCTCTTAATTACGACATGAAAACCAAAGTCTTAATGGTATGCCTCGGAAATATCTGTAGGTCACCATTGGCAGAGGGTATTCTTCAGAGTAAAGTTGACCCAGAAATCGTTCATGTCGATTCGGCAGGTACCGGTGGCTATCACATTGGAAACCCGCCAGACCCTCGTTCAATTGCAGTAGCCCGAAAATATGGACTGAACATCGAAAAACAGCGCTGTCGTCAGTTTCGAACAACCGATTTCAAGAAATTTGATGTAATTTATGCCATGGATAAGAGCAACTACAACAACATTCTTGCTTTGGCCAGTTCGCAAGAAGACATCTCAAAAGTAAAATTATTATTGGGGGAAGTAAATTTTCCCCCAAAAGAAGTTCCGGACCCCTACTGGGACGATGACGGATTTGAAAAAGTCTATCATATGATAGATGCCGCCTGCGAAGTCATTGCTATGAAGCTTTAAGCAAACTATATTTATGGCTAAGAACAAGACCGGCACTGGAAAACTTTATTTGATACCCACTACCCTGGGCGGAAACGAACCTTTAGAGGTTTTACCAATTTCAATCAAACAAGCTATTGAAGACATTGACCATTATATTGTAGAAAACGAAAAATCGGCGAGACGGTTTATCAAAAAAATAAGTCCAAGAAAATCACAGCCAAGTCTTCACATTTCGGTATTGAACAAATACACCGAAGTAGAGGAAATACCTTCCCTTCTAAAGCCCTGTCTCGAAGGCTATAATACGGGTATACTTTCCGAAGCCGGATGCCCTGGTATTGCCGACCCAGGAGCAGATGTTGTTAGTATCGCCCATGATAAAAGTATTCAGGTCATTCCCTTGGTCGGGCCTTCTTCGATTATTTTGGCAGTAATGGCCAGCGGCATGAACGGCCAGAGTTTCGCCTTTAACGGCTATTTACCCATCGACACCCCAGAACGGAAGAGTGCCATAAAACGCCTTGAAAAACTCTCAAGAGATTCCAGGCAATCACAGCTTTTCATTGAAACTCCGTATCGAAACGACAAACTATTTGCTGAGCTGGTCAAAACCTTACACCCTAATACCCGTTTGTGTATTGCTTGCGATATTACATTACCGAATGAATATATTGCTACTAAAACTGCACATGACTGGAAAAAAACAAATGTCGAACTCCATAAAAGGCCCACTATTTTTATAGTGCAAGGTCAATAATTGCTAAAATGAAAATTTATATCAGTGGTCACCCTGAGCACCATCAGAGGTTTGGGAATACTGAAGGCTTTCGACTGGCGCCAAGCTAACAATTTGGATTGTGTCAGAAACCGTTTTGAATACTACTACAAAAATAAGCCCCGAAATTATTATCGGGGCCTATCCATTTTCATATGTATAAATAATCGTAAAAGAGTAAATTTTAAACTTTTGGATTTCGCTTGGGCGACACGTGTGAAACGTCATAGCCGGAAAACTTTTTCATATACTTGGCAATGCTCGTTCCGTAACTATCGGCGACATCAAAAGCACCCCAAGAGCGTAAATATTTCTTTACATTGCCAGCACCGGCCAAATGTGCGGCGGCCAACATACCTGATTCCGTAATAACGACTCCATCGATACGTTTACCGACAAAGCGGTCAATATCTTTTCTAAGAATCCATTTATTACGGGCTATATTGGTGTGAAAAGCCCTTTCTTGCAACACGGGATCGTTCAAGAACCCAGTAACACTGTACACACCCATTAGTTGCAAGGTACCTATACCGAACTGGTATTTTCCCAAATACCCCAAGGTATTGATTATAAAATAATCGCCCTGTGACTCTTTAAAGGCCAAGGCTTCTTTAAAACCGATGTAAGAGCTTCCTAAAAAAGGCGGAGCCATTAACATCGTTGTTGCACGCGTGGTTTTGTTTTTGGGAAACAAAACCTTAGTAGGTTCAGTTACTTTAAGGGTTTCAGGCACTTCTACCTTTGTTGAAGGTTTGAATGCAAAACTCAATAAAATAAAGGTAATGACGAGGGGGCTGGTAAAACTTACCCACTTTCTCATACATTAATATTTCCTAAGACTTACGATAAAACCAGCTGCTTAGATTTCAAGGGTCAAAGATAAAGGTGATTTTGTGTGTCTTTGAAAAGACTTTGTTAAAATTGCCTAGTATTAGCTAAGAAGTCTGAAAGTTAAGACGTATTACCTATCGATTGATCTTTTGTTCATTTATCCACCTGATATATTGTACTTTATTTCGGTTATGCTGTGCAGCAGTCTTTGCGAACTTATGATAACCGAAATCTTCGACATTCGCGACCATATATATATAATCATGTTTTTCAGGGTTTAAAACAGCATCTATGGCCGAAATATCTGGCATCGTAATAGGGCCAGGTGGAACACCGCCATATTTATAAGTGTTATAAGGGGAGTCTAGCTCCAAATCTTTGTAAAGCACCCTTTTAATGACCAAGTCAAAGTTACCCGATTGCTTTTTTATCGAATAGATGACCGTCGGATCTGCCTGTAATAGCATTCCCTTCCGCAGTCTGTTCAGATAAAGACCCGCAACTCGAGGCCTTTCGTCAACTTTGGCGGTTTCTTTGTGTACTATGGATGCTAATGCGATTACTTCATTTGGTTCTAAGTTCTGTGATTTCGCTTTTTCCAACCGGGAATCGTTCCAAAAAGCTTTGTATTCCTTTAGCATTCGGTCACGAAATTTTTCAGCGGAAGTATTCCAGAAAAACTCATAACTATTTGGAAGGTACATTGCCAATTTGGTATCATCGTTAAATCCATTCGCTTTTAAAAAATCACCCTCTTGAAAAGCCTTTAGAAGTGAAATACTGTCCGGTTCGATCTGCGAAGCGATTCTACCCGCCAAATCGAACAGGGTTTCCTGGTTGTTAAAGGCAACTTTTACCGGAATATTATTGCTTCGCAGCGAATTAATGATTTCATTGTTGTTCATTCCCTTTTTAATGGCATATTTGCCGCCTTTGATATTTGCAGCATACCCTTTACGCTTGGCGACTTGTTCAAATGAATTCAAATCTTCCAAAAGCGGACTCAGCAGTTCCTTAACTTCACTAAATTCTGTATCAGACGGTATATAGAGATATGCTTCATCATTCTCGAAAGTCGTGTTCGGAGAGAAAATGGCACCGTATACGGTGTAAGCGAATACACCTCCACCCACAAGGCCGGCAATTAAAGTAAACAATAAGATACGTTTAATATACATCAAGCTTATTTTCTAATAACATGTATGCTTTATGAACAAATTCCAAAATCGGAAGTTGAAACTTAGTCAGCTAATTTCTGAAACAGAATTTCATTTTTGTACTTTCCTTCAGAAAATATCCAATCTTTTTTGACCCCTACTTCTTTAAACCCAAGTTTTTTGAACAAGTGTATGCTGGCCTCGTTGTCTTCCATAACATTGGCATAAAGTTGTCTTAGGGCCAAGACGGAAAAAGCGTATTCTGATAATACTCTAATAGCTTCCGCCCCTACTCCCCTATTTCGATTCTCCTTATCCAATATAACAATCCCCATACCCGCCCTATGGTTTTTAGGGTCAAAATCGAAAAGGTCGATTAGTCCGATTAGGTTATCCACAATATTACAAATACAGAGCCTTAGCTGTTTTACCTCATAGATATCGCGATGGGCATTGTCTAAATACTGCTTCAGAACATGTTTAGAATACGGAGCTGTTGTGCCGCTAATTTCCCAAACTTCCGGGTTATTTTCCAACTGATATAGAAACCCAAGATCGTCAGGCTCTAAAGCCCTCAACTTTATATATTCTCCCCTTAAACTCAACATTCGAGTTCTCCTTTAAATACTTGTTGGGCCGGGCCGATAAGAAAAATCTCTTTATAAACTCCGTCCTCTTCTTTGAACTGCACCTTTAATTCGCCTCCCTCAGTCATTATTGTAACCTCATTGGTATCGGTCTTGCCCGCATTATGCATGGCCAAAGCTACTGCCGTAACTCCAGTGCCGCATGATAAGGTTTCGTTTTCCACACCCCGCTCATAGGTTCGAACTGCAAAAACATGATTTTCCCGTGCCTCCACAAAATTAATATTGCTACCCGACTTTCCATAAAGTCCATAACGTAATTTTTTGCCTTCCTCAAAAACCTTAAAATCTTTTACATTTTCTACCATTTGTACATGATGCGGAGAACCGGTATCAAGAAATACATAATTGGGTTTTTCTTTGATTTCCGCAACATCTTGCATCTGAAGACTAACGATACCGTTTTTTATTGAGGCCTGGTGTAGGCCATCAGCTGCGTTGAAAGTTGTTTCATCACCGATAATATTGAGATATTTCGCAAAGGCCACCGTGCATCTTCCCCCATTACCACAGAGGCTTCCCTCATTACCATCTGCATTGAAGTAGACCATATTAAAATCTGACAATTCGTCATTCTCAAGAAGAATGAATCCATCGGCACCTATGCCAAACTTTCGGTCACATAATGAACCTACCAGTTTGGTATTATTTTTGGGAAATTTTAATAAGCGATTGTCGATAAGTACAAAATCGTTTCCTGTGCCTTGATATTTATAAAAGGTTAGTAACATAGTTTATAGCAAGCCACAAATATAAGATTTTATCCCCATTGACCAGAGCCACTTAAGCGGGTTAATTACAGCTTTGCAATAATTGGGATTAAGATTTATTTGGCAGTTAAAAAGTAGTTAAAGCTATTTTACTACTTATCCAAATGAAGTAATTTTAACATTCTAACAGAAACGAAAAAAATCAGAAGATGAAAAGAATTGCAAGTACATTTTTAATTGCACTATTCGCGGGGTCTATTACCTTGTCCGCATACAAGATGTTTTTTGAAAAAACAGATTATAAAATTGTATCAGAAAATGATGGGTCATCGCTTTTCAATACCAATTTTACGCCTACATCGCCGGAAGGAGCAGGTCTAAATGATGCAGATTTTACGGTTGCCGCTGAAACCACGGTCAATGCTGTAGTTCACGTTAAAAATGTAACAACAAACCGTAGCCGGACCGGTTGGGATTTTTTCTATGGCTCCGGTAGCGGTAGTGATCGGCCTCAAGTAGGCACGGGGTCGGGAGTAATCATTTCTCAAGACGGCTATATCGTAACCAACAATCATGTAATAGCG
>Ga0316189_10006145_pt1 | contig 11468 bp, 6 predicted proteins | sample LowCovwburrow_MG_FD_204930 | JGI IMG/M metagenome (GOLD analysis project Ga0316189, IMG submission 204930) | Coastal sediment microbial communities from Maine, United States - Lowes Cove worm burrow | ecosystem: Environmental > Aquatic > Marine > Coastal > Sediment | place: USA: Maine... | reverse complement strand
CAGAGATCAAAGATCGCCAGCGCGCCGAGAACTTACAGTCCGCACTGTTTCGCATTGCCCAGTTGGCCAATGCAGCCTCAGATATGAAAGAGTTTTATTGCTCGGTTCACCGCATCGTGGCCGAGCTGATCTATGCCGAGAATTTCTACATCAGCATTCATCACAAGGAGACGGGTCTGCTAACCTTTCCCTATCGCAAGGACAAATACGATTCGGTACCCAAACCCCGCAAGGCCGGCCGCGGCTTAACCGAATATGTGCTGCGCACGGGTGAACCCGTGCTGCTGGATAGAAAGGGCCGAGAAAAACTGGAAAAACAAGGCGAAGTGATTACCAGTGGTCACCCCATGGTCGGCTGGATCGGCATCCCTCTGAGGGACGGTGATGAGATCAAGGGCGTCCTGGCGGTACAGAGCTATTCCGCGCAGCATCGCTATCAAGAGCGCGACCTGGAGCTGCTCTCCTTCGTGTCTCATCATATTGCCAGTGCCCTACAACGCAAACAGACCGTTGATGAGTTACGCGAAGCCCACGACGAATTGGAGCGCCGTGTTCAGGAACGCACCCAGGATCTCTATAAGGCCAACACCGTGCTGGAGAAACAGATCGCCGAAACCCAGCGCATCCAGCGGCGCCTGGTGCACGACGCCTTCCACGATGCCCTGACAGGCCTGCCCAATCGCAACCTGTTCCAGGATCGCCTGGTGCATGCCATGAAACGCATGTCCCGCAATCAGACCTTTTGTTTTGCCGTCCTGTTCTTGGACCTGGATCGTTTTAAGGTTGTCAATGATAGCCTGGGTCACCTGGTAGGCGATGAGCTGCTCAAGGAAGTCAGCAAGGCTATTTTGGGCTGTATGCGCGAGGCCGATACCGTGGCCCGGCTCGGTGGCGACGAATTCGCCATCTTATTGGAGAGCATCACCGGGGTTGAAGATGCCGAGGTCATTGCTCAGCGTATTTTGGACCGGCTCCACAAACCCTTCCAGCTCGGCGACCAAGAAGTTTTTACCTCAACCAGTATTGGCATCGCCCTGTGTCACGAACGCTACCTCAAACCAGAAGACCTGCTGCGCGACGCGGATGCCGCCATGTACCGGGCCAAGGCTCGTGGACGCCACTGCTTCGAGGTCTTTGACGAGAGCATGCACCAACATGCCGTAGCCCAACTGGCCATGGAAAGTGAACTGAATCGCGCCGTGGAAAACGACGAATTCCATGTTTTTTACCAGCCGATGGTCGATTTGCGCGACGGCAGTATTGTTGGCTTCGAAGCACTGGCACGCTGGCAACACGCCAGCAAGGGTTTATTGTTACCCGAGTCCTTTCTACCCCTCGCGCAGGAAACCGAATTGATCATGCATCTGGATTGGTGCATCCTGCGCAAGGCTTGTCAGCAACTCGCCACCTGGTTGGACCAGTTTCCGGAACATTCGCAACTGCTTATGAATGTCAACCTGTCCGGCAAACACTTTACCCATTCCAACTTCGCCAAGCAGGTTCAATTCATGTTGGACGAATTTGGTCTAGCGGCAAAACACCTCAAGTTGGAAGTGGATGAGCTTGCACTCCTGGAGAAGATCTCATTACTGAAAGAGACACTGACCCTTTTCAAGGAAATGGGCGTTCAGATCCTGCTTGACGATTTCGGAACACGCTACTCTTCTTTCAGTTATCTGCATCGTTTTCCCATGGATACGCTCAAAATCGACCGTTCCTTTGTCACGCGAATGTTAGAAATCCAAGAGAACCAGGCGATCGTCAAGACGATCATTGCCCTGGCTGATACCTTGGAAATGAAGGTGGTCGCCGAAGGCATCGAGACCAAGGAACTCCTAGATGCCATCCGAGCAATAGGCTGTCACTATGGCCAGGGTTTCTACCTGGCCAAACCCATGCCTGCCGAACAGGCCACGGTGTTGCTCAAAGAGGGGGTCCCGATTTGTTGAAGGGCCATAAGCTCTTTGTTACCAGGCATGGGCAGGGACCTGATATCGGGTTGCAGGCTGTCAGGTGCAAACGAGATACAGGCTCCAGCCCGATGGCAAGATACACCGGGACCGGGTTCATTTTTCCAAACTCAATTCTGTTTACAAGAAACGGTGAAATGGGATGGATTTTAGCCATCGTATCTGTTAATTTAGACATGTATCTTTATTTATTCATGTTGAGATACTCAGTTTTCCTACCACACCCGAAAATCAACGATCAATTTTGTCATAGGGAACGTGTGGCTTGAGAGAATTTAGATCTAGCATGCCCCTTTCATTTGCCGGAAAACGTGTGTCCTATTGGCAGACAGGGGTTATTGAATACCGATGATTATAGTGGTTGAACATGACAAAGCCATACGTGACAGGCTGATCGGGATCCTGGAACCTGATCACGCGACCATGGGTGTTGGTACAGCTCGGGAATTGATTTGGAACTTGAAGAACGTTTCACTTGACATGATCTTGATGAACCCGGCCCTGCCCGATCTTAACGGCAAAGAATTTGACCTGGTCTCTCGGGTCCGCAACAATTTTTCCAAGTCAGAACTGCCCATCATCCTGGCCCTCCGCGAGGATGACCGAGAAGCCACCTTGCTCGGTTTCGAAGCGGGTATCAACGATGTGGTTCACTTGCCCCTCGACCCGGAACTTGTACTAGCGCGTGTCCAACATCAGATGGTGGTTCACGATGAATTTAAAAAGCTGTTGGTGACATACTATCGCAAGGGCTCCGAGGACGATTTCGACACCACCATGTCAGACAAGGATCCAGAGTTCAGGGCCAGCAAAACCCGAGATCGAACCCTTCCCTGCGAAATCCCTATGACCCTCATTGCCGGGGAGAAGTCGTATTTTTGTAAGTCTATTTGGATCACCCATAACAGCATACTGCTGCTGGCCTTCGAAGAGATCCCCGTCTTTGAAAACTATCGACTCGGGCTCACCCACCTCAATGGAAGTCGGATCGACATGGGGGTCATTGAAATAAGGCGCGAGACCATCCTTGACACCCTGGTTCCCGGCACGCTCAAGCTGAACCTTCGCATTGTTGATGCGGCCCAAGATTACGACGAGCTATATAGCAGTTTGCAGACAGCCTTCCGCGAGGATGGAGCCCGTGGCCTGCGCCAGGCCATGCCCGTGCCGGATAACGATGAACACATGCCTTCCTTGAGTGCAACCATGGTCTTCTCTTCCAATGACGCCTCCTTCAACATGGTCCAAGGCACCCGTTATAAATTCGAGCAGAATCTAGGCCGGGGCAGCTTTGCCGCCGTCTACCTGGTACGCGACAACCTGCTCAAACGCACCGTTGCCATGAAAGTGCTCAACCCGGAGTACGCCAAGCTCAAAAAAGCCCGCCTCAACTTTCTCAATGAGGCCCAAATCTCGGCCCAATTCCACCACCCCAACGTGGTTTTTGTCTACGAGGTTGGCGAGATTTTCAGCGAACACTATGACGACCACCTCTCCTTTCCCGGCGCCATTTTGGCCGATCATCCCGAGCGTATGAATTATTTCACCATGCAGCACGTGGAAGGCGAAACCTTAACCAACTGGTTGGGCAATCACGGTCGCGAGGATGTGGATGTCTACATCAACATCATGGAAAAGATTCTGCAGGCCCTTGACTTTGCCCATCAGAAAGGGGTGACCCACCGCGATATCAAACCCGACAACATCCTGATTGCCAAAGACAATCAGGTTCTGGTTGCCGATTTTGGAATCGCGACCCTGGTTCAAACCGAAGACGGTCCCCAAGGCAGCACAGATGTGGCTTGTACGCCCAAGTACGCAGCGCCCGAACAGCTGCTCGGCGAAGAGATGGACGGCCGCTCCGACATCTATAGTTTTGGTATCCTTGCCTATGAGATGTTAGCGGGCAAGGCACCCTTCGGCGGCAGGTCGCTAACCGAAATCGCCCAAAAACACATTCGTGAGAAACCCCAATCCATCCGCAAGTACCGCAAAGATGTCGACGTGGATTTGGAGGCCATCATTCTCAAGTGCCTGGAGAAGAAACCCAAGCACCGCCACCAGACAGCCGAGGAGATCCTCAAGGCCCTCAGCAATTTCCACGGCGTGGAGCCGGGCTCCGATTCGGTGATGTCGGTTCTGGCAGATCTGATCAATCAGGCCATCGTGGTCACCAACCTGGTTGACGGTGCCCGTATTCTGGAAAAGATGATCGCCTTCTTGAACCTGCACCGAACATCTGACAACGCAAATCAGATTCAGGCCATTCGCAGCAAGCTTTCAGAGACCTCATTGCTGAACCTGCTGATTGAAAAGAACCTCAACGAAAGCAACTTCCAACTCCTGTACCAGTTTTTCATGGAGCTTAACTCCTCCCGCGCCGTCTCCAACCTGCTGCAGTGGTTTTGTCGAGAAAACAACGCGCGCACCAAGCTTTTCCTAGGTGAGTTGGCGGTGATCAGCTCCGGAAGAGACCTGTTGCCTTTGGTGGTTTTCGGTCACGAGCTCTCAGACCACGAGGCGTCGATTCTGTTGCGCAGTTTTGGCGAAGTCGCGCCCAAGAGCCGGGAACCCATCTACTTGGAGTGGGCCAAGCACAGTGGCTACCAGACCCAGATGGAGTTGCTTAAAATTATCACCGTGGCGGAAAGACCGGCCAGCGAGGTAGTAGCCATCTTGGATCTCTACGTCAACGGCCATGGCACGGTCCACCAGGCGGTACGTCGCCTGGCCGACGAGTTGCTGGACGAGCACCTGGCCCATTAAACACAATATGAAGCCCTCAATATAGGCAACGCGACATGGACAGAACGACAGGTCTTCGCGTAGCAAGCACCATAATTGTCAATTTCAATCATTTTTCCTCCCTCATATCTTGACAAACAATGAATACACGACCAAATTATATCTATTGCACCTGTTATGATCGGCTAACCCCGTCATCTCAAATACAATCCATCTACTCGAACAGGGAGGTAACCTCTAAATAAATGCTCCTTTAAAAAATCGGGAACGCCGGGTGCTCTATTCGTGCCCGTTGTTTTCGTGGCAGGAGCAACGATCCGATCTTCACCGAACAAATTCATCCCAAACCGGCTATCCCACCGATTAACCGCAACGAACATGCCGGGCTGCTGCTTAAGCCTGATTGAGGCTTGGCTGCGGACAAATCATGAATGACCTGTTTTAGTCCTGGATTCAAAACCAGGAAAACCAACGGTCCAAGGAGGATTCAAGGTGAAATTTTTAGTACTTATTCTTTCTTTCCTGCCTGTTTATGCCCAAATTGGTGTGCAGTCTACCCAAAGTAAAATCTTAGATCGTCAGGCTCGCCAAATCGATTCTGCCAAGCCGATTGGTGCCAATGCCGCGCCTCTCGTGGTAGACCTGCCCTACTTACCAACTCCGACAAAAGCGAATTTGGCACATTCCTCCAAAGCGACCCTGACGGTTTGCCCTTCCGGATGTGGGTATACCAATGTGGGAGACGCTATAAACAATTCAAACCTGGGTGATACGATCAGCGTGGGGGTTGGTACCTATTCGGTGGGCCAAATCCAAATAATGCATGACCTTCGGATCCAGGGTGCATCAAGAGAGACAACGATCTTCGAGGCAAATAGCAATACGGGCAGCGGCGGAGATGGTCGCGCCTGGTTTCTGATTCATCCCGAGGTCGTTCTCGATATAGAGGATCTTACCCTCGACGGCGGCCTCTTTTCGATTTGGCAGGCTTTGCGCTTTCGTGGGTCTGGCAATGTGTGTCGCGTAAATTTTAACAGTATTCAGTACAACCAGTCGGGACCGAATTACCAGGGAACCGGGGTGGCCGCCTTTGGGACCGGTCCAGTAAACGTATCGGATTGTTGGTTTGAAAATATCGGTCGGGTGGGGACCCTGTACTACTCGGACACCGTCAATGGTTCAATTTTTTCTAATAACGATTATCTGGGCAAAGGCGTGGGCTCCTGGCTGGATTACGCTGTAGAGGTAGGCGGTGGCGCCGATGTTATATTAGACAATAACCGGATCAGAGATAATCTGGGCCTGGTCATGTACGTAGATGACCTGGGGATTACCAGAAGGTGGATTTCCTCGGGCATTCTGGTAACCCATTCAACGCTATTCGCAGAAGAGAACACCCTTTGGAATTCATACAATGGGTTGACCGTTGGCACCGATTCAGCTGATACGAGCCAGGTTCTCGCGCGATTGAACTGTTTCAGCGGGCATGGGAGTGACGCCATTGAAAGTTACGGTCCTGTGAGTGAAGCACCTCTGAACTGGTATGGTCACCCGAGCGGCCCCACGCACGACAGCAACCCTGGAGGCAGCGGTGATCGTGTAAGCGATGGTGTTTACTTCCTTCCATTTTTGACAGACTGTGGTCCACGCTGTCTCAATTCAACGGTCTCTCTGCCCATCACCACGGACGGAAAGAGCGGAACGGTGGAACTGTGCTTTATGAACACCACCGGCTTTGACACGGTTCATGTCACCTCTACTGACGGTCTTGACCAAAACTTTCCAACAAATGGGGCGGCTCAATTCTGCACGACAATCAATACGCTGGTCGATGGCAGTCCAGCTCTGGATATTCACCCCTCCTATTCTGTGACCTATCTGAACGGAGGAATTCCGGAACCTACCTGTCCCCTACCAACCTATTGGGCGCTAGTCTTCTGTCACCTTCAGATGCCGGCTGATGCGGTTTTCGGCAGCTCAACCAACATAACCGCCAGGCTCACCAATGCTTTGTGGGACAGCAGTCTACCCGGCGGAGGGGGCTGGGGTACGCTCACCTATCCCAATGGGTTCGTTCAGGTTCTGAGGAACCCAGTCCTACAACCCGATAATTCTCTTCTTTTTAATGTACACATCAACAACCTGAAAAGCTTACACAATGGCCTTTACACCCTAAGCGCCAAAGGAGGAGGACCCGGTAATGTTAATTCCACCTCGGGCTTTTTGTACGTATGCGGCGGAACCAACAGCATGCCCGCCATAGACTGTCGCTACGTTTCCAGGGTCGGAGCACCAGTACACCAAATGATCGCGGAAGGCATGGAGCTGTTAGTCAACCAGACTCATCACCAATTCTTGCGCATTTCCGGTAGGCCCGACTATTGGGGCGTGCGCGGCGGCAACCTGGGCGGGGAGGAGGAGGTCTTCGACTCAACGCTGACCATGCAAATAACAGGTACAGGCGTTCTGGAAGGTTATAAGCGCACCATCGACATGGCGGTCATGTGCACCACGCACACCGGAGCACGTGATCCGAATGATCCGGTTCAATGGTTTCCTACCGATATGAACCGCGTCCAGGGCGAAGTGCTCGACGATCCAGATTTCGAGGTACTTACCCTGGTCGGCGGCAGTGATTTCTTGTTCCCCAGCCCGGGACTGTCCTTCCTGACCCGAGTACCCGGAGGCGAATATAGCATTGAAAGCTTTTTCGATGTGGGCTATGAATTTGAATTCCAAGCAAGGGCTGGTAGTGAGCTGGCGGATTTATTGGGAGGCGCCATCGGCGGTACAACCCAAGGCCAGGTACGCATGGGCGTGGGCGACGCAATCGCCCTGGATCAAGCCTGCCGACAACCCGATGACGGCACCGGCACCATCGATTTCCCATCGGATTGTCCCTTTCTTGCCGAAACGGAAAACGAGAAACCCAAGGAGGTCTACCGTATCACCGAGGGCTTGGGCCCGGATACCGAGATCCTTTTGAATCCGATCCACGAGAAGATAACTTGCATCAGTGGTGGTCCTACCCGTTGCGGAATCAGCGGCGGAAGTTTAGGGGGAGAGATGGAGACATTCAGCTCTGAACTGACCCTGCGCTTGAATGGGACCGGTCTCTTGGAAGACTTCGAGCGCTTGTTGAGCCTGACCCTCACAAGCACAACCCACACGGCCCCACGCGTTGCGGGTGAAGCGATTCAGACCTTCGCCACCGACATGTTCCGGATGGAAGGCGAGCTGACAGGCGATGAGGATTTTACCCGTTTGGAAATAACCGCAGGCACCGATTTGGGCATGCCTGGTCCTGGCCAGGCCACCCTAACCCGGCTGACCAATGGTGACTTTGCCGTAGACAGTTTTTTCGACATTACCTATCAGATCGACTATGAGGGTGCTCCGGGTGGCCGACTCGCGGGAATGTCGGGAACCAACACGGGAACAATGCGAATCCAAATGGGTGACAGAAAGCCCCTACTCCATTTCACCGACCTCTGGCCCGATCAAATCGATGTATTTGGTCTCCTTGACTATATACTGCCAGATACGCCCTAGCCACCGTGGCGGAAGGCTTCCGCGCGGTTGTATCAAGTTTGTGGGAGGAACGAGCCCGCTTCACAAAAGGAATTGCATTCATTGAAGTTCCGTTTAGCAAAAAGATGTAACACTGCCCACTATTCCTAATTCCAGAGGGTGTGTCGGGGGGAAGTGGGTGACTGGCCCCAATAAAACCGAAAGGGCATATATGAACTGTGCTTTCTCCCGCATGCAGCCAATCGTCGTAGTTACACCAGCATATCTACCAGATGGCAGGTGACAGGTGACAGGTAGCCTGTGGGTTTAGCCCGCGTACCCCCAATTGAGAATAGCTGGGCGTGTGTAGACCGTAGCGCCATCGGAAGTGCAGCCAGGTCAGGAACCCATGAACGTGGGCGACTCGAACGCCTTGCTTCAATCCTGGCGACAGAGAACGTGTGGGCGATCACCGCGCTCGCCTCAGTATGGTTTTCCATCCAGGAGAGCCAGGAAGTCATGGATTGGTCATCTGAGTTTCACCACCAAAACCTCCACAAATTTATAATTCGGCGATTTTTCAACATCCGAGGAACTTTGTGTTGCAGAAACCACCAAAAAAACGTACCATCTTGTTTAGAGTGATGAAAGCGTTAATTTTGATCACTGGGAAAATAGCACACAGGAGGTCCAACCCATGATCTATCATATTTCATTCCCATTAAAATTTGAGATTACTTGCGAACAAGATCGACTCACAGCAGATGAAGCATTGGAAATTTGCAGGAGATCCATTTTGTATTCCATTTTCCAGGAGCGAGAAGAAGTGACCATTAGCATTAAAACCTCCCTATCTGAGGTGTTAATTGAGGAGGAGTATGAGTTTTAGAGAATCCGCTCCCAGTGCCGAGCGGCGGCATCCCGAGGGGAAATATCTGGGATGGGCCCGCCTGAGTGGTGCCTATCTGAGCGGCGCTAACCTGAGCAAGTTCAAACGATTAATGGCCGACCAGATAGAGGCCGACCTGTGCGGGGCTAGATTCAAGTCGGATAAAAGAATCACATTTGGCCAAGAAATAAACAAATAATCTGTCGCTGATTTACGGATCAACGGTACGGACTGGTACAATGTACCGGCTTGATCAGCCTTACCGGTTCACCATTGCGTTGATCCCGATTGGGGCCAATGGTGAGGTACAACCCTTGGAAACGGGATAATTCCGGTAGAGGCCCAATGCCTCGCCAATGGCCAGGGCCCGCTCTCGCTGGTCTGGAAAGTGGATGCCAATTTCCTCAAGAGAGAAATTCACCGTCCATTGAACTTCTGGAGCGGCGGTCCCCATTTCCGATTCAATTCGTTCCAGCAACGCTGGCAGGTCAAGCCCTTCAGGGTTCTTCACGACCTGTTCGGCAGTCAGGCTCAAACCGGAGCGGGCAGCCATGAAGAAGCCAGGACACCCATAGAAGCCAGGACACCCACTTTTCAAAAAGAAAGCATAGAAGCCAGGACACCCACTTTTCCTGTATAAAGCCAGGAGAGAAGCCAGGACCCACCCACCTATTAAGGAAAGCCAGAGAAAACCTTGAAAGGTACCTGCCACCTTCTTTCCCTCTTGTTAAACCAAAGAAAGCGATGAAGAGGTCTCCCAAAAACTTGGCCCGATGAACTCCTAAAACAGTTCGGCTTCGATGGCACGTGAATAGCTCATACCTCCCTCAGAAAGTAGCTGTCCTGGCTTTCTCTCGCGCCAACCAAAACCGCCTAAGTAACCCTTTCTGGCACCCACCAAAAAACGTTCCGTTCTGACTGCGCGCCTTAGGGGAACGTTTTTGGAACGATCTTTGATTGGCAAACCTCCCTTCAACTCTGGAACTGAGTCTGGCTCTCATCTTTTAGGGCTGTTTCACGACTGTTTGAAGCAGGTAAGATCATTTTTTGTGCCTAGGGATGGATGGAAAATATTCACTTCGGGTTTGCGGGAAGCATTGTCCACGTGGACATCGGTCATATTTGGTTTGCGGGAAGCATTGTCCACGTGGACATCGGTCATATTTGGTTTGCGGGAAGCATTGTCCACGTGGACATCAGTCATATTTGGTTTGCGGGAAGCATTGTCCACGTGGACATCGGCCATATTTGGTTTGCGGGAAGCATTGTCCACGTGGACATTTAGCTCGGGAAGGCCAGTAGATAACAAAAACGTTCTGAAAAACGTTCCCCTTAGGCGCGCAGTCAGAACGGAACATTATTGATTAGGTTCCGGCACAGGGAATAGAAACCTACCTTGACATCAACCGTTTTAAAGGCGGAGCCTTTGTGGGCTCCGCTTCCATGTGTCACCCTCTGCAGCAGCTACCTGCCCCCGGCCCTTCGGCTAATGTCTTAATGATCTGCTTTGATCTGTTCTTCTCGTAAATCTTTGAGATATGCTTCGACAGTTGATGTCGCTCATACCTCCCTCAGAAAGTGGGTATCCTGGCTTTCTCGCAACGGTGCGCCGCCAACTAGCGCGGACCACACTGGATAGAGCCGAAACCACCGCTTAGAACACCGGAATAGGGAAAAACGCTTCGGCCCAGCCTTGCATTCAACGCCAAGAAAGAAGCCAGGACACCCATTTTTCTAGTAAGCCAGGATGCCCACCCACCTTATAAGGAAAGCCAGAAAAAAACTTGAAAGGTACCTGCAACCTTCTTTCCCTCTTGTTAAACCAAAGAAAGCGATGAAGAGGTCTCCCAAAAAATTGACCCGATCAACTCCTAAAACAGTTCGGCTTCGAAGGCGTGAATAGCTCTTACCGCCTTCCGAAAGTGAGTGTCCTGGCTTTCCCTTCTTAGCCCGTGTAGAGCCAGCCTTGGAAGTAACGCCAGTCGATCTACAAGCTGGCCAGTGACAAATCGTGCCGGGTTATCGCTTATTGTTGAAAAGACAGATCGTAAGAATCATCAGGGCTGCACATGGGATCAAGGGAGAAGCCTGACTAAAACGTTACCCTGCCATCTTCCTGCTCGTAGATAGAGTGCCTTAACTGCCTTGATTGGCTCTACACGGGCTAAAGCGTGACGCTACCCTGGCTCCTGCCAACTTGTAGATAGGCTGGTCTAACTCGTCTAGACCTTAGCCGAAAAGGTTCAGTCCATCGCCCATGCTTGCTTAGGTGCTAGCAAATTATACCACGACCACAGAATCGTGGAAGAAAAGATTTGGTGGCCATGAAGCCACTGGTGGGCTTGGCCTCACGC
>Ga0316189_10006143_pt1 | contig 11470 bp, 5 predicted proteins | sample LowCovwburrow_MG_FD_204930 | JGI IMG/M metagenome (GOLD analysis project Ga0316189, IMG submission 204930) | Coastal sediment microbial communities from Maine, United States - Lowes Cove worm burrow | ecosystem: Environmental > Aquatic > Marine > Coastal > Sediment | place: USA: Maine... | reverse complement strand
CCAAACCGATAGGGCACTTCTGGAAAGAGGTTTCCATATTGCCTATTGCGATGTCTCTAATTTATTTGGAAACCAAGAAGCGGTAGAACGATGGAGTGCTTTTTACGAATTGATGACTGAAAAAGGGCTTTCGAAAAAAGTAGCCCTCGAGGGCATGAGCCGCGGCGGACTAATTATTTACAACTGGGCGGAACAAAACCCCGAAAAAGTTGCCTGCTTATATGCAGATGCTCCCGTGCTCGATGGAAAAAGCTGGCCGGGCGGACTTGGAAATGGCAAAGGAAGTCCAGAAGATTGGGAGCGTTTTAAAAGCATGTATGGTTTAAATGGCGAAGCGGATATCAAGGATTTTAAAGGAAACCCCATTCACAAAATCAAATCGATTGCGCAAGGCGGGTACCCGATGCTGCATGTTTGCGGTGAGACTGACGAAATTGTACCAATTGACGAAAACACGGTTCTGTTCGAAAAGGGGATACAAGAGTACAGTGGGGAAATTGAGACTATCTACAAGTCGGAGAATGGCCACCACCCTCATAGTCTTAAAAACCCAAAGCCAATAGTTGATTTTATCCTCAGGGCGACCGGGCAAAAATTAAATTTTGCAGTAGTTGCTTCCCCTTCGGCCGAGTATCGTTCTGCTGCAGGTTGGACGGAAGGTTCAGACTGGTGGACACAGGCTAACGACATCGATTCGCTTTGCAAAACGGCCAAAGATATCGACTTGTTATTGATAGGTAACTCCATTACACAAAGCTTTGGGGGCAATCGACCTCATGTAACCGTTCATTCGGGTAAAAAGGCAACGGATAGGTATTTTAAAAAATTGAAATGGATCAATGCCGGTATTTCAGGTGACCGTACACAAAATGTGCTTTGGCGTCTGAAAAAAGGAAGTTACGAAAATGCGGTGCCCAAAAATGTAGTGCTTACTGTTGGTGTAAACAATTTTCCTTTTGAAAATGCTGAAGAGGTCTTAGCTGGAATCAAGACGGTATTGCATACGGCCAAAGAGAAGTTTCCTGATTCGAACATCATGCTGTTCGGCCCACTACCTACCGGTACGAAACCTGATTCAAAACAGCGCAAAAAATACCTAAAGGTTCATGACAAAATTGGTGGTTTGACCTTCGGAAGTAAAATATCTTACCACGAGATTTCCGCCCTCTATCTAGATGCTAAAGGAAATCTGCGTGAAAAGCTATATTCCGGTGATGGTATCCATCTAAAACCGAAGGGCTATAAAGTTTGGGCAAAATATATCAAAGAGAAAATCAATGAAAATTAAACTGATGAAAAAAATAATCCTTTCCCTAGCTATCTTATGTATTTGCAATAGTGTTTTTGCCAAAATATGGGTGCCTTCGGTTTTTTCCGACCATATGGTTTTACAACAAAAGTCAGATGTAACCATTTGGGGATGGACGACCGCTACCAACGAAGAAATTACCGTTCATGGTTCATGGAACAATGAAAAAGTAACTGTTAAAGCCTATCAAGGTAAATGGTCGGTGACATTGACTACACCAAAGTGGGGAGGCCCATATGAGCTTATGGTCGCGGGGCACGAAAAAATAGTCTTGAAAGACATACTGATAGGGGAAGTCTGGGTCTGTTCTGGGCAATCGAATATGGAGTGGACTCCGGAAATGGGACTTTTAAATGCGGAGCAGGAAATAGCTGATGCGAATCATCCGAATATTCGATTTTTTACCTTACCCAAACATGTATCGACCACTCTACAGGATGATACGCCCGGAGAATGGTCTGTTTGTTCGCCGGAGACCATGAAGAACTTTAGTTCTGTCGCCTATTTTTTTGGGCGGAAGCTCAATGAAGATCTATCGGTTCCTATCGGACTTATCAATACCAGTTGGGGCGGTACGCCCGTGGAAACTTGGTTGGAGAAAACATTGGTAGAAGAAGATGCCGAATTGAAGAATGCAGCTGAAAAGCTAGAGCCCGTTGCATGGTGGCCTACCGAACCGGGCCTGACCTACAACAGTATGATTTACCCGCTCCTAAATTTTAATATAGCGGGTTGCATTTGGTATCAAGGCGAGTCGAACCGACAGAACAATCCCTCTTATTATAGGTCGTTTCCACTTTTAATCAATTCTTGGAGAGCGGCTTGGGGCAGTGATTTTCCGTTCTATTTTGTACAGATAGCGCCGTTTAATTATGGTGCCCCGGACAATACGGATGCTGCTTTTGTCAGGGATGCCCAATTACATACACTAAAAACGGTAAGCAATACCGGCATGGCGGTAACCAACGATATCGGAAATCTCGAAAACATCCACCCCATAAACAAGCAAGAAGTTGGTAGAAGACTTGCGCTTTGGGCATTGGCGAAAACCTATGATAAGAAAGAGATGGTGTACAGTGGCCCAATCTATTCAAAGAAGGAAATCAAAAAAAATAAAATAATTGTGCATTTCGAACACGCAGCTGGCGATCTCGTGAAAAACGGAAAAGTACTCGCCGAATTTACAATAGCGGGCGAAGACCAAATCTTTTACCCGGCAAAAGCGAAAATTAAGGGCAATACAGTAGTAGTTTCTGCTAAGGATGTGAAAAAACCTATCGCTGTGCGCTTTGCCTTTACGAATGCTGCTCTTCCGAATTTGTTTAATAAAGAAGGTTTGCCAGCTTCTGCTTTTCGTACCGATGATTGGCCAGTTCCACCTGACACTACACAACAATAAAACCATGAAATGGAATTTATAAAAAGAGGACTTTATCTATTAATTCTGATACCTTTATTTTCATTTTCCCAAGTGGAAAATGATTCTAGAAATGAACTTTGGTATGCCCAGCCCGCGACTGAATGGATGCAGGCCCTGCCTGTGGGTAATGGTCGGTTTGGAGCGATGGTTTTTGGTGACCCCAATCATGAACGCATTCAGCTAAATGAAGATTCAATGTGGCCAGGAGCTGCCGATTGGGGCGATGCTAGGGGCACGCCTAAAGACCTTGAAGAAATTCGACAATTATTAAAGGAAGGAAAGAATCATTTGGTTGATAGCCTAATCGTTGCCAAATTTTCATACAAAACTATTGTGCGTTCTCACCAAACTATGGGCGATTTGTATGTCGATTTTGATACCGATAAAGTAGTTGAAAACTATAGACGTTCCTTAAGTCTTGATGATGCATTGGTACTCATAACCTATACTTCAGAAGGCCATGGCTATACCCAAAAAGTATTTACTTCGCATCCCGATGATGTTTTGGTAATCGAACTGGCAACCGACAAGCCTGAAGGAATGGATTTTACCTTACGACTAGATCGTCCTGATGATACTGGTAAACAGACGGTAATTCTCTCTAACCCCTCTGATACCGAAATAAGTATGAAGGGCATGGTAACCCAGTTCGGTGGAAAGCGTGGTTCCGAGCCTTTTCCGATAAATGAGGGTGTAAAGTTCGAGACGCGATTAAAGGTAAAGCACCAAAAAGGTACGGTTACAGTACAAGATGGAAAATTAGTTTTAAAGGGCGTACAGAAAGCGATTCTTTTTCTTGTTGGTAATACATCATTCTATAACGGGGAAAATTATATTCAGAAGAATAGTAAAACGCTTTCAACGGTTTACAATTCCTCTTTTCAAAGTCTATTTGAGGCTCATAAAAAGGATTATCAAAGTTTATACAATAGAGTAGCTTTTGATTTGAAAGGAAAGGCGTTGGATAGCCTCCCGATCGACAGAAGATTAGAAAGGCTGAGAAGCGGTGAAAGTGATTCCGACTTAGCCGCCAAACTTTTTCAATATGGGAGGTATTTGCTAATTTCCTCATCACGGCCGGGAAGCAATCCCGCCAATTTACAAGGTATCTGGAACGAACATATCGAAGCCCCTTGGAACGCCGATTACCATTTGAACATCAACCTGCAAATGAACTATTGGCCTACAGATGTGGCCAACTTGAGCGAACTGAACGAACCTTTTTTTGGTTTTATTGATAAGGTCCTAGAGCGGGGGCGGACGACAGCAAAAAAACAATATGGTATCGAAAGGGGAACGATGGCGCACCACGCTACAGATTTATGGGCACCTGCTTTCATGCGGGCCGAACGGGCTTACTGGGGTTCTTGGATACACGGCGGAGGCTGGGCGGGCCAGCATTATTGGGAACATTATCGCTATACTCAAGATATAGAATTCTTAAGAGACCGAGCTTACCCTACGTTAAAATCACTCTCCGAATTTTATCTGGATTGGCTAGTGTGGGACGACAAAAGCGAATCTTGGGTCTCGGCTCCGGAAACCTCCCCAGAAAATTCATATATCGCAGCAGATGGAAAAGCTGCAGCGGTCTCTTTCGGTAGCGCAATGGGGCATCAGATTATTGCAGAGGTATTTGATAATACACTGGCCGCAGCCGAAATTTTGAATATAAATGACACATTTGTCGAAGAAGTTGCCGAAAAGCGAAAAAGCTTGCATCCCGGGCTTCAAGTAGGGGAAGATGGTCGTATTTTAGAATGGAACGAACCCTACCAAGAACCCGAAAAAGGTCATCGGCACATGTCGCATCTATATGTGCTATATCCCGGTGATGCCATCACCGCTGACAATACCGAAGTTTTTAAAGCGGCGCAAAAAACCATCGATTTTCGCCTACAACACGGCGGTGCAGGCACTGGTTGGAGCCGCGCCTGGATGATTAATTTTAACGCGCGATTACTAGATGCTGTTTCTGCTGCAGAAAATATTAAGAAGTTCTTTGAAATTTCAATAGCGGACAATTTGTTCGATGAACATCCACCCTTTCAAATCGACGGTAATTTTGGGTATACTGCGGGAGTGGCAGAGCTTTTATTGCAATCGCATGAAGGTTTTCTTCGAATTTTGCCCGCGCTTCCGGCCCATTGGAAGACTGGAAAAATATCGGGATTAAAAGCCCGTGGAAATATCGAAGTGGATATCGAGTGGAAAAATGGAAAATTACAACAATTGGTATTGAAATCTCCTGAAAAAAGGACTATCAAGATAAAGTACGGTACTATCGAGAAGGAAGTGGTTTTAGCGCAAGGCGTAAAAATTCGGTTAGACGGAAACCTTAGATGAGATTAACGAAAGCTGTAAATAGCATATTGATAAGTATGGGATATCGGTCTAAAAGTAGTTGGTACGGAATGAGATGCTGTCTGATAGCAATAGTATTTACCTATGGTTTTTCAAATGCCCAGTCGCGCCCTGACACGCTCTTTTTTAAAGACCGTTTTCAGAAGGTTTCGGAGAGCAACATTTTTAAAACGGAAGGCTACTACAACTGGGGCTCGTCTATAATCAAGGGCCAAGATGGTCGTTATCATTTGTTCTATTCGCGCTGGAAAAAGGAATATACATTTACCGGATGGCTTACCCATTCAGAGATTGCCCACGCCGTTTCTAAAAACCCTGCGGGGCCTTATAAGTTTAAAGAAACCGTATTAAAGGGCAGGGGAAATGGGCACTGGGATGCCATTACCGCGCACAATCCGAAAATCAAATATTTTGAGGGTAAATACTATTTGTATTATATCGCAACTAATCTAGGGGGCAAGCCTTATTCCGAAGGAGACCTCGTTGAAACAGCGAGAACTGGGTATGACCATTCGAATTGGGCTATTTTACGCCCGAATCAACGAACGGGAGTAGCAGTTGCCGAATCATTAAACGGCCCTTGGAAAAGAATGGAAAAGCCTTTGATAGAACCATCCGGACCTATAACCACCCTTACGGTAAACCCTGCCATCGATAAGGGTAAAGATGGTAAATATTATTTGATTGTGAAGGGAGACAAGCCCAATGAAAAACGTTTTATAAGGAACCAGGCCATGGCCGTTTCGGACTCACCGACGGGCCCTTTTGAAATACTTCCCGATCCGGTAATCGATTATCTCGATACTGAAGATATGTCGCTCTGGTACGACACTCAACGCGATTATTTTTATGGTGTTTTTCATGCCCAATCTTTTATCGGTATGGTAAGCTCAGAAGACGGTAAACGCTGGAAAAAAGCGACCGAGTATGCATTAATGTCAAAGCGAATCGAACTCGAAGATGGTACTGAGGTCGTACCCGATCGTTTAGAACGGCCATTCGTATATGTAGAGAATAATGAACCAAAGGTTTTAGCCATGGCCATGAAAACAGGTGATGGTGCCTCGATTGTTTTCAAGCCCATAAAATCAAAAGGACGCTATCCATTACCAAATAAACGCCAGTTGGCTTGGCAGCAGGCTGAGATGGGCGCGTTGTTCTCTTATGATTTGCACGTTTTCGATGGAGCGCCATACGGTCAAAGTGATAATCGTATCGACCCAGTTGATGATTATCAAATATTCAATCCTGAAAAATTGGATACGGATCAGTGGGTAAAGGCCGCGAAAGATGCGGGTTTTACTTTTGCGATTTTGACCGCTACGCATGAGACCGGATTTGCCCTCTACCAGTCAGATGTAAATCCGTATAGTATGAGAGCCTTGAACTTTCAAAATGGCAAAGGAGATTTGGTTCGTGATTTTGTAGCCTCTTGTCGAAAGTATGGCATTAAACCCGGCATTTATCTTGGTATTCGATGGAATTCTTTACTGGGCGTACACGATTTTAAGGTAAACGGTGAAGGAGCGTTCAAACAGAATCGGCAACTTTGGTACAACGAAATGGTCGAAGGCATGGTTAAAGAGATTTGCACCAATTATGGCGAGCTTTTCGAGATTTGGTTCGATGGCGGTGCAGACTCACCAGAGAACGGTGCTCCTGATGTACTGCCTATTGTACAGCAGTTTCAACCTAATTGCCTTTTTTATCACAATAAACAATTGGCAGAGGCTCGTTGGGGAGGTTCAGAGTCAGGTATAATGAATGACCCTAGTTGGGCCACCTTTCCTTATCATTCCACCGGAGCTGGCGAGTCTGCACCTGCAAAGATTGCCGAAAACAATTTCCAATTACTTAAGGAAGGTGATCTCGATGGTAAGTATTGGATGCCTGCAATGGCCGATGCACCGCTGAGGGGTTACAACGGTCGGCATGAGTGGTTTTGGGAACCCAATGATGAAGACCATATTTTTCCTTTGGAAAACCTGATGGAAATATATTATGGGTCTGTAGGCAGCAATGCTACACTGATTATGGGGCTTACGCCCGACTCCGACGGTTTGCTGCCGGAACCAGATGTGCTGCGATTAAAAGAATGGGGCGACGAAATCAAAAAAAGATTTGGCAGGCCTTTGGCCTATAGAGAAGATATTGGTAAGACAGGTACCCTTGTTTTGGACAAACTGACCAAGATCGACCATATTATATTGCAGGAGGACATTTTGTTTGGAGAGCGCGTAAGGGCTTTTCGGGTCGAAGGCTTGATCGATGGGAAGTGGCAGCTATTATCAACAGGAGAAAGCATAGGCCATAAACGTATCACAAGGTTCGATATGATTTTGACAAAAAAAATACGGGTTTTGATAACAAAGTACACCTCATTGCCAAAAATCAAAAATTTCAGTGCTTATTTTGTAGGGTTCGAATGATTTTTATTTAAATAGGCGCAAAAAAAGCAACACGGAGTTCATTCTAGATTAATTTTTTTGAATATGAGAGCAATTATTATTTTGTTTTTAGGGTTTACAGGATTATTCTTTTCATGCCAATCGGTCGAACCGCCCAAACCCGTCGGCCCGTTACCATCCGAAAGGCACTTGGCTTGGCACGAACTTGAGTACTATGCGTTCATCCATTTCAACATGAACACCTTTACCGATATGGAATGGGGTCTTGGAGGCGAATCGCCCGAGCAGTTCAACCCAACGGAATTGGATACAAGACAATGGGCAAGAGTTGCCAAGGAGGCAGGAATGAAAGGCATCATTATTACAGCAAAACACCACGATGGTTTTTGTCTCTGGCCCACAAAGACCACCGAACATTCTGTAAAAAATTCCCCTTGGAAAAATGGCGAGGGCGATGTAGTCAAAGATTTGTCGGAGGCCTGTAAGGAATACGGAATCAAGTTCGGCATCTACCTTTCCCCTTGGGACCGTAACCACACTGCTTATGGAAAACCTGAATATGTAGCTGATTTTCACGAGCAGTTACGCGAACTACTGACTAATTACGGAGAAGTTTTTGAAGTTTGGTTCGATGGTGCGAATGGTGGTTCCGGGTATTATGGGGGTGCGAACGAGACTCGAAAAATTGATAACAAGACGTATTATGAATGGAGGAAGACCACCCAAATGGTTCGTGAACTGCAACCGAATGCCGTTATTTTTAGTGATGGCGGTCCAGATATTCGGTGGGTGGGCACGGAAGAGGGTTTCGCGAACGAAACCAATTGGAGTATAATGCGTCGTGACGAGATATATCCCGGTTGGCCGCGGTACAAAGAATTGCGATCGGGACATGAAGATGGCACACATTGGCTTCCGGCCGAGGTAAATACATCCATTCGGCCTGGGTGGTATTATCACCCTAGGGAAGATCATCAAGTCAAGTCCCTTCCAAGATTGGTGCGTACCTATTATGAATCTGTAGGGCGAAACGGGAATTTTTTGTTGAACCTTCCTGTTGACGATAGAGGTTTGGTCCATGAAACCGATGAAAAACAATTAATGGCCTTGCGAAAGCAAATCGATAAGGATTTTGCCAATGAACTAGCGATAGGTTTAAAAGTTACCGCTACCGATGTTCGCGGAAATAGTTCGAAATTTGCCGCTAAAAATGTCAACGACGGTAAAAAGGAGACCTATTGGGCCACAAACGATAGTGAAACAGCAGCTTCTTTAATTCTTGAATTCGAAAACCCAACGGAGGTGAACCGCATTTTGCTGCAGGAATATATTCCACTAGGGCAGCGCGTGAAAAATTTTATCGTGGAGGCCGAGATAGACGGTGAATGGCAGGAAATTGACGGACAGACTACCATCGGGAATAAAAGAATTTTGAGATTCAATACGGTTAAGGCAACCAAAGTGAAAGTGAACTTCCTAGAGGCCAAAGGCCCATTGGTCATTTCGAACATAGAATTGTATCGGGCCCCCAATCTCCTTACTGTTCCTATTGTGACCAGAGAGCGCGATGGAATGGTAAACCTCACGGTTCCTGACAAGAACGTGGCAATATATTATACGTTGGACGGTAGTGAACCCAGCAAAACCTCAAGCAAATTTGAAAGGCCGTTTTTGGTAAACTCTCCCACTACGGTAAAAGCCATCGGTTATGATCCCGAAACACAAGAACAGTCAGAAATTACCTTAAAAAACCTTGATGTCGCTAAGAAAGATTGGGAAGTTGTTGACGTTTCTTCTGGTAGTATTTATGAAGCAATAAAACTTATGGATGAAGACCCAAATACGTTTTGGACCACTGATGAAGGGGTTAAAACACCTCAAGAAATCGTCATCGACTTGAGGAAAATCTACAATTTAAAAGGATTCACGTATGTACCCATTCAAGAAAGATACCCGTTTGGCATAATTACAAGTTATGAATTTTCAGTCAGTACCAACAATCGAAACTGGAAGACTGTTGCTAAGGGAGAATTTGGTAATGTGGTCAATAACCGTATCGAACAAACAGTAAATTTCGATATTGCCAAGGGCAGGTATATCAAATTGAAAGGTGTCAAAGTAGATGGTGAGGATTTTAGGACCTCGTTCGGCGAAATCGGGATTATTTCTCAATAGTGCATACCATAGAGGGTGGAATCTTTTGTTACACGAAACTCAAGACTTTGTTGGTTCTGTTTTACGGTAGTGGCTTCACCATGATATCTTTATAAAAAACAATACTTCCAGGGTCATGGCCTTGAAGGGCGAAAGTTCCGGAGCTTAAGACCCTATACTTCAATCCCTCATCACGTTTTGGCTTTTCCGGTTCCGTATAATCGACAACAACAATATCGTTTATTTTAACGATGATACGATTTCCTTCAACTTTTACATATTCGGTGTACCATTCGTTATCGCTTACATATGTTTCTTGTACATTTAAAATATTATAAAGGCTTCCTGTACGTTTCCAATCTTCTTGGGAGTTGTTCACCTGTACTTCATATCCTTTTGATGGCCAACCACCTTCTTGATATTCGGTGTGCATATAAATTCCCGAGTTTGCACCCGGTTTCGTCATTACGGTCGCTTTGAATTCAAAATTTTTAAAATTATGGTTCTCGATTTTACCTTGATAGAATAGATGGGCACGAGGTCCCTCAACTTTAATAGATCCGTCGACTACGGAAAACGTATCGGCATTTTCACCTACCTTCCAATTCTCTAAGTTCTTTCCATTAAAAAGAGGTATCCAATCGTTTGTTGACTCCTGACCAATGGCCAGGGTAGAAATACATAGACAAAATAATAGTAGTAGCGGAATAGTATTTATTTTCTTCATAATCTATATTTTAAGGACTTGTCTCCGTTTTGATTTTACAAGGGTATCCAAAACAATACTCTCGTTCCAAAGAATGAAATGTAAGATATTGGTTTATTTTCGAAGATAAACTTTTTTTACACACATTTTTTCCGCGAGATTGCTGAGTACTTTATTTCCTAAAACAAGAATGACACGAATGGGTATTTTTTTGAAATAACCTTCAGAAATGAGTACGTCAGATAGGCTACCTTCTAGCTGCGTGTATTACTTAGCCGAAGGCAAATACGCTCAAACCCCTTTTTTTTTGGAGGTGGAGACCATAATTTGATTTTAAATTCTGCGATTGGGTATCTGTTATAAATCTTTTTAGTAAAAGAAATTTTGGGAATTTCAGGGTTGAATTATTTTAATATTTAGTGCACTACACAAAACTACAAGTACGTTTTAGAGTATATTATATTCTGTTCGGAATACTACTTAATTCTTTAATACGATTCTAAATCGTGCTTTTCCCTCTTCGAGATGTGCAATGGCTTCATTTATCTTTTCCATAGGAAATTGTTCCACGGTCGGATAAATAGTATGGCGTACACAAAAGTCCAACATTGTTTTAGTTAATGCAGGACTACCTAAGGGGCTTCCTCCAACTGTTTTTTCACCAGTGATTAAACTAAATGCAGGGATTGCCATAGGCTCTAAAACGGCTCCCACCGTGTGGAATTTGCCTTGTGGTGCCAATGTTGTCAAATACGAGTTCCAGTCCAACGTAACATTTGTCGTGTTTAAAATGAAGTTGAGTTTTCCTGTTATACTTTCTAATTCTTCCGGAGACTTTGAATTGATTACCCGATTCGCTCCCATATCTAAAATCTGCTCCTTCTTATTCGGATTTGAGCTAAAGGCGATGACTTCACAACCCCAATGTTTTAAGAATTTAAGTGCCATATGGCCTAACCCACCAATTCCTATAACGCCTACGGTATCGGTTGGTTTCACACCCGCTAATATTATTGGATTAAAAACGGTGATTCCACCGCATAGTAGTGGACCTGCTTTACTCATGTCAATAGCTTCTGGAAGAGGAATTGCCCATGACCAATGACCGC
>Ga0316189_10006140_pt1 | contig 11476 bp, 7 predicted proteins | sample LowCovwburrow_MG_FD_204930 | JGI IMG/M metagenome (GOLD analysis project Ga0316189, IMG submission 204930) | Coastal sediment microbial communities from Maine, United States - Lowes Cove worm burrow | ecosystem: Environmental > Aquatic > Marine > Coastal > Sediment | place: USA: Maine... | reverse complement strand
ACCCGATGCTGAGATACGCATGCTGTCAGGGTGTCGCTGTCATGGGTATGGTCATCCGAATGGCCAATTTCAGGCCCGATACACCGCATTTTGCAGGCGGCGAGGCAAGGTCGCAAGCCACGCTTGGGCTGGGCAGCCCAAGCATCCGGATTACCGTTTACTCTCGGGAAGAGCGCCTGCCCCGGTTGCAGATTGCAGGGCCCGCACATTGTCGTGCTGAAGTTGGAGCCAGTCACCCTGGATATTGGCGCCGGGGTCGACTGTCACCTGTTCTACTCCCAGTGACCTCAGGCGATCGGCAATGGCACTATCCGGCTCGCTCTCCCAGATGAACAAGGTATCTGCCTGGCGCACGCCTTCCAGCTCGGACCATTGTTTTTCATCCGGCATGCTGTCGGGTTCCCAGTGCAGCGAGAGGCCGGGCAGCTGATAGCGCGCTTCGAAATACTGATAGACAGGGTGGGAGTAAATCACCTGCCGACCTCGCAAAGGCGCAACCGACTTTGCATAGGCGCTGTCCAGAGCGCGAAGGTCTTCGAGCAGCGCCACCAACTGCGCACTGATGGCCTCCGCATGATCGGGGAATGCCGCCTGCAGCGCGGATGCCATGGCCTGGGCCTGCGCCGCGGCAAGCGCCAGATCCATCCAGGTGGTAAACGCATAACCACTGTGGGCATGTTCCCCTTCAGGTCCGTGACTATGGGAGACCTGATGGTCCAACGCAATCCAACGCTCGCGTACCGATTCACCGGTGTTGATGGTTCGATTGTCGGACAGCGCGACCCGGCTTAGCCAGGGGGAGTAACCCGCGCCGTTGAGCAGCACCAGTTCGGCGGCCTGTAAGCTTTCGATGTCCGCGATGCCTGGGCGCCATTGCGAGGGATCAGTGCCGGCAGGGGCGGGCATGATGACGTCGCTGATCCCACCCAGCAGGCGACCGGCGAAATAGGCCAACGGGCTGTTGACCGCAACGATGTGCCTAGCCTGGTCGACAGGTTTCTCGGCGGTCGGGTCCTGGGCTCCACAGCCCATGAGAACAGACAACAGCAAGAACGGGGACAGGGCGCGAAAGAGGCTGGACATGGGCTTAACTCAGCAGTAGTTGATGCATCAGCGATAGTCCGAACTGCTGTGTTAGCAGGGTCAGCAACAGTGACAGGACCAGGCTGAGAGACAGGACGAAGACGACTTCCGTCGCCATCAGTGTCACGATCTGCAATCGGCTGGCGCCGATGCGGGCGAGCGTGAAGCGCTCTCCCCTGCGCAGACGCAGTGAAAGATAGAACACCAGGATAGCCACCGTGCCGGTAGCCACAGCCACCAGGGCAATGCCTACCACGACGTAATCGCGCACAGTGAAAACCGTATCCAACAGCTCGCTGACTACCCTCTGGCTGCGCACAATCTGCACGTCATCCCGTTCCTCCAGGTAGTGTCCCAACATGAGTGCCGCTGATTTTTCGTCACGCGTCACGGGAATGATTGCCGAGATCGGGTTGTCGGCGTTGTCCCCGTGGAAGTGGAAGCTGTCCAGGTTGTCAGGGGTGATCTTGTTGAACTGGCGCAAGGAAGCATTCGCCACGATATTGTTTCCTTCACGCTTGAGTATCTGGCCGACTGCTTCGCGCCGGTTCAGTTCCTGATGACCGTGGCCCAGGCCCTGTATGACCCAGCTGGTTTTCAGGTCGACGAAAATCGCATCATCATCCGGACCAAGCGCAGGCGATAGAACACCAACGACCGGCATTTGCAGCGGATACACACCCGCCAGGTCGAATACGCTTTCCGGCGAGGAGATCACATGGTCTCCCACACCGATGTCCAACTCCCTGGCGACGTTCGCACCGATCACCGCCTCGCCCAGCAGGGCGAAGTTACGGCCCTGGGACAAGCGCAGACCACGATAGGGCAGGTAATCAGGACTGGTCCCGACAATGGGGTAATCCCGGGCGCGGAAACGGTAGTACAGAGGAATGCCCCGGGCGTATCCCGTGGCCTGCAATGCGGAGAGTTCGCCGTAGGGCAATGTACTTTGGGTACGCGACCTGAAATACAGGCTGCCAAGGGACAGCTCGAGCGGGCTGCCCGGGGCGCCAATCACCAATGGCGTACTGTTGGCTCGCCCCAGCAGTTGTTCGGCGGTCTGGTCCACCATGCTCTGAATAGCCAGGGGCAGCCAACCCACCAGCGTAATGGCCAGCGTCAGGACTGCCAGTTTGACGCGGTGATGGCGAATGTACTGCAGGCTGATGTAGAACAGGTCGGTCACGCCACGGTCCCCGACTGCGCCGCCAACTCTGCCATATCCACTACCCGGTCGAAAGCGGGCAACAGGGAGTGATCGTGCGTTACTGTGAGCAGCATACGCTGGTCCCGGCTGCACAGGTCGATCAGATGATCCAGTACCGCCTGTTTGTTGTCGGGATCCAGGTTGCCGGTGGGTTCGTCCGCCAGCACCAGTGGCGGATCAAGCAGCAGTGCGCGGCAGGCCGCGACCCGCTGCCTTTCGCCCTGGGACAGGGCAGTGATGGGACGTCGCCACTTATCTCCCAGCCCCAGCTCTGAGGTGATGGCCAGGGCGCGCTGCACGAGCTTGTCAGTAACGGCAATGCCCGGCGCAAGCCGGGCCTGCAGCAACACGTTGTCGCGCAGGTCGAGGTACTCCAGCAATTCGAACGACTGGAATATCATACCGATACTGCCCAGCCGAAGTTGCCGCCATGATCGTGAGCTCAGGTCCGTGAGGCACTGGTCACCCAGCAAGATGGTGCCTTGGTCGGGCCTGAGAATGCCCGCTACCAGGTTCAATAACGTGGTTTTGCCGGACCCGCTGGGGCCCACCAGCGCTATGCTCTCACCGGGCTGGATCACCAGCTCCGGCACGTGCAGCTCGAAGCCGCTGCCGTAGCTGAATCTAAGATTGTGCAGCTGCAGCGACACGGCTAAAGACGCTCTTCCTGCAATACGTTCATCTGCTGCAGCTTCCACTGGCCTTCATCCACACCGACTTCGAGCTCCGCCTGATAGCGATTGCTGCGCTGGTGGATATGGCCCCAGTGTCCCACCGAGCCATTCACGGTCCAGTCAGCTTCCACAGTGAACCTACCCTCCACGGCGCCAGGCAGGACTTCGACATTAGTCAGGCTCACGTCTTTCACTTTCGCCTCGGCACCACCCTGGTTGGCCAGTACCAGGCTGCGCTTGGTTTCCAGGAATATGTCAGTGAGCAACTCGCCAGAGACGGAACGCTGCAGCACATCATAGATATCGCTCTCTTCACGGTAATCGAAAGAGCGATAGATATTGTGCAGCAGGTCGCCAACGATAGCCTCGGCGCGCTGTGCATCGGGCTGATTGTTGGCACCGAAGCGGGCAGCGCCGATACCTGCAGCGATAAACAGAAAAGCCAGCGCCGCGGGAAGCGTGAAACTACGCCGCTTGCTTCTAGCCCACCACAGCCAGAGCAGCGCAGCCAACGCCAGCAAGACCAGCACCGGCAGGAAACGTTCCAGCCACAGTTTCCAGTGCGCGACCGGGGCCTCGATTCCGCGCAGGGTCGGCACGGTGGGGTTGGTCAGGTAATTGTTCCACTCCAGCACCGGCCAATCGGGGTCGAGATAGCTTGGCAGTGGGCCCGCCTCGTCCACGGCAGAGACAGGAATACGTTGCACCCGCTCATCCCACAGATCCCACTCCATGGAAACCTCCTGCGGCAGCCCGTCACGGGGGAAGGTGAAAATCGCGCCCATGATCGCCGAGTCCAGAGAAAGAGGCACCGGCGGTTCGATGACACGAGAACTGGTGAGGGTGCGCTCCAGGAAGTTCACGCTGTCCAGATTACCCTCAACTCGCTCTCCGTCGATGGTGACCGCCTGGTGGCGCGACAGAAACTCCCCTACCGCCTGGCGGATGCCCGCTTGCATATCGACCGGGATTTCTGATTTTCCATCCAGGCCCAGATCTACCCAGCGCTGCAGGTCCTTGGGGCGCACAATGATTTCCTTGCGCACCTCGAAGTTCTCCACGTAAATAAAGCCGCTCATCGGGGCCCAGTACTGCCGTTTGAGCCGGGACACGTTGAATGTGGAGTACCAGGGATCCTTCCAGTCAAGGCTCAGGGTGTAACCGTTGCCAAGATAGCGGTAGTCATTGACAGCCACGCCCTTGTGATAAACCACAAATCCGACGGCCGCACCCTGCGGCGAGCTGAAGGTCAGAGAGCCTGGCAGCGTCCCCTCGGGGAAGGGGTAATACAGGACACCCTGAACGATTTCCGGGGCGTCTTCCTGCACCGGTAGCGGTGCGCCGGTAACGCGGTCGCGAAGGACGCGTTTGCCGGGGCCGAGTTCAGTCACATAACCAGGGAGCGCCTGGTCACCAAGGAAAATCGGCATATCGCGATTGAAAAAAACTTGTAGTCTTTCCTCCAGTGGCTTGCCGTCTGTCCGCAATCGTTCATATATACCGTCGGGCATCAGGTTGGCGAAGGCCGGAATAGTGTCCAGGCCGATTTCCAGCTCGACGCGAACACCTCTTTCATCGATATAGAACTGGGCAATGGCGGATGACTCAACGGAGCGGTTCACCATCAGAGCATCGGCCCTCAAGCCCACGCTGCCAAGGCCAAAAACCAACAGGGCTAACACCGTTACAAGATGTGATTTAAACAGGTGACTCTCCTCAATGAACGGCACTAAGTATTGCCCCACCTGGAGCCATTGGAGGGTGATGACAAGTTGACTTCAGGAATCGGACCGGCGCTACACGGGCTGGTTTCAATAGTACGAAAATCCGTCACCAGATCCCACCTTAAACCCCGCTATTCTCCGCCAGGCCGTATTGCTCGTGCCACTGTGCCAGGCTGCCAGTATCGGGGAACCCCGGGAATTGCCTGTCTGCTTCGGTTTCGCAGACATGTACCCAATCAGGTTTGCTGTCCAGAAAGATGTGGTTCCGCGCCGGCGGAACGGGTAACGGCGTATCGATCACCGAGGCGTAAGGATGGACCAGCTCGGGCCAGCGGGGGTCCCATACCCAGAGTCCGCTGCCGCACTCCCGGCAGAAGTGTCGCTGCCCCGGGCTCTGTTCAAATACGCCGGTGTCATGATTGGTGTACATAGGACTGAAGCTGGTGACATTTTCTTCGCCACTTATCTCCAGGCTGGCATGCAAGGCGCCGATATTGATGGCAAAGCCGCCGCCGCCCTGTGTTTTTCGGCAGATCGAGCAGTAGCAATGCATGAATGGATAGGGGTATGGCGACTCGACGGAAAACCTGACCGCCTTACAACAACAAGAACCTTCCAGGTGCATGATGATTTCTCCTTAATCTTGTCGCTGCTGATGTCCGGGGCGTGGTCCCGCCCTACACTGGTCCAGCCGTCTCAAGTCGCTGCACAGCTCAGTGAACCGCCGGGGAAGGAATCAGCGCCTCGCGCAGCGTGCCGTCATCTATCCGGGCAATACCCGGCGCCAGCCCGGCATTGTAGTCTCGCGCCAGGTCAGCAATCGCCTGTTCCAGCATGGCGACACCGACACTGCTGTGTTCACTCGCATCCGCCGCCACCGTATCCAGGTGGAAGCTGGTACCCGCCTCGACGAAGTGCAAGGCCACGCCTTCTGTTTGCAGTCTCGTTGGCTGCATGCTGAAGCTGTCCAGATCCAATTCCGCGACGATGACACCGGCCCTACCGATGGCGTGCATCTGGCGACGTCCGCCCACCATGACAAGACCGGAGCCCTCGCACAGGCCAAAGCCGAATCGACTGTGCTGGTCCTTGCAAGCCACCAGCAAGCGACCCAGCCGATGGCGCTGCATAAAATTCTGATCCACCAAGCCGAACGAAGTCAGGCCGATACCCTGCTCTACCACCACACCGGAAAAACCAGCATCCTCGGAAACACCGTGACGCAAGGCGGCCTCACTGTCACCCTCGGCAATCATACGCGTGGCAAATGCACTGGCCGCGGCGGCGACGGCGATCAGTGGCGTACCGCGCTCATAGGCGCTGACCAGTGCATGCAAAACCGGAGTCGCTTCGGCGCAATGCAGCAGCGTGTCAGTGAGCCGGCGCTGATCACCGCCCGTGAACAACAGGCTACCCATAGAGCCAATCCGCTTGAGCAGGCCGCGGTCGCGGCCTGCCCGCTCGATATTGGACAGGGAGATGTCGAGTATCTCGGCCTGCACCCCTATACCGCGCAGCCAGTGAAGGTATTCACCGGCCTTCCTGCGTGGTTCGCCGGACGCCATACCCAGAATTCCCACCGGCTCGCGCAGCTCCTCGCGCAGCTGCGCGACATTGGGCTGCGACCAGTGCAATGGCGAACTGCCCAGCATGATAAGGCGCGCCTCAGGCACCGGGTCAGGCGGCAATACGGTCGTGCTGGCCGCGGCATACTGCGCGCGCGGCAGATGACTGGAGCGGACACGCAAATTGAAATCAATAGCCGAGTAGCGAATTTCACCGTCGCGAATAGCGCGCAGTGCCCGTGATCGATGCGGCTTACGCTCAAGTTCCAGGCAGATCTGTTTCTCCAGAACGTCGTCATAGGCCAACGCACTGTCCTGACGATAGTAGGCCGGATCACCTTCTACCAGGCGCAGAATGAGGTCGTGTACCGCATAACTGGCAAAGGCGTGACGACGCACCGGGGCGGGGCGGCGGTAGGATGCGCGCGTAACGCGTACACGCTTTTTATCCGCGGCGGGCTTTGGCTTGCCTCTGTCCAGGTCGAAGCTGTCGCCATCGTCAAGGTACGATACGCGAACATTGCTGATGTCATAACCGGTGGCGGCATAGGACGCTCTGCGCATATCCAGAAAAAGCACGCCAGTTTCACCCACTACCTCAGCAGTCTTCCCGCACACGATCAGGGCACTGTTTTCATCGACGCCAAAGGCCATTTCCTGCCCCAACTCGCGTGATGCAGCCAACAGTCGACCAATCCGGCCGCGGTGGAGGAAATGCTGGTCCACCAGACCCCAGGAGAAGAAGCCAAGGCCTGAGCCCAGCCGAAAATCGTCCGGATCCTGAGCAGAGTTGCTCAATCCGGCGCTGAGGGCATTCAGGGAAGTACCACTGAGGATCATCGGTCCAGACATGATAGCCGCCCCAGCCGAGGTCCCCGCGATCAGTCCACCCCGCGCATGGCATTCCCGAATGCAGTCCAGGGCGGGCGTTTCCTTACCCGCCTGTATCAGTGTTTCGACAATGCGGGACTGATCCCCGCCACTGAAGAAGATGCTGCCGTGGGCGGCCAGCGCGTCAATGACAGCTTCGTCATAGGCGGCACTCTCGCGATTCTCCCAGAACAGCGGGACCAGTTCTGCCTCAAACCCGTAGCTTCGAAAGTCTTCTACCAGTTCCTGTCCAACTTCAAGAGGATAAGAGGACGCCATTGCCAGCACCGCGATGCGCCCATGACACAGCGTCTTGAGCCGCTGAAAGAGTATTTCGTTGTCACTCTCGAAACGACCTCCGATCAGCGCCAGTGGCCCGCGCGCATGGCTATCCTGAAAACTCAATTTACCTCCCCGAATCCTGCGCCAGTCGCACTGCGGTATTATCGGTGAATCTCCCGCGCTTTGCGAATATGTCCCGGGAACTTCCCTGATGCCAGGCGTCAGTATAAAGTAAGCGGTCGCCCCCGCGTCAACGGAGTTCCCACACATGCAATATCTCGATACCAGCGTTTATCGCGGTCCCAATGTCTACGCCCTGTTTCCGGTAATCAGGCACACCGTGGACCTGGGAGAGCTTGAGCAGTGGCCTACGGCACGTTTGGGGAAGGGCTTTGTCGAGGACTTGGTCGATCTGTTACCTGGCCTGCGGGAGCATGGTTGCTCCTACAGGGAGCCCGGTGGCTTCATCCGGCGGATGCTGGAGGACGAGGGCACCTGGCTGGGCCATGTACTGGAACATGTGGTGCTGGAACTGCAGAGTATGGCCGGCGCTGAGGTCACTTTTGGCAAGACCCGCTCCACGGATGAGATCGGCGTTTACGATATGGTGTACCAGTTCGAGGAGGAGTACACGGGGCTGGAAGCGGGCAAGCTGGCCCTGAAGCTGTTGCACTCCCTGCTCCCTCGAGACCTGCAGCCTGCGGACACCCCGCAGGATTTTGACTTCACGGATGAAAAAGATGAGTTTATCCGCGCCTGCCAGAGCCGCGCACTGGGCCCCAGCACCGCCTCACTGGTCAAAGCGGCCGAGGCCCGCGATATTCCCTGGATACGCCTCAACCAGCACAGCCTGATCCAACTGGGTCATGGACGCCATCAGAAACGCCTGCAGGCAACCATCACCAGCCAGACCCAGCACATCGCAGTGGAGTTGGCCTCGGAAAAGGATGAGACCAACCACATTCTTGGCGATCTGGGCCTGCCGGTGCCGCGCCAGGCTACCGTCTATCGCTTGCGCCGTGCCCTGCGCGCCGCCGAGCGCATCGGCTGGCCAGTGGTACTCAAACCGCTGAATGCCAATCACGGTCGCGGGGTCACCACCGACATCAACAATGAAGAACAACTGGAAGCGGCCTATGACAAGGCCAAGGTGCACAGTGACGGGGTGATTGTAGAAACGTTCCTGGAAGGTCTGGATCATCGCCTGCTGGTCGTGAACGGCCAACTGGTGGCGGCCGCCAAACGGGTACCTGCCCATGTGATCGGCGATGGCAGCAGCAGTATTTCCGCGCTGGTGGACAAGGTCAATGAAGATCCACGGCGCGGCGTAGGGCACGAGAAAGTCTTGACGCGCATCACCCTGGACGAGGCTGCCCAGCGCATGCTGGCACAAGCCGGGCACGACGCGGACAGCGTCCTTGCCCAGGGCGAAATCGCCTATTTGCAGCCCACGGCAAACCTCAGCACCGGGGGCACCGCGGTGGATGTCACAGACGTGATACACCCGGACAACAAGAGTATGGCGGAGCGGGCAATCCTGGCCCTGGGACTGGATGTGGGCGGAGTGGACTTCATCACCACGGATATCACCCGGTCTTTTCGCGAAGTGGGTGGCGGCATTTGCGAGTGCAATGCCGCTCCTGGATTTCGCATGCACGTGGCGCCCTCCGAGGGTGAGCCACGCAACGTGGCAGAACCGGTTATCGACATGCTGTTCCCCGAGGGCAGCCCTTCGAGCATTCCCATTGCGGCCATCACCGGCACCAATGGCAAGACCACCACCTCGCGCATGCTGAGCCACATCATGAAGATGGCAGGCATGACCGTGGGTACTACCAGTACCGATGGTGTTTATATTGACGGACGCCTGACGGTGTCGGGCGACATGACCGGCCCCACGGCGGCGCAAATGGTACTGCGCGACCCCTCGGTGGACGCTGCAGTCATGGAAACAGCCCGGGGCGGCCTGTTGCGCAGCGGCCTGGGTTACCGCAGTGCCAATGTCGCGGCGTGCCTGAACGTGACGGCGGACCACCTGGGCTCCAAGGGTGTGGAGACGGTGGAAGATCTGGCCGAGGTGAAACGGGTAGTGGTTGAGGTGGCCGAGGACGCCGCGGTACTCAATGCGGACGATGCCCTGTGCCTGCAGATGGCGGACTACTGTAATGCCCGCAAGCTGTGCTATGTCACCATGAACCGCAGCCACCCCCTGGTACGCGAGCATATTCAGGCCGGCGGCACGGCCCTGGTGCTGGAACACGGCATCAACGGCAATATGATTACGCTGTACGATGAAAGCGGCCACAACATACCGCTGTTGTGGACCCACCTTATTCCGGCGACGCTGGAGGGACGTGCGTTGCACAATGTGCAAAATGCCATGTTCGCGGCAGCCATGGCCTACCACCTGAACATCGACCTCGAAAATATCCGGCACGGGCTGCGCACCTTCGACAGCACGTTCTTTCAGTCACCCGGCCGACTGAACGTCTACGACAACCTGCCCTTCAAGGTGATCCTGGATTACGCACACAATCCGGCCGCGGTCAAAATGGTCTGCGATGTGGTCGATCGCTTTGACGTCAGTGGACGCAAACTCATTGTGCTGACCGTTCCCGGTGACAGACGGGACGAGGATATCAGGGAGGTGGCCACTATTGCCGCAGGACACTTTGATTATTATATCTGCCGTCGCGACGACATACTGCGCGGCCGCGGCCCGCGCGAGGTGCCGGACATGCTGCGCGACAGCCTGTTGCAGGCCGGCGTGAACAGCGATGCTATCGAAATCATTGAGACTGAAGAGGAGGCCAATCACGCGGCCCTGTCTATGGCGGCGGGCGGAGACCTCGTGCTGGTGCTGGCCGACAATGTGGCGCGTAGCTGGAAGCAGATCATCTATTTCGAGCCGGACGCGGAAGTGCTCGCCTATACTCCCAAAGCCAATGCCATAGAGATGCCGGAGGAGTTTTTCGGTGATTTCGAGTACGACCCCGACCTTGAGCTTATCCGCGATGAGCGCGGGGTTCGCCTGGCCCGCGAAGCCGAAGACTGAACAGATAGCTGAGCCTCGCCGTGCGCCTACTCGACTCCCGCCGTCTCACCGGACCCAACCTGATCTGGGAACACCCCGGGGCCGTCATCGACATAAATTTTGGTGACCATCCGCCAGAGCTGGTGATCGGCGCCTGGCGCCGGGAGGTCAGAAAACTGCTGGATAATGTGGGATGGCGCGACGAACAATTGGGCGTAAGGCGTTTCACCGGGGGTGCCAGTCTGGCGATTTCCGGACCCGTGGATGCGCTCTACGTCGCCGCCGAGATCAACGAGGCCGCATGGGATGCGGTGCGCGATCTGCTCGAGGGCGGCCATACGCACTTGATGCACAGGGTGGCTCGCCAGTTGCGCGGGGAGATCCGCGACGAGGAGCGGCCGCGCTTGCGCAGACTGATGGATGCCGCCAGTGAACGTGGCGTCGCCGTGGTATTGGATACCGACGACGTATCCCTGGGGCTGGGCCGAAACAGCCGCTGCTGGTCCCTGCGCGATGTCCCTCACCCGGATGACGTGGACTGGTCGGAGCTGGGTAATATCCCGCTGGCGCTGGTCACCGGAACGAATGGCAAAACCACTACCGTCCGCCTGATGTCAGCCATTGGTGAGGCCGCGGGTTTCACTACCGGTATCAGCTCGACTGATTGGCTGGCTATCGGCCGGGATATCGTTGATCGGGACGACTACGCCGGCCCCCAGGGTGCCCGCACCGTGCTGCGCGACAGGCGTTGCGACCTCGCGGTGCTGGAAACGGCAAGGGGCGGCCTGCTGCGCCGGGGGCTGGCGGTATCGCACGCGGATGCCGCGCTCATCACCAACATCGCGGCGGATCATATCGGCGACTTCGGCGTGCAAACCATTGAAGAACTCGCCGACGTGAAGTGGGTGGTCACGCGCGCCCTTGGAGACAGTGGTGTGCTGGTCCTCAACGCCGATGATGCGCTACTGGTCGCTCGCGCCAAAACCTCCCAGGCCCGGCTGATCTGGTTCAGCCCCGATCCGCGCAACCCGGTGCTG
>Ga0316189_10006138_pt1 | contig 11477 bp, 9 predicted proteins | sample LowCovwburrow_MG_FD_204930 | JGI IMG/M metagenome (GOLD analysis project Ga0316189, IMG submission 204930) | Coastal sediment microbial communities from Maine, United States - Lowes Cove worm burrow | ecosystem: Environmental > Aquatic > Marine > Coastal > Sediment | place: USA: Maine... | reverse complement strand
AAACTGCACAGCGTCCTTACCATCTATAAGGCGATGGTCATAACTGATGGCGAGGAACATCATGGGCCTGGCGACGATTTCACCGTCGACCACAACCGGCCGTTCCTTGATGGTGTGCATGCCAAGGATGGCGCTCTGCGGCGGATTGAGCAGGGGAGTGGAAACCAGTGAGCCGAATACACCGCCGTTGGTGATGGAGAACGTGCCACCCTGCAGGTCTTCAAGCGAAATCGAGCCTTCGCGGGCCTTGCCGGCGTAATGTGCAATGGCCTGTTCAATCTCGGCCAGTCCCATGTTTTCGGCATTGCGGATGACCGGCACCATCAAGCCACGCTCGGTCGAGACTGCGATCCCGATATCCTGGTAGTTGTGGTAGACAATTTCATCGCCATCCAGCGAGGCATTCACAACGGGATGCTTGCGCAAGCCTTCGCAGCAGGCTTTGACGAAGAAGGACATCAGGCCCAGCTTGATGCCGTGGCGCTCTATGAACTGCTCCTGGTATTTACGGCGCAGGTCCATCACGGCTTTCAGATCGACCTCGTTGAAAGAGGTCAGGATAGCCGCGGTATTCTGGGCTTCCTTCATGCGTTCGGAAATACGGCTGCGCAAACGCGTCATCTTGACCCGCTCTTCCTGGCGTGAACCTCCGCCCTTGATGAAGTTGATCACATCACCCTTGGTGACGCGTCCTCCGCGTCCGGTACCTTCCACGCTGCCCGGGTCGACCTTTTCTTCTTCGGCGACACGCCGTGCAGCAGGACTCAGCTTGGGTGTGTCGACTGTTGCAGGGCTTGCAACTGCAGCCTCGGCGGCCGGGGCGGAGCTTTCTTCCACCGCATCCTCGACAATGCCTTCTTCCAGGATGGCAATGATCTCGTCACTGTTGACGGTATCACCTTCCTGGGCACGCAATTCTTTGACCGTTCCATCGACGGGTGCAGGGACTTCCAATACGACCTTGTCGGTTTCCAGGTCGACCAGGTTTTCATCACGCCGGATGGTGTCTCCGGGTTGCTTGTGCCAGGCTGCGATGGTCGCGTCTTCAACGGACTCGGGCAATACGGGTACTTTTACTTCAATCGTCATGAATCTGATTCCATTGCTGATTGTTCAGTGGTCGGCATGATGGCCTCGTTGACCAGGTTCTGTTGCTCTTCAAGGTGTCGTGTGTAGTAACCAACGGCAGGAGAGGCCGAGTGTGGCCGGCCGACGTATTTCAATTCGTGCTGTTCTGAGATGCAGGCCTGGAGGTGGTGCCGTATCTGGTACCAGGCACCCTGGTTTTGGGGCTCTTCCTGGCACCATACCACTTCCGTGGCATTTGGAAACTCATCCACAAACCCTTTCAGATCTGCTTCCGGAAACGGGTACAGTTGCTCTGCACGCATCACTGCGACTCCGCGAATATTCTCTGCATCGCGTTTCTCTGCCAGTTCGTAATAGACCTTACCAGAACAAAAAACGACCCGTTTGATCTCCCCGGCATCGCCGGGGCCGCGGTCACCGATCACCTGCTGAAACCGGCCTTCCGACAAGACTTCCAGCGCAGATGTTGCTGCTTTACTGCGCAACAGGCTCTTGGGTGTCATGACGATAAGCGGTTTGCGTGTGGGCTGCAGAACCTGGCGGCGCAACAGGTGGAACATCTGGGCCGGTGTGGATGGAACGCAGACCTGGATATTGTGGTTGGCACACAGTTGCAGGAAGCGTTCCAGGCGCGCGCTGGAGTGCTCCGGGCCCTGGCCTTCATAGCCGTGGGGCAGAAACAGCGTGAGACCGCACAATCGGCCCCACTTGGCCTCGCCCGAGGTAATAAACTGATCAATGACTACCTGGGCGCCGTTGGCAAAATCGCCGAACTGGCCTTCCCAGATCACCAGGGTTTCCGGGGCAGCAGTCGCGTAGCCATACTCGAAGCCCAGCACCGCTTCTTCCGACAGCAGCGAATCAATGACGGTCACTTCCTGGTCAGGCTTGAGCTGTGCCAGCGGTGTCAGCGTCTGTCCGTCTTCCTGGTTGTGCAGTACGGCGTGGCGATGGAAAAAAGTGCCACGGCCGGCATCCTGCCCCACCAGCCTGAGTCGTGTGCCTTCCTCGATCAGGGTTGCATAAGCCATGGTCTCTGCGAAACCCCAGTCCAGCGGCAATTCGCCGGCGGCCATTTTCTTTCGGTCCTCGACGATGCGGGTAACCCGGTTATGCAGCTTGAAGCCCTGCGGAAGGGTGGTCAGCCTGTCGGAAAGCTCCTTGATCTTGCTGAGCGGCACCGCGGTGTCAATGTCACAGGGGCCATCGACGTGGTCGAAATTATGCCAGTTGGCCGCGTACTCATTGGTCCTGGGCTCCGTTTCCACATCCGCGACCTGCTCACCCCGGTCCAGGTGCTCACGGTATTCATCCATCATCTGCTGAGCTGTGTGGCTATCGATCAGCCCACTGTCAACGAGTTGATCGGCGTATTTCTGCCGGGTTGTTTTCATGCCGCGGATTTTCTTGTACATCAGCGGCTGCGTGACGGCAGGTTCGTCCGCTTCGTTGTGACCGTGTCGCCGATAGCACACGAGGTCAATAACCACGTCGCGCTTGAAACGGGTGCGGAAATCGCAGGCGATTTTCATGACATGGTGAACCGCCTCCGGGTCGTCGCCATTCACGTGGAAGATGGGTGCATGGACCATCTTGGCGATGGTCGTACAGTACAAGGTCGAGCGCATATCGTCCGGGTTGCTCGTGGTAAATCCGATCTGGTTGTTGACCACGATGTGCAGCGTGCCGCCAACGGCAAAGCCGCGCGTTTCTGACATCTGGAACAACTCCATGACAACGCCCTGTCCGGAGAAAGAGGCATCTCCATGAATCAGGATGGGCATGACTTCGTCATGACTGTCATCCCGGCGCCGAATCTGGCGCGCCCTGGCTGAGCCGAGCACCACAGGGTCTACGATTTCAAGATGGGACGGGTTGAACGCCATGGCCATGTGCAACGGGCCGCCGGGCGTCTGGATGTCAGAAGCAAAGCCCAGGTGGTATTTCACATCGCCCGAACGTAGCGGGTTTTGTTCTTTCAGGTTTCCTTCGAATTCGGCAAAAAGCATGGATGGCGATTTCCCGAAGATGTTAACCAGGACGTTCAGGCGGCCACGGTGGGCCATACCCATCACGACCTCTTCGACACCCCGGGCTCCGGCATGCAGCATGATCTCATGCAACAGTGGGATCAGGCTGTCGCCGCCTTCCAGGGAGAAACGCTTTTGTCCGACGTAACGGGTGTGGAGGTATTTTTCCAGGCCCTCGGCTGCGGTTAGCCGCTCCAGGATTCGCAGACGTTCTTCGTCACTGACGTCATAGGCTCCCTGTCCGGTTTCCAGTCGCTCCTGCAACCAGCGACGCTTGCTGGTGTCGGTGATGTGGATGGACTCCACACCGATACTGCCGCAATACACCCGTTGGCAAAGCTGGATAATGTCGCGCAGTCTCATACGGTCCGGGGCAAACAGCGCAGCGGTATCGAAATCCCGGTCGAGGTCAGCGGTGTCGAGCCCATGGAAGGTGGGGTCGAGATCCGCAACCGGTGCGTGATGCGGTTCACCCAGTGGGTCGAGGTTTGCGACTTCATGACCCCGGATGCGGTACGCCGTAATAAGTTTGACGACGCTGGCTTCTTTGTATTCCGAAAGTTCCGTGCTTGCGGCAACCATTGAACGCAGTTGGCCGAGTTGGCGGAATTTTTCCTCTACGTCCAGGCGGCCGGTCTCGGGCTCATCATCTGCCTTCAGAGCAGAAAACACTTCAGCCCATTGCGCCGGGACGCTGTTTTTATCTTCGAGCCAGTCCTCGTAGTACGCCTCGATATAGGGCGCATTGCTGCCTGAAAGATGCGAGGATTTGTAAAGGTTTTCCAGATTTCGCTTCACTTGATGATCCGTTTGCCTGCGGGTCGAAATTGAAACTTCAAAGTCAAAAAAAGCCGGAGCCAAAAGGTTCGCCGGCGTAATCCATCATTATAGCTGTTCGAGGTAAAGATGTCCCCGGTTCAATAGTTCATGAACCAGATTCAAGTCGGCGTTGGAAAGCGACTCATCCATTTGGCCGAGAAGGTCGGGATCACAAAGTCTGCGGGCACATGCTGTCGTGCAGGGGTAGACGGACCCGGCGGCAAACAAACGTGCACTGTCAGCTGTTTCAATCCAGAGCAGGCGCGTCCAGGGGTTTTGCCTGAGCTTGCTGCCACTCGCCAGGGCCTGGAGCAGTTCGGCAAGCTCAACAGCAGGATCCGGTGAGGCAGGTTCGTGCGCCATCCGGTAGCGGGAAAGAAAGCTGCCCAGGAAGCCTGAAAATTCATCAGTGTTATCCAGCGGTGACGCCAGCAGTTCACGGAACCGCTCGATGGCGTCCCGGTCGACCAGCCCCGTATGCAATGGCGCTTCCAGTCCGGAGTCGCGGTAGCGCCCGCCTTCATCTGCATGCTCGGCCAGCCATTCACCTAAGGTCTGAAACAGGTCGGCCGTGCTGGGTGCCCGCATACCCACCGACCAGGTCATACCCTGGTCCAGTGCCACGCCGTGATGGGCAACGCCGGGAGGGAGGTATAAAAGATCCCCGGGCTCGAGGGTCCAGTCCTGCTCCGGCAGGAATGACTGCAGGACATTCAGTTCGCAATCCGCCCGGAGTGTGGCATCAAAGGACTCAGCGATTTGCCAGCGCCTGCTGCCCGATGCCTGTAACAGAAACACATCATATTGGTCGACATGCGGCCCAACCGAGCCACCCGGTCCGGCAACGCTCACCATCAGGTCATCGATACGCCAGCGCGGCAGGAAGTCAAATTTCTTCATCAGTGACTGCAGCGGCGGGTAGTGCTTTTCAACGTCCTGCACCAGCAGGGTCCAGTTTTTATCCGGCAGCGACTGGAAGTCTTCTTCTGCGAACGGGCCATAGCGTAACTGCCAGTCGTGTTGCGGAAAGCTCCCGCTTACCAGCCGCGATTCCGCCATATCATCGCAGGCCAGCCCCGCGATATCGCCGGCATCCAGCAGGGGCTCAAAGCCGGGAAAGGCCTGCCGGATCAGTAATGGTTTTTTCTGCCAGTAATCGGCAAGAAACTGTTCTGTGCTGGTGGTGTCGCTATTGAACATGGTTGCCTGGCTCGCGCGGGCTTACTCGTGCTCGTCCACGGCAATCGCCATCTGTCCGGCATTACCCGTGTATCGGGCCGGAGTCAGTTCGAGCAGCAAACGGATCGCCTCGTCGGGCATTTCCAGCCCTGCGATAAAAGTCTCCAGGTCGGCAGCGGTGATGCGTTTGCCACGGGTCAGCGACTTGAGTTGCTCATACGGGTTTTCGATTCCGTAGCGCCGCATGACGGTCTGGATCGGCTCTGCCAGTACTTCCCAGCTGGCTTCCAGGTCTTCTTCCAGGCGGTCTGCGCGGACTTCCAGCTTGGAGAGCCCCTTAAGCAGCGAGGACATGGCGACCATGGAGTGGCCATAGGCGGTTCCTATGACCCTGAGCACGGTCGAGTCCGTCAGGTCTCTCTGCCAGCGCGAAACCGGCAGCTTCAAAGCCAGGTGATCCAGCAGGGCATTGGCGACACCCAGGTTGCCCTCGGCGTTTTCAAAATCGATCGGGTTGACCTTGTGTGGCATGGTTGACGACCCGACTTCACCTTCGACCGTTTTCTGGCTGAAGTACCCGATCGAAATGTAGGACCAGATGTCACGGCACAGATCAATCAGGATGGTGTGATAGCGGATCAGCGACTGGAACAGTTCCGCCATCCAGTCGTGTGGCTCGATCTGGGTGGTATAGGGGTTCCATTGCAGCCCCAGCGACTCGACGAAGCGTTTGGCCAGCGCGGGCCATTCCACATCAGGGTAGGCGCTGAAATGGGCGTTGAAGTTTCCCACGGCCCCGTTGATCTTGCCGAGACAGGGTTGGAATGCCATCTGGCCGGTCTGCCGCCTCAGGCGGTGCAGGGTGTTTGCGATTTCTTTTCCAAGGGTGGTCGGGGAGGCCGTCTGGCCATGGGTGCGCGAAAGCATTGGCTGGTCGGCATAGCGGGTTGCCATCGTGGCCAATGCGCTGTCGAGTTGCTCAAACATGCCGGCCATCACGTCTTCCTGTGCATCTTTCAGCATCAGCGCATAGGAGAGGTTGTTGATGTCTTCCGAGGTGCAGGCAAAGTGCAGGAATTCGGCGCTTTTCGCCAGCTCAGGTAGCTCCTGGAACCGCTCTTTCAGATAGTACTCAACGGCCTTGACGTCATGGTTGGTTACGGATTCGATCTGCTTGACGCGGTTTGCTGCAGTTTCATCGAAATCCCGGACCAGCTGATCCAGAAAATCAACGGCTTCCTGCGAAAGGGCGTCCAGCTCCGGAATCCCATCGTGGTTCGCAAGGGCCTGGAACCATCGGATTTCGACGATGGCCCGGCGGTGGATCAGTCCGAATTCACTGCAGACGGGCCGGAGGTCAGCAGTCTTTGAGGCGTAGCGGCCATCGACAGAGGAGAGGGCGGTGAGGCTGGATAATTTCATGGTGGTTCCGGAGGCTTCCTGAGAATAAAACATTCTCTCATTGTTTATCATTCACTCCAAACCGAGGTCGGATATAATTTGCCTGTCTTGTCCGCAATCAGCAATCCGGAGCCATCGATGAATAGCGAGTTCAGAATTGAACATGACAGCATGGGGGAAGTCCAGGTGCCGGCCGATGCATATTGGGGCGCTCAGACCCAGAGAGCCATTGAAAACTTTCCGATCAGCGGACTGACCATGCCAGGGTCGTTCATCCGAGCACTGGGATTGATTAAACAATCGGCTGCGATGGCCAACCTCGAACTGGGTTTGCTGACCGAGGACAAAGCCGTCGCCATCATCAATGCCTCACGTCTGGTCGCTTCGGGCAATCTCGACCGGCACTTTCCTATCGACGTGTTTCAGACAGGCTCCGGTACTTCCTCGAACATGAACGCAAACGAGGTGATTGCCCACCTGGCGAATGCCGAAGTCGATTTCGGAGTACACCCCAATGACGATGTAAACAGGGGCCAGAGTTCCAACGACGTGATCCCCACTGCCATCCGGGTGAGTGCAACCCTGCTGGCCCGTGAGCAATTGCTTCCGTCCTTGCAGCACCTGGCGGCCACGCTGGATATCAAGGCGGAAGAGTTAGAGAACGTGGTGAAAGCAGGCCGGACTCACCTGATGGATGCGATGCCGATCACTTTTGGCCAGGAACTGCGCTGCTGGTCGCATCAAATTCGGTCAAACATCAAGCGTATCAAGGGATCGCTCAAAAGGATGCGTCAGCTGCCCCAGGGTGGCACGGCTGTTGGAACAGGTATCAATGCGCACCCGGAATTCGGGCCAAAAGTTGCGGCAATGCTGCAGCAACTGAGTGGGGTAACATTCAAATCTTCTGACAATTACTTCGAGGGTATCAGCTCGCAGGATGATTCTGTTGAACTGTCCGGGCAGCTGAAGACGCTCGCCTGCAGCCTGATGAAGATCGCCAATGACCTGCGATTGATGAACTCGGGCCCATTGGCCGGTCTGGGCGAAATCGAATTGCCGGCGCTGCAGCCGGGTTCCTCCATCATGCCGGGCAAGGTCAATCCGGTCGTGCCTGAAGCTGTTTGCATGGTGTGTGCGCAGGTCATAGGGAATGATGTATCCATTACGGTGGCCGGCCAGTCAGGCTTGTTTCAGCTGAATACCATGTTGCCCGTAGTGGCCCTGAACCTGTTGCAAAGCCTGGAAATCCTGTCTCCGGCCGTCAATCTCCTGGCCGATAAGGCAATCGTCGGCTTTACGGTTCATGAGGATGAGATCAGGCACATGCTGGACCGAAGCCCGGTACTGGTTACTGCACTGAACCCTGTCATTGGCTACGAATTGGGGGCTGAAACGGCAAAAAAGGCTTTGAAAAAGGGCAAGTCAGTTAAGCAGATTGCACTAAAGACAACCGATTTGTCAGAGAAAAAGCTGGATCGCTTGCTTGATCCGCTTGAGCTGACCAAGGGTGGGATCAAAGGATGATAAATCACATTTAAATAAGAGTTTAACCTTATGAAATTAATATCAAATATACTATTTATCGCTATCGCCATGCTGGGTTCTGCCAGTGCATCGGAAAAGTCGGTTCACTGGGGTTACCAGGGCGCGGAAGGGCCAGAGCACTGGGGAGAGCTCTCCCCGGATTTTTCTTTATGCGCTGATGGCAGGAACCAGTCCCCTGTTGACCTGACTGCCGACTTTGACCTGGAACTGCCCGAGTTGCTGTTTCAATACCACGGCACGCCGGTGCGTGAGCTCAACAACGGCCACACCATCATGCTGCAGGTTAGGCCTGGTAACTACCTGGAGATTCCCGAGTTGGATCAGCGCTTCAATTTCAAGCAGGCGCATTTCCACAGCCCGAGTGAACATACGGTTGACGGTAGATCGTTTGCCATGGAGGTCCACCTGGTGCACGCCAATGAGGATGGCGAACTGGCCGTGGTGGGTATCATGTTCGAGGAGGGGGCCGAGGATTTCATGCTCAACCGGATCTGGAGTTTTATGCCGGAGAACGAAGGCGAAACTACGGAATCACCCTTGACGGTATTTGAGGCCGGAGTTCTGCCTCCAACGCGCGAGTACTTCAGGTACAACGGTTCTCTGACCACGCCTCCGTGTTCTGAAGGTGTCACCTGGATGATTCTGAAGCAGCACATGACCGCCTCTGCAGATCAGATAAGCCGGTTCCAGCAGCGGATCGGGTCGCTAACAAACCGCCCGGTTCAGCCCCACAACGCGAGGTTGATTCTGAACTAGCTTTCTGTTGCCCGGTGCCTCAGCCAGAGTGCACCGGCCAGAAATACCGCACTTACTCCAAGACCGGCCAGCATCTGTAACGAAAAGAGCCGGTCCAGGATGTTTGCCAGCGTTACCGCGTGGTCAAAAACACCAGTGCTTGGCACGCCAAGCGCCAGCGTGCCCTGGCCGTCGTGAACCTGTGCGGTCAGAATGGCGGGGCTGTTCGCTACCCAGTCTCCAACCAGTCCGAACAGGCTGGTGTTGAGGGTAAACGTCTCGAGAAACGTTATCCAGATCTGCAGGATGGCAAACACGACCGGAGGCAGTATTGCAAACAACAGCGGAATGCGTGGCGCGAAGGACGAGACCAACAGCAGCCAGCTGTACATAGGCAGGAACCAGATCGAAGCCGCCAGGTAGCTGACCAGCAACATGGCCCAGGCTTTCAGCGGGTTGACCACGGACAGGAATAAGGTCCAGGGGTTTTCACCTACCGACAGGACCATGACCGAAGCGATGGCGGCCATCAGGATTTGGGTCAACACAAACACCACCCAGAACATCAGCGGCGCCAGGACCATGGCCGCCAGTAATTTAGAGGCTATGGTCAACGTATCGCTGGCCGGCAACGATTTCCAGAACAGTATGCTGCGGTCTTTGCGATCGTCATACAGCGCCCCCAGCAGATAGAAGAACACCACGAAAGCGAGCACGACGGTGAAGAACAGGGAACTGCCCAGCATGACTTCGTGACCGTGCAAAGCCCGGAATTCAACCGGTTGCTGGGCCAGCATGCGAATCACTTCCTTGAATGTGTACATTTCGTTGTCGAAATGCGCCGTCGTGAAAATCGACATCAACAGGAAGGCTATATAGATGCCCCCGATGACCAATGGTGTGGTGCGGAACGCGCCTTTGTTTTCCCAATACTCGCGACGGATCAGTGCGATCAGGCGATTCATGCATCACCCCGCTTCATGGTGGCGACGAACAGGTCGGCGACACTGGGCGTGTGGATTTCTCCCAGTTCAGCCAGGCGTTCCCTTTCCACGTTTTCGTACAGGAAGATGTGCCTGCCGAACAGTTCACGTTCATACAGGGGATTAAGCTTGCGGGCCTCCTCAGCCATTTCAGAGTGGACCATCAATTCCACGTAACGGAGCTCAACTTCCTCCATCGTAGATTGCAGCGCGATCTTTCCATCCTGGATAAAAATCAGGTCGGTCAGGATATGCTCCACTTCCTCGACCTGGTGGGTGGTGATCACGATGGTCCGTTGCTCGTCGAAATAGTCGTTGAGAAGGCTGGAATAGAATTGCTTGCGGTACAGGATGTCGAGCCCGAGCGTGGGCTCATCCAGCACCAGCAGTTTGACATCGATGGCCATGACCAGGGCCAGGTGAAGCTGTGCCACCATGCCTTTTGAGAGCTGCTTGACCCGCTGGTCCATGGTGATCTTGGTCTGGGCCAGGTATTCCATGCAGGTCTCGCGCGAAAAACCGGAATGTAACTTTTCTGTCACATCAATCAACTGCCAGACCCTGATCCAGCGGGGCAGCACCGCGACGTCGGCAATGAAGCAAACGTCTTCCATCAGGGCTGCGCGGTCCCGGGAAGGATTCTTGCCGAGCACAGTGAGTTCCCCGTCAAACGTGGCGAGGCCGAGAATGGCTTTAAGGGCGGAGGTCTTGCCGGCGCCATTGGGACCAATCAGGCCGACGATGCGCCCCGGTGGAATGTCCAGGTCAATATGGTCTACTGCCAGGGTTCGACCGTATTTTTTGGTCAGTCCGCGCGCAGAAATAATCGGGGTCATCAGCTGTTGCTCTCTTTTTTCATGGCCGTCTGGAGTAAAGACTCAACACTCAGGCCCAGTTGTTCAATCCGGTCGAGCATGGAAGGCCATTCGTCGTTGAGGAATTTGTCTCTTTCCGAAGTGATGAGTTTTTTTCGGGCACCTTCACAAACGAACATGCCCAGGCCACGGCGCTTTTCAACCAGTCCTTCCTCTACCAGGGCCTGGTAGGACTTGGAAACCGTGATGGGATTGAGATGATATTCCGAAGCGACGATGCGCACCGAGGGGAGGGCTTCTCCTTCTGCCAGTGTCCCGTCAAGAATCATGGCCACCGTGCGTTCTTTTAGCTGCCAGTAAATCGGCTGACTGTCGTTCCAGTGCGTAGACATGAATCTATGGGTTTCCCTGGGGCTGACCGGCCGCTTAGCGGTTGCGTAACAGAAAAAGGCTGACCTTAAAGCCCTTGTTTTTCTTGACAGTGGTCCTGGTCCCGGCCGACACCTGGTCCTTCCCGGTTTCGGAAACGGCAGTATTGGCATACTGCCCATCGGCACCCTGCGTGAACAGGTCGGTATTACTGATTCCCGATAAGGATGTGATCGCCAGCAACAAGGCTGCAAAGACCGCAAGGCGGTTAGAGATTCGTGCTTTTCGGTTTCCAGTTATTCGCAACATGACTCTTTCCGTGATGTGTTTTTGTGAATCGGTTATCAGGTGATGTAGTTAAGTATAACACCATTACCGCAAATTGCAAACAGAATTAAAAAACCAGTTGTTGTTTTAGTCCTGAGCCGGCCGGCTGCCATACCAGGCCAGGGCGAGAGCCAGGCCCAGGGGAATCAGTCGTTCAGCCCAGTCGCCGGGCGATTCGACCGTCC
>Ga0316189_10006136_pt1 | contig 11480 bp, 11 predicted proteins | sample LowCovwburrow_MG_FD_204930 | JGI IMG/M metagenome (GOLD analysis project Ga0316189, IMG submission 204930) | Coastal sediment microbial communities from Maine, United States - Lowes Cove worm burrow | ecosystem: Environmental > Aquatic > Marine > Coastal > Sediment | place: USA: Maine... | reverse complement strand
CATTTACAGAATCCAAAATATCAGTCCTTGCTATTTTATAAACTGACTGCAAAACCCACAACATTTCTAAAACCACGAGCAATGGGACAAAAAAAGTGTTTTTATCCATCTCTGCTTGCTTGAAAGCCCTGTATACAATTTTTGATTGGCGCTCATCGTCTTTAACAAGAAATCTTACCAACACATTCGTGTCTAAAGCCTTCATTAAAAAGTATCCTTCATTCTCTGCCTTATTTTTTCGTCTATCTCTTCGACTGAAACAGTTTTTCTACCAGGTTTATGTAATATGCCGAAAACGTCATCGACTTTTTTTGATACGGGTCTAATAAGCGCTTCTCTTTTGTTAGTGACAACAAATTCGATTTTGTCACCCGTGCTTAGCATTAAAGAATCCCGCACTGATTTGGGGATGGTCACTTGACCTTTTGTGGTAATCGTCGCCAATGCCATAGCTAAAACCTCCTTACTAATCAAATATCCTTACAAAAGGTAAGGTAAATCGGTTTTAATGTCAATGTTATTGAAGGTCGTCCATTCATTTCTTTATAAATGATCAATTTTCAAAGATTTGACAATACCTTAAAGGAGGAACTCGGTACGATCCGCCTGCTCGGATCCCCTGAAATTCAAAATCTGCCGGAACAGCAAACTGAATTTCTTAATAAATGTTACCCCGCGGTTTTTTTAAGAGAATATCGCGATGAGAACATAGCTGAGGAAGAATGGCAAAAGCGTCAAAAGCATTATGCGGCCCAGCGGGCTCAAACTATTATAGAATTTATTCATTGCGGAACCCCTTAATCCGCCAATTCTTACAAAAAATAGATTGACCTGCGACGCTATTTTGTCGGATGCTCAGAAACAGCTGTAACCGCCATCTATTGTGACGGCATCACCCGAGTGGTAAGCACTGTTTTTTTCCTCGTTTTGACGCCATATGCATATGTCGGCCCCGGATTGGGCCAGGGACTCCGCCATTCCGAGGCTAATGCCGCCATTTCCGCCGGTCACCAGTGCAGCTTTGCCGGTAAGATCGAATGTGGAATCTGCCATAATAGGTTCTCCTTTCAAATACTTAAGTGTGTGCTTCTTTATCCAGACGTCCGATTTTTTCTTTCACCCAAGAACGCACCAACTGGGCACGGTCAATACCGGTGCGCTTGGATTCTCTATCGATGACGCGAACTTCACCAGGATCCAGCCGCAGCTGAATCAATTTCTTGGGCAGACGTTTAAATTTTAAATTTCCTTCTTGCCATCCTTCAAAGTCTTCTGGTTCATGCTTATCCCAAAATTTTTCAAGTTCCTCATCACTCCTGGGAGAAACATCAGATACGTTCTTTAATCTTTCCATCATTAAAATCCTTTTCTTAGGGCGTACATCCGTCTTTTTTTTAGATTCATGTCCCTAGCGGTAATTATTTTAAGAACATTGGCACCAGATTCGAAATTTAAGATAGTCGTCTCTTCCGGTGATAAAATCCTTACCAACACCAGAAGGTCTCGACCCGAAAAAGATTGGCCGTAAATAAAATAACCGTCCCGATATGCTAAAGAAAAGGCATATGGATCATCGTAAATAACCTCTGTGAAGTCTATTGAAAAATCGGATTGTGGTGCTGTCCCTATGGCATAAGAATATGTAGGCTTCGATGAGCAGCCACTTTTAAGCATTATCGTGACTAAAAGTCAATTTCTGATTGTGCCCTCATCATCGCAAAACAAAGCGTTTTAAACTGGCAATATGCGACAGGTTCATGTAAATATTTTTGTGAGCAATTTTTGGATGTTGCGTTCAGCATTGATGAAAATCAAAACAAAATTACAGCCGGCCGGTGATTTTGGATTTCGGAAGGTGGATTTTTAACTTCAACAAAAAGGTAAAAGTTCAGCCACTAAGGCACAAAGGCACTAAAATGTTTAGATAATTCAAAATTACTTGCAAAAAGGAAAAACGTCATCTGATTTTTTAGGAATGAATTCTTCCCTTTCATATAACGTTTTAAAATTAGTATCTTTTATTTGTGACTTTGAGCCTTAGTGGCTGAAGAATTACCAAGAATGAAATATATAGTCATTTTGTATACTGCTTTTACCTTTGTAATTCCGAGATATCATTTACACGCTGCCGACAAAAGCGCGGTTAGGAGAAGTTCCATGATCGACATCCAGCAGACCGGTGATCGACTCGAGGCGCACCTGCGAGCCCTGACCGAGACCATTGGGGAACGCAGCGTGCGTTTTCCTGAAAATCTGAATAAAACTGCCGGTTATATCCAATCGTTTTACCAAGATATCGGACTTGCGGTGCACAAGGAACCATACGATTACTCCAATTATAAAGTTGCCAACGTCGTCGCCGAGATTTTTACCGGCCCCCAACCCTCCCGTCGATATCTGCTGGGCGCCCATTACGATTCGGTTTCAGGCACCGTAGGGGCGGATGACAATGCCAGTGCAATTGCCGTCCAGTTGGAGACCGCCCGGGGTCTCAAGGCATTGCTCGGCCAAGAAAACCTTGATCTGGCGGTGACCTTTGTTTCATTTGCACTGGAAGAACCGCCGGTTTATGGAACCCGCTACATGGGTAGCCGGGTATACGCAACAAAGGCACGCAAAGAACAGGTGGAAATCGACGGTATGATTTGCCTGGAGATGGTGGGCTATGCCTGCTATGAGCCGGGATGCCAGCATTATCCCTTCCCGCTGGGGTTTTTCGGCTATCCCAAAGAAGGCAACTATATCGGAATTGTCGGCAACTTCAAATCCGGCGGATTTACAAAAGCACTATTTACAGCGTTTCAAAAAAACCCAGAACTTCCCGTAATTAAGTTAAAAATTCCGTTCAACGGGTGGATCCTTCCGGCTGTCAGGCTCAGTGACCATGCCTCTTTCTGGGATCAAGGATTTAAAGCGGTCATGATCACGGACACCGCTTTTTTCCGCAACCCCCACTATCATCGTCCTTCGGATACGATGGGAAAACTGGACTACCGGTTCATGGCTGAGCTGGTGGAAAGTTTGCTCCTCTATTTCAAATCTCATGGAAGCGAACATTGAAAGAGCGGCGTATATTCAGCCACAATTAGCGCAAAAGTCCCGATAGCCATAACCGTTGGCAACCGGTGACATTTGGTGTTGAGAATATCTGGCTCACAATACCGTTGATGTCTCCAACAAAGCTGGAATTATTGATGATCATTAGAATTTAAGATGTCCTCAATCTCCGCTTTCCGAGCATAGCAGATAATATATGCTTGAAATATTTGACAGCCTTAAAAATCTTATGATATCAAAAAACTCATCATCATTAACTTCGATAAATATCGAATTAAAGATCATGGTAAGATACATTCAACCAAGCATGACACCTCAAATTACTACAATGTAGTGCTCTTTATTCTTGACAATGACAACGACTTCGTGTAGATAAATAGAAAAATTATTGGCCCAACCCCTCGTGTTCCCAGGAGCGCAAAGCTGATTATCCTCTCATTCGGAATCCTATTCTGAGCTGAGTCTCATCCCGAATCGAAATTCACCTACTTTTAGCTACTTTCAAAAATCGGTTACTTTTAATCCTAAACCTTCGTAGAGAAAGCTATGATACTGGTTTTTTTGAAGATGCCGATGTGATATCCTCTGGCGGAGTAATCCCGTTAGAGGCACTTTTCGTTCGTTCAATCAAGACACTTTTCCAATATACCCAATACATAAAAAAGGAAGGGGTGTCAAAAAATGAAAAGAAAAGGATCATTTTATATAGTTCTCTTTTATACACTAATCGCATCTATACTTAATTTTGGAGGCAGCCGCTCCTACGGATATATCTGAGCAAGACCTTCGAGAAGATCGATATAGAGATAGAAAGCTCGATGCAGAGGACAACCAATTGCGGCTTCATTATTGCCGGTTCGACAAGCTCTTTATTTGTTCCAAAACAAACGGCTAAACCTATTGGCATATTTATTCAACCCAGGGTCCTGGAGATCAAAGCCAAAGGCAACATATTCTTTTCTTGGATCAGCTTACCTGAAGAGTATGATGCCCACGCAATTAGCTGCGATTCTCTTGAGTTATCCGTTCTGTCCTGCCCAAAGTGCAATATAATGTATCCAACTTATCAGTTTCCGGTACATGGGAAATACCTAACCGTTTTTCTCCGGAAGGATCTGATTGATATAATCGAGACGATGGATTTGGACCTTCCGACCAAGCTAAACTTAAAAGTTTATGGTGAGATGAATGACGGGACTCCTTTTGAGGGATTAGAAACCATTTGGATTATTAAACAAATAAAATAAAAGAAAATAGCCTAAAGATGAGGTGATCTGAAATTCATATCGCTGATAGCTTTTTTAATTTTCTTATTTGTAATAAGATTAATAGATTAAACGTAATGATATCAATCGCTATCTGAAAGCAAATAATTGTTTTCAGTCGGCTTATTTTTTTTGTATAGCACCGGTGGTCCTTCACCTGCAGCTTTGATATCAAATTCACAAAACATTTTGCCGATGATTATGTCTGCTGCCCAGCCTTTGCTCTGCGAAACTTGAATTCTGAATCGCTTAGCATCCGTTTCATGATTCGAGATTTTTTACCATCCGAGTTCATAGGGTCGCAACCGAAAGCACATTGTAGGTACGTTCCCGTTAGGTGCGGCGTTTGGTTAACGTTTGGGCCTTTTTATACCTTAAAAGAAATTATAGTTTTGAAAGGCAGTATCGATATTCATCGTTAGTGGGGCGATGGCGCGCAGGGATGCGGCGCGCAAAACCGTCATGGCTTCCTGAGACATCCTGCCGTGTATTTTCAGTTTGACGATGGCATCCTGCGGCAGCTCAGCAATCGTGCTTTCAAGGTACGACCTGGGCTTTGCAGCGTTCATATCCCCGGGATGCAAATTGAGCTGAATCATGGGGAATCCTGCCAGAGCCAGGCTGAAATCATCCTTGCGCACTAGAATAGGTCCGCGGCCGATCGAAGAGGTGGATCCCCGGATGTTCGGCCAGATGATGGTAGGGGATGGCCGAACGCTCATGGTTGCCGGGTACCAGATAGACCGGGGTCCCCTGATCGGCAACCTGTTTAAGGGGTTTAAATGCCATGGCGACAAGCCGCGGGGGAACTTTACTGCGGTAGAGAATATCCCCACCGTGCACCACGCAGTCCACCCGGCCCTGCAAGGCCGGCCTCAGGGCGCGCTCAAAATTGGCGAAAAATTCCGGTCCTCTTCTGCGTCGCTGAATTCGGGGACGAAAAGGAAGATCAAATCCCAGGTGTGTATCGGCCAGAAACAGGATGCGGATTATACCCATCGCAGTACTCTCACTACTTCCCGCTGATTCAGGGTCACTTTGGGGCCGAGGCGCAGTTCGATGTCCCGGCCTTCGGAGAGCAGCCGCCTCAGTTCGGTGGTGACGACGCGCAACCGATCGTAGGTTATCAGATTAATATTTTTTTTCCGCGAACGAAATGACTTCGCATATCCCGGAGGTATCGGAGCTTTTTTTCCGGTCTTGACATCATCTCGCGCAAGGACGGATCCGTTTTCAAAAACCACCAGGGTTTTTAAATTATCGCGATCAGCGGCCGATGACCAGGCCAGGGTGGATTCGCTCAACAGGCAGAACCAGCGGGCCCGCCGGATCAGATGAGCGCTGTGGAGCACCACTTTTTCGATGGAACCTGCAACTGCCTCCGGCGTCCAGATGTGCTTTTTGCCGGATTCTTCTTGTTCCGTATCAACATCGCCATTATCGTCTTCTTTCTCTGCGACCATTTCAGCCAGTGCGGCGGTTTCCAGCCGTTCGCGCCAAAGTTGTGCGCCCAGGGCGGTCAACCACCGCAGTGCAGATTGTTGTCCCAGGCGTCTGCCATACTTTTCCCGAAACATTTTGAAACCGGCCTGCATGTAATCGATTTCGGGGGTATAATCCGGTGGCAGGCTAAGAACAGCGCCGGCGATATCCAGGTGCTTAGCAGTCCTCAACTGCATGCCGCCCGCAAACCACAAGCCAAAAGCTGAAACTGATTTAATAAACCTGCCGGTCGGAAGGGGTCCCACGGGATTATCCTTTGCGACAACGGCGGAATGCCGGCAGAGGTCTTTGGTACAAAATGTGAGCCCGCGCTGCCGCCCGCGCAGGGCAATGTTGTAGGGCGGTGAACGGTGTTTGATTTCATCGGATTCCAGGATGGCGGCTTCCAGGGCAGAGCCGGTTAGGGTAAAATCCAGCGCCCGGGCCTGGGTCAGCATCTCCAGGGTGTGTTCCGCGTGGGGCGTTTTTTGCCGGAAATAGCTGTTGACCCGCTGCTTGAGAGATTTGGCCTTGCCGATGTAAAGCGGAGCGCCCTTCCTGGCACGCAGCATCCGATAAATGCCGGGCTTGTCCGGTAATCGGCGGTAAATCTCGGGATTCATCGGAAATGTCCGTTTTGATCGGCCGGCGGGTTTGGTGGCAGCCAGCCAGTCGACCAACTGGTCGAGTGTGGAAATGCCGCAATTTGTACTCAATAGTTCGACCATTTTTTTCCAGATAAAGGCGGTTGCGACAACATGGTCGGCACTGCGTTTGAGCTCCGGCAGGCCATGGCCGAAATAGCCAGCAATGGCTCTGATGCCCCTGCGTGGTAGATCGGGCAAGAGGCGGACCGCAATCTTATGGGTGCAGATTATCTGGAAAGGGAAGGCGCTTTTGGGATAATTTTTTAGGTGAAGTTGGCGTAAAAATGGTTCTTCAAAACGGGCAAAATGGATCACCAACGGACAGGCTGCCGCCGGGTGCCCGGCGGTAATTTGCTGTGCCGTTGCGATCAGTCGCCCCCAGACGCTGCTGAATGACAGACCGGCCGCTAGGGAATCGTCTGAAATCCCGGTGATCCGTTCAACCGCCCGTGGAATGGGTGCATCGGCCGGCAACCGAACCAGGTAAGCCTGGAGGCCGGTCAGCACTGGATTGTCGGCCGCAGATGCCCGCGTCGGTATCCAGCCGATCTCAAGGAGATGCCCTTTGTCCGGATTCGCTCCGGTTGCCTGACAGTCAAGGGTTAAGATTTTTAAATTCGTGAGGGTTGCCGTCATTTGCAAACCTTGTAATTTACTTTGAAAAAAGCTCTTTTTCGAGTCACTATCGGCGTGATGAAACCTTTTTTCTACCCAAAATTTAGATTTATTTTTGTTTTAATAATGTCAATATGTTATAGAAATTATAGGGCCGTTCAATGGTTCAAAGGTTAGGACCCGAAGATCCGGGTTTAATCTTAACCTTGAACTTATAATACATGCGCTCTGAATACAAATCGAATGAAAAAAATATGATCTTAGGATATTAAGGTATGGAAGTTTACCTGAGATCAAACTTCTAAAGACAAAAAAATCTAACCCTGAACCTTTACCGTTTTCCCGATATGGAATCAACACTGTTTGACGCATTAAAAAAGCTCAGAGCAAATATTCCGTGTTTAGCTGATCTGCTCAAACTCGGAAACGACGAACAAATTCGTTTCTGGACCGACATCGTCGATGCCAAACTGCTTTTGCGGTTGGCACCTGATTTTCCGGTGGTTGCCGCCATTTGCGGCGGGGGCTCTTCCGGAAAGTCCACCCTCTTCAATTCGCTGGTCGGAGATCATCTCGCGCCGACGGGGGGGACTGCGGGATTGAATCGACGCGTGCTTTTTTCTATTCCGGCGGTGCGGGCCGGACAGACAGATCTTTTTGCCGATCTGGCACGACCTTTTAAATCGGCGCCGGATCCCCTGAAATCCAGGGAAGAACTGACGGTTCCTGGAAAACCGCTTTATATTCTGAACCAATCCCCCCTGAATAACCTAGTGATACTGGATACCCCGGATTTCGACACCGGTGCCAAAGGTGCCTACACCAACCGGGAGGTCACCCGGATGGCATTGGAAGCTTCAGACATTCTCATCTACATTTTCACCAACTCAAATTATAACAACCGGGACAACACCGATTTTATTGCTCAAATGCTCACCGGGATCGGCAAACGAAACTGCTTTCTGGTGTATCGCGTGTACCCGAGTTTCACCCAACAAGAGGTGCTCAACCATGCCAAGACGGTTGCGGAAGGCATTTACGGCGAACTGGCCGACAAGTATCTCCTGGGTGTTTACCGCACCGATGAAGACAATGATGTAGCGGCCGGGAAGGGGTTCATGAAACTTAAACCGGTCGATGCAAAAAATCCGGGATTTGCCGAAGCGCTGCAAGCAGTTGATGCGCCCAAACTGCGGTCCGAATTATATGCATCCATCTTAAAGGACGTCTGTAAACGCGCTGAGATAATAAATGACGATGCCCAAATTTCTCTCGATGAACTGCGCCTGTATAATGATGCCTTCCAGACAGCCCAGAGTCACTGTGTTCACGAAGCGTTGAAGCATTTTCCGATGGATCGCGTCATGCGGCGATTTGCCCGGATCTGGGCGGCCACGGACCCGACCCACGTGAAAATTATGCGCAAAACCGGCAGTGTTATCGAATTACCACTGAAAATGTTTCTCGGCGCGGCGGGTTGGGCCAAAGACCAGTTATCTGCGGGCAAACCACAATCCCCGGCTTCAAAGGTGTTCGCGCAAAAAGTGGATGAGGACTTGGTGACGGCGGTCACCGGCATGCACTATCAGGCGGTCAGCCGTCAGATCTCCGTCGGCGGGTCCCTAAATGATCCCGTTGCCAGACGAATGATTGACATCATTGAAAAAATCAGAGCGCAAAAAAGATTGGGAAAAACACAAAATCCCCAGGCCGAACCCTCGGGTGAAGGTTCCCGCCTTACTTTTTTAGTTGATGCCCATCCGGTGGTGATCCCCGCGCAGGAAAAATTGCGCGCCACAGATTTTAAATCCGTTTTGCAATCTATTCTGGCTGAAAAAGAGTCCATTACAGCTATTTCAAGAGACATGGAAAGGGATCTCGAACAACTTGCCGATCATTTCCGCCGCAAAATGGGCCTGTGGCATAAAATCAGCCAGACCTTCTGGGCGCTGCTCAACGTGTTGCCGGCAACGGTTGCGGTCACCTATGTTCTTTCCACCGGCGATCCCATGGGGGCTGCCGGTATAAAAGTGAAACTGACCGGACTATTCGGGGCCAAAGATCTTTATGCGCTGTTTGCGATACCGGTTACCACAGGGTTGAAAAAAGCCGACCGCAAACAAATCGAGGAACTGCTGGGACCCATTGTACAAACCTGGTTGAACCACAAATTAAAAACCGTACAGCACCTCTTTGAGGAAAACATATCCGGCGGTATTTTGCGGTGTGCTCAAAAAAACATTGCCGACGCAGGTCCGTTGATCCGTGAAATCGAGCAATCAATGATGGTGTGCACGAAGGGAGTTGATAAATAATGCTACCGACCGGACAGTCTGCCACCCTAAAGGCCCTCGGCAAAATTGAAGGGTTTAAAAAAGACCTCCACATGCTGAGATCAACACTGGCGGATCTGTCACTGTGGCTTCCGGCGACACCGCTAACAAAACAGTGCGATGAGGCCCTCCGGATGATTGATGGCATTGCCGAGCGCTTCGAACGGAAGCTGGTGGTAACCATTGTCGGACCTTGCGGCGCCGGGAAATCCACCTTGCTGAATGCTCTGGCGGGGGTCGATGATTTGTCACCGGCGGGACATCAGCGACCCACCACCGATCATGTTATTGTTTTCAGCAGCGACGCTCAGGATGCCGGACAGCTGGTCGCAAACCTCGGTGGTGATTCCGTGGAGGTTAAGTCAAGCCCGGCTGCTGCGCTGTTGGAGCACGTTCTCATTATCGACACGCCCGACACCGACAGCATGGCCTACCGCAAGCACGCGCCGCTCGTGCGCGAAGCCATCGGACGCTCCGATATGCTCCTTTGTGTGTTTGATTCTGAGAACCCCAAAAGAAAAGACCATGTTGATTTCCTGGCGCCGTTTATCCGGAAATTTAATGGGGAATCACTGGTGAGCGTTATTAGTAAATGCGATCGCCAGGATGAGGTGGAACTGAAAAACCGGATATTGCCGGATTTTTCAGCGTATATTCAGGCCGCCTGGCAAACATCCGTGGACGGCACGCTGTGCGTATCCGCCCGGCGGCATCTGAAAGATCCGCAATGGGACCAGACCGCAGGTCCCAAACATGATTTTGATCAATTCAAAGAATTGCAAAATTTGATCTTTGACAACATCAACCGTGCCGGTTATGTGGTGGACAGGCGGCTTGAAAATGCCCGAAGTTTGAGGGATTTTATCTTCGATCAGGCCGGGCAAGAAGTTTCCGGCTACAGCACCTCTCTGGTGACGGCCAAACAAAAAATCCGCGAAGCAGAAAAAAAATCTTTTCTGGAAGCTATTGCCGCCATGAAAAATGATGATTCGAGGCAGCTTTTCGGTGTCGGCTTGATGGTTTATCAGAAACTGGCCCAGCGGTGGGTCGGGCCCATGGGGTGGATGATCGCCATCTGGGCGCGTCTGCTGATATTCGGGACCGGGATGGCCGCCTTGTTTAGATTCGGCCGGCCGGTAACCCAGATAATGGGCATGATTTCAGCCTGGAGGCACTTTAAAGAATCAAAATCGGCAACGGCCGACGTCCGCAACGATGAGCGGGTGGGGGCCGGCTTGCGGACATACCGGCTCACCACCATGAGCAACTGGCCGGATATCGCCGAATCTTTGATTGGCGGTGGGTTTAACGCCGCCGTTCGCAGGGTGGAAGATGCCCTGCCTGCCGGTGTGACTCTCAGTGAAAAATTAGCAGAGATCTGGAGCGGGACACTGGAGTCTGAGATTGAACGCACAGCACGCAGGCTTTCCGGAATACTGGTGCAAATTCTGTTTAACCTGCCGGCAATCGGTATTCTCGGTTACAGCGGTTGGATCACCGTAAAGGGGTTTTTGTGGGGCGAATATCTTGCGGGGGCCTTTTTTCTGCATGCTCTATGGTCGATCGGCATTATACTTTTGTTGAGCTTTTTCATCTTTCAGGCCTGTGTCCGGTTGGCGGCCGGTCCGGAACGCGTGACCACGCGAGCCTTCGAAAAGATGAAACGCCAGGCCGATCAACTTGATATGATGACACCCAACCCGGTGCTGGTGCAACTTGAAACCGTCATCGAGCTGAACGCCATGTTAGGGCTCACTCAAAAATAACTTCACCTTTTATACGCCGATGCATCTCGTCCGGTTATACGCCGATGCATCCCGTCCGGTTATCTCTGATGGCTACGAATTTACAACCCATAATTATAAAAACTCCAGCTTGAAGTTGACAGAGAGCAATCGTTTTTTTGTCTGCCGGTACCTTCAATTCACATCTTAGAACCCAGCTTTAAACTCTGTGTATAATCCAAATCTCTTAGGAAATATTGTGATTTATTGCGTAAAAGGTTGCCAAACTCAGTGTCCTTGTGGGGGAAAATTATTACGGCTAGAATGTTACCGTATCTCAATTCATAAGCCACCGGC
>Ga0316189_10006135_pt1 | contig 11480 bp, 7 predicted proteins | sample LowCovwburrow_MG_FD_204930 | JGI IMG/M metagenome (GOLD analysis project Ga0316189, IMG submission 204930) | Coastal sediment microbial communities from Maine, United States - Lowes Cove worm burrow | ecosystem: Environmental > Aquatic > Marine > Coastal > Sediment | place: USA: Maine... | reverse complement strand
GGTGGTCACTTCCTGACCGGGTTCCAGTCCCGAACTAATCTGCTGGAAACTTGAGCTGACATTTGGCAAGGCTGTAAAAAGATCGATTGCCGTAATGAGGTTTTGATTGGCCCGATAGGCAATCTGCCGGCTGTTCGGTGCCCAGGCAAAATCATCAACTTGGCTGGAATTTCCCTGGGGCCCGGATATCCTGAGGTTGTTGGTGCCGTCCGGCAAGTTTGTATACAATTCAAATTCGTCAATAGCGTCAATGAGCTGGTCGGCGAGAAAAGCCAGGCGGGAACTGTCCGGCGCCCAGGCAAACGCATATTCTCCTGAAGGTACAGGCGCTAATTCTTTAATTCCGTTGCCATCCAATAGTGCCCCGGAAACTTTGACATTGGGGGTGTTGCTGTCAGAGGGGGAAACGTACAATTCGAAAACTTCATCGGTATCCTGATCTGCGATGTAAGCGATTAAGGTGCTGTTCGGCTCCCATTCGAAGTTTTCCACATCAGGATCCGGATTGGTCTGTGGATCTGGATCCGGTAAATTCGAGACGATATCATTTTCTATGCCGTCCGGAGTGGAGGTAAACAGTTCAAATACACGCAGTCTATTCTGGTCGGCAACGTACGCAATGCGGGAGCTGTCCGGCGCCCATGCAAACACGTATTCTCCGGAAGGCAGCTGTAAGATGCCGTTGCCGGCCATTTTCCCCGAGACCTTGACTGCGGTCTCATCAGTAGTTTTGTCGACCGGAACCACATAAAGTTCAAACAACCCGGCCGTGTCCTGGTCGGCCACATAGGCCACGAAGATACCGTCGGGTGAAATCCGAAAGGCAACCACATTCCCTTTGGCAACCAACGGGTCGGAAAGCTTAATAATCTCGGCACCGTCCTTAAAGGCGACAAATAGTTCATCGATTACGTTCACATCTTTATCTGCGATAAAAACAGCGGGTGGAAAAATTGAAGATCCCTGCTGCCTCCCATCGTCATCACCCACGCTGCCATCGCAGGCTATTATCAGCATGGACGCGAGCAGCAATCCAAAGATCGAAAACTGCATCCGGTGTTTATGTGTTGTTTTCATGAATAATATTCTCCTATTATCAAACATGTCTGAATCCCAAAAGGTCTGTTTATTTTAACTGAGCGTTGCTATTGTTTAATCAGAAAGCAATAATCATGCAAAAAATAGTTTTAACCTGTTATTAACAAAAAGTGACAAAATTACAGTAATTTATATAAAACATAACTGAAAGTCAGGAAAGATTTTATGTAATTATTTGCCAAAGTTTCTGTAATAGAATACACAATCTAGTCTGCTTACATTTGACCGGGCGCAAACGGCTCTTTAAATTTGATAATTGAACAATTAAAAAATAGAAATATTTATTATTGAAATTTATTGACAATAGAACAATTAAGGATTATATATTCTACAGTCAAATAATTATTGCCAGATATTTCAGTTTTATTGTAATTTACTATAATTCCGGAGACAAACCCAACGAATTTTTCAAATCGGATTATTTATAATCGAACGATGGGTTTTGGGAGTACCTATCGCGTTTCTTATATCTTGCTTTTCCAGAAGAGGCGCAGTGTCCCAAAAAGGGGTAAACGCATGACGAAACATGACTATTGTTTTGAACTCAAAAGTAAATTGTCTGAATTACAAACATTGTGCCGGCATCTGGAAGACTGCGGCAATGTTATGGAACTGCCCCAAAAATGTCTGCTCGAAATTAATTTAGGTCTGGATGAACTGTTTACCAATATCATCTCATACGGGTTCGGAGACAAATCAGAACACCAGATAAAGTTTTCCCTGGCAATGGAAAGGGAAACGCTGGTTGTGCAGGTCGAAGACGATGGCATACCTTTCAACCCCCTCGATGTGACAGGTCCCGAGGTTTCGCAGGATTTAGATTCGATTCATATCGGCGGACTCGGTCTTCATCTGGTAAGAAAGATGATGGATGATATCGATTATCAAAGGGTTGAAGGCAAAAATAAGCTCATCTTAAAAAAATGCGTCGCCGCCGCCTAATTAGCGAAGATAGCAGATAGTGTGTCGATTACAGCTGCACCCCGGAATATCGAAGCGCCATTCGTGCGCAAACAATACGTATTAGGAGGACGAAATAACAAAAGTTGGAATTATGGCCCTCCTGATGGACAGGAGAATTGGATGTCCCGGTACCTCTAATGCTAAATTCCTCTGAATTATCAGCTATTGACTGAACAGGTGTGCTAGGATATTTAAACCCGAAATGAGCGATTTTTAGCTCGATCTGAGTCGATCGCTACCCAAAAAATCGCGCAAATCAGGCTCAAGCGCCCCTATACTGACAGCAATAGAAACCCCGGGAATAATATGCCGCTTGAAAATGTGACACCCGATCGAATCAACCTGTTTCAGCGAATCCGGTATTCGATTTTTCCCGCAGCCCACGACGGCAGGGTCGGTCGGCAACCCTATCGCTATCTGTTCAACAGCCTGCTGTTGCATTTCCGCCCAAAAACAGTCCCTGAGCGAACGCTCAAATTCACCCTCACCTGGGGGCTCGGCGGCATGGCGGTAGTGCTGGTGGGTATGCTCTTCCTTACCGGCCTGATGCTGAAATTTGCCTACCAGCCTGTTCCCGATCAATCCTATACATCCATAATTCAGCTGCAGAATACCGTGCTTTTCGGCCGCTTGATCCGCAACATGCATCACTGGAGCGGAAATGCCTTGCTGCTCGTTGTGTTCCTCCATTTTTTGCGGGTATTTTTCACCGGCGCATTTCATTCACCCCGGCAGTTTAACTGGATTCTCGGCCTGGTGATGTTTCTTTTGACACTGGGTTCCAATTTTACCGGATATTTACTGCCCTGGGACCAGCTGGCATTCTGGGCCATTACCATCTGTACCGGCATGCTGGAATACATTCCCGGGATCGGCATCGGGCTGCAAAAGATGATCAGGGGCGGCGGCGAGATCGGTCCGGCAACGCTTTCCAATTTTTTTGCCGTCCATACGGCTGTCATTCCCGCCTGTCTCGTTATTCTGATGCCTTTTCACTTCTGGCGGGTACGAAAATCAAAAGGACTGGTGATTCCGCGAACAGAGCTGGAAGATCCGGCCGACCGGGGCGAAACGGTTGCGACCATCCCAAATCTGATTTTACGGGAATTGGCCGTGGCCGCGGTGCTGATTGCCTTGATCATGGTCGTTTCGGTCTTTTTCAATGCCCCCCTGGAAGCGAAAGCCAATCCGGGGCTCAGTCCGAATCCTACCAAGGCGCCCTGGTATTTTGCCGGCCTGCAGGAGTTGCTGCTGCATTTTCACCCATTGTTTGCCGTGCTGGTCATACCGGTAGTCACGGTTACAGGATTATTCTTTCTCCCTTATATCCGTTATGATGCCGACACTGCCGGTGTGTGGTTTGCTTCTTTGCGCGGCCGACGAACGGCAATCACGGCGGTGATTGTCGGCTTAATCATCACTCCGGCGGCGATCATTGCCGATGAATTTTTTATCGATTTTGCCGCCTGGGTGCCCGGGGTACCGCCTGTTATCAGCAACGGTCTGCTGCCGGCCGCCCTGGTCCTGGCAGGGATCATCGGCTTTTACGGGTTGATCAAAAGATATTATGCCGCCACCAACAATGAAGCCATTCAAGCGGTTTTTGTGCTGCTGTTAAGCGCTTTTATAATTCTAACCATCACCTGTATCTGGTTTCGGGGCAAGGGGATGGCGTTGATGTGGCCGGGGTAAAAGGCGAATGACGAGGGACGAGGGATGAGGGGCGATGACGAGGGACCAATGACGAAGGAAGAGGGATGAAGACGAAGGACGAAGGACGAAGGAAGAGGGGCGAGGGCTGAAGGACGAATGACGAGTGACGAATGATGGAAGCGCTTCGTTCTGCCGTTTTCTTCAGGTTTGGGGCTACGGACCATAAGAGCTAACTTATTTTTAAGCTGGGAGACAGTGGGAGGTTCGCTGAAAAAGATGAACATCGAACGTCCAACGTTGAATCCACCAAAGGCGGACTGTAAGCATCAAATGTTGAATGGGAAAATACTTAAAACAGACCTATGACTTAGTATAAGGCTGCTGGCGTGTTTGGTGAGAATCCTTTTAGACGCGAATCAGAGAGTATCATATGAAAAAACGAGATGAAGAAAAAGAATCGTCGGCTATCCCGTCTCGTCGTTCATTTCTGAATATATTATGGCTATCCCTGGGGTTGGTTGCTCTGGTTGAGTTTATCACCGTTGCCTTCGCTTTCCTGCGGCCGGACAAATCGAAAGCGCTTCGGGAAAAATCCGATGCCATTGTCAGCGCCGGAGCCCTCGATCAATTCATGCCGGATTCGGTCACCGCCTTCGTCCGCGGGCGATTTTATCTTGCCCGGCTGGCAGACGGCGGCTTTCTGGCACTATCCCGCAAATGCACCCATTTAGGCTGCACCGTACCCTGGCTGGCAAAGGAACAAAAATTTATATGCCCCTGTCATGGATCGGCCTTTGATATTACCGGTAATGTCATCAGCCCGCCGGCGCCCCGGGCACTGGATATGTATCCGGTACTTATTGAAAACGAAATTGTGAAGGTGGACACCGGCAACCCTTTGAAAAGAAGTGAATTTCGTGCCGACCAGGTGGCCTATCCGAGGAAATTATCTGACAGGATAACAGGATAGACAGGATAAAAAATAAGTTATCAAACACATATATCACAGCCTGGAGGAGGCAATATGGAAAATATGAAACTTACGGAAACTATAATTAGGATGTGCTTATCGCGTATATAATCGAATGGGATTTGGGTTTCTTGAGTCGGTTTATGAGAAATGCATGCTTATTGAATTGAATAAAACCGGACTAAATGCAGATTCACAAAAGCCCATTAAAGTCTATTATGATAATGAAATTGTGGGTGACTTTGTGGCTGACATTATTGTCGATGATACGATAATCTTGGAGCTTAAATCAGTCAGACGGATTATTAAAGCTCATGAAGTGCAACTAGTTAATTATCTCGTTGCTACGAGAAAATCCGTTGGACTACTTTTAAATTTTGGTGAGAGAAAAGTCGATGTTAAACGTAAAATTCGGATTTTAGAATAAACTGTAAATCAATGTTTTTAATTATCCTGTAGATCCTGTTATCCTGTCTCAAATTATCATGAAAAGCTGGAAAATAACCGGAATCATTTCAACGCTGGTTATCGTGGTCTCCATACCGGTCTACGTAATGAAGGCGACATACTTTCAACCGCCGGCTGAGCCGACGGCCGGGGCTGTTTTCGTCGGCGGTCAAAAGTGTGGCGAATGCCATAAAAGCGAATATGACAAGTGGCGGGGGTCACATCACGATCTGGCAATGGACGAGGCCAATGAATCGACAGTGCTGGGCAATTTTGACAATACCGTATTCAAACATTTCGACGTGATGTCCCGTTTTTACCGCAAAGACGGACGGTTCTTTGTAAATACCCAGGGGCCCCAGGGCAAAATGGATGATTATGAAGTCAAATATGTTTTCGGCGTTTATCCCCTGCAGCAATACCTGGTCCCCTTTCCGGGTGGACGTCTGCAATGTCTGCCCCTTGCCTGGGATGCCAAGGGGAAAAAATGGTACCACCTCTATCCGGATGCCCCCATTGACCCCGACGACTGGCTGTACTGGACCAATGCCGGTCAGAACTGGAACGGCATGTGTGCCGAATGTCATTCCACCAATTTAAAAAAGAATTTTAACCTCAAAACCAACTCCTACCGTACGACCTGGTCGGAAATCGATGTCAGCTGCGAAGCCTGCCATGGTCCGGGTTCACGCCACGTTGAATGGGCTGAAATTCCGGATATGGCCAGGCCCCTGAAAGAAAACTACGAGCTGGTGGTGAAAACTGCAGGGATCGGCTCTCGTGAGCAGGTAGAGTTGTGTGCGCCGTGCCATTCGCGGCGTGCAATATTGGGGGATTACACCCATGCCGAGACGGATTTGATGGACACGATGCTGCCCACCCTGCTGACCGAGGAACTGTACTTTGCCGACGGTCAAATTCTGGAAGAAGTCTATGTCTACGGCTCGTTTACCCAGAGCAAAATGTATGAGCGTGAAGTCCGCTGCAGCGACTGTCACGACGTCCACAGCATAAGGACAATAAAAGAAGGTAATGCACTGTGCCTGCAGTGCCATCGGGCCGACACGTATGACACCAAAGAACATCATTTCCACAAAAAGAAAGGGGAAAAGGGCGAGCCCGTCAAATCAACCGACGGTCGAGTGCTGTTTGAAGTCGGTACTGGGGCGGAATGTGTGCAGTGTCACATGCCGGGCCGGTATTATATGGGGGTTGATTACCGACCGGATCACAGTCTCCGGATTCCACGACCCGATCTCAGTATTTCACTCGGCACACCAAATGCCTGCAATCGCTGCCATGTTGATAAGACAGAACGCTGGTCGGACGATTACATCACGAAATGGTATGGCCCGGGACGGCGCACCCATTACGGCACCACTATCGCTGCCGGGCGCAAACGGCTGCCCGCCGCCCAGCAGGATCTCATTAAACTGGCGGCAGACCCCTTGTATCCGGTGGTTGTGCGCGCCACGGCGCTCTCACTTCTCGGGGCCTATCCTCCACCGGAAACCAGCCCGGCGTATGAAGCGGCCCTCGTGGATGATGAAGCCTTGATTCGGCGCACAGCGGTTGATCGCCTGAATGTTTCCGACTTAAAAAAACAGGCCAATCTTCTGGCCGCCACCCTCTATGACCCGGTCAAGGCGGTTCGCCTGGAAGCGGCCAGACGTTTGACCGAAGTATCCGATCCGCAATTGGACGACAGCCAGAAAAAAAATTACCAGGCCGCCCTGCGGGGTTACCAGAAATCCATGGATTATTCGGGTGATTTTGCTTTTGCCAGATTTAACCTGGCAAATCTGTACCGCAATTTAGGAAAGTCCGAAATAGCGGTTGAAAACTACCGGGCCGCCTTTCGCATCGACCATCAGTTTTATCCGGCCAAGGTCAATCTGGCCATGCTCTATAATCAAATGGACCGCAATGATGAAGCCGAGGTGTTGTTGCGCGAAGTGGTAAGTTCCCAACCTGAATTGTTTGAAGTGCAATATTCTCTGGGACTGCTGCTGGCGGAGAAGAAGCAGTATGTTGCAGCAGCGCGCTATCTGGCAGCGGCGGCCGATGGGATGCCGGATCACGCCAGGGTCCACTATAATCTGGGTATGCTGCTGGATTTTCTGCAGCGGGATATGGCGGCGAAATCCGCGCTGTTGCGAGCGCTTGAACTGGAGCCGGTCAATATGCAGTATTTGAACGCCCTTGCAGAATTTCATCTCAAACGGCATCGCTACCGGGAGGCCAAAGAGATTGCCGAGAGGATGCGCGCGTCCCATCCTTTGAACCGCATGGGGCCGGATCTGTTGAACTATATAAACAGAAAATTGGAAGCGGATAAGCAATAAGAAAATAATGCCGGGGTTTTCAGGCTGCTTTCATCAATTCGCCACCTGATGAACATTGCGGCTTAGTTGACGTTCTGCCTTGATATTTCAGCACCTTCGCTGCCGATCCGATCTACGATATTGCCTTATGCAGTGGTATTTTTCTTGACTAACAATTCCTCCTTCGCTATACGATCCTTTTGCAGTAAGTAAAATCTTATTGGTGAAATGCCGTTTCTGATGTAAACGAAGCTCGCACAATTCCCGGCCCGTCATAGCATGGCAACCGGGATCGGCGCCGGAATACTGCGGCTGGAGTGGAATTGGTTGGCAAGATTGAATCCCGGCAACGAGTCATTTACTGCTAGATAAAAGGGGGGGAAGCAAATGAAAAGTACTAGACTACGGGTAGTGACGTTACTGGTTATCATGGCAACATTGGCTCTTGGGAGCCCGGCTATGGCCGAAAAGGTCCTCAGCATCGGGATTAAATCGGCGGACATGGGCATTCTCGATCCCCATCTGTCGGCCACCACGGCCAATCTGCCGATCATGGATTCCATCTTCAACGGCCTGGTCCGTTTCCGTCCGGGTTCGGTGGATCTGGAGAAAATCGAACCTGACCTGGCGGAAAGCTGGACATCCTCGCCGGACGGCAAAGTCTGGACCTTCAACCTGCGCAAAGGGGTCCAGTTTCACCACGGTTTCGGTGAGATGACGGCGGAAGACGTGGTTTTCAGTTTGAACAAGGCCGCGAACCAAGAGACCAGCCGTTGGTGGACCAACTACAAGTCCTTTGACAAGGTCGAAGCGGTCGACCCCTACACTGTCAAGATCACCCTCAATAACAACGTCCCGTCCATGTTCGGGCTGGTTCTCAACTTCCACGGCGGCATGGTTCTGTCAAAAAAGGCGGTGGAGGAGTACGGCGACAAATTCAAGCTCAACCCGGTCGGGACCGGCCCCTTCGCCTTTGCGGAGTACGTGCCCAAGCAGCGCACGGTCCTCAAGGCCCATGACCAGTATTTCCGCGGCAAGCCCAAAATCGACCAGATCGTCTACCGTTTCGTGCCGGTTGATCAAGGCCGTGAGCTGGCCTTCACGAAGGGCGAGTTGGATATGATCGAGGGGACCAAGGCGGAATGGTGGGTTGAAAAGATGCGCAAGGATAAAAACGTCATCGTCGACATTCTGGGCCCCGGTGAGTTGACCGTGCTGCACTTCAACCTGACCCGTAAACCGCTGGATAATCTCAAGGTCCGCCAGGCCATGGCTTACGCCTTGAAACGGCAGGAGTTCCGGGTATTAGACGGCCTGTCGATCACCGAGGACGGCGTCTCACCGGTCGCTCCGGGCCATCTGGGCTACACCAGCGATGTCGAAAAATACGAGTACGACCTTGACAAGGCCAAAGCCCTGATGAAGGAAGCCGGTTACGAAAACGGATTCGACCTGGGCAAGTACGTCGCCAGCCCCATCTACCTCAGGACGGGCGAACTGGTCCAGGCCCAGCTCAAGAAAATCGGTATCACCTTCGAAATCCAAATGGTTGACCACCCGACCATGCACAAGATGATCCGCAATGACGTCAACCCACTGGTCCCCTATGGATGTGCCCGGTTCCCGGTGGCCGACGTTCTGCTGACCCAGTTCTACCACTCCAAATCAATTGTCGCAACACCGACCGGCGTGACCAACTTCAGCCACTACGGCGCGGCCATGCCCGGCGTGGACGATCTGATCGACGCCGCCCGGGTCGAACCCGACACAGAGAAACAGAAGGCCCTGTGGGTCGAGGCCCAGAAGAAGATCATGACCGACCTGCCGGCTTATCCGCTGCGCGTGGTCTACGTTCTGTTCGCCCGCAAGGCCAGCATCGATTTGGGCTACGATCTGGAGACCAACATCAGCTTGATGTACCAGATCACCGAGAAGACGGACAAGAAATAGGCTAACGGTTTACGGGTAACGGTCGCATATCATGCTCTCGCACACCATCCGGCGCATATTGATGTTCATCCCGACCCTGTGGATCGCTCTCACCATTATTTTTCTTCTGGTCCGGGTGGTCCCAGGGGACCCGACGGCTGCCATCATGGGCGATTACATCACCGAGGAAGGCGTCCGGACCCTCAAGCGCCAGATGGGCCTGGACCGACCCTTGATCGAGCAGTACTTCAAATACCTCTACGATCTCATCCGGGGAGACTTCGGGCGGTCGCTGGTCACCGACGGTCCGGTCATCGATCAGCTCAAAACCGCCCTGCCGCATACCCTGGAGCTGACCTTCTGCGGCATTCTGGTGGGGATGGTGACCGGGATTCCGCTGGGGTTGTTTCTGGCTCTCAAACGCAACACCGTCTGGGATTACCTGGGCCGTTTTTTTTCGTTGGCCGGCCTGTCTTTTCCGGTGTTTTATACGGCCATTCTGCTGATTCTGGTTTTCAGCATCAAACTCGACCTGCTGCCGGTCATGGGCGTCGGTGAAGATGGCAACTGGGGCGACAGACTTCGTCACCTCATCCTGCCCTCGTTGACCCTCGGCCTGTTGATGATGTCCTACCTGACCCGGATCACGCGTTCGTCGATGTTAGACGTTCTGGGCGCCGACTACGTTCGAACGGCCACTGCCAAGGGTTTGAAACGGAAAAAGGTCATTGCCAAACATGCTTTCAAAAACGCCTGCATACCTATTGTGACCGTTTTAGGGCTGTACACCGGCATCCTCATTGGCTCGTCGGTCCTGACCGAGATTATTTTCAACCGTCCCGGTCTGGGCAGCCTGATCGTCGGCGCAATGCAGAATCGGGATTATATTACCATCACCTCGGTCATGACGCTTTACGCGGGCCTGGTGATCACCATCAACCTCATCACCGATCTGAGCTACGGATTTATCGATCCGCGTATACGATATGATTAGACGGATATCAGATTTCGCAGATTGCAAGAAAATAGGTCTTTTTATGGGACATTATCCGGCCTGGTGAAGCCTTCTCGGAGGATAGGTGTCGGGTGTCAGGTTTCAGGACGATTCTCGCTTTTTTAGAGTTTCATTTTTGATCAAACTGGCTGCTTTTCAGGCCGGCGGCTGGGCTGAAACCCGGACACTGACACCTGAAACCGAACGGTCCTTACAACATGTTGTCAGATAAAGCCCGGCAAGGGCCGAATACCCAATGCCCAGTACCCAATACCACCTGATTGAGTATCGCTCAATCAGGTCTGGAGTTAAATGAACAGCGACCTCGGACGGAAAATCATTCGGACGTTTGCCCACAACCGGGCTGCTCTGTTCGGATTGGCCATATCGGTCGTCGTGATTGCGGCGTGTCTGCTGGCCCCCTATCTGCCCATAGACGATCCGCTGGAGCACTCCATGGCCCAGCGCTTTCGTCCTCCCAGCGCCGAACATCTCCTGGGAACCGATGATTTCGGCCGCGACGTGCTCTCCCGGGTCATCTGGGGCGGCCGGATCAGTCTTCTGGTCGGGGTTTTGTCGGTCGTTCTGGCCATGAGTCTGGGAACGGTCATCGGCCTCGTTGCCGGTTACACCGGCGGTTTCCTGGATAGCTTCACCATGCGCATCGTGGACGTGCTGATGTGTTTTCCGACTTTGATTCTCGGCATTTTGTTCATGGCCGCCCTGGGCTCGGGCATGAACAGCCTCATCGTGGCGATCGGCGTGGCCATAACGCCCAGATTCGCCCGCCTTTGCCGGGGGTCGGTGCTGAGCGTCAAGGAAAAAGATTTTGTCGAAGCCGCCCGCGGGATGGGCTTGAGCAATACCCGGATCATGTTCCGCCACATTTTACCGAATGTGGTCGGCGACATGGTCGTCATGGGTTCGCTCTGGATCGGGGCGATCATCGTGGCCGAAGCCGGTTTGAGTTTTTTGGGCCTCGGCGTGCCCCCGCCGACACCCAGCTGGGGCCGGATGGTCCGCGACGGGATGGATTTTCTGAGCCACGCCGATTGGGTCAGCGTTTATTCCGGCGGCGCCATTTTGGTGACCGTAATCGGTT
>Ga0316189_10006133_pt1 | contig 11486 bp, 9 predicted proteins | sample LowCovwburrow_MG_FD_204930 | JGI IMG/M metagenome (GOLD analysis project Ga0316189, IMG submission 204930) | Coastal sediment microbial communities from Maine, United States - Lowes Cove worm burrow | ecosystem: Environmental > Aquatic > Marine > Coastal > Sediment | place: USA: Maine... | reverse complement strand
TCCAAGCCCTTGGTCAAACTGACAATGGGCACCCATGGCCGAATGTGCCGTTTTACTTCGTTCAGCACCGAGCGGAAACTCTGTGATGGAATGCCCATCACTACCACATCTGCAGTACTGACCGCTTCAGCCACATCATCTGTTGCTCTCAAGGCGGCGGCAAGCGAAGCACCCGGTAGGTATTTTTCATTGCTGTGCTGGGTATTGATCTCTTCAACCACAGCAGAATTACGCGCCCACAAGGTCACCGGTGCATTGCGGGTAATTAAAGAAGCCACCGTGGTTCCCCACGAGCCGCCACCTAAAAGACCAACTTTCAGCTTCATTACAACTCCTTTTATTACCGTGGGGAAGTACTACTGCCTTTTGGTCGTGACTTGGCTCGGGTACGAACTTTTTTTGCTGATGACTTAGCTTTTGCTGTTGCCGCTCCCTTACCCGTCTTGGCCTTAACCTTGGCCTTGGCCTTGGCTTTGGCTTTGGCTTTGGTCCGCCCTGACGAAGCAGCTTTTTGAGGGCGAGTTGACGGTTTACGCACTGTTGCCCTGCCCTTGCTCGACGCTGGCTTTTTGAGCGCAGGCGATAACTGCTTTAACTCGTCGACAGATTGCTCCAGGCAGGCCATAAAAAAGTCAATATCCGGTAAGATTTCTCGGGTTGAGGTGACCGTGAACATGAGTTTGCCGTTATAACTGGGGGTTGCAATAAACAAACCCATGCCGTCGGCAAGCGGGGCCATGCCCATCATATTAATCGCTTTAGCGCCGTTCATATAAAACGGCTCGGCAGAACCAGGTACGTTGGAAATAAACAGATTACACATTTTCCCTGCCAGACCAGAGCGCAGCACCATTCTCGCTGCCATCACCTGAGTGGCGGCAGGAACATGGCGGGTAATATCTGTCATCAACCTGGCTGCCACGCCTGAGCGTGCCTCTTTGCTGGCCTGGGTTGCAATGTAAATAGCAGCCAAGCGTTCAGCCGCATCTTCGATTTCGGTATGGATCGGCACGGTCATTGCCGAGATGTTATTCCCCGTCACTTCGCTGTCGGAAGATCCCGGTGTTCGACGATTGATCGGCACCCAGCCCACCAGTGAATCTGCCGGTAATTCGCGGTGGTGTTGAAGGTAGCGTCGCAATCCACCGGCACAGACCGCCAATACCACATCGTTAATTGTGCTGCCTGGTACCAACTGTTTTATCTGTTTGAAGTCATCTAGTGGGAAGGCACGCCCATCTAGCATTTTATGGGGCGATACACTGCCGTTAAAGCGAGTGTCCGGCACAGCATGGGACTCGTCGTCGGGTTCACGGCCAATAACCGCTTGCAGACCCTGATAGATACTTGGCGCAGAACGCAAAACAGTCTCCGCTATCCTCACCGGAGCGTTAAGATTGTTGAACACACCACGCACCACCATATCGCGCATAGATGGCAGCTGGGGTAAAGCCGCCTCCGGTTTGGTGGTATCAAAAACCGGTTTGCCTTTGGCATTAATATCACTTAAGACACCAAAAAAGTTGAACATTGACGCCCCATCCACCGCCACATGGTGGACTTTGGTGGCCACCGCATAACAACCCCGCGGCAGACCTTCAACATTATCAAGGCCACCAATGACATACATTTCCCACAGTGGCCGGTGCATATCCAGGGGCCTGGAATGATAACGAGCCAGATGAATACAAAACTGTCGCCAATCGCCGGGCGCCGGTAGCGCCCCGTGCTGAATATGGTATTCAATGTCGTAGTGCTCGTCTGCCACCCAATAGGGGTAATCGAGCTCCAAAGGAACATGCACCATGCGTTGCTTGAACACCGGCGACAGGTGCTGGCGGCTGGCCACGTGAGCAATAATATCCTTGAACCTGACGTGGCCACCCGGAGCCGTTGACGGGTCGTAAATTACAACCATGGTCACATGGGCCAGATTATTTTCAGACTCCATGTAAATAAATTGCGCGTCTTGTGCGCCTACTTGTCGCATCATTGCACTGCCCTCATTCTTTATGCCGGCCGGTAATTGCCAGCCCTTTGATTCGTTCAATACGCTGGGACAATTCGCGAAGGTAAGCCGCCATAGCATTGCGCTCTTGTTCGGTGTTTTCATGATCTGCTTCGGTCAAACCACGGTGCTGCATCATCTGGTGGGCGTTTTGAAATAACAGTTTACCAATGGATGCCTCACTGCTTATGCGCCGCTGTAAATACAGCTGATGCCCAAAGGTAAGCGCCTGGGACACACAATCACTTTGCTGCAAACCCGCTGATGGTGGTAGCCGCACCAGCATGTCTGCAACCACCAAATACGCTTCAACATAGGTCAACAGAGTGCTATGGGCAACCAGCGGCCTCATATTGTTCAGCAATTTGTGAAACCCAGCTGCCCCTTCTGACAACAACATATTCCAATCATCACTATAGCGGGCAAGTTCCTCGCGTATCTCCTGATGAAACTCCTCGGTAGGTGAGTAGAAGAATTCAAACTTAAACATATCGCGCAGGGTATCAATCTCTCCCCAGAACACCTCTACCGCCTCTTCACCTTCAACCTGGCATGCTTTCTCTAACGCCAGCTCAGCAATTGCCTTGTTAACAAAAAAGTGGATCACCGTATTGCGATAATAACTTGCCACCGGGTGTTGCTCTGGTGCCACGCCATATACCACTTCCGGACCCTGATCATAGCGGGTTACCACATTTTCACTGATCATGATGCCCAACAGGCCATCCATTTGGTCCGCATAGGCGCGGTCAAAATCTTTTGAAATATGCAAGCCACGCTGCTCAGCAAAGTTCAACAATGCTCTTAGGTCAGCCACCACCTCATCTTCGGTCAAGGCGCGTGGTGCGGCACCCAGCAGACTCATGGTAACCAGTGACGGGAACGTAATCGGGGTGACCCGGTTGGCCTGCACTGCCACTTCAAAAGCAATTTTTGACAGCGCCAGGCGATCCTCCGGGTCAGGCGCGGTTTCCAGCACCACTGGTTCACCAATGTCCATATAGGTTTTGCCCATTGGCCTGGCCAGACTTCGAACATAGGCCACAAACCAGGACAAAGACTCTGGGCCTTTGCCACGGCCGGTTTGTTCGGTGGCATATTCCTCAACATCCCGGATCAGGTCGTAGCTGATGGACACGGGTATGATATGGATATTGCGCGCATCTGTTGCATTACAGGCCTCCAACACATATTTGAGCAAACCATAGCGCGGCGGCATCAACTTGCCCAGACGTGAACGGGTACCTTCGAATGCCCAGGTCATGGGGAATCGCTTCTCCATTAGCAAGCCGATATAGTGACGCAAGGTAATTTTGTACAGTTCGTTATCCTGAAAGCTTCGCCGGATAAAAATGCCGCCCGCCCGTTTCAAAAGAAAGCCAATCCCGGCAAAACTCATATTGGCTCCGCCAAACATATGGGCCATGGGAAAATCGTTATCGTGCAGCACCTTGGGCAATACCATGCCATCAAGATAGGTCTTGTGAGTAAATAAAAGTGCTGACGGATACTCACGCACAATAGTCCGAAGCCGCGTCAGTGATTCAGGGTCACAGACCACACGATCCTCATAACCCAGGCCCATCACAAAGTGATTGAACTTTGCCCAAACATCCAGCCAGAACGTGGTTGGCGTGCTAATCATCTCCTTCATGTACTCGTTAGCCTCGTCCATCAATTCTGGTCGAGACTTGCCACCGGTGGCGGCCAATTCATCCAGCGATGCCAGGTACGGTTTACTGTGGCGTAAACTCTCCGCCACATAGCGTGGCACCTTATAGCGACTGCCCTGCAAGCGGCGTTCGGCAATATCCAACGCCAGCGCAGCCTGTCTGGCAATGAACCGCGCAAGCGCTTGTTCCTGATCACCCTCCTCATGCCTATGATGACTACTAAAATCGCTTTGCAAACGTGCCAGGCTACCCGGGGCGCCCACCACAAAATGCACTCTCTCAGGGGACTTTCTAATGATATGTCGCCCACGACGAACTTTCGGTCGCCGCTGATCACCAAATACCAGGTCGCGCAATCGAGGCCCGGAGCTGATAGCCTCCTGAGTTGGCAGCCAGGCTATTCTTAAAGGTGCCAATTGCGTTTCACGTGGCAAATCCAACAAGGGTGCCAACGGCGTAGCATCCACCTCCTGATAATCCCTGCTCAAAAGCAAGCGCACCGTTTGTGGGGCTGCCATACCCGCAGGCTGGTGTTGTTCGATCCACTGCTCGAGCAGTTGTTGCTCCAAAGAGTTGTGCACATCCAACAGGAACACCACATTGCCTGATGACGTGGGCCAGGGGCTGTGTTTACCCAATGGGGCATTCACTCTCACGATTTAGAACCGGCATCCGCGCGGTGTTTGGGTGCAATCGGGCGCCCCCGTTTCTTTACCCGGAGTCTGGCCACTGCTTTCTTGGCCACGGCTTTCTTGGCCACGGCTTTCTTGGCCACGGCTTTCTTGGCCACGGCTTTCTTGGCCACGGCTTTCTTGGCCACAGCTTTCTTGGCCACAGCTTTCTTGGCTACTGCTTTCTTGGCCACTGCTTTCTTGGCCACTGCTTTCTTGGCTGTCGACAACACTTCAACCGGCGGCTTGCTGATCGGGTCCCGCCGACGAATTTTAACCTCTGCACTCTCATCCTCCTGTCCCAGGGTCTCCAGGAACATATTGCGTATTTCACGCACGTGCTGGTTGATGCTACGTCTAGTCCAGCCACTGGTCTGCACCGGCGGCAACACCGTCACGTCAACCGTAGCGGGGTGGAAAACAAACCCACCCTTGGGTGCAACATCTACGGCATTTCGTATCACTATCGGCACTATGGGCACTCCGGCTTGCATGGCCAGATGAAAGGCTCCCTTTTTAAACGGGTTCAGGCGCGGAGATACCGTTCTGGTACCCTCTGGAGACAAAATGACAGACTTGCCATCCTCTTTCATAGCGGTTACCAGGGGTTTCATTGCCTCAATGGCACTGCGCGCATTTTGTCGGTCAATCAGCACCACTCCACCAAATTCCATCACTTGACCAATAACAGGCATTTTGCGTATTTCTTTCTTGCCAATAGCGGCCATATCTCGCCTGATTAAGCTGGCAAGTATAATAATGTCTGCCTTGCTCTGATGATTGAATATGAACACCGCTGGACGTTGGGACCACAGGTGCTCTTCACCTTGAATATTAAGTTTAAGCCCAATGAGTGCGCTGGCAGTATCGGCAAATAAAGACAGTGAGAAATTATTCGAGTCTGTTCGCGAGCCAGTTAAGGCATAGATTGGCAGACCTGCGGCAAAAGCGGGCACCAGGCTGACAGTAGCGGCGGCGGAGCGAATAAATTGTCCGATTGTCATCGGCCCGCGACTTTCAAAGGAGGCAACGGGCCAGTTCTTCTTGTTCGCATGAACTTGTAGCTTTTTGCTTGGATTTAGCGCGACAGGGTGGCCTACGTGCTCCAGCAATTGAATATCATCCATGCTGTCTGAATAAAAGAAGCTCTCGTCCAAATTAGCACCAACTTCATCCGCTAGATTTTGAGCCGCAATGACTTTGCCATGACCAAAACAGGTTGGCTTGACCACACCACCGGTGAATTCACCATTGTCTACTTCCAGGTAGGTACATAGCACGTGATCAATACCAAGATCTCTGGCGGCCGGCTCCACCTGGTAGGGTGTTGCGGAGGAGACCACTGCCACCGTGTGCCCTTTGGCCAGGTGTGCATCAACCAGGGCGCGAGATTCGGGATAAATAAGGCTGGCTATTTTATGAAGGTATAAATCCTCACCCATTTCCCGGTAAGCTTGCTCAGACATGCCACGCATAAACTGGGCGGTAATTAGCATCATGGCCGAAAAACCCATTTTACCCAAGCCAAAACTGGCCATTGCCCCTATCAGTTCAACAAAATCCCGCGGGGACAAATCTCCCCGTCGAATCTGTTCCCGAATAAATACGACTGCTGAATAGCCGGTAATCAAAGTGCCGTCAAAATCAAAAATGGCAGCCACCTGTGGGCCCTTGGGTGCTGCCTCAATTGATGCTAAAAGTTGTTTAAGTGTTGCCATGAAATACCCTGTGTTGTTTGGCTGGTAGGTAATCAACTACCGCGGCTACGTGAGCGTGTTGAAGATCCGCTCTTGTTGACTTTTGGTTTAGCTTTTGAACCCGCTGAGGCCTTATTTCGTCTGACTGCCTTTTTCTTGACGGCTGGCGCTTGCTGTTTCTCCCCTGCCACAGAGGCGGCTTTTTCCCGCTGCATTACCTCCAGCACCAACTGGGTAGCGCTGTCGACGTAGCTAATCAGGCGATCGAATTCCTCATCTTCCAGGGTTCTGAGCACATCGTGCTGTCGGTAGATATTGACAAACCGTCGCTCCCGCTCGTATTGCAGAGGAAGCCCCATAATACCCCACTGTTCAAGTGTTTGCCCCAGCTGCGGGTTGTAAGTGCGCATAAACTTGATCAAAAATGGAATGGGGTCATGCCTGGCAATCAAAGAGGCCGTGCGCAGCATGATTTCCAGCGGCATGATCCGATCACCACTTTCGACGTCCTGCAGCAAATCATTGTCTGACGCACCAAGCGCTTCAGCCAGCTCCTTGATTGACAAACCGGCGGTTTCACGAGCATCCCGCAAAAAATGCCCTGCTTCTGCCATTGCTTCAAGGCGCTCTGGTTCGAAGTTGCGCACCACCGCAGACCGAATCCATGATTCACCAAACATTGCCGTCATGGTGGCGCCCGTTCTAGCCAGATCCAGCGTACTGCCCGCTATCTGGCCGGTAAGGTGCTTTAATGCCGTGACCAGTGACTCAGACTCTTGGGTATCTTTTTTCTCAGCCATAGCCAAAGCATAGCGCATTCAGATCAATATACACAGCGGGTACCGAAATTCTTCAGAGTCCGCTTTCCAGGGCAAAAAGCTCCTCCAAAATACCCTGCCATTTCTGATATTGCTTTTGTAATGAGCCCGTAAGATGAAAAACACGCCCGTCCAGCTCGACCACCGTTGGCGCTACCTCGTTGTTAAAACCTTGCGCCAGTTCATCCATGTCCTCTTGCTGTACTTTAGACCAACGATAAGCGGCGTAAGCCTCTTGCATTGCCGTGAAAGATCCACGCCGGCCTGATCTTTGCCGGTCTTGTAGCCGGCGTTCACGCTCGTCTTTATACAGGGCGATCTCGCGCCCATATTGCCGCCAGAGCAAATATGCATTGCTCATTTCCTCGTAGAGAGACATATAGTGCTGATCTACGGTATCCGTAAACAGGTGTTGTTTATCCCGCAATTTACCAATGCGGGCAAGCATGGGGTCACCGACCGCCGGCAAGCGTACTAACTCTACATCTCCCTCTGGGGATTCACTCAAATAGTGTGCAAAACTTTGAGGTGACAACTGCCGTGCGTACATCAGCTCAGCTATCTGTGTCACTCGTCGAAGCTGGGTTTTGGAGAGCCTGCCCATAGCAAGCGCCATATCATTAGCAATTTTCCGGTAAATATCGCCGAAGGGGTCTGCGCCGCTGTTCTGGCTACTCAAATAATCCCGCTCCACGGCCTCATCCCGATAGATCCGATCCAGCCAAACCCGCCCCGAGCTGTCGCGGACCGTTATATCCAGAGCGAGTTGTAGCCCGTCGGCGCGTACGATTGTCCCCTGTACCAACAGCGCCAGCGATGAGTCTGCCTGGGGCACCACGCGCACGGGGCCCCACTGATTGCTGTCAACCAGAGCCTTGCGCAATAAATAGGGTATATATCGGGCCTCTGCCGTCCTTATCTGAGGATAAACACCCAACTCCTGATGTTTGGACACATCCCGAGGAATACCTGGATCAAACAGCACCACCCCCACTTCCAGCGGCTGCGGGGGTTGGCGGTGGGCCACTACTAGCTTGACCTCACCAACGAGGTTCGATTTTACCTCATCTTCCAGGGCATCCGACACGCGGCCACCTACCGTGTTGCAGGCCGATAGCACCAGCAATGCGGACAATCCGAGCGTCGCTAATAGGATACGGTAGTGCAAACCTTACCTCGAGTGATGGTGTGCTCGCAGCGAATACCCTGACTGCCCGGTTCAAAACGGTTATACACACGGTTGATAGTAAAAGGCCGTGACACCTGGTCAGACAATACAGTGGTTGCCACGTTTAAGCGCCTGCCCGCTGGCCCCAGGGTCAGACGGTGCTGGATGGTAAGGCCCTCGGGTAAATAGAGGTTAAACACCAACTGATGTTCGTCCCAGCCACAAATTTCCCGCCCCAGCGGGTTTTCAACAGCCACAGACTCACCATCGTGAAAGGTGCAGCCCAACGCAAAAGCACTCTCACGCTTGATAGTGACAGCTGCCCTGCTGTGCTCAATTTCGAGCACCTGGGATTGAGTGACCAAGTCCGCCATCTTCGCCAGGCCAATAATCGATGGCACACTGTCTTTGGTATTATCACCCACGACCAAACCGGCACCAGGCCCACGATCCATACCCGCTTTCGCCCTGCGTTCCGCAACCCGCCTGATATCGCGTACTAAACCGCGCAACTGCTGCTGTATGTCGTCACTTTTGGAAAAATCCTTTTCCCAGGCCCCAGAGAAGTCTATATTTTTGTTGCGGGTAGCTTGCAGACCCTCAGCTGCGACACAGGGTGCGCCATATAAGGAGCACAAAGTGGCGATAACAACATAAATGTATTGGGGTTTAAGCATCAGCGCACTTTAACGACAGGCCGGGGTAAGAACAAGCAAGGAAACTCGCCTATTGGAGAAATCACGGGGCAAAAAGTTCCGCTACCTTACTTCCCGCAATTAACCTTACCCCTTGCTCTATTTTGAAGTACAGTATCCACTGGCCGCCCCAAACCGGTTGCCGATAATTGTTATGGACGATCCCTTAGCCACACTAGCAAAAAACATTCACAATTGCCGACTGTGTGAAAAGCAACTCCCCCTTGGCCCTCGGCCGGTGATACAGGTTGGCCAAGGTGCTCGTATCTTGGTGGCTGGCCAGGCACCGGGTACCCGCGTTCATGAAACGGGTGTCCCTTTCAACGACCCCAGCGGCGAACGGCTACGAGAATGGATGGCGGTTGATCGAGATACCTTTTATGACGCCACCAAAATAGCCATTGTGCCCATGGGCTTTTGCTACCCCGGCCGAGGCAAGTCTGGTGATCTGCCACCCATCCCTTTATGCGCAGATACCTGGCGTAAACAACTACTGGAGCAGCTAAAAAACATCCAACTCACCTTGGCCATTGGACAATACGCTCAAAATTGGCACCTGGGCAATACAGAAAAGACCCTGACTGACACCGTCAAGGCATGGAAAAAATACGGGCCTCACGTCATTCCTCTGCCACACCCAAGTCCGCGCAATAATATTTGGCTGAAGAAAAATCCCTGGTTTGAGCAGGCACTGGTACCCATAATAAAAGCTAGCGTCGCCTCGGCGCTGGCTGAGCGACCATCTTTCGCTTGAAAGCTTGTCTGGGGTACAGACCGTAGGTTAGTGGCCCGCCTGGGCCGATTTGAACGGCCGACCTACCGCTTAGGAGGCGGAATATTACCCTATCACTATCAAGAACTTATAAATATATATCCTTTTAAAACAGTTGCTTATGTTTGCTTATGTTTTTTACTGTTTGCCCATGTTACACTTCCCTGCACTTCCAATGCACTTTTTTTTGAAAAGACATGGCAGCGACATTCACAGAACAAACCGCCCTATCCGCCTCTCCCAAGGAAAATCCCTATGACATTTGGGACCGTGGCGGCCGTAAGAGCGTAACCGGTTTATTGCTGAGAGTTTACCCCAGCGGCAAGAAGACCTGGTTTTTCCAGATTGGGCGCGGAAACCGAGAAAAAGTAGGCAAGTACCCAACCATCACTCTGTCAGCAGCGCGTAGCGAGGCAAAAACTATCGGCGGTGATGCGGAGAAAGGGAGAGACTTTCAGGCAGAGCGAAGGCAAAAGCGAAAACTCAAGGATAATACCCTGGAGGTCTACTTGGATGGGCCATTTAAGGAACACGCCGAAGCAAATATAGCCAGCCACAGGGATATGCTGCGAGCAATCCGCAAGGGGTTTAGCATGGTGCTGGACAAGCCAATGAATGAGATTTCAGAACTAGACATGGCTAAATGGCGTAGAAACCGTGCAGATGTCTCAATTGAAACTCGCCGCCGGGAGCTGACCTACCTTAAAGCGTTACTCAACCATGCAGTGAGCTCTAGGGTCATACCTGGGCACCAGCTTGGCCAGTATCGAGTAAAGGGCACTCTCAAGGACGGAGGAAGCGAGTCCAAGGTGCGTTTTTTGTCACCGGAGGAAGAAGGGAGGCTAAGGACGGCACTGGACGAAAGGGAAGCCGAGCTCAAGGAGTCCCGTATTCGCGGCAATGCCTGGAGGGCCGAACGTCACCAGCCCCTATACCCTGAAGTCTCACCGGACGAATACGCAGACCACATCAAGCCCATAGTTCTGTTGGCCCTAAATACCGGATTACGCCGGGGCGATTTATTCACCCTGAAATGGGACCATGTAGACCTTGGTCGGCGGCAGATAAGAAAGATCATAAGCAAGACCTCTCACGCTCGCCGGAAGGCTGGTAAGAAACTGGAGCCTGCTGTGCTGCCAATGTCTGCCGAGGCGCACTCAATCCTTACCCAGTGCAAGAAGCAGCGTAACCCTGAGTCTGACTATGTACTCCCCTCCCCCCGCTCCGGTGGCCCCCTGACCGATATCAAGAAGGGGTTCGAGGCGGTACTCGCAGCGGCAAACATCAAACATTTCCGGTTTCACGACTTGCGACACTCTTTCGCATCAAAGCTGGTAATGGCTGGGGTAGACATTAATACCGTGCGGGAGCTCATGACACACGCTGATATTAAAATGACTTTGGTATATGCCCACCTGTCACCTGATCACAAGGCAGCCGCGCTTGAGCGAGCATTTGGGGGCGGCCAATGACCAAGCGGAAAGAGGAATGGGAGGTCCTAAAGCGTTTTTTAATGGCCGTTCAAAAAGGAGAAAAACCAGACAACCAGGCAATGATTGCAGGGGTGGACGCCGTAGTGGAAAAAATGGATCGCCTCAAAGCTCGTACAGGTCCGAAATCTCGCAAGCAATATGCTGTAGACGCCCCTCAATTCTCCATTGCCATGCAATGGGTGGGCGGGGATATCACCAGAGAACAAGCTATAGAGTACATTTCTGAAACATCGTTCTGTGAAAGGAGAACGGCAGAAAAACACCTCGCCGACATGAAACCCCGAGCCGAAACTACTCGCGCATTCCTGGAAGGTCTACGCAAAAAAGGTTCCCGCACGAATTAACCCCCTAATACGTTCGGTGTCTTAGGGCACCAACACCCCCATTATGGAAACCGTAAACACAAACACAGTGTAACGGGAGTACAGCAATGCAAGACACATCACCCAAACGCGCATTAACCATCACAGAGTTTGCAAAACGATGGAGCA
>Ga0316189_10006132_pt1 | contig 11491 bp, 10 predicted proteins | sample LowCovwburrow_MG_FD_204930 | JGI IMG/M metagenome (GOLD analysis project Ga0316189, IMG submission 204930) | Coastal sediment microbial communities from Maine, United States - Lowes Cove worm burrow | ecosystem: Environmental > Aquatic > Marine > Coastal > Sediment | place: USA: Maine... | reverse complement strand
CTTATCATAGCCTAACCCAACGGCAAAGATCGGTTCTTTTCTTTCCCCAGACAAGCCGGAAAAGCTCGAAGGGATTTAAAAACCGCATCGCTAGTCTGGGCGCAATCAGGTACCCGTTTTTTCACTGAAACGGATTGCGTACCTGCTCCGATCAAAAGCTGCCTCTTCAGCCATTTCAGGGGGCAGGCCACGCAACCACTCGAAACCCAGACCAGGTGACAGGGAAACCCACAACACTTGTGCTTGATCCCATCAGGACCCCCTCTTCTGAGGGGGCCTTGAAATCAGGTACGCCAGAGACGCATTAGGCAGGGCCCTATGCATTTTAGATCTGTGCGGCACCTTCTCAGCTGGTAAAGCCATTGGAAAAGGGGCTTTACAACCTGTCAGGACACCAGGAAAACTCGGGCAGAACCGTCTTGTTGTGGGGGTGGAGCCTAGGAGGGTGGGACACATTGGCCTTTGTCTTGGCCGCAATTCAGGTATGCATACCACTCAAAGCTCCTGAACTGGGCCTCATTCGGGGCCTTGGAATTGGCAAAAGGTGCTGCCAGAAGGATTAATAAAAGGAACATCGCTAGCTTTTTCATTGAACTTTCTCCCTAAGTAGAACTAGTTGGTTATTTTGGTAGGCGGAATAAAGGTTGAATTGGTTCAACACGGTGATGAGTTGCTGGCCCGAATACAAGTAACTTCGATCCCCAAAGGGAGCCCATTGCAAATCCTGGGGAAGCAATTGGTCGAAACGGGCGAATAGTGAATTCAATGTGCCCGACAGGTAAATGGTCATGCGAAAACTCCCGATATAGAGTTTTGGCTGTGGTCGGGACTCAAGAGTGAGGACCTGATCGGCCCATTTGACGCCAATGGACGTTAAATCTGCCAGGAAACCGTCTAATCCAGCATAAGGGGGGAAAAAACCAACAACCTGCCCAGATTGGACCACCTGGCTTTCATACGTTCCCCCAAGCTCGGTCGCGACCCATTTTAGAAGGGGTACCAGATTGCCGTTTTCCTCCGGATAGATCACCGTTTGGACTTCATCCCTCTCGGATTGTCCGAATAACTCGTAAGCGGGGCGTTCCAGGAATTGGATAGGCCCGCGATCCGTCTTCAACTCCAGACGGTTCATTGAGACATTGGTAACCAAGCCACTGTGTCCAACACCCTCTTCCAGCTTGAGCAGGCTCCCCAACCGGATAGAGGCCAAACCCTTCTTTGTTCTTAGCACCCAGGTTTGAGATCCAGGGAATACGGCGACCAGGTCATCAAGGGAATGGGCCAGGATGACTTCCGTCTCGATCTGCGAGATAGCCTTGGCGATCTGTCCCTGAAGTGGGTACTCAAGGTGGGTGAGGTCCCCGTACTGGAAAGTCAGGTCCGGAATCCCAAGCGCCTCGCGAATCTCAGCGCTTTCGGCTTCAAAATCTTCTTTAGCGCGAACATCACTGACGACCGCAGTTTCCCGATTAAGCCGACGCAAGCCCGCCACATCAGCGGCAGCCTTTAGCTCCTGAAGTCGCACATTGTCAGAAACGGATTGCAGGGAACCGACCAGGAAGAAAATCCCAACCAGCACCAGGCCAGTTGCGGACAGGTAGCGGGCCCATCGTCGCCAGGTGCCCGAGGTCTTTTTCTTTTTCGGAGCTGAAGTGGTTTTCGCCGAATTTGGATCGGCGTCCTGAAGCAAGGCATTTAAAATAGCCTTACCGCTAAAACGGTAACTGCGACCCTCCATTTCCAGAGCCTCGATCCCACGAGACCTGAAATACTGATGGAGCGAACTTTTCGCACTTTGTCTGGACCCATAAAAGTCGACAAGAGTCTTGCCATCGGCCAGGTTTTTTGTTAAAATCTGTGCTATTAAATAGTCTTGGCCAGGCTCAAGATATCCAATGAGATGAAAGAGATGTTCTATTCTTGGTTGCTTTGACAAGGCCGTCTCCCGTTACGTTATATTTTGCGACAAAATAAAATTGTGTCGGCAACATTCATTTTATTCTCTCTAAGCTGCTGTTATTACTGCTGATAGTATTGTCGCGCGAATAATAATACCCTTGGCGGAATCGGCAGATTTTTACCTGAAATGGCCGTTTGGCCCTCTTTGTGGCATGGATCACATGTCTTTCACTTTTCACATTGGCATCATTATTCCTTCATATTTCGGCAACAGATTGATGATTACAGGGTCGTCGGCACCGAGCACAGCCCGGTGTTCTGTCTGGCGCATCTGTGCTCCAAGGATCACCCCCGTGAAGCCGTGAAGGGATTTTTTTCTCAAGTTGGCAACCCGTTCATATGGGTACTGCCAATATTGAGAAGCCAAGGTGCCCCGAGCCCTTTTCCTTCACTGCCTTTACGGGGGAACCTTGCAAGCGGCACGTTTCGAGACCCGCCACGAGGCCTGCGCGGCATATGGTGCCGCGCATCATTTTCGACGAGGCCGCACTGACCTGACGATTCCAGACCAATTCCAGGTATCGTCAGGATGGGGTGAATGTCGATTGACAAGGCCGGGTTGGAGTACTAGAATCGATAGACGACGGATCAGCGTCAACGTGGGGGCGACTTGGCTTCGACGGGTACAGTTGATCTGGCAGCTTCGTGTCGAGTCGTGACACTCGTTAACAGTCGCAACATAAACATAATTGCTAACAACAATTTTGCACTAGCAGCTTAACGGCTGCCGGTCATGCGGCGATGCCTACGGCGCCAAAATGACCGTCATAACTTAGTAGGCTGGCTTCATCGACTGTACTGGGGGTTGATGAGGTAAGACTTTCTCGGTAGGGATTCTGGAGTTTTGGCCTCGATTAACCCCCAGAATCCGACACTTTAATTGAGGCTACACACGTAAATGTTGTCGGGGAAGGTTCTCGGACCCGGGTTCGATTCCCGGCGCCTCCACCAACTATTCCACTGCGAATATATCTACAACCAGCTCAAAACAAGCGACTTGCCGATTCGTTCTTTTTTTCTACCGCAGTATTAGGTCCCAAAATTCGAGGGTGCGGGTCGCTTAACTCATCTTCTCCCCCGCACAGGCGGGAACATTTATTCTGAGGGGGAGATTTTTTGCCCGGCCTCCTTCGACGACGACGCGCTAATAGTCGTGTAAACGCCATTGACCGGGTTGTTCTAGTTGCTGCCTTGCAGAGGAGCATGGATGCATGGGCATCTGCGTGCACACCGTACTGGTTACATACCAGGTTTGGCCCGCTGCTCAACTGGCCGTTCTGGAAGACCAGAATGCCATCGGTGCTTGAGTTGTCGGTTCCGTTGAAGGTGAAGCCGTCGATGTAGCCCAGGGTGTTGTTTTGGTTCATCAGGCATTTGGCCCCGTCAACGCATGAGCATCGAGATCTAACCGATTGGCTTTGGGAGATGCTGTTTTTTTCTTTTGAAACCTACCTCCTTTGGTTTCCGAGGGTAAACTTGGGAGCGCCTGTCTCAAAACACGGCCCATGGCCGGAGGGAGGTCAGGCTGTTCTGGGCGAGCCTGCACGTCTTGCTGGAGCGCGCTCAGAGATCTTTCAAAATCGTATCAACCAGGCGGGGAACCGCTCGCGAGACTGCCGCTGTGAGCCTGTCGTCGAAGGCATCAATATGGGTCACATTTACCGCATAAATGATCCATTCATGAGGGAGATCCAAACCCATCCGTTTCCCCATTTCCACGGCGGTCGTCAAGCTGGTATCGTGTGCCGAAGCCAGGTTCTGGGTCGGCGCCATAGCGGCGATGTCTTTCAAGCAAAGACGGCTGAAAACCCCGGGCAGGCCGCCTTTCCGACAAATGGCATCTACAAGCACCACGCGATCGTAGCCTAGCGCCATTTCCAAGAGACGGAGCCCACCCGCACTGGCCTCCTTAATGGTTAGGTCGGGGTGGGTGAGCAGGCGCTTCCGCAAGCAATAAGCCACCTTCACCCCCACCCCGTCATCGCTGAGAATGGGGTTCCCCAAACCGACGATCAGCGTCTTCATGAGACAGGCTCCGTGTATTGTGAGAGTTCTTCCACCACCTTGCCGGCGGCATTGTGGATGGTTACCTTGAGCGGCGTTTGGCCAGGGAGGGAATGGGTTGCACAAGACATGCATGGGTCGTAGCTTCTGAAGGCCATTTCCACCCGGTTCAACAACCCGTTGGTGATTATGGCCCCACCTTTGATCAGTGAGGCGGCGGCCTTTCTGATCGACATGGCCATCGCGGCGTAATTATTGGTGGTTCCTACGATGAGGTTGACCTTTGTCAAAATGCCCTTTGTGTCCGTTTGGTAGTGATGGGTCAAGGTTCCGCGGGGCGCTTCAACACAGCCTACCCCTTCATCGGGTATGTTGGTTACCAGCGGTCTAAGGTCCGAGTCAGTTATTTCCTTGTCTTGGGATAACTCTAGCATTCGTTCCGCCGCGTAGAGTAGTTCCACCAGGCGGGCCCAGTGAATGGCGAGCCTGAAATGCACGGGCTGGTAGCGCCCACCCACTCTTTTCGAGCCGAGTGTTTCGTAGAATTGTTCGAATGCTTCCTGTGCCCTGGGAGTGGCCATGCAATCGGAAACATTAAGTCGTGAAAGAGGTGTGGCGGTATAAACCCCGCTTTTCGCACCATCTTGATAACCATGCCAGCCAATTTTCTTCAGGTAGGGCACCTTGAGGTAGGTCCACGGCTCCACCCGCTCGCCGATATGGTCGGTGTATTCATTCGGATGGTAATTGAGGATCTCCTTACCGCCTGGGTCGACCACGCGAATCCGGCCATCGTAAAAATTGACGCGCCCGAACGCATCCACCATACCCATGGAGTAGGTGCTGTGGGTATATGCATCCGAAAGCACCATATCCAGGTATTCTGGGTTGGAAAGAACAATGTCGTGGAAAAGTTTCAGGCTGAATTGGGCAAAAACCACGTTCTCGTTTGCGGCCTGTTCAATCCAGACCCGGTCTTTCTCCTGCAGGGGTTTGCTCCAGCCACCGGGGAGGCCGGCCACGGGGTGTACGCCACGTCCACCCAGAAGTTTGATAATGGCGTGGTTTCTCATCCGGCAGGCGATCACCTGCCTGCCGATTTCCAGCCCGACCTTGTGGATCACGCCGAGGATATTGCGTTGTTCGGGCGGCGCGTCGGGACCTACAATGAAATCGGGTCCGCCCAAGGCGTAGAAGTGGGTTGTGTGGTCGGTGACAAAAAAGGCTGAATAAAACAATTCGCGGATTTTTTGGACTGCCGGGGAAGGCGTCACACCAAATACGGCATCGAGGGCCTTGGAGCTTGCCATGTGGTGGGCCTCGGGGCAAACGCCGCAGATGCGGCTGGTGATACGAGGCATTTCTTCGGCTGGCCGACCCACACAAAATCGCTCGAACCCCCGAAGTTCGGGGATCTGGAGGTAGGCATTGGCCACATTGCCTTGTGTATCGAGAAAAATCTCGATCTTGCCATGTCCTTCCAGACGTGTAATCGGATCAATTCTGATGCGTTTCATGGGTCATCTCCTTTCACAGAGGCCGCGATCCCAACCCCGCCCAAGAGGGAATGGCCCATGCTGAAACGGTAGAATGTGCCGGCCGGATCGGGAAGGGTTGCCACAACGTCTTCAATCGCCTGAGCCAGCTCCTCTTCATCCATGCTGGGATCACCGGCGTCAATAACAGAGGCCGCAGCGCTGAGCATTTTAGCGCCCTGATCTTCGACACCGTCCATGGGCCCATAGCAACCCCGGCAGCCCATGCCGACGACGGGACAAAGTGCGTTACAGCCATTGCGTGTTGCCGGCCCCATGCAGACGATGCCTTGATCGAGCAAGCATTTGCCGGGCTTGGGGTTGATTTCAAAGGGTCGATAAAAACGGGATATCTTTTTCTCTTCCCTGGCCAGGGGGCACTCCTCACAGACCGCCTTATTGCCGGCCCCGAGAATGGCGCCGGGCGGCGGCAGGGCGGTGCCGTCGGTAAAGGCCGCTATAACAGCTTGCAGCACCGCCCAAATCTGGTGGGGCTCTGGGGGACAGCCCGGAAGGGTGTAGTCCACGGCGACGACCTGATCCAAGGTTTTTACCCGGTTGTAGAAATCTGGTAATTCCAATATCCCCTCGGGTACCTCCTCGGTCAAGCCCGGCAAGATGCCGTCGGGATTCTCCGTGGACGGGTTGTCTTTGTAGACCGTCTCCAAAATCGCCTGTTTGGAGGTCAGGTTGGAAAGGGCGGGAATGCAGCCTTCATGAGCGCATGAACCGAATGCCACCAAGACCTTTGATTTCTGCCTCAAAAGCCGGGCCATTTCTTCGTTTTCCGAGTTTCGAATAGCGCCATTGAAAAGGCACAGGTCAATATAAGCGTCAGGATAGCCCTTCACATCATTCACTTTGAAGTCGGCGATGCAAGGGAAAAACACAAGGTCGAAGACTTCATCGACCACAAGAATACGTTCTCCAATGTTCAGAACAGATATTTCGCATCCCCCGCAGGAGGATGCCCAGTACATTGCCAATTTCGGCTTTTCTATGGCCATTTCAAACCTCCACAGGCAGGGGTCTGGGCTGCCCGATACATTGGTTTTGTTTCCATTTCAGGGGCCCCAGAGCGCACAGTTGTTCGGTCATGTGATTCACCGCATCGGCCAGGACAGACCCCTCGGAAGCCGAGGCCCATACAATCCGGGTCCGTTCCGGTTCGATGCCCCACTGTTTCAACAGGGCGCGAAGCAGGGTGACCCGTCGCAGCGCCTTGATATTGCCCTCAACGTAGTGACATGCACCGGGATGGCAGCCGGCAATCATGACGCCGTCGGCCCCTTCCCGGAACGCTTTTAGAACGAATTGGGGGTCCACACGGCCACTGCACATCACGCGTATGGCGCGCATATTGGGCGCGTATTTAATACGCGCCATACCGGCCAGGTCCGCCGCACGATAGGAACACCAGTTGCATAAAAAACCCACAATCACCGGTTCGTATCGAGTATTCATCGGTTCCTCCAAGGAAGGAGATTAAGCCATCACGGCCGCCTCCTCTTCTTTTCCCTTTTTGTCCCATAGAATGCCTTCAATCTCTGCCATCACCTGATCATTGGTGAAGTGGGCGCCTTGGATTGCGGCGCTGGGGCATGCGGCGACGCATGTGCCGCAGCCCTGGCAGAGGGCAGTGGCAACCTCGGACACCTTGGTTTCAGAGTGGTATTCAATGGCCTGGTAAGGACACAGGTTGTTGCAGATCTTGCATCCCGAACACAACTCGCTATGGATTCGGGCCTTGACCGGCTCCAACATGAGGGTGCCGCGACAGATGGAACCAATCACCCGAGCTGCCGCTGCGGCGCCCTGAGCGACCGAGGTCGGCACATCCTTGGGGCCCTGACAGGCGCCCGCCACGAAAATGCCCTCTGTCATGGTGGCTACCGGGTCCAGTTTGGGATGGCGTTCTACGAAAAATCCGTCAAAATCACAGCCCAAACCGAACCTTTGCGCCACCTCTTGACTGTCGCAGCGGGCCTCGAGGCCCGCGCTCAGAATGACCATATCCACAGGGATACGGCGTTGGGCACCAATCAGTGTGTCCTCGACCTGCACGATCAGTTTACCCTCTTCAGCGGGTAACCGTGCGGCATCGGTTACTTCCGACACTCGGCCCCTGATGAAGTGTGTTCCTTCTCTGAGCAGCCGATGGTAGAACAATTCGTAACCTTTGCCCGATGCCCGGATATCGATGTAGAAGTTGTAGACTTCTGCCCGTGGAATCCGTTCATGGACCAGATGGGCAAATTTCATGGAATACATGCAGCATACGTTGGAACAGTATTCATTGTACTTCTTGTCCCGAGATCCCACGCAGTGTACGATCGCCACGCTTTTCGGGGCCGTTATTCCATCCCGTAAGACAATGGTGCCCTGGGTGGGGCCGGCCGCGTTCACCATGCGTTCAAACTCTAAAGAGGTAAACACATTGGCTAGCCGTCCGTAACCGTAATGGGGGATGCGACCCACGTCGAAGAGGTCGAAACCCGTGGCCAGGATGATATTGCCTACCTTCAGGTCAAGCACTTCATCCTTTTGTTTGAAATCGATGCTGTTGGCGAGGCATACCTTCTCGCATAGTTTGCATTTACCCTTGAGGAAATAGGTACAGTGATCCACGTCAATGACCGGGAACTTGGGTACTGCCTGGGGAAAAGGACGGTAGATTGCCTTCCTGCGTCCCAGCCCGGCTTCAAAGACGGGGTCAACGACCTTGATCGGACACTTCTCTTCGCAAATACCACAGCCCGTACAGTTATCTTCTATCACGTGACGCGCTTTTTTGCGAACGGTCACTTGGAAGTTGCCAATGTGACCACTGACTTGCTCCACTTCGCTGTAGGTTAACAAGGTGATATTGGTATGCTGGGCCACGTCCACCATTTTCGGTGTCAGAATACAGGCAGAACAATCAAGGGTTGGAAAGGTTTTGTCCAACTGGGCCATGTGTCCGCCGATGCTGGGCTCTCGCTCCACCAGGTAGACCGGGTAGCCGGCTTCCGCAAGTTCGAGCGCGGCAGAAATACCGGCGATGCCACCGCCTACCACCAGGGTGGCGGGCTCAATTTTCACGGGAATCGGTTCGAGCGCCTGGTGGTGCACCACCCTTTCGACGGCTGCTTTGACCAGCGCTTTCGCCTTTTGCGTGGCAGCCGCTTTGTCGTTGGTAGCCCACGAAATATGCTCGCGGATATTAGCCATTTCCAGGTAATAGGGGTTCATTCCCGCACGTAAACAAGCCCCACGGAAGGTTTTTTCATGCATGTGAGGCGAACAAGAGGCAACGACGATCCGGGTCAGCCCCCGCTCCTCGACGTCTGCAACGATCAAATCCTGGCCCAGGCTGGAGCACATGAATTTGTAATCACGACTTACGGCCACGTGGTCCTGGTGGCCGCACCATGCGGCTACCTCATGCACATCTACCGTGCTCGCGATATTGGTTCCACAATGACAGATGTAAACGCCAACTTTTTCTCTGACCATGGCTCAATCCTCCTCCGCCATAGACGGCACGGGCAAAGCCTGTTTGGAAAGCCTTTTCTTCCGCCGTTTTCTCGGCGCCTCCTTTCGGATCTTCTTCAAAATGGGTTCGGCCTTGATGAACTCTTTGCCAAACCCCAATTTCGTGGTGGGAAGGCCGAGAGCCAGGCCCATTAGTTGCGTGAAATAAAGGATCGGTATGTGGTAGTCCGTGCCGAATCGTTTGTTGACGGCTTCTTGATAGGCGTCCATGTTCAGCTGGCACATGGGGCAGAGAGTGGCCATGATATCGGCATTGTTTTCGGCGGCGTTCTTCAAAAGACGCCGAATGAGTTCCATGGCCACTTCTTCACTGATTTGGGTCATGTGTCCGCCGCAACAGTGGGCCTTTAGCGGGAAGTCGATCACTTCGGCACCAAGGGTCTTCATCAGTTTGTCCAGGCCTTGGGGGTATTCCGGATTGTCGAAGCTTTTTCCCAGGTCCGGACGGACCGTCATGCAACCGTAATAAGGGGCCACACGTAGGCCAAAAAGGGGACGGGTTACCTTTTCCCCAATGGTCTTAAAACCAATGTCGTCGACCATGATTTCCAATAGATGCCTGATTCTGAGACTTCCCGGTTCGTAGGCAAGGTCACCCGCCGCGAGGCACTGGTTGACCTTTTCGGCCAAGGCTGGGGAATCCGCCATGTAGCGGTCGGTTTTCTTCAGGTTGAGGAAACACGCGCTACAGGGTGCAACGAGTTGGTTGGATTGCTTGTTTCGAGCGGCTTGAGCCAGGTTACGGCCTACCAGTGCAAAAGCCGGCAGGAGATCGATGGAAAAATACTCGGTGGCTCCGCAGCAGTTCCAATCGTCAACCTCTTGGAGTTGGATGTCCAAGGGCGCACAGACCGCCATGGCCGATTCGTGGTAGGCAGACGCGTTCTTTTCCAGAGAACAGCCCGGATAATATCCGTATTTCATCAGTCACCCCCTAATGATCTGGCCTTGTCGAGGATGGCGCTTAGCTGTTTGATGTTCTTGATTTTATTGGGTGTCAGGTTCAAGCGCCCCTTGCGCAGCATAGCCAGGCCCATGGGGGCCATTTTGAAAGAGGCCAGGGGATGAAGGCGAAGGTGGTACCGGGTAAACAGACCAAGCTCGAAACTGCGCCCGTACTTTTCCACGGCCTCGATAAATGTTTCCGAGAATTGGGGGGCCTCAGGCAGAGCCGATTCTCTATAGTAGCCATTTTTAATGGCCATTCGCTTGAGGGTATACATCAGATCGGTGATGTGCACGTCTTGGGGACAGCGGACCATGCAGGAGTAGCAGGAAACACAAAACCAGGGCGCATTACTTTTAAGAACCCTTTCTTCCGAGCCCGCGTTGATCAGGGCAAATAGGGCTCTGGGTGAATAGTCCATGTCTGGCGCGGAAGGGCAGGAGCCGCTGCAGGTACCGCATTGAAGACAGGAATCCAAGTTAGGCACGCCAGGGGTTGCGGCAACAACCTCATCAAAAAAAGACCGTTCTCGCACGTTGGTAATCATGGGCGCCTCCTAAACCAGTTGAAAAGGCGTTTGATTCCCCATCGGCTTTGGTTTCCAATGGGGTCCCTTGATTTGAATGAGGAAACGTATTTGCGTGGGGTCAGACTTTTCGGGGAAGACCCGGAGATGGAGCGTCACGTCCATCCCTCAAATGCAGATCAACCCTGGGCATGGCTATTGAGTCAACGCCAAAGGTTTTCATGCAAATTTCATGCTGTAAAGGGGAAAAATCCATGTAATATCGCAGATCCATTCCCAACCGGGGTTGAGGTGCGCCAACCTGGCCACCGGGCCTGGGGAAGCGACCGCAGATTGCGGAAATCCCCCCACATTGCGGCTTTTTACACAGGTTCATCGGCCATTTTTCTCCCCTGCAACGAGACCTAGACGAATGCAAATACGCGAAGTCGTGACTATTCAGTGAACGCGTTCGAGCCTGGGGCATACGCGAGTGGGATCTGGTTCGTTGAGTATGGAACGAGTGAAACCGCACGGGCTTGATAAGCTGACCCGTCAGGGCGGCGTGAAAGGTAGTTGGGACGTGGATGGATGGAACTGAAATGCTACGTTTGTTAGGCTTGGCGATACGACTCATAAGAGGAGCCCACGTAAGGACAAAAAAGACTTCCACCAGTCGAAAGTAGCGCTGTTATGGGGCATGCCCAATGACGCAAGTCATTCGAATTGGCACAAGAAGGCGCAAGCACGCAAGAAATAGAACCACGATACCCCCATGGGTAGAAGTAAAAGCGCTTCCTGTCAGGCTTCCCAGTCTTCTCCGAAGAGGAGCCTTTGTGCTACCTGTTTACCTGTTACCATCCTTTTCCTGCTGACCAGTGTAGTTGAAGTGTGGCCATAGAAGACTGAAGGGAACATCGTCGGTCACAAGTAGCGCCCGTCGGCCTCGGCGGCGCGAAAAGATAGCAGAGGTGCGGCTATAACAAAATTACAAACCTCCATTCAAAG
>Ga0316189_10006130_pt1 | contig 11492 bp, 11 predicted proteins | sample LowCovwburrow_MG_FD_204930 | JGI IMG/M metagenome (GOLD analysis project Ga0316189, IMG submission 204930) | Coastal sediment microbial communities from Maine, United States - Lowes Cove worm burrow | ecosystem: Environmental > Aquatic > Marine > Coastal > Sediment | place: USA: Maine... | reverse complement strand
GGTAAACCTGGCATCGTTAAGCAATAAAATCATGGCTGAAAAATCAGTAAAACAGTTAGTTGCTGCCGGCTTGTCTCCATCGATACAGGAGGCGGTAGTTAATGGCGAACATGTTTATAGATTAAGTGTCGGTGGTTTTACAAATCGAAACGAAGCAGAACTGTTTATACGTGAAGCCGGTAATAAATACGGCATGAAAAATGGCTGGATAAGAAAAAGTTAAATTCGATATATGAATGCAATGATTAAACCTGCCCCGTTAATAATAGTGATCAGTTTTGTTTGTATGAGCATGTGTATGCCGGTGGCTGTGGCAGAAACATTTCAGAGCCACAAAAGTATTTATCAAGCAGCGCGAAGTTTTATGCGCAATCATGTTTCGCCGCAGCACAGTACAAAACCGGAAGTTAAAGCTGGCAAGCTGGATTCAAGATTAAAGCTCAAAAAATGCAATAAACGTCTGCAGGCCTTTTTACCAAAGGGTAGCCGTGAGCTGGGAAAAACCACAGTCGGTGTGAAGTGTGCCGGTACAAACCCCTGGTCATTGCATGTACCCGTTACTATAAGCGTATATAAGAATATAGTGGTGACCACACGTTTATTGCAAAAGGGTACAGTATTGGCCGAACCTGATATTAAGCTGGTGAAACGCGACCTGGGCAACCTGTCCTACGGCTATTTTGAAGATATAAGCAGTAACGTAGGCATGAAGCTTAAAAGGCGAACCCTGGCGGGTGCCGTGTTAACCCCCGCAATGCTAAAAAAACCGCAGGTGATTTCTCGTGGTCAAAAAATAAGCATACTGGCGCAGTCAGGACGAATGCAAGTACGGATGACGGGCAAAGCACTGGCCAACGGCGCCGTTGGCGAACGTATAAAAGTGATGAATTTGAAGTCCAGCCAAAAGCTGGAAGGGGTAGTTACCTCGGCTGGTGTGGTTGAGATTGATATTTAAATATGAATACTATTTAAATATCAATAATAGATTAAAGATTTTCCCCAGGCTGCCGCTAGTGTATATAGCAGTTAATGTAATAAAAGTAGGAGAGAAATTATGACTATAGATATCAATGGCATATCGTCAGCCAAGGTGCACAGCCTGACTGATGATAAGCAGCCTAAACAGCCTGTTGAACAACAGACGAGCAGGCCTGAGAATGCTCAGTCGTCAACGGCGGATACGGTTAGTCTTTCTGATAATGCAGTACAACTGGGAAAGCTTGATAACACAGCTGTTGCCACACCAGTGGTGGATACGCAGCGTGTAGAGCAGGTTAAGCAGGCCATTAGTGACGGTACTTATGAGGTTGATCCGGAAAAAGTTGCCGATAAGCTCATGCAGTTTGAAAGTATTCTGAAATCTGAAGGCTAATTTCGTGATCAGTAATTATCACCAGTAATTATGATCAGTAACTCGCAGAGCAATAATTACAGGATATAAAATGACGATGCATTCGCAAAGCAGTCAGCAACAGATGATTCAGCTGGTAATTAAAGAAGAGATTGAATGTGCACACAAGCTTATACAATCACTGAATCTGGAGTATGAAGCCCTGGCGGGACATCATGCGGCTGTGCTTGAAGATGTCGTACGTGATAAACAGGAAACAATACAACAACTCGAATTAATTTCCCGGCAGCGAGAAAAATTACTTACCGCTTTCGATGGGGTAACCGTCAACAAAGATAGTGAAAATAACACAGACTATCAGTTTCATGGCAACAGACAACTCACCGACTTATGGAATGAGCTGATAGATGCAGCAGAAAAGTGCCGTGACAAAAACCGCGTTAACGGCAGTATTGTCGAATTAGTTTCAAAACAGTCAAGACATGCTCTGGATATACTGCAAGGAATATTGCCGGACGCATCACCTGTTTCTGAACTGTATGATAATGCAGGACAGACAACAAAATCTGCAAATAAAAGATCACTGGTCCAGGTTTAACTGACCTGCTTATAATCACCTGGTGACTGCTCAATCGAGTTTTAAATACAGTAATAACATAGCTTAGCTTTCACGATCTCTCGTTAATTTTTAATCCCCTCAAAATTTATCATCAGAACACGGTTAAGAATTTGAATTTCCTGCCGATAAATTAATCATGAATCAAGTCATAGCGTGGAGAAGAAAATGAGCAATGTGCTGGATGGTATTAATCGGCGTACACAACTAGTCGGCAAAAATCGTCTGGAATTACTCATGTTCCGGCTGGAAGATGGCGAACTGTACGGTATTAATGTCTTTAAAGTGCGTGAAGTTATTCGTTGTCCGCAGCTGACTACAGTTCATTCTGCGCATGCCGTTGTTCGCGGCGTAGCCAATGTTCGCAACCGAACGCTTTCAATTTTAGATCTTGGCCTTGCTATCAAGGGTCCGCCTATCCAGCAGGATGACGAGAGTTACGTCATTATTACAGAGTTTAATCGTAGTATTCAGGGTTTTTTGGTGCAGACAGTTGAGCGCATCGTTAATCTGAAATGGGAAGATATTCGATTGCCCCCTGAAGGTACTGATGAAAATAGTTATATTAATGCGGTAACAAATGTTGATGGCGAACTGATTCAGTTAATAGACGTAGAGCACGTATTAACTGAGGTTATCGGCGAGCCGGAAATGGTTTCCAGTTCCATTACAGAAGGTCTGAACCTTGAAGAAGGTCTGTTGCGTCATGTTCTGGTTGTGGATGATTCCAGAGTGGCGCGCAGCCAGATCAGTAAAGCGCTAGCTCAGATTGGTGTGGAGTGCACACTGCACAATGATGGCCGCTCGGCGCTTGAGCAACTAAAGTCATGGGCGCAACAGGACACCCCGGTTAGCGAACGGATTGCCATGGTGATCTCAGACATAGAGATGCCGGAGATGGACGGTTATACCCTGACTTCTGAAATCAGACGCGATCCTCGCCTAAAGGACCTGTATGTATTATTACACTCTTCTTTAAGTGGCATATTTAATGAAACCATGGTGAAAAAGGTCGGCGCAGATCGTTTTATACCCAAGTTTAGTGCGGATGAGTTAGTCAAAGAATTATTACCCATTATTCAACGAACCGGTGACCCGGCGCACAGAGCTGCGTAAGCGGTTCATTATCTTCAGCCCATAGTTATGCATCATTTAAATAAAAAGATTAGCCTCAAATATAAATTTATGGTGATGATCAACAGTAAAAAACAGTTCAAACAGAGCAGTTATGCGTAATCTTGAATGGAGTGAAGGCATGAGCGTCGGTGTTGAATCCATCGACAATGATCATAAAACACTCATGTTACTGATCAATGAAGTCAATGAAGCCATTACCAATGGCAGCTCGGATAGCATTATCGAAGATGTATTCAATAGGCTGGAAGGCTATGTAAAACAGCATTTTGCCCGTGAAGAATTACTGCTCAAGCAATGTCGCTACAATGACCTGGATGACCATAAGAAACAGCACCAGAAATTTATTGACAGAATTCCCGAACTTAAAAACCAGTTATTAAATGCCGATAGCGTAGATGTGGCCCAGGAGGTCAGCCTGTTTTTGTTAAACTGGTTGATGAATCATATTATTGTTGACGATATGTCTTATGCCAAAACGCTACATAAATACGGTTTGGCAACTGGCGCACAACAGGAAAGCTCCTTTCTTAAACGTATATATAGCCGGGTCGGCAAAAAAATTACTTTAGACAAGCGTATTTTCCTTAGTACGCTGGTGCCGACAAGTGGGCTGGTTATACTCAGTATCGCCATTCTCTGGTATAGCTTTCAGCAATACAGCAGCACGAAACGGTTGCCTGGACTCACTGAAGTCGTTCGCCATATTAATACACTTAGCCATAGCCTGCAGGCCGAGCGCGGTCTATCTACAGGTTATATCAGCTCAAATTATCAGGATTTTTCTTCTGAGCTGAAAGCGCATCGAAGTAAGACCGATGTAGCGACAAAAGCCTATATGCGAACATTAACTGATCTGTCACCAGAGCTGATGAACAAAAAGATGTTTCTTCATCTTCAAAAAACTGAAAAATGGCTGGCACGCCTGACTGCACAGCGCATTAAAATTGATAGTCAGCTCAGTACAACTGAGGCTATGCAGGAATACTATTCCAGATTAATAGTGAGTTTAGTGTCCATTTTTAATGCCATGGGTCTATTAGAAATAGATGCTGATCTGAAGGACAATATTACTGTGTTATCTGCCATCATAAACCTTAAAGAAGCGGCCGGACTGGAGCGTGCTTTTGGCACAAAGGCACTGGAAAAAGGTCGATTCACAAATGATGAATATCAGAAGTTCTCTCGCCTGATCGGCAAGCAAGAGGGACTATTGGAAGTTTTTGAACATGCTGCCACCAGCCAGCAAAAAGCCCAATGGGAACTGCTCACTAACAGCGAAATTTACATTAACGCAAGCCGATTAGAAAGACTTATTGGCGAGCTGTCTGACGACAGGCATCTGTCTGAAATCGACAGTAATTACTGGTTCGAAGTAATGTCTGGCAAAATCGATCAGCTTAAACTACTCATTGAGCAACTGGTTGCAGATATAGAAGTTAAAGCCAAAGGGAAAACAAAACAATTACAGCTAACGCTTTATTCCATTGCAGGTATTCTGTTATTCATGATGCTGTTAACTCTGCTTGTATCCTGGTTATTAAACCAGAGCATTATTTCCCCGGTTCGCCAGCTCACCTATGCCATGACACGCCTATCCCAGGGACACAGAGATGTTCGCTTTAATGATGATTTTGCCAACGATGAAATTGGCAAATTGTTCGATGCCTATGAGCATAGTCGGCGCAAATTGTTACAGGCCGATATATCCTCCGCGTTTAGATTTAAACGGCAGAGCATCAGCCTGGAACAAAAAAAACGTGAAAAAGAACAGTATAAGCAACTAGCTTCAATTGATGCCTTAACCGGTGCGATTAACCGGCGCAAGTTTATAGAACTGGCCGAAATGGAAATAGCGCGAGTCAAACGTTATCAACATGGACTTTCTTTAATGATGCTTGATATAGACCACTTTAAAAAGATCAATGATAGTTATGGGCATGCAAGTGGTGATTGCGTCTTGAAAGCGTTTTATCAAACCTGCCACGACATGGTACGTAATACAGATACCGTGGCACGTATAGGCGGTGAAGAATTTGTAATTCTACTGCCAGAGACCCATTTACAACAGGCTGGTTTATTAGCCGAACGTGTGCGTACCGCGATAAAAAATCTTACGGTTACAGAAGATGAAACTGCAATTAAGCTGACCGTGAGTATCGGTGTTACTTCATGGGATGATGGTGTTACAAGCGTTGATAGCATGCTTAAAGAAGCTGATGAAGCGCTTTATGAAGCAAAAAACACCGGGCGAAATCGTGTCGTTACAGTTCAAAAAGAGTGGCCGATAAAACAGAATGTTCTGGCTCGGGGTCAATGCCAGTAAGTTAATAGTTACAGCTGAAGTCAGTGACGAGCTTGCCCCACCCGTTCTTGAATTTCATTTCTTGACTTAGTATCAAAATCACAATAATGTTGCACCCGTTGCTTCAGGTGTCCTATGAGTATCTACTCAGAAGATTAAACGGGAAGCCGGTGCGTACTGATAATAATCAGGACAATCCCGGCACTGCCCCCGCAACGGTAAGCGAGTTTAAGCAGATCATCAGCCACTGCGTTATAACGTGGGAAGGCGATTTGTTGGTAGATAGTCCACTCGTGAGTCCGGAGACCGGCCTGAAGTTTATAGTTAGCATAGCGGAGGGCGATGCAGTGACTAGCAGGCCATTTTTCTGCTTTGTCTATTTTTTCCTCTGCGTGTTTTTTGTATCGCCAATTTGCGTACGGGCGAGTGCGCTTGAGGAAATTAATAATGAAGAAACGTTGTCTATTTGCGACAGCAATACTACTGTCTGCCCAATCTACTTTTGCCTCAGAGTTTGGTCCCCTAAGAGTTGTCGTTACAGCTTCTCGTGTTGCCGAAACAACGGATGATACATTGGCGGCTGTAAGTGTCATTACCAGAGATGAGATCGAACGCCAACAGTCAAAATCTGTTCAGGATGTGTTACAGGGACTCGCAGGCATAAGTATTACTAACAATGGTGGGCCGGGTAAAGCCACTTCTGTGTTTCTTCGCGGTACTGAATCAGATCATGTTCTGGTGCTGGTTGATGGCATAAAAGTAGGTTCAGCTACGCTAGGTACGACCGCTTTTCAGCATATTCCTGTTGAACAGATCGAACGTATTGAGGTTGTACGTGGACCATTGTCTAGCCTGTATGGCTCTGAAGCCATCGGTGGCGTAATCCAGATATTCACCCGTAAGGGCGGTGGTGAGCTTAACCCCTTCTTTAGTATCGGTGGCGGCAGTTATGATACTTATAATGCATCACTTGGTCTTTCCGGTGGTGGCGAGCGTGGCTGGTTCAACCTGAGTGCCAGCGGTATCGATACGGAAGGTTTTAATGCCTGTAATGGTAAATCTTCTCCAGGTGGTGCCGGTTGTTTTACCATCGAACCTGATGATGATGGTTACCGTAATTTGTCTGGTTCACTACGTGCAGGTTACCGGTTTGAGGGTGGACTTGAAATAGATGCTCACGCGTTGAAAACCAAGGGTGAGTCTGAGTTTGACGGAAGTTTCGTTAATGAGTCCGAATCAGTTCAGCAGGTTCTTGGTGGCTCGGTTCGTTTCTCACCGCTTGATGTCTGGCAGGTAACTCTTGCAGCGGGTCGCAGTGAGGATGAGTCCGACAACTTTAAAGATGGTAGCTTTCAGACACGGTTTGAGAGTGAGCGTGATACGGTTACTTTTCAGAACGACATCTCCATTACGGATGATCATTTGTTCACTCTCGGTGTTGATTATCAGAAAGACCGGGTAGACGGTACCACCGCTTATGCCGTTAGCTCTCGTGATAACAAGGGATTATTTACTCAATATCAGGGGGCTATAGCAGCTCAGGATATACAGTTATCCTTGCGACGCGATGACAACGAACAGTTCGGTGAACATAATACCGGTAATGCTGCCTGGGGTTACGCTCTAAATAAAGGCCTGCGATTCAAAGCATCATACGGCACTGCTTTTAAGGCACCGACTTTTAACGAGCTTTACTTCCCTGGGTTCGGCAATGCTGATCTTCGACCTGAAGAGTCACGTAGTATTGAGTTCGGCCTTAGTGGAAGAGCTGGCTGGGGACGGTGGTCATCTAACATTTACGAAACTCAAATCGATGATTTGATTGCTTTCGATGCAAGTATTTTTGCACCTGCCAACATCGATCAGGCGCGTATTCGTGGCCTGGAGATGACATTCGCTGCTCAGGTCGAGGCCTGGAATTTTACTACAAACTTTACCCTGCTCGATCCTGAGAATCGATCAAATGGAACTAACCGAGGTAACGTGTTGCCACGGCGTGCCGAGCAATCTCTACGTTTTGATGCGACTCATCATGTTGGTAAATACACGCTTGGCGCGACGTTGTTTACTGAAGGTAAGCGTTATGACGATTTCGCTAACACGCGTGAACTCAGCGGTTATGCCAGTGTTGATTTGCGTGCTGAATATGCGCTTACAAAAGATTGGTTGTTACAGGCGCGAGTTGAAAACCTACTTGATAAAGAATACGAAACCGCTGCATTTTTTAACCAACCCGGGCGTGGTTTATACATGACACTGCGTTATCAAGCCTAATCATAAAATTGAGGATTAAATGATGTTAACACTATCCACCCGAAATCAGATCATTATCGGACTCGTTCTGGCGCTGCTTATGATGGCCACTCGTAGTCACCATTTCGCTACATTAACCCATCTACCCGGTGCTTCATGGGCGGTGTTTTTTCTTGCTGGTTTATACCTGCGTTCCAGTTGGACATTGCCTGGTTTTCTTGCATTAACCTGGGTACTGGATTTTTCTTCATTTACCTGGGGTGGTGGTAGCGGGTTTTGTCTGACCCGTGCCTATGTATTTCTGCTGCCAGCCTATGCCGCGCTCTGGTTCAGTGGCCATTGGTACGCCAAACAATATCATTTTGAATGGCGCACATTGATGTCGCTTTCGCTTGCCGTACTTGTGGGCTCAGCAGTTTGCGAAGTCTTCTCCAGCGGTGGTTTCTATTTCTTTTCCGGTCGTTTCGTTGATACCAGTTTCACTGAATTCACTGGCAGATTCATAAAATATTATCCATCCTATTTACAATCACTGACCTTCTACGTTGCTATTGCTACTACGCTGCATACGTTATTTGTTCTGGTACTCGATACGGCCAGGCAGAAAGACACTACAGTAAGATGAAGAAGTCTGACGAGCATGCGCAGCGTCATCGTAGTCGTATGCAGCGTAAAAAAGAAGTTATCGATACCTCTATCGCACGTGCTGATCGGGAACAGGGGCTGCTGCTAATACTTACGGGCAATGGAAAAGGCAAGTCCAGTTCGGCTTTTGGTATGGTGGCGCGTGCCTTAGGTCACGGCATGCGAGTCGGCGTGGCACAATTTATTAAAGGTCGAAAGGATACGGGCGAAGAAGGTTTTTTTAGCCGCCAGCCTGAGGTCGTCTGGCATGTTCTTGGTGAAGGCTTTACCTGGGAAACACAAAACCTTACGCGTGATATTGAAACCGCTCAGCAAGGTTGGACTGTAGTGAAGGAAATGCTGAGCGACGAATCTCTGGGTTTGATTGTACTTGATGAACTCACCTATCCACTTAAATATGGCTGGCTAGAATTGGATACCGTGTTGGCTGATCTAAAAGCCCGCCCGTTTATGCAGCATGTCGTCATTACGGGTCGCGGTGCCTCCGAGGGGCTCTGTGAAGCGGCCGATACCGTGAGTAATTTACAGGATATCAAACATGCTTATAGAGCAGGCGTGAAAGCACAAAAAGGTATCGATTTGTGAGGTTCTGTCCTGCCTTGTTTATTTCTGCGACTGCTTCTGGTGTCGCCACTTATCTGTACTTTTATTTTCCACCTGGTCTTGAAGCAAGTGCGCGCTTATTTTTAGAGTCTTCCAGTTTGCGTTTCGGGCTGCCGTGCAGTGAACGTGAATGGCAAAGACTGGACCTGGCACTGACTCAACTAAAAGAGATTGAGTCTGTGGAAGTGAACGCATGATTAACAATACACTGATGGTGCAGGGCACGACTTCTGATGCAGGTAAAAGTTTATTGGTGACAGCCTTATGTCGCTGGCTGTTTAGGCAGGGTGTGCGCGTGGCTCCGTTTAAACCGCAGAACATGGCGCTGAACAGCGCGGTAACGGTTGACGGTGGTGAGATCGGTCGTGCCCAGGCAGTGCAGGCATATGCCTGCGGTTTAGAGCCGCATACCGATATGAATCCGGTGTTACTCAAACCGAATACTGATATCGGTGCGCAGGTCATCATACAGGGCCATGCCATTGGTAACATGGATGCGCAAAATTATCATGACTACAAATCCATCGCGTCTGATGCGGTAGTGGAATCACACACGAGACTGAAATCACGTTATCACCGAATCATCGTAGAAGGTGCCGGTTCACCGGCTGAGATTAATCTGCGTGCTAATGACATCGCCAATATGGGGTTTGCAGAAAAGGTCGACTGTCCAGTGATATTGATCGCTGATATTGATCGCGGTGGTGTTTTTGCGCACCTGGTAGGAACGTTGGAGCTGTTGAGCGAAACAGAACGTGGCCGCATTAAAGGTTTTGTTATCAATCGTTTTCGTGGTGACATATCTCTATTGCAATCAGGACTCGACTGGTTGGAACGATATACCGGTAAACCTGTGATTGGCGTATTGCCGTATTTACGCGGCCTGCATCTGGAAGCAGAGGATGCGCTGCCACAAGATAAAAAAACTGACGTAGATACAGCCACGGGCAAGCTTCGCATCATCGTCCCTGTGCTACCGCGTATTAGTAACCATACTGATTTTGATCCGTTGCGATTACATCCGCAGGTCGATCTGCAATTCGTATCACTCGATGAAGAGATTCCCACCGCGGACCTGATCATTCTGCCGGGTTCTAAAAGTGTGCGTGATGACCTTACCTGGCTGCGTGAAAAAGGCTGGGCCACTGCGATTGAACGTCACCTGCGTTATGGCGGCAAGCTTATCGGTATCTGCGGCGGTTTTCAGATGCTGGGCAAATGGATTCATGATCCACATGGCATAGAAGGCGAGTCGGGCAGTATCGAAGGATTGGGTTTGTTCGATATGGAAACCACATTAGCGCCGGAAAAACAATTACGTAATGTACAGGGCAGGCTGAGTATTGATAATGCTGATATCAGTGGTTATGAGATTCATGCGGGTGTGACGCATGGTCCTGCTCTCGATAAACCAGCGCTGTATTTAGAACAAAACACAGATGGCGCAATCAGTGAAGATGATTCAATTTTTGCGACTTATCTGCATGGCCTGTTCGAGTCATCTGCCGCCTGTGCGACCTTACTGGCATGGGCGGGACTAAAGGCGGTGAAATCCTATGATTACCATGCACAACGTGAAGCTGACATTAATCGAGTTGCCGATATGGTAGAGCAACACCTGGATACAGACAGATTATTAAAACTATTAGATCTACAAGCGGTGCCGGCATGAAAACGTTAATTCTTGGTGGAGTTCGTTCTGGCAAAAGTCGATTAGCTGAACAGCTTGCCACTGAAAGTAATCTTGCTGTTAGTTATGTTGCAACGGCAACTGCTAAGGATGAAGAGATGCAAAAACGTATCGCATTACATCGTAAACACAGGCCAGAACACTGGCATGTTACTGAGGAACCTTTGCAATTAGCTTCTGCATTGAAAGAGCGTGCCGTTGTTGGTCACTGTGTTCTGGTTGACTGCCTGACACTCTGGCTGACAAATTTATTGCTGGCAGATGATACGGCTATATTTGAACGTGAACGTGCCGCTTTGCTTACGACACTTCCTGAGTTGTCGGGTGAAATTATCATGGTGAGTAATGAAACCAATATGGGCGTGATGCCAATGGGTGAACTTAGCCGTCGCTATTGCGATGAGTCAGGTCGTCTACACCAGAAACTTGCACAGGTTTGTGATCGGGTCATTTTGACCGTTGCAGGTTTACCTCATACATTAAAAGGATAACCATAATGAGTCTATCTATTGATTGGCTTAACCAGCCAGTGCCTTTACCCGGTGTTAAAGCTAGACGGAGCGCCGAGACCCGCCAGCTGGAACTGACTAAACCACCGGGTGCATTGGGGCGTCTGGAAGAAGTTGCTATCCAGCTTGCCGCGCTTCAAGGTGTAACTCGCCCATGTGTCGATAAAGTACATATAGCAATATTTGCGGCGGATCATGGTATCGCGGAGGAAAACGTATCCGCCTTTCCCCAGGCAGTTACTGCTGAAATGGTGAAAAACTTTTCCCGCGGTGGTGCTGCTATCAACGTATTAGCCAATGAGCTCGGGGCTGAATTAGAAGTGATAAATTTGGGTACTGTGAATGACACAGGCCCTTTGAAAGGAGTAAAAAATCTATCGCTCGGC
>Ga0316189_10006129_pt1 | contig 11492 bp, 8 predicted proteins | sample LowCovwburrow_MG_FD_204930 | JGI IMG/M metagenome (GOLD analysis project Ga0316189, IMG submission 204930) | Coastal sediment microbial communities from Maine, United States - Lowes Cove worm burrow | ecosystem: Environmental > Aquatic > Marine > Coastal > Sediment | place: USA: Maine... | reverse complement strand
GTTTTTTGGCCCGTCTACAGCGTTACATCCACCAACACATATCCCGATATGCGCCGGCGGATGTGCCTTATAGACGAACCAAAATCCTGCGCAATCTTGTGTAATTATTTCTTGCCGAGACCCTAAGCTTTGGCCGCTGCTTTAAACAGGAAGAAGAAATCATGTAATTAAAGAAATTCATAAGAGATATTTTCAGGTATGAGTACGCGTTTGCGGTAAGATTGAAGGAGACGTAAAATGAAGACACTTGTTCTTGAGAGACCCGGAGCACCGGATACGCTGAAACTAAAAGAGCATCCCGAGCCGTCTCCAGGATTGGATGACGTCCGTGTTAAGGTGATGGCTGTCGGTTTAAATCCGGTGGACTATAAAACCGCCGAATGGGGTTGGCAAACCTGGCGATGGCCCCACATTCTGGGACTGGATATCGCCGGAACTATTCAAGCCGTGGGCAGTGAGGTTACTTCGTGGAAACCTGGAGACAGGGTTTTTTATCATGGCGATCTGTCCAAACCTGGCGGGTACGCCGAATTTGCGGTCGCACCGGCTCATATTCTTGCGGTAATCCCCGCAGAAGTAAGCTTCGAAAGCGCCGCTGCCATACCCTGCGCAGGATTTACTGCATGGCAGATTCTGAGCCGCAAGATACCGGTCAAACCGAATCAAACCCTCCTTGTTCACGGCGGGGCTGGTGGGGTCGGTGGATTTGCCGTTCAAATGGGACGTAACCTGGGCTTAAATGTCCTCACCACATGTTCGGCTGCCAATTTTTCGGCGGTAAAAAAACTCGGCGCCGATTACACGATTGATTACACAAACGAAGATGTCAGTGCCCGCGTCAATGAAATTACAAATGGTCGCGGCGTGGATATTGTCATCAACACCATCGACAGTGATTCGGCTACTCAGGACTTGAAGCGTGTTGCTTTCGGCGGACATTTGGCCTGTGTTGCAGGATTTCCTGATTTCAGTAAGATCGAACCTTTTACCAGAGCAATTTCAATCCATGAGAGCGCCCTTGGGGGAGCTCACCTGTCAGGAGACAGGACTGCCCAGGTTGATTTGGCCAGGATGGGGAAAGAGTTGATCGAACTTGTACGTGAGGAAAAGCTATCGCCAATGTTGACAGAGGTCATCTCTTTGGAGGAAATTCCGCAAGCTTTGATACGCCTTTCACAAAGACATGTAAGAGGCAAAATCGTTGCTCGACCGGATCTGAAATACAAAAGCAGGAATATTGAATTGATGTAAACAAACAGATCTTGAAAGCGAAGTTTGGAGTCTTGGTTAAACAATCGAATCTGTTTCTCATAAATGCTTTATTTACATAGCAAATCATGATGCTGTCTGAAACATGCCACGAAGAGCCAGAATAGATGCCCCGGGGGCCTTGCATCACATCATATGTCGCGGTATCGAAAGGCGGAAGATTTTTCGAAACAACACCGATTATAGATATCGTTGTTATTTATGCTAATTACGGTGGTAAATAATGCTTACCCAACTCAAATTCGCAGCGATCGACATCGGCTCCAACGCCGTCCGGCTTTTGCTGGCCAGCGTTTTCGAAAACAACGGCAGGCCGACTTTTAAAAAGATGTCCCTGACACGCATGCCGATTCGTCTCGGGGCCGACACCTTTTCACTGAAGCGCATATCGAAAGAAAGAGCGGACGAGTTGGTCAAAGCCATGACCGGCTTCCGGCACCTGATCGATGCCTACCAACCCATTGCCTTCAGGGCATGCGCTACATCGGCCATGCGGGAGGCCGAAAACCGGTCTCAGGTCTGCAAGCGCATCCAAAAAGCCAGCGGTATCAAGGTGGACATCATCGATGGTGCGCGAGAAGCTCAGCTGATTCTCGAGAACAAAAGCGCCGACCAATACATCGGCTACGACGCTTACCTGTACGTGGACGTGGGTGGCGGGAGCACGGAAATTACACTTTCCTCCCAAGGACAGGTTGCGGTTTCAGGATCGTTTCAAATCGGTACCATCCGGATGCTTCAGGGGCAGGTGAGCAAAAACGACTGGGATGCCATGAAGATCTGGCTTCAGACCCATTGCGCCCCCTATCAATCCCTGGCAGCCATCGGAAGCGGAGGCAACATCAACAAGATTTGCCGGCTGGCCTACTGCAAGAAAGGCATACCACTTTCCAGATCAAAGATGATCAAGGTTCGCAGGCTCCTAAAAAAATACAGCTACGAGGAGCGCATCAAGGAACTGAATATGCGGCCCGATCGGGCCGACGTGATCATCCCGGGCGCCGACATTTATCTGAAGGTGGCCCAGTGGGCCGGCATCAAGAACATCTTCGTTCCGGTCATGGGACTGGCCGACGGCGTTGTACGAATCCTCTACCGCGACTACAAGGCGCACGGCGCTGCCGCCCACAGTGCATAAGGTGAATACCGTCGGAAAACGCGATCCCCAACCCGGCGGATTAATATGGAGCCAGGAAAGTTCCCGGTTGATAAAACGATTTGCAAAATCGGCTTAAAAGGACAGCAGGTTGGAGCCGGTGTTAGCTGCCTTTTTATTGGATTTCACGTCCGCCGTGCTTGTGGCATCCAGTGACGTGGCGCTGGGGGTATATACCTCATCTCCACAGATTTCGTAGGATAGCGATGGCAGGGGCCATTTTTGCAGATTGGCCCCTGTTTATCCGCGTACTGAGGCACAGAATATTTAGTAATTACCAGAAAATATTTATAGCCAATACGACCAAAGATATTTACCTTCGTCTTGACGACGTTTCACCAGATAATCTTGACCATCTTCGTTTCGTAGGCAATTCGATCCGAAACTATTTGACTGGTATTACCCTACCTACAGAGGTTGAGGAAGCCGTGGTCAAGACCTGGCAAGGCCTTGGTGAGAACCATGCATACGCTGTTCTCTCCTCAGCGACCGCCGAAGATTTACCACATGCCTCTTTCGCTGGTAATTTATCACCCATGAACTCTTATTCCGTTTCCATTATCATTCCGACCTACAACCGGGGGTGGATCGTGCGGGATGCGATCGATTCGGTGCTCGGACAAACAGATACCGATTTCGAGCTGGTTGTCGTGGATGACGGATCGACCGACCGGACGCCGGAGATTCTGGATAGCTACGGGGATCGGCTGCGGGTGATCCGCCAGGCCAACCAAGGGGTCAGCGCCGCCCGAAATCGCGGCATCGGCGATTCCTCGGGGCCGCTGATCGCGTTGCTCGACTCCGACGACATCTGGCTGCCCGGGAAACTCAGCGTCCAGGTCGACTTTTTTAAAAAGAATCCGGAGGCGCTGATCTGCCAGACCGAGGAAATCTGGATTCGCAACGGCCTGCGGGTCAATCCCGGTAAAAGACACCGCAAACCTTTCGGCATGATATTCGAGCCCTCGCTGGAACTGTGTCTGGTAAGTCCTTCGGCGGTCATGGTTCGACGGGAACTGTTCGAGAAGGTCGGCCTGTTTGACGAAAGCCTGCCGGCCTGCGAGGATTACGACCTTTGGTTGAGGGTCGGTTGCCGGTACCCGGTGCACTTGATCGGCAAGCCGCTCACGATCAAACGCGGCGGACACGAGGATCAGTTGTCTCGACAGTCTTCACTGGACAGGTACCGCATCCGTTCACTGGTGAAGTTGATCGAATCGGGCCGGTTGAGCCTGCCCCAATGTAACGCGGCGGTCATCGCCCTGCGGAAAAAATGTGCCGTCTATGCCAACGGATGCCTTAAGCGCGGGCGTCTTGAGGAGGCCTTGCACTACACAACCCTTTTCCGGAAATATCATCTATGAAACGCATACCTATCCATACGCTGCTGAATCAGGGATCGTGGCTGAACCGTATCTGCAATGCGATTTTGAACAACAGAAGGAAGGCTTCGATGCGCTCGGGGGTGCGCAGATAGATGGGTTCTATGCTGTAGGGTACCTTGACTCGGCGAAAGGTGTGCTCACATTTTTAATGTCTCTTGTGAGCCATCATGGCCGCTTCGATGTTCAATTGATCTGGAGTTTGGTTGGTCAGCAACGGTTAATAGTCGCAGCGGCAAAGGACCTCATCGAAAGCGTTCAGGTCGAAAGCCAGTTCCACTTCTTTTTACCCTGATCATGTAAGGATAGCCAATACGTACTTGTTTGGTCATTAAGATTTCGGCCACTGGCACGAAGCATACACACTGACCAACCATTTATTTAAAAAACGAGAAAAGCCTTAAAGAGCGACATAGTTAAGTATTGGCGCCGCGTGATCCAGCCCAACCCCTGGGTCTAGTGCCCTCTGAAATGCGGTTGACGTTTTTCTTTCAGTGCTCGCACTCCCTCGAAATGGTCTTCTGTTCGCTGGGTGATGCCCTGAAAGGCGGCCAACAGATCGAGATGGCCGCTGATTTCCGCTGTGCGAGCCTGGCGAATAGCTTTCTTGATCATAGAAATCGCAACAGGGCTGTTGGCTGCGATGGAATGTGCCAGCTTTTTCGTTTCTTCTTTTAGTGCATCCACTTCTACCAGGTTATTTAGAAGACCCAAGGTAAAGGCTTCATCCGCTGGCACGATCCGGCCCGTGAGAGAGAGCTCCATAGCTTTGGCATAACCTACGACTCTTTGCAAAAAGAAGGTGCCGCCGTCACCGGGAACCAGGGCCAGTTTGGCAAAGGTTTCCCCAAACCGGGAATGCTTGCATCCCACTCGAATGTCGCACATGCAGGCCAGATCGCAACCGGCGCCGATTGCTGCACCATTGACCATGGCCACGAGAGGTGTGTGGAGGGCCTCGATGGTGAGCGGAATCTGTTGGATGCCCCTTGTGTAACGACGCATAAGCCCTTCTGGATCACCGGCGAACATGCCTGTTTTTTCTTCCATCGCCTTCACGTCACCACCTGCGCAAAACGTGTTGCCCGCCCCCGTCAGGATGATGACGCGAACATCGTCATCCCAATCCGCCTCCCGGAACAAGCGGCAGAGTTCGGTAATCATCTCATCAGAAAACGCATTGGAACACTGAGGACGGTTGAGCGTAACCCACAGCAGTGGTTCGTCCATTTCCACCAGAAGATCCGTGTAAGCTTCATTGAGGTAATCTTTCATAGCCTTACTCTCCTTGCTAAGTCGAGGGCTGTCATGAGTTCTGTGTCACTTTTTATGGAGGCGGAGGTCAGATTGCGTTTGGGCTCGGGGAGACCAACCCTGTCAAGGTTTTCACGTGAGGTTCCGGTCCGAACCTAGTGCTTGCAAACCTCATAGGGAAGACCTCAGGTCCATTACAGTTGCTGAAATAAAGACCTCTTGAGGAACTTAAAGGCCTGGATGAACCGATCGAAATCATAGGTCTGCTACTTATCGAAGGAGTCTTCCATCGACATCCATTGGGTAGGATAGAAGGAGACCTCCCTTTCGCCTCTTTTTCTGAGAACAACCTTGCCCATGGTTTTCTTCTCCGTCACAGGATCCGTTCCCTTTTTAATAAGGGTTTGACATTCGGGCGAAGTCCAAGGTAAGGCTATAATATCCAGATTCTAAATGCAACTATAATGTATATTCAAATATTTACGGTAATGTCCAGGTTGCGGTGGATGCCGAGCATCAGGTCATTGTTGCCGCCGATGTAACGAATGAGGCCTCGGATGTCGAACAGCTCTTGCCGCTGGCACAGCAAACCTAAGAGAACACATCAGAGAAAGTTCAACAATACAGTGCCGATTCCGGATACAGTTCCGGTGGGAACATCATTTGCTATTCTCGCAAGAAACGTTTCACCTTATGAGAGGAGGTCTGGTCATGAAAAGCCTGAGAGAAATCGCCAAGAAATCTTCCCTGTCATTGGATGATCTGGTGGCAATTGAAGAGGCCATTTTGCAGACAGGATACATGACCCACGAAAAAGCACTTGCGGAAATTGAGCATTTCGCAGTCGACTTGGGTCTTGATGATTATTATTTCAAAACCACGCCGGTTGAGGAGATGGTCAAACATCTGATCGCCATCAGTGCTTCTGGACTGGTTTCGAAATATGGCGGCGTGGGAGTCGGCATCGATCTAATCAACGAAGAAAGCGAACGGGCGCTCTACATTGTAGAATCGAAATTCCAGGAAATCGAAGACCGAATTGAAAGCAAATATCCCAGCTTCCGGGTTGAAAGTTATCGCACCCTGAATCCGGCACTTCACAAGCACTTAAGGTTATATATTGTCGACAGCCCGGATTTCATAAAAGATTTGCCGAGCAAAACGGAGCTAACTTTTGATCAAGCCTCGAGCCAATCTTTTATAGAAGGCAGGGAATCTGAAACTTTGCAACGCTACAAAGAAGCCTGGGACTGGATGAAAAACCGCGAAGCGCCCTATATCGCGATTTCCGAAAAGCCTGACACACAAGAAACGAGGGTGATGGTCGGCATTCATGGTGGGGGCACGCGGCAGTTCATGGCCAAGTTTACCATCCAGATGCGAAAATATAATCTCATTTCAAACCGCAAATACAAGGAGCCTTTCATTGATGATAAGAATATTTATACGTTTTATTTCAACAAACTAGAACAAGAGGTAATTGAAGATTTTTCGAGAGAAATCAACACCATTGTCATGCTGCCGGAACATCCGATAACCGAACTCTTTGCAAGGGGAATATTTTCGTCTGAGACCACCATGTATGCGATTTCTGCTGCGGCATTTGCCAACCAGTTTATAACCGTTCTCACCGATGAGTATACCACTTTAAGTCGCGCCTTAAAGGAGCAGCCAGAAGCCAAGGGAATTTTGGACAAAATAAAATTGCGCTTGGTCAAAGATTCCTTCACCGAGTCAAAAATAGCCCAGGTAGTCTCTGACTACAACGAAATCATCGCATTGTTATTTCAGGATTTTGCCAACCGCCTGCATCCCCAAAAGCGTTGTGGTGAAAATGATATAAATGAGCATGTTGAGCAGATTAAAAATAAGATCGAAACCAATGTCTCTTCATCTTCAGACAAGGCCATCCTTCATCATTTTCTGGCTTTCAACGAGCTTGTATTAAAAACCAATTTTTTCAGAAGGAATAAGATCTGCACAGTATACCGACTCGATCCTTCCTTTTTAAATCAGATGGACTACCCAGAAAAGCCTTTTGGTATCTTTTTTTGTGTTGGAAGGGCTTTTGTCGGGTTTCACGTTCGTTTTCGAGATATTGCCCGAGGCGGCATCCGAATCGTCAAATCAAGGAGTTTCTCTGAATACCGGCAAAATTTGGATACGACCTTCATGGAAAATTATAACTTGGCACTGACTCAGCAGAAAAAAAATAAGGATATCCCCGAAGGTGGTTCAAAGGGCATCATTTTGCTGCGGCTGCACAACCAGGACGAAGCCGAAAGAGCGTTTAAAGACTATATTGACGGTATACTGGATGTTATCACCCCCAATGAAGATGTTTGCGATCTTTATGGCCAGGAAGAGATCTTGTTTTTTGGCCCGGACGAAAGAACAGCAGAGCTCATGGACTGGGTCCCTTTTTATGGACAAAAGCGAGGGTACTCTTTTTGGAAATCTTTGTCCACGGGCAAAGCACCGGAAAATGGTGGAATTCCCCATGATTTATACGGCATGACCACCGCAAGCGTCCACCAGTGCGTTTTGGGCACACTCGAAAAGCTGGGACTGGAGGAAAGGGATGTCACCAAAATTCAAACCGGCGGACCCGATGGAGATCTTGGCAGCAATGAGATAAAAGTATCGCAAGATAAAACGATTGCCGTGGTGGATGGCAGCGGTGTCCTATATGACCCCATAGGGTTAAACCGTGAAGGACTTCTCAGCCTGGCCACCAAACGGATGACGGTCGAACATTTCGACAAATCGCTGCTTTCTTCCCAAGGTTTCTTCGTATCGATCAACGATAAGAAAGTGACCCTGCCCGACGGCACCCTCGTTTTCAATGGCGAAGAATTCAGAAACACCTTCCATCTCAATCCATTGGCCAAAGCCGACCTATTTGTTCCTTGCGGCGGCAGGCCCGCTGCCATCAATATCAACAACTGGCAACAGCTCCTTGAGGATGGCGGTGGTCCCAAATTCAAGATCATCGTCGAAGGCGCGAACCTGTTTATAACCGAAGAAGCCAGGCTCAGGCTTGAAGAACATGGAATGATCGTAATTAAGGATGCTTCGGCCAACAAAGGCGGGGTGACATCATCTTCACTGGAAGTCTTCGCATCACTGGCCTTAAGCGATGAAGAGTTCGATCGGCACTTTAGAGTTAAAGGCGGCACCGTCCCGGAATTTATGCAGCTATACGTCGATGAAATTATACAAACCGTCAAAGAAAATGCGCGTAAGGAGTTTGATTTGCTGTGGCGCGAAAACGCGCAAAAAGGTCTACCGTTTACCCACCTGACAAATATCGTGAGTCGCAAAATCAACGACCTCACCGATGCCATTTTTAATTCGGATCTGCCCGCAAATCTGCAGCTCAAAAAGAATCTGATTGAAGACTATACACCCAAACCGCTGTTGGAACTGATCGGACTGGAGAGCATACTTGACAGGGTACCCGAAAATTACCTCAATGCTATTGTTGCGACCAGACTTGCAACCGGTTTTGTCTATGCTCACGGACTGGACGGCAACGAAATCGATTTTTACAAGTATTTACAAAAATTTGTTCTGTGATTGGTGTGAATCTTATGATTTCAGTAGAAGGAGGCTGCTTAAAGGATGTGCAGGGGTCGGGGTCTAACATGGAATAGTTGCTGGCAGGGAATCTTTTTCTGCAAGAATCCGTTATTGGGGAAAGGGACGAAAGACGTTGATTCCGGAATTACAAGAAATTGAGACCCCTTTAGGCTTTCATCCATCCGGCCCGCAGATCCATCCAGGCACCAGCATCTGCCAAAGGGCCCTGAAGAAGGGCAGCGACGGCCAGCAGAACCAGTAGGGCAAGAACTCTGCGCTCAAGGTGCGCTCCCCTGTCCCAGTTTCATCCCCACATCAAGGGCGCGGCGGTTCATGTCGATAAATCCGGCCGGAATCCGGCTCTCGAGAACTTGCATGATCGATTCCGGCTTGACAAGCTGCGTCAGGCTGACCACCGCTCCCAGCATACAGATGTTGAAAACGATCGGTTTGCCGATTTTTTCGACCACCGAACGGTACATCGGCAGTTCGACCTGCCGCGCATCGACTTTTTTTTCCGTTTTGACATAACGCGCATCGGTCAACAGCAGGCCGCCGGGACGGATGATGGGGTAGTAAGCGCTATAGGCTTCCTGGGTGAGGCAGACCAGCACGTTGGGCTGATTGACCTTGGGGAAATGGATGACGGAATCCGATATGATGACATCGCTGCGGGTAGCGCCGCCTCTGGCCGCCGCACCATAGGACTGGGACTGCACCGCATTGAGATCTTCGTAAATGACGGCCGCCTCGGCCATGATGATCGCCGCCGTGATGACGCCCTGGCCGCCGGAGCCGGAAAACACCATTCTGCATCGTTCCATGATTACTGTCCCCCCGTGGCCCGTTCGATGACCAAATCGTATTGATCACAGTATTCCGGTGCTTCTTTCTGAACGAATATGCCCCTTTCGATCAGGTCCGGATTGTCCTGTTTGGCTTTGGAGCCGATCGGGGTGGTGGTCTCCTGGTAGCGTTTGAGCATGTCCACCGCACTGCCCTCCTTGTTCTTACGGCCGAAATGGGTCGGACACTGGGTCAGGATTTCCACGACCGCGAAGCCCCTGTGCACCACCGCCTGTTTGATGAAATCAGTGATCTGTTTGACGTGATAGACCGTGGTCCGGGCCACAAAGGTCGCCCCGGCGGCTTTGGCCAGCTCAACCACATCGAAGGCCGGATCGATGTTGGCGTAGGGCGCGGTGGACGCGTTGATGCCGGGGCCGGAAAGCGGTGAAAACTGCCCGCCGGTCATCCCGTAGATGCGGTTGTTCATCACGATGGCGGTTATGTCGATATTGCGCCGGGCGGCGTGAATAAAGTGGTTGCCGCCGATGGCCAGGGCGTCGCCGTCTCCCATCGGAACGATCAGCTTCAACTCCGGGCGGCTGATTTTCACGCCGGTGGCGAAAGCCAGCGCCCGGCCGTGAATGGTATGCAGCGTATGAAAATCGACATAGCCTGAAATTCGGGCCGAACAACCGATGCCGGATACCATGACGAGGTCGTTTTTGCTGAGCCCCAGCTGTTCGACTGCCCGGAGAAGTCCGCTGAGGACAATCCCGTGGCCGCAGCCCGGGCACCAGAGGTGAGGAAAAAACCGCTCCCTGAGATAGGTCTTGTTAGACATGCTTTAGACTCCCTTTCCCTGAATCAACCGCAGGATATTCTGGATGTCGGTGGGGGTGATGAAGGTGCCGTCGATGCGGTTGGCCAGAAAAATACTGTCCGGATGCTCCACCGCCATCTTCACCGACTGCATGACCTGCCCCATGTTGTGCTCGACCACGATCACGGCTCTGGCGCCGGCGCATTTTTCCCGGATGATCTCGGATGGAAAAGGCCACAGGGTCTGGAGCTCCAACAGGCCGAGCCGTACGCCCCTGAGCCGGCGGTTGGTGACCACGTGCAGGGCCGAGCGCGCGGCAGATCCGTATGAAATCAAAACGATCTGAGCATCTTCCATGTAGAATTCTTTGTACCGGGCCAGTTTGTTGACACGGTTCTCGAGCTTGTCGACCAGGTGCCGGATCAGTCCATGCACCACCCGCGGTTCGCTCGACGGAAACCCCCACATGTCATGATAGAGGCCGGTGACGTTGTAGCGGTGGACACCGCCGAAATCCGACATGGGCAGCCTTCCGTCTTCCCTGGGCAGATACGGATGGTAGTCGACCCCCTCCTTGACGGAGGTTCTCAGCCTTTCCACCAGGGGCAGTTCACCTTTTTCCGGAATGATGAGCCGTTCGCGCATGTGCCCCACCACCTCGTCGAAGAGCAGAATCACCGGTGTTCGATACGTTTCGGCCAGATTAAAGGCCGTGACCGTCACCTCGAAGATGTCCTGGTGGGTAGAGGCCGTCAGGGCGATGATGGCGTGATCGCCGTGTGTCCCCCAGCGCGCCTGATTCACGTCTGCCTGGCTGCCGTGGGTCGGAATCCCGGTCGACGGCCCGCCCCGCATGACATTGACGATCACACACGGGATCTCGGTCATGACCGCATACCCCAGGGCCTCCTGCATCAGCGAAAAACCGGGTCCGCTGGTGGCGGTCATCACCTTGTGCCCGGTCAGTGAAGCGCCGATGATAGCGCACAGGGAGGCGATTTCATCTTCCATCTGAATGAACTTGCCGCGGTTTGCGGGCAGACGTTTGGCCAGAATTTCCGCGATCTCGGTGGAGGGAGTAATGGGGTAGCCGGCAAAGAAACTCAAACCCGCATACATCGCGGCTTCTGCGACCGCCTCGTTTCCCTGGACGAACTTGATGTTTTTGTTCATGATTTGCACCTATTCGGTTTCAATATCGATGGCCAGATCCGGGCACCGCATCTCGCAGAGCCGGCAG
>Ga0316189_10006128_pt1 | contig 11492 bp, 12 predicted proteins | sample LowCovwburrow_MG_FD_204930 | JGI IMG/M metagenome (GOLD analysis project Ga0316189, IMG submission 204930) | Coastal sediment microbial communities from Maine, United States - Lowes Cove worm burrow | ecosystem: Environmental > Aquatic > Marine > Coastal > Sediment | place: USA: Maine... | reverse complement strand
TAGGGGGATTCTTATGAGTATTACGGCAACTCTTTCTTACATTGCCTAGGGATATTTAGTATGCGGATGGCAAGGTACAAAACCAGACACTGTCTGTCAGATCAAGTCCCGATTATTACAATTTAGTAGACGAAACGATGGCCACCAGGGTTCGACCCTTGGTGGCCATCATTAATTGGTCGGCAGCAACGGGACTTTACTTGTCTGTAATTATAAACCCCATATTACCAATCATTACTTTCTCGTTCTTGTCACCCAACCAGAGTCGAACAGAACGCTCCCCAACCAGTTCAAATCTCATGCTTTCGTCTTCAATAGTAGCGACCTTGTTTCCCGCTTCGGTATAAACCTCAACGACTCGGTGCGTACCGATCGTGTCGGCCTTCAGGTCATAGGCCTTCTGTTGGGCGCTCTCACAGCCAACTAAAAGCATGAGCATGGCAAAAAAGCAAACTACCAATAATCTCTTCATTGATTTCCCCTTTCTATTGATCGAGTCAGTTTTTAACCTACCACAAAGTGAATCAACAGTTTGTTAAAGAAACCATGTGGATTGTCTAAAGCTATTCTTGCATTGCAGGGTTTCTAGCCGTTTATGGCGACATGATTTTTGTTGATACAACTTGTAGGATACCCAGTCTTTGGTCTCTTCTGTTGACGCTGTTGATCCTCTTGTTTTAAGGCAATACTGTTATATTTCCCGGGAGACATTAATGGCCAAACATTGGTGTTTACGCTGACTACCAGCTTTAAATTCTCGGCGCCCTTTTCTCTTCTCTGCAACTGAGCAAAAATAACCCCGCTCTCAAGAGGGGGAGGTGGGCCAGGGCAACGTCTCTGTGCCTTAAAATGGGGGGCAAGCAAAGCTTACAGCGTTTAGCTTGCTGCTAGCCCCAAACCATCCCGCCCAGCCAGTAAAGCAACATTCCCACCAGCACCGTTCCCCCAAGGCTTCTTGTCTTTAGAGAAAAAAGTAAGGTTGGAATTGCGACCAAAAGCTCAAGCTTGCCGAAGGCAAAGCTACGTGTTGACGCATCGGTAAGGAGTGATGGTGCAATCAGCGCGCTTAAGATTGCGACCGGGATCAGGCTGAGCCAGTCTATCAGCCATTGAGGCATCTTTTTGTGGGCCAGGTAAAGCAAGGGCAGGGCACGGGGCAGGTAAGTGACCAGGCCCATGCCTGCGAAGAGGAGGAGGTAGTCGTTAAAGGTCATTGACTCCTCCTGTAGCGTTTCTTCAGAAGATAGCCGATGGTCGCAGCGCTCATTGAAGCGCCGACAATGTAGGAGTCCCCAGGGATAAGGAGATACCATAAAGTTGAAAGTAAGGCGGCCAGGATTCCGGTGATGACATAAATACGCCCTTGCAGTTGGAAAACCAGCAGGCAGATAAACATTCCAGTCAGGGCATAATCGACGCCCAAGGCTCCCTGCGGGACAAACTGTCCGATCAGGGCGCCACAGGTGGTTGCCATTATCCAGACGCTGTTCGCCATGTGGTTGACGATTAATGCCTGCCAACGGCCCCAGTTGCCTTCTCTGAACTTTGTCAGGTTAACTGCGAAGCTTTCATCTGTTACGCCGTAGGAATAAAGAGCCAGAAATTTGCGGTTAACCCCCTGAAGGTAAACGGCCAGTGCTGAGCTCATAAGAACATGACGCAGGTTAACAACAAAGGTGGTGAGTATGATAGCGGCAATGGAGGAGCCAGCGGCGATCATGGCGACGCAAATAAATTGAGCGCTGCCGGCAAAAACCATGACAGACATCATCGCCACGGCCCACCATGGCAGACCCGCTTTTTGGGCGAGGACACCCAGGGCAAGGCCAATAGGGAAGTAACCCAGGCAGATTGGCCAGGCGGCAACTGCGCCCTGGCGGAGAATTTGTTTGTTTTTCATGGAGGTTTTATTCATGAGCCGATAAATTACAACCACGAAGAGCACGAAGGACTCGAAGTTGAGCTTTTTTTTACTGAACCCGTAAGGACTCAGCTTTGTTGCTGAGCAGGTGGCAGGTTATATGGAATATCTCGATAATTCAAGTCACACAACTGCCCTTTCATGCGACTCGATTGTGTCCACCGGGTTGTTGTTGCCATATACAAAAGCCATTCTCTGTGAACTTCGTGCTCTTCGTGGTTAAATAAATACTAAGGTTTAAAAAATAAAAAAGAGCGCCCAAAAGCGCCCTTAGATGTTAACTGTTAAAGTTACTTTTAAAGAACTTGACGCAAGAAAGCCTTGGTCCGTTCTTCCTGTGGAGCCGTAAAGAAATGTTCGGGAGTGCCTTCCTCGACCAGTTTCCCCTGATCCATAAAAAGCACGCGGTCGGCGACTTCGCGGGCAAAGCCCATCTCATGGGTAACCACGACCATGGTCATGCCTTCGCGGGCCAACTGTTTCATAACTTCCAGAACCTCACCAACCATTTCCGGGTCCAGGGCGCTGGTCGGTTCGTCAAAGAGCATGATCTTTGGATCCATGGCCAGAGCACGGGCGATGGCGACGCGTTGCTGCTGGCCACCGGAAAGGCGAATCGGGTATTCGTGCTCTTTCTCTGCGATGCCGACTTTCTTCAGCAGCATGCGACCCTTTTCCTCTGCTTCAGAGTCTTTCCGCTTACGAACCACCTGTTGGGCAAGGACGATGTTTTGCAGCACTGTCTTGTGCGGGAAGAGGTTAAATTGTTGGAAAACCATGCCGACTTCACGACGAACCCGGTTGAGATCAGTTTTTTTTGACGTCAGGTCAACGCCCTCAATCTCGATTTTCCCAGAAGTTGAGGTCTCGAGGCCATTCAGGCAACGCAGGTAGGTCGATTTCCCGGATCCTGAAGGGCCGATGATAACGACAACTTCGCTGGGCTTGATATGAGCGGTAACGCCATCGACAGCGTGTACTGTCTGACCGCGACCGATAAATGTCTTTTTTAGGTCAACTGTCTTAATCACTGACTGCGAGCCTCCGTTCCACCCAGGCAATCACCTGGGAAAGCACCGACGTCAGCATCAGGTAAAGGAAAGCGACGACGAACCAGATCTCGAAGGTGGCGAAGGTTGAGGTGATAACCTCTCGGCCGCTCTTGGTGAGATCCGTAATAGCGATAATCGAAACCAGGGATGAATCCTTGATCAGGCTGATAAACTGGCCGGCCAATGGGGGCAGGGTCCGTTTAAAGGCCTGTGGCAGGATGATGTAGATCATCGCCTGGGGGACATTCATGCCAAGAGATCGTGCGGCTTCCATCTGACCCTTGGGGATCGACTGAATGCCGGCGCGAATAATCTCTGCAACGTAAGCACCGGCAAAAATTGCCAGAGCGCTGATACCGGCAATAATACGGCTGATATCGAGAACGGTGCCGAGAAAGAAATAGAAAATGAAAATCTGTACCAACAGGGGGGTGCCACGAATCAACTCAATGTAGGTAACGGAAAGACTGCGTAAGGTCGGGTTGTTTGAAACCCTGCACAGACCTGTTACCAGGCCTATGATCATGCCGAAGATGCTAGCGACTGCAGAAATCCAGAGCGTGACCCATAAACCCTTCAGTAGTGGCCCGGCCCGCCATTCGAAAACAGCGCCAAGGTAATCACCTTCAAAGAGGTCTTCTCCTTCGCTGACTTCAACGGTATGGCTATCGACTTCAAAAGTCTTCTCTTCACCGTTCTCACTCACCACTTTGATCTGTGTTTGGTCACCAAGGTTTGATACCGAGGCGACAACACCGTCAAAGGGCGTCGGGACCAGTGTCTCATTGTTGTAAATGAAGTACTGGGGGACACGATTCCAACGCCAGGTGTAGTCAATCTTTTTGGTGGCAATCCACAGCCCCGCACACAGCATGAAGAGGATGAAGAGGGTCAGAAAGTGCCAGGGGATATTTTTAGTAATTATCTTCAAAATGTGTATTCCCGCGGTTCAGAAAGAAAGATGGCGGAGCCGCTTCATAAGAAGCAGCCCCGCCATATTTTTATGCTCTGTTACTGGAGCTCTTTAAGCCATGCATCACTCAAGAACCACTTTTTGTAAATCTTGTCGTAGGTGCCGTCGTTCTTTGCCTGGATCAGGAAGTTGTCCAGCCAGTTGATGAAGTCAGCGTTGCCTTTATTTACGGCCCATGCCAGAGGCTCATAGGTGAAAGGCTCGTCGAGCAGTTCCAGTTTGCCCTGACCTTTTTCAGCAAACGCAATGGCGTTGAAAGGCAGGTCGTAGACGAATGCGTCAATTTTGCCGTTGAGGAGATCCATAACGCCTTCCTGCTCGGTCTCAAAAGAGATGTACTCGCAGTTAGGAATCATGCGCTTGGTGGCTTGCTCGCCGGTGGTGCCGAGTTTGGAGGCGACCTTGTACTTCTTGTTGTTCAAGTCTTTGTAGGAAGTGACGGTGCCCGCAAGCTTCTTGTCGATCAGGATGCTCTGGCCAATAACGATATAGGGTTTGGCAAAGCTGATCTTCATGTTGCGTTCCTGGGTCAGGGTCATGCCGCTCATGATCATGTCAAACTTCTTGGTGATCAGGGCAGGGATGATGCCGTCCCATGCAGTGCTGACCAGTTCAAGCTCAACGCCCATAGCTTTTGCGATACGCTTCGCCATGTCGACGTCGAACCCGATGATCTCACCTTTTTTGTTGGTCATTTCAAAAGGCATATAGCCAGGCTCCATGCCTACACGCAGGGTGCCGCGCTCAAGGATGTCGTCGAGAGTGTCTGCCGCAGCGACACCGGGTAGGACTACACAAAGAGCCAGCAGGCAGGCAATCAGTAGTTTGACTTGTTTCATGTTTGTTCCTCCTTGATAAATAATATTTAGGGACAGCTAAGCCGAACCATTCGGCAAAATAACATTTAGTAAGATTTTCCTTCATCGAGAAGCTCAGAGATAGACATTTGGACGTTGCACTGGGGACAGCGTGGCAGATCTTCGATCGGGAGATAAACAATCTCGGTGTAACGACATCTCGGGCAAATAACTTCGATCGGCTCTTTCTTGCCACGACTCATCTTATGTTCCCTCAGGATAATTGAGAAAATAATTGAAATAACAGTATTCTGCTTATACCATAGCGCCTTCGCCTGAAACAAGACTCTAACATTTTTTCACCGGATGTATATGGATTTAAAGAACAAACGGCAGTTTCACGCTGAATTTATGCTGGCGACCGTGACCCTCTTCTGGGGCGCGACTTTCCCCATAGTCAAAGACGCTATCGTTGAAATGCCGGTTATGGCCTTCCTCTGGGTGCGTTTTGCCATGGCTGCCATACTTCTGTTCTTTATTGCCGGACGAGCCAGGCTGGCAACTCTCGACCGCCGTGGCTGGCGACTTGGTATTCTACTCGGGACATTGCTCTTTTCTTCCTATCTCTTTCAGACTTTTGGCCTGGAGCGAACATCTTCGGCTAACGCTGGCTTTCTCACTGGGTTGGGCGTGGTGTGGGTTCCTTTAATGGCTGGACCGATTCTGAAGAAACCGGCGGCTTTTGGGTCTAAAATTGGTGTCGGTCTGGCTCTGGTTGGCCTTTTTCTGCTGACCTGGCACACTCCCTGGACAATCAACTTCGGGGACTTTCTGGTTGTGATTTGCTCTGTTTTTGTTGCGCTGCACATTATTGGTCTTGACGCCTTTACCAAGGGTTATGACGCGAGAGCCCTGACGTTCGTGCAAATCCTGACCATGGCCATCCTCGGCTGTATTGGCAGCCTTGCCTTTGAACCGACGTCCTGGCCACAAGAGTGGACCAGTTCACTGATTTTCGCCTTTGCCATTACTGCCGTTTTTGCGACAGCCTACGCATTCTGGGCGATGACGACCTTCCAGAACCGCACGACACCGACCCGTGCGGCGCTTATCTACACCCTTGAACCTGTCTTTGCAGCGATCTTCTCGGTCTGGTTGGCCGGTGACCGCCTGACGGCGATTGGCTGGTTCGGTGGCGCGATGATAGTCTTTGGCATGATCGTCGCGGAAGTCTGGCCTCTTATGGCACAGAAGAAGGACGCTCTTGGCCACAGTTCGGGGTAAGTGCCTGTCGTTGAAGTTCCAGAGCTCTCCATCTGAAAAAGCCTTCCTTTAACAGTGAGGCTTTTCTGTTATATTGTCATGCAACTTTCCACTTATTGCTCATGGAGGTTTTATGTCAGGGAAAATCGGTTACAAAGATCTGGTTGCAGAGGCCGAACAACGTATAGAGACGATAACGGTCGAGGCCGCTCTTGCTTCTTTTGACTCACCGGATGTGGTCTTCGTTGATTTGCGCGATGTCCGAGAGCTGAAGAGAGAAGGGAAAATCCCCGGGGCCTTCCACTGTCCTCGTGGCTTGCTTGAATTCTGGATCGACGCTGAAAGTCCTTATTACAATAAGACCTTTGGGGAAGATAAACGCTTTATCTTTTATTGTAACCTCGGCTGGCGCTCTGCGCTGGCGGCTGATGTCGCTCAAAAACTGGGGTTGAAAAGTGTCTGCCATATTGATGGTGGTTTCGAGGCCTGGAAGAATGCAGGTGGGGCCGTTGAAGAGAAATAAAACAGCTTCTGAATTATCCCAATAATGGAGGAAGATATGTATGCGATCGCAGTAAATGGCAGCCCACGTTCAGGTGGTAATACGGAACTACTGCTTAAAGAGGTTCTCGGTGAGCTTGATACGGCCGGTTGGGACACGGAGTTGGTTAAGGTCGGCGGGACCGCGATCCGTGGTTGCATTGCCTGCCAGCTGTGTTTTAAGAACAAAGACAATTTATGTGCGGTCAATTCGGACAATTTTAACGACATCTTTACGAAGATGCTGCGGGCCGATGCCATGATTCTGGGCTCCCCGACTTATTTTGCTGCTGTCTCCGCAGATTTAAAAGCGCTGATCGAAAGAGCTGGATATGTTGCCTATGCCAATGATCAGGCTTTTGCCGGCAAGCTTGGGGCGGCGGTTGTGGCTGTCAGGAGAGGTGGCGCGACCCATGCCTACGACACCATTAATCACATGTTCCAAATGTCCAGAATGATACTTCCCGGCTCAACCTACTGGAATATGGGCTTTGGCCTGGAAAAAGGTGACGTCCTTGAAGATGAAGAGGGTTTGGCCAATATGCGTCATCTCGGTAAAAGTATCGATTGGTTAGGCCGTAACATTAAGGCCTCTCATGACAGTTATCCAAAATCCTGATTTTTTGCAGCTAAGCGCTGAAAGAGAAATTGCAATATGAGTGAATTGCCAAAATGTCCTGAATGTGGTTCAGAGTATACTTACGAAGACAGGGAGATGTTTGTTTGCCCTGAGTGTGCTCACGAATGGAGTATGCTTGCCGTTGAAGAGAGTGCTGATGCCGCCAGGGTTATTAAGGACGCGAACGGCAATGTCCTGCAGGATGGTGATACCGTAACCGTGATCAAGGATCTCAAGGTCAAGGGCTCTTCTCTGATTGTTAAGGTCGGGGCCAAAGCCAAGAATATCCGCTTGGTCGATGGCGATCACGACATCGATTGTAAAATCGATGGTATCGGCGCTATGAAGTTGAAGTCGGAGTTTGTTAAAAAGGCTTGAAAGCGGGGGCTGGAGACTGGGGGCCAGGGGCTAGCCTTAACAAAACCAACCTCCAGCCTCCAGCCTCCAGCCCCTGAGGTTCACCCAGCCCCCAGCCCCTGTCAATTCACATCTCTCAGATAACTCGCCGGCTTATGCCCCAGCGCTCTCCAGGTTCCAACCAGCCCCAAAAATACTGTTAGCGCAATTCCGGTCAAAATTGTCGTGATAATTGTTCCCGGATGCAGGGTAAAAGGGATTTTCATCAAGCCTTTCAGGATCCCCATGGCCGCCAGGCTGCCGACGATCGCGCTGATGCCGCCCGCAATCAAGCCAAGAAACAGAAACTCCGCTGCAAATGCGCCCAGGATATCGAAGCGGGTCGCCCCGCAGACCTTGAAAATAACCGCGTCGTGAATACGCCGGTGCTGATCTGCAGAGACAGCTCCAGCCAGCACCAGGAATCCTATTAACACTGCAAGACCTGCCATGCTGCGAAAGGCAGTGCCAATACGTTCGAGTGTTTGAGATACATTTTTAAGGAGCTCGCGGGTGCTAATGACAGAGACGTTCGGGAATTGTTTAGTGATTGCGGCGAAGGCGGTTTCTTCAAGCTCCGCTGGAACATGAATCGAGGCGATGTTTGTTTGTGGTGCAGTTTCCAGGACTCCGGGCGAGAAGAGCAGGGCGAAATTCAAGTTGAGTGTCGACCAGTCGACGTCTCTTAAGCTGCTTATCGTGGCTGTAACATCTCGACCCAGAACATTGATCGTCAGCGTGTCGCCTATGCCAACGCCAAATCCTTTGGCGAGATCCGCCGTAATGGAGACCAGGGGGTCTCCTGCATAGTCTTTTGGCCACCACTCTCCGGCAACGACCTTTATGTCCGGTGCCTTCTCCTTTGCGTAACTTAAGAACCTGTCGCCACGAACGGCCCAGCGTACTTCCTTGGCAACTTTTGCCATTGTCACCGGCTTGCCTGCAATGGCGGTTATGCGCCCGCGCAAAGTCGGATAACGTTCAAGCTTGGTGAGCCCCGGCAGGTTGCGAGCTGTCTCTTCAAAGCTCTCAACCTGGTCTGACTGCAGGTCCAGGAAGAAGAAGGAGGGGGCTTCATTGGGAACCGTTTCATTGATCTTGTCGTCGAGGTTGGCTTGGACCAGCATGACGGTGACCAGGGCGGTTAAGCCGAGGCCCAATGAAAATAACGCACTTCCTGCCGGTGATCCGCGCCGGTGGATGTTGCCCAGTCCGAGCCGCAGAGAGGGATTTGTTGGCTTGGGGATCAGGTGCGTCAGTTTAACAACAGTTGTTGAGGCGAAGCGGAAAATGACGAAGCAGAGGCTTGCCCCGGAGATAAACCAGAAGGCCAGTCTTTGATCACTGCTGGTCAGGATAGCCAATGCGGCCAGTATCATTGCCGAGATGATGATTGATACTTTGACAGCCGTTCCGGGGTTCCGATTGCCGGATTCGCTGTATCCTCGAAACAGCACTGATGGTGAGACCAGCCTGGCCAGGCCTAAAGATTTTAAAGAGAAAATCAATGCGATCAGCAGGCCGAATAGTGCCGCTACGACCAACACCTGCCAATGAATGCCAGGGGTCATGGGGACGGGTAGATGAGTGCCGATAAGTTGTTTCAAAACATAGGGCAGGGTCGCGCCGGCAGCGAGGCCGGCGGTTGAACCAAGGAGCCCCAGGAAAAGAATTTGCAGCAGGTAGGCCGTAAAGATCAACTTGCCAGGAGCCCCCAGGCATTTCATTGTTGCAATATGTGTGATTTTGCCATCCAGGTAGCCGCGAACCGCACCGGAGACACCGAGACCGCCAACCAGCAGTGAGCAAAGCCCGATCAGGGTCATGTTCAAATTCATGCGGTCGAGAAAAAAGGTCACCCGGGGTGCTGCCTCTCGCCAGCTTCGAACACGCCAGCCGGCTTCAGGAAAGCGGGCCTGCATCTCAGCTTTTAATTGGTCAACTGTTTCACGGTTCGGCAACCGCAGTCGGTATGCGTGATAAATCAGGCTGCCGGGTTGTATCAGGCCTGTGGCTTCGAGTCCCTCGAGGCTGATCATGAAGCGTGGGCCAAGGTTGAAAGCGCGCACTGTACGGTCCGGTTCTGTTGTGATGATCCCCTTTATTCTAAACTCCGCGTTGCCGACTTTGACCTTGTCACCAACCTTTTTGTCCAGGCGGGAGAGCATGGGCGCTTCTACCAACGCACCTAGCTCATCACGACTGTCGAGTTCATTATGAATGTTCAGTTGTGGGGTACTCGTGATCTTGCCGTAGAGAGGATAGGAAGAGTCGACCGCTTTCAGTTCTGCAAGGACACGTTTGTCGTTCTCAATGTCGACGACCATGGTCCTCATGGTGGCGACATGCGAAAGCTGGCCCTGATCTGTAAGAAAACTGATCCCCTCGGTCGGTAGTTCGCGATGAGCCAAACGGATTTCCAGGTCGCCGCCCAAAAGGGCGCTGGCGTCTGCCAGCAGGCCCGCTTTGGCTGACTCAGTAAAAGAACCGATTGCGCTGATTGCAAAAACCCCAAGGAAAAGGCAGGTCAGGAAGACGCCAAAGCCGCGCAATCCACCACGTAGTTCTCGACGGACCAGGCGGATTGCCTGGGTTATGGTGCTTGTTGAGTTCAAGATCCAGCCCCATTTTCTTCACGTAGACACCCGTCGATCATTCTCACGGAACGCTCGCAACGTGAAGCAAGAATCTCGTCGTGGGTGACCAGAACCAGAGTTGTCCCATGCTCTTGTTGCAGGTCAAAAAGGAGGTTCATGACAATCTGTCCGGTTTCGCGATCGAGATTGCCGGTGGGCTCATCAGCCAGGAGGAGGGCGGGCTTAACGACAAAGGCCCGTGCCAGCGCAACGCGTTGCTGTTCTCCGCCGGAGAGTTCGCCGGGAAAATGATCGATTCTGTCGCTCAGGCCAGCCTTTGTCAGTGCTTCTTCTGCTTGTTCTTCAGGATTCTTGCAGCCTGAAAATTCGAGGGGCAAGGAAACGTTCTCCAGAGCCGTCATGGTGGGAATGAGATGAAATGACTGGAAAACAATGCCGACATGCTCGCGGCGGAACCGCGCCAAGCCATCTTCATCGATGGTGGTCAGGTCAACTCCTGCGACCTGAACCTGTCCTGAGGTCGGTTTCTCCAGTCCTGAAAGTGCCATTAGCAGGGTTGTCTTGCCTGCTCCAGATGGGCCGAGCACACTCACGGTTTCGCCCTTGGTTATGCTAAGGTTGACTCCGCGCAGGATGTTGACCTCTCCGGCACCGCCGACTAGACTGAGATGAAGATCCACGATATTAACCAGGGGCTCTGACATGCATTTATCCTTTTTGCTCAAGTTGGTTTTGTTCACCATTTTGACAGTATCATCGTCATTTGCCAACTCTACGGTCACAAATAGTGTCGTTATCCTGGCCCTCGGCGATAGTCTGACCGCTGGTTATGGCCTTGCGCGAGATGATTCGTTTCCGCGCCAGCTTGAAAATAGTCTGGTGAATTCAGGATATCCCGTGACTGTCATTAACGCAGGAGTCTCGGGCGATACCTCAGCTGGCGGTCTTGCCAGGCTTGAGTGGGCCCTGGCAGGAAATCCTCAGATCGTAATCGTTGAGCTTGGTGCAAACGATGCTTTGCGCGGTCTTGATCCGGCACAAACCTACGACAACCTTGATCAGATCCTCGTCCGCCTCAAGAAAGCTGGTTGTCGCATCGTCTTTGCCGGTATGCGGGCTCCCAGGAACCTGGGGATTGACTATACTTTCGAGTTTGATCAGATCTATCCCGATCTTGCCGAGCGTCACGATCTTTATTTTTATCCATTTTTTCTCGAAGGCGTCGCAACTGATCCCGGGCTGAACCAGGCTGACGGCATACACCCTAACGCAGAAGGTGTTCGTGTCGTCGTAAAGGGTATTCAACCGCTTGTTATTAAAGCCATTGAGGAGGT
>Ga0316189_10006126_pt1 | contig 11494 bp, 9 predicted proteins | sample LowCovwburrow_MG_FD_204930 | JGI IMG/M metagenome (GOLD analysis project Ga0316189, IMG submission 204930) | Coastal sediment microbial communities from Maine, United States - Lowes Cove worm burrow | ecosystem: Environmental > Aquatic > Marine > Coastal > Sediment | place: USA: Maine... | reverse complement strand
GTCAGGGTGGGCGATATCGATCAACGCTTGAGCCCGTTCGCGGATCGTACGCCACTTCAAGTTGGCAATGCCGTATTCGGTGACGACCACATCAATCGACTCGCGCATATGAAACTGATTGCGAAGGTCGCGCATCATCACCACAATATTGGGGGCCCCTTGTGGGTTGCGGCTTGGCAAGCCGAAAACGGTGCGCCCTCCGGGAGAGATCTCTGTGCCGGTGAACAAATCCGCCCCTTGACCCGGACCAGAGGAGATGTTTCCCTTCCCCACGGAGAAAGCAACCCTGCCTAACAGGTCCACCTTGCTGGCCCGAAACACAGCCACAAAATTAGGATTACGTCCAATTTGGGTCGGGTCGAAGACCTGTTCGACACCTTGAAATTCAATCAAAGGATTACGGTCCAGCCATGCCATCAGCTCCGGTGTACCCAAAGCGTAGGAAGCAACGGATTTGCCTCTGAAAACCTCCTTGCGGTAGTTGGTCACCGCACCGCTTTTAACCAGATCCATGAAGGCGTCGGTAAAACAGGATGAATGGATACCCAGGTGCCGCTTGTGGGTCAGGTGCCGGCCCAAAGCCTCGCACAAAGGATCCGGGGTAAAGCTGAGGCAGTCTCCGTCTTCAATCACCTGGGCAATATTGGCGGCCACTTGATCGATTAATTTGTTTACAGGCCGGCGTTTGAAATAGATTGGCGGCTCCGTTGACTTCACCAACAGATCAAAATCCGAAACCGAGACGATCGTATCGCCGAAGGTGAAAGGGACCTGGGGGTTGATTTCCCCCACCACCACCGATGCCTGCTCCATGGCTTCCCGGGCGATGTCAACCGCCACCCCGAGACTGCAATATCCGGCCTCATTGGGAGGGGTGATTTGAACAAAGGCCACATCGATGGGAATTCGTTTGGATTTAATGATGCGCGGGATCTGGGAGATACGACCCGGAATCAAATCCACACTTCCCGCGACAATAAACTCACTGGCCACCCAGGTGGAAAAAAAAGTCTTAAGACGGTAGTTTTGGTAATCAAGTTTTTTTAAGGAAAGGATATCCCCGTGGCTGGTCAGTTGAATTAATTCCAGGTCATTTGTATTCGAAAGTCCCGAATCGATGAGACATTGCATCAAGGTGCGAGGTTCCGCCACACCGCTGCCAAGAAATATGGTCATACCTGGCTTGATGTGTGCGAGAACCTGCTCGGGAGAAACAACAAGATCTTCCCATTGAGTATTTCCGGGACTGCTCATCTTTTTCTTCATTCTATCGCCGTTCGAGGGTTGTGAGGTTCAGCGGTTCATTGTCAGCGGGCTCGGAACAAATGCTGATCGGTGAACTCCGATGAAAAACGCCTTTATTGTTATGCTGAATTGATTGCCGCGGTTGTTTGTTAATTATTTCGATCACAAACAATTAGAATATCAAGGTTGGCTTGGGGCAGTCAAATAAAAAGGGAATTATTAATCTCTCCTGGGCTAAATTCCCGGCAGCTTGTTGCGATAAAAGTGAGTTAAATCGCAAAAACATGATACGCCACGGCTTGCCGCGGGGAGATTTCATTTATTTTGGGAACAAAAAAAATGGTGGAAGAGCTAATTCTGAAAATTCGATATCCGTATTCAAAAAAGATATGGGATATGCTAATGTCGATCAGTCTGCCCGGTATCGATTAACCCTCAAGGTATTTGAAATTGGAAATAAAATCGGCAGCATATTAGAAATGCGGTCGATAGCCCGACATTACATGCGAAAACTGGCTAATCTTCATAAGGAGACCGTCAACCTTGGGAATTTGGATGGTTCTGATGTCGTCACCATCATTTTAGTCCGAAAGAGACAAGATGGCTCTGACGTAAAAGGATAGAATGCTGACAAAACGTTAGACTGTAAAGTTTTTTTAGAAAAATAATTTCTATGAGGTGAAGATGAATATTGTGGTTTTCGAAACCGAAACATGGGCTCAAACGGCCTGGCAGCGGATGAAAGACGATCATGAGGTAAGGCTCCTGGAAGAATTTCTGACTTCATCCAATGCGAATGAGCATGCCGACGCAAAAGTGATTTCCACCGATTTATCACGACTCGATGCCGGAATCCTGGAAAAATTTAAAAACCTGCAGCTCATCGCCACGCGGTCCACCGGTGTTGACAACATTGACCTGGCATACTGTGCGGCCCACAGGATTACGGTGTGCAATGTGCCGGATTATGCCGAGATCGCGGTGGCTGAGCATGTGTTCGCCCTGCTCTTGTCCATCAGTCGCCACCTATGCGAAGCCGTTGAGCGCACCCGGAAGGGCATATTTTCTACTGACGGACTGAAAGGGTTCGACCTTCACGGTAAAACCCTTGCAATCATAGGAACGGGAGTCATCGGACGCCGTGTAGGCAAGATAGCCCGGGGGTTTGGCATGGAAGTGGTTGCGTTTGATGTGAAACAAGACGAGCAATGGGCTGCCGCAAACGGCATCCGATACAAGTCCTTTAAAGAGGCCCTGTCGATGGCGGATGCAATTACACTTCACGTTCCGGCCACACCGGAAACGCATCAATTGATTGCCGATGATCAATTTGCCGCGATGAAAGAAGGTGCCGTCATCATTAATACAGCCCGCGGAGAGCTAATCGATATTCAGGCACTTCTTCGGGCACTTGCCAGTGGTAAGATCGCTGCCGCAGGTCTGGACGTCTTGCCGGAGGAACAGGCTTTTTTGGAAGGAGTAAAAAATCCTGCAACTCTATTTACTGGAGGCAAGAAACTTGAGACCCTGTTGGCCAATCACATCCTATTGCAGCATCCGAACGTTTGTATCACGCCGCACTGTGCTTTTTTTACCCGTGAAGCAGTTCAGCGGATCTTGGATGTAACTATGGCGAATATCGAAGCATTTGTGCGCGGGGAACCACAGAATGTAGTTGTGCCTCTGTAGAAAGGATACATCCATGATGCCAAGCCAAAAAAGCCGTAAAGAAAATCCTGAGATCGACCCTCTGCTTTTGGGAAGCGGATGGACCCCAGAGGATCTGGGCAAACCCCAGGTGCTTTTGGAAAGTGCCTATGGCGATAGCCATCCAGGCAGCAGGCATTTAAAACAATTGGTGGAGGAGGCGCGTACAGGCGTTTACAAGGTTGGCGGTAAACCGGCTGTTTATACGGTCACTGATATATGCGACGGGGTGGCCACTGGACACGACGGCATGAATTATTCCCTGGCTTCGCGTGACATTATGGCAGCCATGGTTGAAATCCACGCCCGGTCGATGCCATTTGACGCGATGATCACTTTTTCTTCTTGCGATAAATCGGTTCCGGCCCACTTGATGGCCATCGCAAGGTTAAATATCCCGGCGATTCATTTTTGCGGGGGGTCCATGATGCCGGGTCCGGGTTTCACCACAGCCATAAAGTGCTATGAGACCATGGAATTGGTGGACAAAGGGAAAATGACGCCACAGGAGAGTTTGTTTTATCAGGTGAACGCCTGTTCAACCTGCGGTGCCTGTCAGTATATGGGCACGGCCAGCACCATGCAGGTTATGGCTGAAGCCTTAGGCATGTCACTTCCCGGCAACGCCCTGATGCCGGCCTGGGCCAATATTATCGGACATTATGCCGATCTTGCCGGGCAGACGATCCTGGCCCTGCTGAAAAAAGATGTCAGGCCAAGGGAAATCCTTACTGCAAAGGCATTTGAAAACGCGCTGATGGTTCATGCTGCCATGTCAGGCTCTACCAACGCGCTGCTTCATCTGCCGGCAGTGGCCGGTCAGGCGGGTGTATCCGTTAATCCACAGGATTTTGACCGCATCCACAAGAAAATACCCGTGCTGGCCGGGCTCCAGATGACCGCTCGCTGGCCGACGCAAATACTGTGGTTTGCAGGAGGCGTTCCTGGAATCATGCGGGTTATCAAGGATTTTCTCCATCTGGATGCATTGACTGTGACCGGCAAAACCGTGGGAGACAATCTGGATGATCTTGAAAATGATGGCTTTTTTGAAAGGACTTCTCTTTATCTTGAAAATTACAAAATCAAACCGCAAGAAGTTATTTTGCCGTTGGATGCCCCATGCAATGCCGCGGGAGGATTAGCGATCCTTCACGGTAACCTGGCGCCGCAAGGCGCTGTGGTAAAGCATGCCGCCGTAGCACCGGAGATGCACTGCCATATTGGACCGGCCAAACCCTTTGATTGCGAAGAAGACGCTATTGAGGCGATCCTTGCCGGCCGCATTGTGGCGGGGGATGTCGTGATTATTCGTTATGAAGGTCCTAAAGGATCAGGCATGCCCGAGATGTTTAAGACCACGGAAATTTTATATAACCGACCCGAACTGCGGACTTCGGTGGCTTTAGTGACAGATGGTCGTTTTTCGGGGGCCACCCGGGGGCCGGCCATTGGCCATGTAACACCGGAAGCGATTTCCGGCGGCCCCATCGCTTTGGTGAGAGAGGGCGATCTGATTTCAATCGATATTCCCGCCCAAACCCTGGAGATTGTCGGTTTTGAAGGCAACCGTCAAGGACCGCAAGAAGTCGAACGGAAATTAAAGCAACGTGCGGCGACGTGGGAACCGGTTGAAATGAAAAGAGAGGGCGTTCTCGGTCTTTTTACCCGCACGGCCGGGGCCACCGATAAAGGCGCATCCATGCTAAAGGCTTAGAAGTTCTATCTAAAGTGGACAGAGCGTTGCTAACCTTTATGGAGAAACTATACGGCTTAATTTAACATCTCGGAATTTCCACAACCTGACGTAAATCACTAACAGGCAGGATATTGAACAGATATTCGGGCTAAAAAAAGGAGATGCAATCATGTCAAAACTGAAAAAACTGGAGGAGATGTTGGCCCAGAAGAAAATCAGCCGTCGTGAATTTATGAAACGTGTTACTGCACTTGGCCTGGCTGCGGCAGTATCACCGATCGTGTCTGCCGATCCGTCTTATGCTGCGACCCCTAAGAAGGGCGGGCGGCTGCGTGCGGCGCTATCCGGAGGCAGCACGGCGAATACTCTCGATCCCGCGCTATCTGACGACATGTATACGGCAAACCTATTTTCTGGAGTGTTACACAATTACCTGACCGAAATTAGCAATGATGGAACACTGATCGGCGAACTCGCTGAGACGTTTGAACCTTCAGACAATGCAAAAAAGTGGACATTCCGGTTAAGAAAAGGTATCGAATTCCACAATGGCAAAACAATGGATGCGAAAGATGTATTGGTGTCCATGAACCACCATCGTGGCCCAGACAGTAAATCGGCAGCCAAAAGTCTTGTTGCGTCGGTCGAAGACATTAAGACGCCCGATAAGCATACGGTAATATTCGAATTAAATGCGGGTAATATGGACTTTCCCTGGCTGATTACCGAACGTACGTTTGCAATAATGCCCGCAAAAGGTGAAAAGCCTGACTGGGCAGCGGGAATCGGAACCGGAGGATATATTTTGGTAAATTTTGAACCGGGTGTTCGTACCGAACTGAAAAGAAATCCCAATTACTGGAAAGAGGGGAGAGCTCATTTCGATGAAGTTGAATTTATCGCCATCGCGGATATAACTGCCCGTGCAAGTGCTCTGAGCAGCGGAAATGCGGATTTAATGGATCGGTGTGACCTGAAAACTGTGCATCTCCTTGATCGTAGACCCGGTATAAACGTGGAAGAAGTGGTGGGTACTCAGCACTATACGTTGCCCATGAATACGACAGTTGCGCCATTTGACGACAATAATATCCGCCTTGCCTTGAAGCATGCGATAGATCGCGAAGCGATCGTAAAAACAGTTCTGCGCGGACATGGAAAGGTGGGCAATGATCACCCGATTGCGCCTTCCAATCAATTTTATTCAGCGGATCTTCCACAACTCGAATATGATCCGGACAAAGCGAAGCATTATTTGAAGAAGGCAGGGCATACCAGTTTTAAAGTGAATCTTAGTAGTTCCGACGCTGCATTTCCGGGTGCTGTTGATACGGCAATTTTGTATAAAGAACATGCCAAGGCGTGTGGAATAGATATCAACGTTATTCGTGAGCCGAGTGACGGTTACTGGACCGATGTATGGATGAAGAAGCCATGGAGCATGTGTTTTTGGAGCGGTCGTCCGACTGAAGACTGGGCGTTTTCTCTTGCATACGCCGATGATGCCCACTGGAACGATACATTCTGGAAAAATGACCGCTTTAACAAGCTACTGAGAGAAGCACGAACAGAGACAGATCCAAACAAACGTCGTGAAATGTATTATGAAATGCAGAAAATTCTCAGAGATGAAGGCGGTGCCATCATTCCGATGTTTGCCAATCATGTTTGGGCTGTTTCTGAGAAGATTCAGCATGATGAAAAAGTCGCAGCCAATCAATCTTTAGATGGCGCACGATGTGCAGAACGTTGGTGGTTTGCCTAAAATTCAGAACTACTGATGTGCCGTAAACCTAATGCAACAAATTAGAACCATAACATCGGTGTTGAGAGGCCGCTTTTATTTAATTTTGAAAACCTGGTTATGTGGGCCAAGTCAGAGATAATCGGCTCTGTCTGTAACAGTTTCAAGGAGGGATGGAGTATTGGAGTACTGGAGTAATGGTCTATCGCTCGTGAACTCTATGGATCTGAGAATCTCGATGGTCTTTGTTCAAGGTTGCAGAAGATCGGTGTTGGGTTTTCGCTTTTCCAATACTCCATTACTCCAGTACTCCATAAGTGTGTTGAGCAGAGCAGAGTCATGGAGGGCCCCCTTCCAGAGTGCAAACCAAAGCCAGGTCTTTTGGGCCTGGATTCTTAACTAAACATAAGGAAGAAAAATATGAATTCACGTGAACGGGTCATGGCAGCGCTTCAGTTAAAAGAACCGGATCGGGTGCCGTTTATGGACTTTGCCGATACCATCGTCAAACAGAAAATTATGGGAACCGAAGAGATAGACGAAGCCGAATTTGCCAAAAAAATAGGAATGGATGCCATATATTTTGTCGATTACTGCACGCCACTGTTCTGCAAAAGCCATTTCAGTGATGAAGATGTGCCGAAGGCCTTCGGAATGACCGGTGAAACGGAATTTATTGGAGAGGGATTGATCCGAACGGAAAAAGATCTGGATAAAATTGTTCTACCCAATCCCCATGATGACAGCTATTATGATCCGGCCAAGAGATTTATGGAAAAATATCATCGCTCGGACCTTGCTATCTATGCCGGGTTGCGTCCATTTGGCATGTTCAACACGATTTACTCGATGCCTATGATGGATTTTGCGATCGCGCTGGGAGAAAATCTAAAGCTGATCGACACCATGATGGATATTTTTATAGAGTGGAATATTGTCGTTATTGAAAAGCTGCAGCAGTTTGGTCTCGATTTTATTGCGACGTACAATGATATGGCATACAAAGAGGGTCCCTTGGTGTCACCGCAGGTTTTCCGGGAGGTTTTTTTGCCGAAAATGAAAGTCGTCGCCGATGCCATCAAGCTGCCTTGGGCGTTTCACAGTGACGGCAACCTGACGATCGTGATGGAGGATTTATTAACCCTGGGGATGAATTGCGTCAATCCCTTTGAACCACCCTGTATGGACCTGAAAGCTGCCAAGGAAAAGTGGGGCGATCGGATTTGTTTGTGGGGCAATATTGATCTGGTTAAGACCTTGCCATACGGAACCGTGGCGGAAGTCGAAGCCGAAGTTAAACAGCGGATCGAGGATGCCGGTGCCGGGGGCGGTTATATCTGCGCTACTGCAAACAGCATCACCGGTTTTTGCAAAATCGAAAATGTCTTTGCCATGACAAACGCAGTTAAAAAATATGGGGGTTACCCATTAGAATTGAATCATAGCTAATCCAACGACTATGCCCGCATCGTGGTTATACTTCCACGAAACATTAGTAATTGAGCACACGTATACAGTGTTTGACAGCGTTTCCAGATCCGCACGTTTTTGGACGTTAATTTTGGAAGGCGCAGATAATGCCCAGAGAAAGATATGCGTATCAATTAAAATTTTCATTTATCACTACCGTAAAACACCTCATTTATTTCTTCATCTTCCGCCATTATATCGTCAGGCACTTTCAGCTTGCCGCGGAGAAGCCCCAGCGTTCTTTTCCCTTCAGGCTTATGGGGCACCATTTCTACAAGCGGCAAATTGTTTTTTGCAATTACGACCTTTTTACCATGATAGGCCATATTGACCAATTTCGAGAGATTGGTTTTTGCTTCGGAAATATTAAAAATCATAAGGCATACCCCCATTTTTGGATTATAAAACTGGTCTACTATCCTAATAAGACCAATATGGTCAAAAAGAAAGAACGGTACACACGACCGGATATTTTCAAGTAGAAAGAAGTATTCATTCTGAATTTTATAACCTATGATTTCAGTCATGAAAAGAGATCTATTATATTCTCTTGAAGGCTTTACACGAAAAAATAAGCGATTGGATCAATAAAGGCTGGAAGACGCAGAGTTCTCCTATGGATCGTTTGATTGGCGTATTTCTGGTTGCGCTATCTGCAGCCTGCTTCGGCACAAATGCTATTTTTGCACGCATGGCGTATGATGCCGGTGCAAATGCAAGCACGTTTCTTTTTATTCGGTTCCTTATTGCCTCGCTGGTCATGTTTTTAATATTGACGGCTCGAGGCCTTAATTTCCCAAGGGGGCGTCTATTGATCAGACTGGCTCTGATAGGCGGAATTGGCCTTACAGGAGCGACGCTTTCCTTCTACACAGCGATACAACTTGCTCCTGTTAATTTGGTGATCGTCATCACTTACATGTATCCCACAATGGTAACTTTGCTTGCGGCAATGTTCCTCAAGCAGCCGATTACGAACTATAAAATAGTTGCCTTACTGATGACGCTTTTGGGAATTTTATTTACCATCGGATTAGATAGCGGCGGATATTTTTTAGGAATCATATTAGCGATCGTGACCGCAATCTTTTATTCTCTTTATCTTGTACTCGGCAGCAAATTCATCCAAAGGGCGGGGCCTTTTCCAGCTTCAACGGTAATAATTTTCTCCGCGGCACTAATCTATAGTGTACTTGTTGGTCTACAAGGGCTGCAACTACCCAAAATGCCTTCCGGCTGGTTCGCGATAGTTGCCAGCGCTTTGATTTCAACGGTTTTTGGTATTATGGCCCTTTTTTCAGGGCTTAAACACCGATTTTCACAGCAGGTATAATCGTCAAAGTAGCACCCAAATCAAGCGGTCCAGATTATCTCCACGGTTTTACCGGAAAGCCATGGGACTTGAAACGGTGTTTGTAGTTTTTCAACTTCTCTCAGAACAGGGGTATGAGCTCTCTTTCTAATTCTCACTTCAAATTTGTTTCCATCGTAAACCACCCTGCCCGGCATATCAATGAACTTTCTGAAGATAGTTGGTGCGAGATTTGCTTCAAAACGTCTTAAGTCCTGTGCAAAGCGATGGTACAGAGTGTCTGCTATTAATGTCCATAAAATATCAAAATGGATGCGAATCATGATCGGCGAAGAAAGGGCGTTTAAATTAAAAAATGCAACTAATTCCGCAAGCTTGTTTTCTACATGCCATCGTTTGGCATAGACTTCCAAGATATCCTTCATCGGCAAGTCCTTGTTGTTGGTTATGATAAATGTGGGGTTGCTTCGGCCATGATCCTTTACCACAATTTGACGGAATGTGTTGCTACAGTCCTTTAGTTTAACCTCACTTTCATGGACAGACACATTTTTGTATTTGCGTTTCGGGATTGATATATGAATTCTATCCCACTCATTTGGTGGAAGATCCAATGTGTCCTTTATTAGCTTGGCATATCTTTTTCGAAGAGTTATGAATTTTGTTTTACCATCTTCAAGCTCATCAAGAACTCTGTAAGCAGTAAACTTACAATCAAAAACAAGCGTTTCATTAAGCCCACCATTTATGCTTTTCCAGTAAGTCACAAACTTCTTAACTTCATCTGCTTCTTCATTACGCAGTATGTCTGCTCTGGTATATAAGATCGTATTGCTCTGACTGTCCTGAGCAAAGATGGTATTTGCCCCTTTCATTGTTTTGCCTCTTGCGCCGCACCAGACTTTTTCCATCTCTGACTCATCGCCATAGTGTGGAATCGAATGAAAATCAAGATTGATATAATCACTACCGTATAAGTTAGGATACTTCTTTCTCAAACCGGTAATGACCTTGCTCTGCAAATTCATTACTTGTGATTCTGAACATCGGCAAGAATATGTATTCATATAAGTCGGCTTAGGGAGCACATTTAAGCCAGCAAAGATCCCAAGGCCCGGTTCCCTGTCATAGGTGCCAATATGGCTCAGCCTTTTGCGGCCCATCAATTTCAAGAGCAACATGGAAAGGCATGCCTGTGTTGAGCCGATATCGCTTGAATGGGGCATTTCGCATTCTTTTACAACCTCTACTATTCCTGATTCCAAAATGTAAGGGATGAAAAAGAAACAACCTGCGACGGGACAATCAATATTAAAAGGTTCGAGTTCTGTAAAATCGAGATGTTCTGATCGATCTGGTATGATTTTATTTTTTGTGGTTATGCCTCGTTCTTTATTGGTTCTGCGTTTCAGTTTTCCAAAGCCTGCATCTTTAAGGATACGCTCAACTGTTCGTGAAGAAATACTGATGGTATCTTCGGCAAGACGATCTTGAATATCAGGAGCAGATAGTCTCATTTTCCTATACTCAATGATTTTGTCTTGCACGTCAGGATTTGTCCGCTTTTTCTTGGGTCCTTTTTTAACGGTCGGAAAGAGTTCAATCTTCCCTGCCTTGGCATCTCTGAGCATGGAATAGATAGTGCTGGCCTTGTATCCGTATCGCTTCGCCGCGTCTTCCATTGACTCTCCGTCAATAGCGATAGCTCGGATTGCTTCATACTGTTTCTGTCTTGGAGAGACAGGTCTTTTGAAATAGTCACTCAGGTCGACCTCGGTGCCCATTAGGGTTTTATTATGACGCTTAAACATCTGTGATTACAATTCAGTATCATAAAAAAGAATGGTAGAATAGCTTAAATAATCAGTTATTTAGGGTCTAAATGGTCAATAATTCACAATAATAGTTTTTTATAGCATATTTATAGTCGTCATTCAAGGATTTTATTCGACAAAAAGACACCCTAAAAAAACAATTATTGAGCTGCAAGCATTGGAGGTAAAAATCTAAAGGATCTGCAGGGGATAAAAATCAACTATGGCACGCAATGACTTTACAATCAACAGGTTACATGATATAGGCAGGCTCCGTCATGTCGACCATGGGTGAAAAAAAAGATCGGTCGAGATCGGTTTTGCTACGCAAAAAATGGGGGACCATTGTGTCGCTTAAACCATCTGTGATAATCGGTGTTAAATGCGGTTCTGCCGAAATAGGTAGCGATCCAGAGCAATAGTTAATCGTGTCAAATAATTTAACACTTCCGGGGCAATGATTTAACCCCGGATAAACAGGCTTCGCGTTTAACTGGGCAGGC
>Ga0316189_10006125_pt1 | contig 11495 bp, 9 predicted proteins | sample LowCovwburrow_MG_FD_204930 | JGI IMG/M metagenome (GOLD analysis project Ga0316189, IMG submission 204930) | Coastal sediment microbial communities from Maine, United States - Lowes Cove worm burrow | ecosystem: Environmental > Aquatic > Marine > Coastal > Sediment | place: USA: Maine... | reverse complement strand
CGACATAAGATCGCTAGCCTGATGGATATGCTACATACCGGTGAGAAGAGTCAAGCGCAGCTAAAGCCGCACATTATTAAACTCAGTATTACTCATCAAATACTGAGCAAGTTTACCGCTTTCATAGCGATAGAAAAAACACCGAGTAAGCCTGGATTTGAAAAAGCTAAACAAACGAATGTGCCAAACATGATGCCAAAAGGTAATCGTATGGCTATACCGCAAACCGCTACGCATGCCACATTACTGAGTATATTCGGTGGCCTAATGATGCTAATCAGCCTGTGTATAAGATGGACGCGACCGACGCTTAAGCGACAATCGACCGCGGCGTTGACTCTTTCTAGGCTTGGTCTCAAGCGAGCTGCACAGAGATGAGCTACGAACGCGGTTTAGATGTTTTACAGTCGCCAGTATCGAGCTGGCTCACTCAATGCAAGAAAGCCCATAAATCCATCATGGTTAACACTCTCTTTTTAGGCGGTGCAGTGTTGTTATGCCAAGGGATTTACATGGATACAAAGGCAATAATCGCGCAGGGGCTAATCACGCATTCTTGGCAGCAACGCACTGCGGACAAGCCACCACCAAAGCCTTGGTGGTGGGCTGACACTAACGCAATTGCAAAACTTAAAGTAGCGCGTTTAGATAAAGAGCTATTCGTAATGCGAGACGACTCCGGTGAGTCGCTGGCTTTTGGCCCAGGCCATTTAACCGCGAGTGCAGACATATCCGGCTCTGGCCATGTAATGATTGCTGGCCACCGAGATACACACTTTAGTTTTCTACAACAACTAGAACTCGGCGATATCATCGAAACAACAAACATTGACTCAGTTACGACGCGCTATCAAATTAAACGCATGTCGGTTCTCGATTCAAGCATGGAAGAGTTGATTGCTTATCAACAAGATCGCTTAACACTGATTACCTGTTACCCGTTCGATGGCTTCATAGCCGGTGGCCCGCTGAGGTATATCGTTGAAGCCCAGCGGGTGGATAGCTAAATATGGCTCAATAATGGAGGCCCGATACGGCTAAAGTTTTTTAACCCTGACACTGCCGCCACTGGTTTTAAGAACCAATTTAGGGCCGCCACCATTAATCTTACCCGAGATACGTGTTTTCTTGACCGAACCGTCTACCGCAAACTCACTACTAACTCGGCCACCGCTGGTACTGGCCGTTAAATCAACCGCGACCGAAGGATCTAGGTACGCCGACACACTGCCGCCTGACGTAGTCAATCGGCTATTACCCAAAGGCTGTTGCGAAATGTTTGCGGTAATACTGCCACCAGACGTATGCGCATTAATAGTTCCAGCGACCTCGTCAACCCGAATTGAGCCACCCGATGTCTTAACATCGACATCGCCACGAATCTTGCCCAGCTTGATAGAGCCGCCCGAGGTGTAGGCATCAACCTTGCCGTTGAGTGATGTTAATTCGATTGAGCCGCCGCTGGTTTTTAAATCAAGGTTAAATTGACTAGGAACTTTAACCACAAAATGTGCGCCATTACTGCCAAAAAAACTCATGCCTTTGCGATCGCCAACAACTTTGATGGTATCGCCATTCTGCGAAAAGCTAAGCTCGAAGTCTTCCGGTTTATTGCCTTTCTTCTCAACTTGCACTTCGACTGTATCTTTGTTGTGCGATGAGACCTCAATTGAGCCAGAATCGGTGTCAATCATGAATGTACCTCCAGGCTCTACCTCAAAGGAGCGTTCAACGAGGTCCGTTTTTGCGTGCAAAAATGATACTGAGATTAGCGCAATAAGGCTGGTCGCGATAATAATTACTGTTTTATTCATTGTTGATCTCCCCGAGATTAAAGGTTACAGCTGTATGCTATGTTTATCTTTAGATGCGCTTTAGATAAAAAAAGATTCACTGTTTCAAAAAGACTTCATTAAATATGCAAATTGATCAATGTACTAAAACCTAACCGAACCTGCGGGTGCTAGGCGAGCACCCAAAATGCTCGGTGCCCGGAATCTCAAGCTATACATTTAATATGGGGTAAAAAAAATTACTTCCGGAACGGCTCAAGGCACTCCGATTTAGACTTGCTGAAGTCATAAAAGGGGCGGCTATTGCAAGATACTTTAGTTGATATCTCAAGGTAGCTTGATCAGAGGCTCGTTAACAATTCGCTAAAATGCAGTAAGTAAACCAAACCACACCACAGCGCCAACCCAACCGTTATTTAAAAACGCTTGAAAACATGGCTCAGGTTGTCGCTCGCGAATTAACCATTGCTGGTACATAAACATAGCAGCAACGATGATCACACTGATCGTGAAACTAAGCGAGAGGTTCAGCACCATCATGACCAGCATCATTGCGCAGACACATATTGTTTGTAGAATCGCGACGACCAAAATATCGAATCGACCGAACCAAATAGCGGTTGATTTAACTCCGATTTGTAAATCGTCTTCACGATCAGCCATTGCATACTGAGTGTCGAACATAATCACCCAACATACATTGGCAATGAACATGATCCAAAAAACGGCATCGAAAGCTCGGTCATAGGTCACATACACCATCGGTATGGCAAAGGAAAATGCAAGTCCTAAAATCAATTGGGGCGCTTGAAAGAAGCGCTTCATAAACGGGTAGACAATGGTTAACGCCGCCGCCGGTATCGCCCATGGCCAGACTCGCATTGGCAGCAATAACAGCAAGCCAATAGCAATCAGTCCGAGCAGGCAAAACAAAACTAAGGCGTTGGTAGCTGTCAGAGCACCACTGGCCAGCGGCCGAGACTGAGTACGGTCTACGTTGGGGTCTATGTCTCGATCAGCGTAGTCGTTGATCACGCAGCCTGCTGAGCGCATTACGAATACGCCTAATGTAAATATCCAAACATAGCTTGCCGAGGGATGACCATCCGAAGCCACCCACAGCGCCCATAAGGTAGGCCATAGAAGCAGTAATGAGCCTATTGGTTTTTCGACGCGCATCAAGGCCAGGTAATGAGGAATATCGTTTATAAGTTTATAATAGCTTGTCATCTTTAGTCTGAATAATAGGAGGTTAGCGAGTCACACCTAATCAGATTAAGCATTGACGTACTCTTCTTTACTGCCAATCCACCTGTCTATTAACGGCTCGATTAGCTGCGGAGTTTTGGCTGCTAATTTAGTGGCACATTCATCAATAAATGGTAACAAATGCTGATCGCGAATCAGATCGGCAACTTTAAAGGTGATACTGCCTGTTTGCCGCGTGCCAAGCAGTTCGCCGGCACCACGAATTTCTAAATCTTTCTGCGCGATAACAAAGCCATCGTTGGTCTCTCGTAAGGTTTTCAAACGTAACTTAGCATGCTGGCTAAGCGGCATTTGGTACAGCAAGATGCAAAACGATTGTTCACTACCTCGACCAACCCTACCACGTAGCTGGTGAAGCTGAGCCAAGCCCATACGTTCGGCGTTCTCGATAATCATCAAACTGGCGTTTGGTACATCAACTCCTACTTCGATGACGGTGGTGGCTACTAAGAGGTCAATTTCACCATTACGAAATTCGCTCATCACGCCTTCTTTTTCTTTGGGCTTAAGCCGGCCATGGACTAACGCAACGCGTAAACCGCTTAGTGCGTCTTGCAGTTCTTGATGGGTTATTGTAGCAGCTTGCGCCTCAAGTGCTTCAGATTCGTCAATCAATGGACACACCCAGTAAACTTGACGGCCGGCAGTACACGCCGCTTTTACTCGTTGAATAACCTCTGCTCGCTTGCTTTGGGCCGGCATGACAACCGTCTCGACAAGCTTTCGCCCCGGGGGCAATTCGTCGATACTCGACACATCAAGGTCGGCATAAAAGGTCATTGCTAAGGTTCGCGGAATTGGGGTAGCAGTCATCACCAATTGATGAGGCACTTGGCCTGCGGGCGTTTTAGACCTTAGCGCGAGGCGCTGTTCAACCCCAAACCGATGTTGCTCATCGATTACTACCAAGCCCAAGTGCTTATAACTTACTGCTTCTTGGATCAATGCGTGGGTTCCTACGGCAACCAACAAATCACCTGCGGCTAATCGCCCTAGGGTTTCTCGCTTTTGTTTTGCTGGTGTTTTGCTCGCCAACCAGCCTACGTCTATGCCAAGTTCTCCAAACCATTTACTGAGAGTTATATAATGCTGGTCGGCTAATAGTTCGGTTGGCGCCATTAATACGCATTGAACGCCCGAACAAGCGGCTTGCAGCATAGCGGCTGCCGCAACTACCGTTTTACCAGAGCCCACGTCACCTTGAATTAAACGCATCGCTGGTGATGATTGAGATAAGTCTGACTCAACTTCGGCACACACTCGACGTTGCGCACCTGTTAATGTGAAGCCTAAGTTACGCAAAAACGATTGGGTTTTTATTTGATCGTTTTCCAGCGCCGGCGCTAATTCATGCGCTCTAGCATCGCGTGATTTTCGCAAACTAAAATGATGTGCAATCAACTCCTCCAAGATCAAACGTTGATGTGCGCTACTGGTCGCTTGCTGCATATTACTTAAGTTAACGCCAACACTCGGACGATGTAGAGCATAAATAGCATGTTGCAAACTAGCCGATTGGTAAACCCCCTGCAGGTCTTCGGGCAAACACTCAGGATCTACAAGCTCTTGCAACTTAGGCAATTCATTTTCCAGTGCTTGATCAGTAATCTTACGCCACAGCGCCTGGCTAACACCTTCGGTGGTCGGGTAGACTGGCGTCAATGTTGAATCTAAACCTCCTTCAGGCTTGCTTTGGCTGACGCGGTATTCAGGGTGAATCATTTCATAACCCTTAGCACCCGGCCTAACCTCGCCAAAGCACTTGACCCATAAGCCCCGCTGAAAGCTTTTTTCCTGTGAGCGATTAAAGTAAAACATGCGAATTGTTAGCGAACCGGTGCCATCGCTGATCCGCACTAGTAAGCTGCGTCGTCGCCCAAACACCACTTGAGCCAAATCAATTTGACCAATAACTACGGTTGATAAGTTAGGCAGCAAAGTACCTAGATCAGTCACTGAGGTTCGATCTTCGTATCGATGTGGCAAGTGAAACAGCACATCTTGGGCCGTATGCACGTGAACCTTAGCCAGCTTTAAAGCCATTTGAGGCCCGACACCAGCAAGGCTGGTGACCGATTTTTCCGCTAATGTTTTGGCTTGAATTTTATTAACTTTCTGCTCAGTTTTGTCATTGCTCATTGTCAACCCCCTTTTGCGACCAAGACAATCGACCCTAAGTTGAAAATCATTTGTTGAAAGTCATTTGTTGAAAGTCATGTTTTAACAATCATGCATTAAGGCAAACACAATACTGCGTCGATCTCGACCAAAGCCCCCAATGGCAAGGCTGACACTTGAATGGTTGCTCGTGCAGGAAATGGTTGCTGTAGATACTCAGTCATAACCTCATTCAATATCGGGAAATTAGCCAAATCGGTAACGTAAACAGTCAACTTCACCGCATCGCTTAAATTACCTCCAGCGGCTTGTGAAACAGCAGCTAAATTAGCAAATACTTGATGCGCTTGATCGGCGAATACATCACTGACCATCGTCATGTTGCTCGGATCCAAAGGAATTTGGCCGGAAATATAAACGGTATTCGCCACTTTAACCGCTTGAGAGTAGGCGCCTATCGCGGCTGGTGCTTTGTCGGTATTAATTATTTCTTTAGTCATGCCGTTATTTTGGCATTGCTTACTAGTTTAAACAACATGAGACCGCTGCTTATCTTATTTACCGCTATCCTTTCTGGCGCATTACCTTGCTGACAGACGATAAACGATAGATTGCTCTAATAATTCTCGATAGGTGGAGACGGTTTTTAACATCAACCACAAAATCAATTTGTCGGACACTATCAGAGCCCTCGTGCAGATCAACATGGTTGATATTCGAACTATTGGCCGCTATTGCGGTAGCGACTTCGGCGAACGCACCAGTAATATGATGCAGCTTGACGTGTAGACGAGCATGAAAACTTTGATCGATCGCCTCATCCCAATCAACCAACAAAAAATTCTCCGGTTGCTTTCTTAATTCGGATAAATTTGGGCAATCAAAGACGTGAACTGCTAAACCATGGCCGGAGGTCAGGATGCCGACAATTGAATCTCCGGGCACTGGACTACAGCACTTTGAATAGGTCACCAATATTCCTTCAGAACCCTTGATAACCAAGGCCTCCGGCCCCATAACCTTGCCCTCAGCTCGATCATCAGTTAGTTGTGCGATTTGTCTGGCGACTAAATCTGGAATACGCTTTCCAAGGCCGATATCAATTAATAGCTCTGACCACGTTTCTAAGTGAAACTCCTCCAGTAATGCGGTTCTAACCTTACCTGGTATTTTACGTCGCCCGAACAGGCGCTGTTTGGTCGCCCCAGCTAATAATCGCTTACCAAGGCGCAGTGCATCTTCTTCAGTTTGCGCCTTCAAATAGTTACGAATTTGAGTTCGTGCTTTAGCTGTTACCACATAATTCAACCATGACGTCGTTGGCCATGAATTTTTCGATGTGATGATCTCAACACTATCGCCGTTATGCAGCACGGACGGTAACGAGACCAAAGACTTATTTATCCGCGCCCCAGTACAATGTGTACCGACATCTGTGTGTACTGCATAGGCAAAATCCAGTGCCGTCGAGCCACGAGGCATCTTCTTGATATCACCTCGCGGAGTAAAAACGTAAACCTCATCGGGATACAAGTCCATTTTCAGGTGTTCAAGAAACTCGACGGCATTCTGCGTCTGATGCGCAGGGTCCAGTAAATCTAATAGCCATTGCCGCGCCAAATGATTAGAGCTTTCATGATTTCCCCCATCTGACTTATAGATCCAATGTGCAGCGACTCCGGCTTCGGCAATTTGATCCATGTGCTGGGTACGAATTTGCACCTCGATGTTATCGCCTAGCGGACCAAATACCACGGTGTGCAAGCTCTGATAACCGTTCGCCTTAGGGATTGCGACATAGTCCGCAAAGCGGCCCGGAATTGGTTTATAGGCGTTATGAACAATCCCCAATGCTCGATAGCACTCGTCGATCGTCGAAACAATAATTCTAAAGCCATAGATATCAAATAACTCATCGAATGAACGTTTCTTTTTCTGCATTTTTTTGTAAATGCTGAAGACACTTTTTTGCCGCCCTTTGATCTTAAATTCATCGATATTAGAGTGACTCAAGGTTTTCTCTAATGAGCCCCTTAGCTTCTCGACCACCAGCTTTCGATTGCCTTGGCGTTGTTCAATCGCTTTGGTGATAGCTCGGTGACGTTGCGGATACAAATACAAAAAACACAGGTCTTGCAACTCACGCGCCCAATGGTACAAACCCAAACGTTCAGCAATCGGAGCATAAATCTCGAGTGTTTGTTTCGAAATGCGTTTTTGCTTACTCAGCGCCATGCTACTAAGCGTGCGCATATTATGCAGACGATCAGCCAATTTGATGATCATAACCCGCACGTCTTCGGACATAGCCAACAACATCTTTCGAAAATTTTCGGCTTCGGCTTGTTCCTTAGTATCAAACTTTATCTGGCCAATCTTACTCACGCCATCAACCAACAGTGCTACATCTTCACCAAACGTGTCGATTATCTCTTTCTTAGTGGCACCAGTATCTTCAATAACATCGTGTAGTAGCGCCGCCATTAAAGTGCGCGAATCCATTTGTAGCTCCGCCAATGTATCAGCGACTTCAATAGGATGGTGTATGTACTGCTCTCCGGATTTACGTGTTTGCCCTCGATGGCTTTGCTCGGCAAATAGAAATGCGCGATAAACATCCTCAACCGCTTCCGGTGATAGGTAAGCAGCTAAACGCCCTTTGCAGACCGCGCGAATGGCTTTCTCAGGCGACGGCGTAAAAAACCTACGCCTAGGCGGGGTGGTGGGTCTCACTAATAAATCCTTCGCTCAGCGATTCTCAAAGCAGACCACGTCATCTCATTCAGCATGTATTTTTCTAGCCAGCTTAGAAGCAAAAAGCCGAGAACAACTGCGTCTAAACGCAACAGTCTCAGCTTTTTATCTCGCGGTAAACCGCAAGAAAATTACGCTTACGCTTCGCTACTACTAGCAAGTTCTGCTTGTAACGCAGCGGTCAAGGCATCCAATTCTGACGTTTCGCCTTCACCTTCAGCATCCTCTGCACTATCCTCTTCTACAGTTTCAAATATTTCTTCTTCAACTGCATCTTCTAAGATATCACGAGTGACCAAGCCCTCAGCGATTTCGCGCAAAGCCAGAACGGTTGGTTTATCATTCTCAGCATCGATAAATGGCTCAGAACCCAGTGAGATTTGACGCGCACGTTTACTGGCGACCAATACAAGTTGAAAGCGGTTATCTACGTTAGTTAAGCAGTCTTCGACCGTTACTCGAGCCATTACTAACTCCTCAATATGTTCAATTTATTAAAATGGGGTTGCCGTGTAGCGACGTTAAGCGCCAACATAACAGACTTTTATCTACGTTTGATCTTGCGAGCCTATCAAAAGACTAGCGAGATTCACGGTAAGGGGGCGCAGTTTATCACTTTCACCGCTAAGTATCAGCGTTAAATCGTTTAAAGCTAGGTTAAAATCGTCGTTTAGCACACGAAAATCAGATTCATCACTATGGCGCATCTCATCTAAAGCCTGACGCATACGACTTTGAATAACATCGTCACTATCGCTACCTCTACTGCGCAATCTGCGCTCAAGCTCTACAATAGAGGGAGGCAGAATAGAAATGCTCACAGCGTGAGGCATTTGCTTGCGCACCAGGCGGGCACCCTGCCAGTCGATGTCTAATAAAACGTTAACCCCTTGGGCCAACATTTGCTCCACAGCGCTTCGGGAAGTACCGTAATAGTTACCATAAACTTCAGCATATTCAAGAAAAATACCGTCATCGACCATATCTAAAAACTGGGCCTTACTGACGAAAAAATAGTCTACTCCTTCGACTTCGCTAGCTCGACGAGGCCGAGTAGTATGCGAGACGGACATCTTTGCATTAGCGGCGTTTGCAATAAGTGCTTGAGCCAGGCTAGTTTTACCCGCACCGGAAGGAGCTGAAATAATAAAGAGTTTGCCAATCACGAGTTTTACTATCGCCAGATATGGTTAAAAAATAATGTTCAGTATTCTACTCGAAAGGCGCTCAATGATTAAAGTGCAGAGTGTCGAATCTCAAAGATTATTAATCTTTCATCAACTTATCCTGTGGTCTAGTAACTGTAATGCACTAAACTCACCACACTAGCCTCACCAAAGAAGGCGCAAACCCGCTAACTAAAGCCGACAAGCCTCTGCTCATGAAAAACACGCTGCTATACATCATCACCGTTTTAATCTGGGGCTCGACCTGGTTGGCAATTGAGTTTCAATTAGGTGAGGTAGATGTGTCCGCGTCGGTCGCATATCGTTTTATGATTTCAGCCGCACTGATGTGGGGATACTGCCTATTAGTTAAAATACCAATGACCTTTGCGGCGCGCGACCACTTCTTTATTATGGTGTTAGCGATGTTCAATTTTAGTATCAACTATGCAGCTGCCTACTCTAGCCAGCAATACTTGAGCTCGGCCATGACCTCCATCGCGTTCTCGACAATGTTATTGATGAATATCGTCAATACCCGCATCTTTTTTGGCACAAAAATCACCCTTAAGACCTATATTGGCGCTCTACTAGGCATTCTGGGTATCGTCGCGCTTTTTTGGGATGATCTATCGGTCGCAGCGCAAGGGTCAAACTCAATATGGGGATTAGCATTGATTATTACCTCTGCGATGCTCGCATCCTTAGGAAATATGACCAGCGTACGCAACTCGAGAGCAAAGATGAATATTTTTGCCGTTAATGCCTGGGGCATGCTTTACGGGTCGATAATATTATCTGTGCTGGTGTTGCTGAGCGACGCTCAATTCAGTTTTTCAATGCAGCCGTCGTATATCGCCTCGCTATTATATCTCGCTATATTCGGAACCGTGATCGCCTTTGCGACTTACTACGTCTTGCTCAACAATATGGGTCCCGAAAAAGCCAGTTATGTGATCGTACTATTTCCCGTTGTAGCGGTAGTTCTAAGCAGTATGTTCGAAGGCTTTACATGGACCAATAAGACCTTCCTTGGCTTCGCTTTGGTGCTACTTGGCAATGCCATTATTCTTATGCCAAGCAATTCAATAATGCGCCGAAGTCCGTGGAAACCTCTGATCAAGTCTAAATGATCTCTGGCCGTTTATACTTGATCAGAGGCTCCTTAATCGGCGAGCGGTCATGCCTGCTCGTCGATAGCGCTAATAGGCTCGCTATAACAACTAAAACTGAAAGCGAGCACCCACTTCGATTCTACGACCAGGAGCTGGCGCAAAATCTTTAACAAAAGACGTATGTTGGCGCTGTTCTTCGTCACCGAGATTACGCCCATGAATGAATAAATCAACTTCTCCAACGGCTAGATCGATACGCCGGTTAATCTTCAATGAAAGGTCAGTATATGAATCGGTGGGTAACTCAAAATTTGCCACATCGGTTTGCGACGAGACGTTTTTAAAATTTAGCTTTACTCGCCAAACGTCATTATCCCAACGAATACCTAAGGCCTGACTGTCTGCCGGTATTCGTGGCAGCGACTGCTCATCGTTGTTAGGTGATTTAATATCAGCCGAGACACTATCGAATGTAGCAGTTAAATCTAGGTCGCCGCCTAAAAACTGCGACAAATGAAAAGCCATCTCAAGATCGATACCGAGAAAATCAGCATCACCTTGCTGATATCGCAGCACAGGGAGGTCATCTTCGATAGCACCTGTATTGGCTTGATATATAAAGTCATCGAACTGAGTCGCATAGATCGTCGTATTCACATCGACTAAGTCGGTATGGTAATGGGCGCTAAAACTCAAGCCTAAAGCAGACTCCTTTTGCAAATTAGCGTCGCCGATTTCAAATGTTTGAGTCGCGAGGTGGGCACCGTTAGAGTACAGCTCCTCAATCGCTGGAGCACGTTCCGAGTAATCTAACAAGGCAGACCATGACAGTGCTTCCGAGGCGGGAATCACAGCTCCTAAGGAGCTACTTATGGTTGAGAAGTCGACATTCCCATGTTCGGCAAGCGATGGCGAATGGTCAACTCGATCGAATCGGACACCTGTTTCTAGCGACCAGTTATTGAACTCTCGCTCGCCAACCCAAAACAGGCCAACGCTATCAGAATCAACCGGTGGAACGAAGGCTTCTTCACCCAAGGCGCTGAACTCGCGACCGGTAAGTTGTAGACCAAAGGCTCCTTTAAAGCTGGCAAGCGGTGCATGAGTAAGCTCGATGCGCCCCTCCCAGGCTTGATTATCAAAGACCGTACCAACCTCTCCATTACCCTCAATCTCACTATGCTGGTAATCGTTGATTCCGACTCGAAAGTTGATTTTTTCGATACCTGAAAATGGCGCTATACGCTCAGCTTCCAGATCGATACGAGTTTGCTCTAACT
>Ga0316189_10006124_pt1 | contig 11498 bp, 6 predicted proteins | sample LowCovwburrow_MG_FD_204930 | JGI IMG/M metagenome (GOLD analysis project Ga0316189, IMG submission 204930) | Coastal sediment microbial communities from Maine, United States - Lowes Cove worm burrow | ecosystem: Environmental > Aquatic > Marine > Coastal > Sediment | place: USA: Maine... | reverse complement strand
CAATAGCAGATCCAGGTGACCGCTGTTGGATATATCGCCGGCATTGCCGCTCATGGTCCCGAAACACTGGTCCAGGCCCATGCGCTCGCCGATTTCGGTGAAACTGCCATCCCGATTATTGCGGTATATACGCGACGGGTTCCCGCCAGCAGGCGCTTTACCGTGGCGCAGACTGTGAATGGCATCCTGGATGGGTGCGTAGCTGAACTGAACGATGTCCAGCCAACCGTCGTTGTCGATGTCGCAACAAAGAGCAGATGAACACAAGCCTGGTTTCTCAACCCCGGCCTGCCGGCTTACATCTTGAAAGCAACCATCGCCATTGTTGCGGAAGATTTGGGAGCGCCCCATATTGCTAATAAATAAATCGGGATAGCCATTGTTGTTAAAATCGCCCCATGTCGCACCAAGGCTTGGCCAGGAAGTGTCTAGGCCCGATTCATGGGTCACATCGGTGAACGTTCCATCACCGTTGTTGTGGAACAAACGATTCGGTGTTTTGCGATCGAAGAGCCCACCAAGGTTATTGACGATGAATAGATCCAAATTACCGTCAAGATCATAATCGACCCAGGTGGCGGTGAAACCGGGGCCCCAAATATTGAGCCCGGCCTCCCTGGTGACATCGCTGAAGGTGCCGTCGCCATTGTTGCGCAATAACAAACCCTGGCCGTCGAAAAAACCCATGCCAGAAATGAACAGGTCAACCAGGCCATCGTTGTTGTAGTCACCGGCCGCCACGGAAAAGGCGTAGACACATTTATCCAAACCAGAACCGACGGAAATATCATGGAAGGTACCGTCGCCATTGTTGCGATACAGGCTGCAACCCGCATGAGAGCCTGCGATGACCACATCCAGATAGCCATTGCCAGTTGCGTCGAAGACGGCGGTCCCGCGCCCCCCACAGGTCTTCTCGAGCCCGATCTGCGAGGCCACATCTTCCAGTTGGAGCTGGGTGGAGTGGTAACCCGAAACGGCTTCCATGCGATGGGCGCCAGGCACGGTCGGCGCATAACCCTCTGTTTTATGGCTGGTAAGCCAAAGCCAATAGCAGGCTCGATGGTGCTCGGGGTATTCGCTCAGGCAGGCTTCCCCGAAGGAGGCGGCCTGTTTGTAGTCGCCTGCACGATAAGCGGCCACCATACTTTCGTAATTGGCCTTGCCGCGAAAGCGCGGGTCTTGTGCGGCTTGCTCCAGCTCAACCATGGCCTGTGGGTACAGACCACACTTTAAATAGAGATGGCCCAAGTCGTAGCGGGCCTGGCTATTTTCGGGGTCCTGGTTGCACCTGCGCCGTGATTCAGCCAGAACTTCTCCGTACTGCAGGCTGAAAAAAATGGGCAGGTCGCTGAAGATTTCCAAGACAAAGGGGAAAAACTCACGCCATATTTCAGGTCGGACCGCTTGCAAGAAGAAGAGCCCACGCAGCATCTCCTGGGTCACCAGGCTTCCGGTGGCAAGCGGCAACAGGAAGAGCTGACCGGAATCGCTGAGTTGCTGGCCGCAGAAGAGCTGACAAGACGCATTGGCGACCTCGCGAGCCAGGTTAGCCGGTTGTTGCGAGCGGTAGGCACTGGATTGCATCATGCGCATCAAACGATTGGCCAGATCAGATGTTGCCGCGTCCATGTTTGCAGGTCCATTGACAGGAGCTTTCGTGGGCAGATCCGGGATACTGGATCCCGTTATTGCGGTATATATCATATTCTGCATCGTTTGCATGCCCGTTTCCATGCCACGCAGGGAATGCTCGAACAACTGAATCGGAAAACGGAACAGGTCGTGCCAGGAGACTGGCGGTTGCTTCACTTCGGCACTCCTTTCAGAGGTTTGGGCATAGCGTAATAAACCGATTCGATCGGGCAGCCGAAACTGGCTGTTTCGTTTCGTTGAATGGGTTCTCCGGCGAGCAATGCCTGTACTGCAATATCCAGATATGCCTCGTGTTCAGGATCGGTAGGATAAGTGAAATTGTCGATAGCGCCACGGTAGCGCAAACACAAATTCGCGTCCAGCAGAAATGCTCGCGGCGTCTGAGAAACCTGCCATCGATGGGCCACATCACGATTCTGATCGTGCAGAATGGGGAAACCGAGATTTCGTTCAGCGGCCGTTCTGTGTAAGAGTTCCATGGTCTCATTGCTACGGGCTGCAACGGTTAATAGGGCCATGTCTGGATAACGGCCCGAAAAATCGTTAAGGTAGGTGTCATAACGTACACAATGAGAACAGGTAGCAGACCAGAAGACAACGACAGCCGCTCGGTGTTCTACTAAAAAAGAAGAGAGGCCAACGGTCTCGCCACTTATTGCCGGTAGGCAAAAGTCTTGAACCAATTTGCCCAAGTCCTGTTTTTCATTTGACTCACTCATATATCGTTCCGTCCAAAATGTGCTCTAGTCACGCCCCTTACCAAACAGGTAGTGCCTGTTCTGCATATCCCAGAGTTCTTAGAACCCAGCCTAAGGTTTTGCAATAAAAAGCGCCGAAGCACCTTCACCAGCCAGTGCTTTGTTGAGGGCGACAAGGTCTGTCTCCATGAGCCTGTTAAAAGAGGAATGGGCTTCCGCCAACTCGCCTTTAAGCTCTTTGAACAGGCTTTGCTGGGCAGCCGATGGCCCGCGAAATGCACCATTGACATTGTCGGAGAGCTCATCCAGATTATTAACCAGGCTATTCCCCTGACTCCAGAAGGTTTTCCCCTTTTCCTTGGCAAGGTTTCCCTGCATCGCCCTGAGTACTTCTTGGAAGGATTTAATCGCCTCCCTGCACTCTTCCCCTGTTTCCATTTTGAGACTCTTTAAGGCGGTTTCCCGTTCCTTCAACTGTGCGGACAAGCTGTCGGAGATGCGCAGCATGTCGTTAACCGCCGAGATCATGTCGCGCAGGTCAGACACCATTTTATGCTGTGCGATCAGATCAGCCGTCTTGACTTGAATATTTGGGTCCATGCGCACCTCAACCGCTCTTTCCTGGATCTTGCCATCCACGGTTAAGCGAACCTTGTAGGTACCGGGAACCACGTAGGGGCCTCTGGCCGGTCCGCGAAACTCGTTGCCGCCCTGGCGTTCCTTGCGGGGTCGCGCCAAGGCACCGTCCAGAGCCCAACTCACCCGATTTAAACCGGCCTCGACTTCTGGCTTGCGGATCTTCTTGACCAACTGACCCGCGCCATCGAAAATTTCGATCTTGACACGCGCTTCCTTTACCTTGTCCTCTGCTTCTGGAGGCTCAAGTTTTTCGGGAAGATAATACGAGATCAATGCGCCATAGGGTGGATTTGGCGCGCGATGTTTCTTGTCTCCCATGCCGTAGCGGGTGAATTTCACAGGGAAACGCCAGGCCTGACGCGTCTCGAACAGATACACTTTTCCAGCCGCAGCCACCTCATTGAAATTCTGTAAAGGCGTAGCATCGTCGAAGACCCAGAGCCCGCGACCGTGGCTACCCAGCACAATATCGTTGTCGCGTGGGTGAATCAGCAAATCGTGAATCGCCACTGTCGGCAGGTTCTTCAAATGGAGTTTCTGCCACTGTTCACCCTCGTCGTAGGAAGCGAACAAGCCCAACTCGGTGCCCGCGTACAGCATCTTGGGGTTCTTCGGGTCCTCGCGCACAACCCAGACCCAGGCGCCATCGGGCAGACCATTGGTGACACGCTGCCAGGTCTTACCTGAGTTAGTCGTTTTGAAGATGTAAGCCGCGAAATCGTCGAACATGTGGCGATCATAGGCCACATAGGCCTTAGCGGCTTTGGTTCGTGAAGGCTCCACGTGAGACACGGGCGAAAAGGCGGGCATGCCCACTGATTCGGTCAAGTTCTTCCACTTCTTCCCGCCGTTGCGACTCAGGTGCAAAAGTCCATCGTCGGATCCGGCCCAGAGCACCCCCTTCTTCACCTCAGACTCGGCGAAGCTGATGATGGAACAATGGTATTCCGCAGTGGTATTTTCCCTCCAAACCGGGCCACCCGCTTCCCCGGTCTTGGCCGGATCGTTGGTGGTTAAGTCATCACTGATGCGCGTCCAGTTGTCCCCGAAATCTTCAGATTTGAATACAACATTACCACAGAAATAAACCGTTTCCTTCTCATGAGCAGACCCGACAATGGGTGCATTCCAACTGAATCGATAGGGCAACTCGCCGACTGGACCGCCATCATTGCGGCGGGCCTGTGGGCTGATATCCTCCTGGGCCCGAGTACGCATATCGGTTCTCACAATGCCCCCACCCTGACTTTCACTGATCAGGTACTCGGGTTGATCCGGGTGCGGATGCATAAAATAGGCATCGCCGAAGCTGACCATGCGCCAGTCATCGCTGAGGATGCCAGCCGGTTCGCGCGTGCGTACCGGTCCATACCAGGCCCCGTTGTCTTGTAGGCCACCACCCACATAGTAGAAAGGTTCACGGTTATCCGCATAGATTTGATAAAACTGGGCCAGGATCATATTGCGAATCGGCTCCCAGTGATCACCCCTGTCATAGCTGACCGCAATGCCGCCATCCTGGCCTTGCCACATGCGGTCTGGGTTCTGCGGGTCGATCCAAAGTGAATGGTAGTCGACATGGGTCGAAGCAGAGAAGCGATCGAAATTCTTGCCACCATCAAGCGAGCGGTAGAGCCTGCTGGACACGGAATAAACGCGATTTTCATCGGTAGGATCCACCCGCAGATCGGTGTAATAGAAACCACGTGAAACCAGACTGACCTGATCATTGATTTTGCTAAAAGACTCGCCACCGTCCTCGGAGCGGAAGAGCACCCCTTCGTTGGTCTCGGCCATCACATAGACCACCTTCGGGTTACTGGGTGCGACCTTGACGGCAATCCGGCCCATGAGCTTGGGCAAGCCCTTGCCGATCTTGCGCCAGGTCTCACCACCATCAATGGACTTGAACAAGCCGCCCTCTTCACTGCCGCTGGTATGGGTCCAGGGTTTGCGTTCGAAAAGCCACATGCCCGCGAATACCACGTTGGGGTTGTGGGGGTTCAGGTCCATATCGGCCGCGCCGTGGCGCTCGTCGATGTAAAGCACCTTGTGCCAGGTCTTGCCGCCGTCACTTGACTTAAACACGCCGCGTTGCTCGTGGGGTCCGAAAATATGGCCAATGGCCGCGACAAAAACCGTATTGGGATCACTGGGGTGAACCAGGACGCGTGAGATATGGTGCGTCTCTTCCAGACCCAGGTGGGTCCAGTGCGCCCCGCCGTCTGTTGACCCATAGACCCCGTTGCCAAAGGAAACGCTGTTGCGGGTATTGCCCTCTCCGGAGCCCACGTAGATGACATCGGGGTTGGTGGGGGCCAGCGCCAGATCGCCAATTGAGGAGATGGGCTGGTCGTCGAAGATGGGCTTGAAAGTGATGCCGCCGTTTTCAGTTTTCCAAACGCCGCCCGAGGCCGATCCCACATAAACAATTTTGGGGTTACCCGGTACCCCTTCCACATCGGCCACACGGCCACTCATATTGGGCGGACCAATATTGCGCCAGGCCACGTGGCCCAATGGGTCCTCACCTTTGTTTTCCGGTTCCCCAGACACCGCAGAACCCATTCCCAAAACCAGCAAAAGACCCATGACCAGTTTACCCACGACGCGCCCCCATCTCTTCATTGTTGACGACTTATTATGGGGAATGAGACGACAAGTTGCAAGCTGCAAGTTCCATCTGCGTGTTCGGTCTGCATACGAGGGATATTGATCCCTCTCACAGGTGATGCACGGTTCAAGAGCAAGGTCTCGGGAAAGGCATCCGCCACAATTTTTTGTCGATGCTATCGGCCAAGGCGCCTAATCGTCCAAGAACCGAACCGAATGAGGTATAATGCCTCGATTTGATGAGAAATGGATGGAGGATTCCCATGGTAACCAATTATTATTTATCGAGGCGCGGACCCGCCGTGCTCTGCATTTGCCTGATCTGCCTCGCCGCATGCGCACCCAAGGCAGACGAAGGCCATCCCGTGACCAGCGAAGGCGCCCAAGCTTTTATGGATGAGGTGGAGAGCCACCTGCTGGAACTGTCTGTCGCGGATGCCCAGGCTTCCTGGGTAAACCAGAACTTCATTACAGACGATACCGAGGCCCTGGCCTCGAAGGCCACGGAAAATTCGATTTCTACCTCTGTGGCCTATGCCAAACAAGCCGCCCGCTTCGACGGCGTTGCCATGTCAGACGAGTTGGCGCGCAAGTTCAAGTTGCTAAAACTGTCATCGGTGATGCCCACCCCGGCAGACCCCAAGCTTGCCTCGGAACTCACCCAAACCGCTACCCGTATGAATGGTACCTACGGCAAGGGAAAGTACCGCCCCGAGGGCAAGGACAAAGATCTCAGCCTTGGCGACCTGAGTGATATTCTTGCCAAGAGCCGGAAACCCGATGAACTACTGATGGCCTGGAAGGGCTGGCGTAAGGTTTCTCCTGCCATGCGCAAGGACTACGAACGTTTTGTGGAACTGGCCAACCAGGGCTCTCGCGAGTTGGGTTATGCCAACCTGGGCGAAGTCTGGTGCTCACTCTACGACATGCCCGCCGAAGACTTCCCCAAGGAACTGGACCGCCTGTGGGAACAGGTCAAGCCCCTGTACCTGTCGTTGCATGCCTATGTCCGCCTCAAATTGCGCGAACAATACGGTGCCGATCTGGTTCCCGAAAAAGGACCGATCCCCGCCCATCTGCTCGGTAATATGTGGTCTCAGAGTTGGATCAATATCTACGACCTGGTTGCTCCCGCCGATGCCGATCCGGGTTACGACCTGACCGAGATCCTAAAGGAGCGCGGTCTGGATGAATTGAAGATGGTTCACTACGGTGAAGATTTCTTTACATCCATGGGCTTTGATCCACTGCCAACCACCTTCTGGGAACGCTCTCTCTTTACCAAACCCGCCGATCGCGACGTGGTCTGCCACGCCAGTGCTTGGGACATCGATCAAGTTAACGATGTTCGCATTAAAATGTGCATCAAGATCAATGAGGAAGATTTTGCGACCATCCACCACGAGTTGGGTCACAACTTCTACCAGCGTGCCTACAGCCACCAACCGTTCCTTTTCCGCAACAGCGCCAACGATGGCTTCCACGAAGCGGTTGGCGATACGCTGGCCCTGTCGATCACGCCGAAATACCTGGTTGACCTTGGCTTCCTGGACAAGGAGCCGGATACGTCAAAAGACATCGGCCTGCTGCTTAAGCTGGCTCTGGAGAAGGTGGCCTTCCTGCCCTTCGGCCTGCTCATCGATCAGTGGCGTTGGAAGGTCTTTTCCGGTGAGATCACGCCGGATAACTACAACAAGGCCTGGTGGGAGCTGCGCCAGAAGTACCAGGGAATTATTGCTCCGGTGGAACGCACCGAGGCGGATTTCGATCCAGGGAGCAAGTACCACATCCCTGCCAATACGCCCTATTCGCGTTACTTCCTGGCCGCCATTCTGCAATTCCAATTTCACCGTGCGCTTGCCGCCGAAACGGGTTATGAAGGACCTTTGAATCGGGCTTCCATTTACGGCAGCAAAGAGGCCGGCAAGAAGTTGGACAATATGCTAAAAATGGGTGTCAGTCAGCCCTGGCCCCAGGCACTGTACGCGTTGACAGGCAGCGAAAGCATGGATGCCGGCGCGATTGTCGACTATTTCGCACCACTTCAAGCCTGGTTGGATGCCCAATTGGAAGGAAAAGCCGAGAAAGGCTGGTAACCCTTGCCCTGATTTGTCCTGGCTTTTGTTTTAACGGGACCCGGCTTGCCGGGTTCCCTTTGACGCTTTTTCCCTGTGGGTGCAGAACGTTTTTCGATCGCGTCTCCTAAGCTAACCCCATCGGGCTTAAGAACAAGGGTCGTAATCCCTGTGTTGAACATCGCATACCACTCAGGTGGGTTTTTTGGCGCCTAAACCCCAGCGAGATTCTTCAATCCAGGTCTTGATTATGTCTGGAGGCTGGGGTCTACTCATATAGTACCCCTGGGCGTAATCGCAATTCAGCTCGCGCAGCATCTCCCAGTGCGCGGCCTTTTCCACCCCTTCGGCAACCACAATCAGACCCAGGGTATGACCCAAATCCACCGTGGATTTCACAATAATGGCATCATCGGCATCTTTGTCCATGTCGACCACAAAAGATTTGTCGATCTTGATCTCATCAACGGGCAAATTCTTGAGATAGGCCAGGGACGAATAACCCGTCCCGAAATCGTCAATGGCCAATCGTACCCCCATGTTGGAAAGGTTCATAAGAATACTGCGTGCCTGGTTGGGGTCTTCCATCATGGCCGATTCAGTGATTTCCAGAACCAGACGGTTGGGTGGCATGCCCACATCTTTCAAAAAACCGGAGAGTTTTTCCGGGATGTGAATATCGAAAAGATCACGTACGGACAGGTTGACCGCAATCGATATATCGATTCCCTCGCGCTTCCATTCTGCCCATTGACGGGGAGCATTGCGCAATACCCACATGGAGAGGGGTTTAATAAGCCCACTGCGCTCTGCCAGAGGAATGAATTCATCGGGGAAAATCTGACCGTGTTTAGGGTGGGTCCAGCGGACCAGTGCTTCGGCACCTGTTACCCGACCCGTTTCTATAGAAATCTTGGGCTGGTAATGAAGCACCAGATCATTGTTGTTAATGGCCTGGCGCAGTTCCCCTAAAAGGGTTAAGCGGCGCGGGCTGAAATGATCATATCGATCTTCGTAGAAAATATAACCCGTATCAGAGCGCTTGGCCACCGACATGGTTATGTCAGCCCGACGCATGAGTGTCTCAGCATCGTCGCCATGATCCGGGAACAACACAATGCCAATACTAGCGGTGACCTCAAGTTGCAGATCCTCGATCCGGAAACTGGGTTCAATCTCGTCGTGGAGGCGGTTGGCCAAATCAGCTGCCTGCTCCCGCGTGACGATTTCACGGCCCAGAATGGCAAATTCGTCGCCGCCGAAACGAGCCACGGAGCCAGTGGCGCCAATCACACGCTCCAGGCGCTGTGAAATTTGTCTGAGCAGATTATCGCCGGTGTGATAACCCAGCGTATCGTTGATCTCTTTAAACCGGTCCAGGTCAACAAAAAACAGAGCCAGGCGTGAACTTTCCCGATGTGCGGTAGAGATCGCCTCATCCAGCTCCAAATTGAACTTGGTGCGATTGGCAAGACCCGTGAGTTGATCATGATGGGCCAGGTACTGTAATTCCGCTTCCGATTTCTTGCGCGTCTCAATCTCGGCCTTGAGCTTTTCCACATAGTGACGCGCCTTTTGAAACAAGTTCCATTTCTGGGTTTGAGACAGGGCCATTTGTTTGACTGCAGTCGTGTCAAAGGGTTTACGCAGAAAGAGCAGGCGGTCTGTGGTTCCCAATTGGATGAGAATTCGTTCCCAGGAATAGTCGGAATAGGCCGTACAAATCACCATCTCAATTTCAGGATATATCTCCCAAATACGACTGATTGTCTCAATGCCGTCCCAACCGGGTGGCATGCGTACATCCATAAAGACCAATGCATAGGGCCTGCCCTCTTCATGGGCTTTGATCACCATTGCCAGCGCTTCTTCGCCTTGAAAGGCCGAGTCAACTATATATTCAGGCTGGTCTTGAAACGGGTCATCATCCCCTTCATCCTCATCCATGAACAGGCCACGCTCAATCTGGGCAAGCTTACGCTTCTCAGCGGCTCGGGGGTTCCCTAGAACCTTGTTGAAGTCCCGATGAATTGAGGTGTTGTCATCTACGATCAAGATTCGATTGTTTGGTTGCATCTAGTAAGAACCTTTTGAATAAGTTCAGAACGGGCCGGGCTATTCACAGAGATTATGACAAGGTAGCCACAGTTAGGAAAAACCCAATTACCCCTATCGGCATTTTAAGGAATTCCATTTTAACTTTTTGAAAATTAACTGAATTCCGTCCTCCAGAACCCGAATCAAGCCGATCCTGCCGCCCTGAACAGTCGAAGCCAACCTGCCAGGAAAAACAACCCTCCAAGCGGGGTCACCATGCCAAAAAACCCAGGAGCACCGAGGGCCAAAGCATACAAACTGCCCGAAAACAGCAAAATCCCCATGGCAATAAAAAATGCTGCGGGGAAGCGCTTGCCTTGACTGCTCACAGGCAGCAGAAGCACCACACTGTGCACCATCTGGTAAAGAACCGCAGTCTTCCAAGTGGCCAAAGTCTGGTGCTCAACCAGGAAGTCCTTCAACGCATGTGCGCCAAAAGCACCAAGCGCTACAGCCAGAAAGCCTGAAATTGCACCAATACGGACCCATGTTTCTTTTTCCATTTCACCACCGGGTTACCAGTCTCTTGACACTATGCTATTTTTACCACGGAAGCGGCACAAACTAAACGGTTTTCTGTAGGGCGGGTCAAAGTGAAAGCTCATCGAGTATCGGGTGCCACCCATATTATGCTAAGATATCACGCCCGGTCCCACACAGGACCTGGTTTCGATTAAAGGAAAAAAAGAGGTGGAAATGAAGGGCACGGTCAAGAAACCGGGCATTCTGTTGGATTTCATGCTTGAGCTTATGCAGACCACCAAAAAGAAACCCGCGCGTCAGATGCTGAAGTTCGGCGGGGTCACATTGGATGGGAAAGCCGTCAAGCGGGGTGCCCAAGAAGTAAAACCTGGCCAGGTCGTTGAAATCAGTCGGAGCGAAACACCATCGGGGATCTTGTATTGTTCCAGCAAAAGCCCGATCCAGATCCATTACGAGGACAAAGCCCTCATCGTCGCCCAAAAACCCGCCGGGTTATTATCTGTAGGTACCCCCAACGAAAAGAAACAAACCATGCATGCCCTGCTCTACAGTTACGTAAAAGACAAAGAAGGTGGTCGGGTCTTTGCCGTGCACCGCCTGGACCGCAATGTGGGCGGTCTGATGGTCTTTGCCAAGACGGCCGAGGTTAAAAATAGCCTGCAAGGTAATTGGGAAGATGTGGAAAAACGTTATGTGGCTCTGGTTTCAGGGAAACCACCAGCCCCCGAAGGTAAGATTGAAACTTGGTTGGACGAGGTTGCGGTCCAGAAGGTGATGGTCACAGAAAAGTCACCCCATTCCAAATACTCGATTACCGAGTACAACACCCGCAAGAACAGCGAAGCACACAGCCTGTTGGACATCAACCTGATCACGGGGCGACGCCATCAGATCCGCGTTCATCTGTCCCATATCGGCTGCCCCATCATCGGTGACCGGATCTACGGCAAGGGAACCCATGGTTCGAATGATATTCTGTTGTTCTCCTACTTCTTATCTTTCCTCCATCCAGAAACCCAAGAGCGGGTCACCTTTGATATTCCCATTCCCAAGTGGGACATGAGTGGGAAAAGGAGAAGCAACCGCAAGCGCTAGTCGCCTTGGCCTTGCTATTTCCCCTATGTCACAACCCAAAGGCCGAATTCGTTGACGGTTGGTGGTGCAAGGTTTTGGAAGCAGAGCACTCAACAACGGCTTTTTCATTGGCATCACACCCCGAGGGCATACTACCTTTTGA
>Ga0316189_10006123_pt1 | contig 11499 bp, 9 predicted proteins | sample LowCovwburrow_MG_FD_204930 | JGI IMG/M metagenome (GOLD analysis project Ga0316189, IMG submission 204930) | Coastal sediment microbial communities from Maine, United States - Lowes Cove worm burrow | ecosystem: Environmental > Aquatic > Marine > Coastal > Sediment | place: USA: Maine... | reverse complement strand
GCACTGCTGTGATTTTGTGAACAAAATAGCGTGGGTTTCTATCGAGCCTCTGGCTTCTTGAGGATGATAAATGCGGCCTGCTTCGCTCGATCCCACTCAAGATCAATTTCGAAACCGGCGTCGTGAAAATAGCACTTCAAGGTCTCGCGCTTCATTACATTCACATAAGGCAAAAGCCGTAATACTTTCCCAACGAGGAGTAAGACTCTCCAGTAGTTAAACGAATCGCCCAGACAAAAGGTAGATGTCACAAACACACCGCCGGGTTTTAATAGCTGGTAAGATATTTTAATAGCCCGCTCTGGATCTTCCAATAAATGCAAAATATTATGGGCCATCACAACATCGAATGAGGAGTCGGCTGCTTCAAAGTCTTCCAGGGTAGAGCACTGAAATTCGATATTAGCGAGACCTGCATCTGCCGCCTTCTTCCGTGCTATCTCAATCATGTTAGAAGAAATATCAGTCGCTACCACCATTTGCACAAACGGCGCATGATTGATTGCGGTAGTGCCCGTGCCGCAGCCGAACTCGAATACCTGAGAATCTGCATCGAAATAGCGCTGCGTGGTTTCTAGTTTTTTCTTGTAGGCTTCTTCATCGCCTACGGGAGATTTCGCATAACCTTCCGCTCTTTTGTCCCAAAAATCTGCAGCTTTTACCATGGTGCTTTTCCGGTTGATCCAACTGAAAATTCTCGAAGTAATTCCCCTCGCGAAGTACATGACGCCCAAAATAGCAATTTTGTTACAGGGACATCGCAAGCATAAGAATGTCTGAGAGTGTAAATCATTATGTAATTATCGCGGCAACCGGGCTGCCATGTCAGCATAGGCGCTAAGAATCAGTTCATTGACCTTATCGCCGCAAGCTCTGAAATAAGTGAACCATTGTCGTGCTATCGAGTAGAGTTCTGACGGGTTGTCAGACAACCACCCATCTATATTCCACGAATGAGATGTTGCGTTCGGGAATAGGAAAAGTTCATTCGTACTGTTCAATTTAATACTTCGCTTGGATTTGTCTGTTCATTGAAAGAGACAAATTTACACATGATGAAATGCTCAGTGCAATACTGGGTGTTTCGCGAAATACATTGCCTTTTCAGTGGAATACTATAGCTTAAGATTCTACTACGTTTTGTCATTTATCGCTGATAGCTGACTTAGCGCCAAGCCAAAGGCAGCCTAATGACAAAACTTCGCTTATCCTATCAAACTGTCGAGTTTGGAAAGCTAGATATCCACCTCTGTACTCTACGTAATCGGCAAGAATTTCATGACCCTGAAGGTGTTGCCGAAAATCTCGGCATATCCTCCGCTCTGTGGCCGATTTTTGGTGTCGTGTGGCCATCCAGTATGGTTCTTGCTCACTATATTAGCGACTACAACACGGGCTCCAAACGAATTCTGGAAATCGGCTGTGGCATGGCACTAAGCAGCCTGCTGTTGAATAAACAGCAGGCAAACATTACAGCGACTGACTATCATCCTGAGACGGGAATCTTTCTTGAAAGAAATACTCTGCTCAATAATGACCAGCCTATCGCCTACGAGCAAGTAGATTGGGCTGAGAAAACGGACAGCCTCGGTCTCTTTGATTTAATTATAGGAAGCGATGTCTTGTATGAAGATCAACATATCGCTCTACTTGCTAGCTTCATCGAAAGTCATTCGAATTCAACATGTGAAGTGATTCTCGTCGACCCGGGCCGTGGCAGGAAAAATAAACTAAGCGCTAGGATGATCGAGCTTGGATATAGCTCCTGTCAGGAAAAGCCGATCCACACAGACTATCTGAGGAAAGAGTTCAATGGTCATATTCTAACGTTCGCACGTTGAGTTGCAGCTAAGAGCACCACGGATTGAAGTTCTAAACGGGAGACAAAAAAAGGCGCAACAAAAGTTACGCCTTGACTCTTATCGAATGAAGTTGTTTCCGACTAATCAGTAACCCGCTTCATTGTAGTGTAGCGAACCGAAGTGACTTTGCCGCCGCCCCAATTTTCAGTGCGTGTCTCGTAAGTATTCTCGTCGATCATGCGCATGAAGCTATGGTGAGCGTGCGGGCTCGATGCGACGTCCATATTTGTGCCCTTGGTGAATCTGAAATCGATAACACCTTCTTCACCGGAGTCCCTGAAAGTCATTGAAGGCTGATTGCCAATGGCACAGTAGTGAGTGTGAATAAGCTCTTCTTTGCCATTCTGATGGTACATGCTGACCATCTCCGCGGGAGTGCCGGCAGCAAAAGTCTGCATCACTGAGGAATTGCCGATGTTCTTAAATGAGACTGAAGTTGCTGCAACAGCGGCATCCTCTCTAGATTGCCCAACAGGAACGACCTGCGCTTCGCCAGCCCAATCGCCTTCGAGTTTAAGCATAGTCTGAAAAGCTTCATCGGGTGAGAAACCGTCGCCTGCTAAGGCGGTAGAGCTAAGCAGTAAAGCGGCAGTAGAGAGTGCGGCAAAGTGTAATTTTCCCATGGATCCAGTCCTTGATGTTTTTTGATGTTGCACCAGACTATTACCGTCCTTAGGGCTTGTCAACTGAGAGTTAGATGAACGCGCCCGATGCTTGAATCGCGCATTGATTCTAAGGGGCAGTGGATCTCTGGTGGAGTTTGACACCGTGCGAGGCAGGAGCCCGAGCGTACAGGGACGTATTTACAGCGTGTGTCAAACTCCACCAGAGATCTATTGACCCATCACTAAACCCCAAAGCGACACTCTCCAGTTTTTACAATCGGGCAACCGATTCAGCCTCTGCAGCTCTCTCAGCCAAGTTACGGTCTAGTTTCTTCGCAAACTCTCTGCGGACCAGAAAGAAACTCACAATAGCCTGTGCGGTGACTGACAATATGGAGACATACCAAACCATATTGATGCTGAAGTCCGGCTGATAGCGCAGATAAACTGCTATTGGCACGAAGATCAGAATGCGTACGGCCGAGCTAAGCAGCGCGGGTCGCGTATTGCCTAATCCCTGAAAGACACCAGAGCAAGTAAAGACAATGCCCTGTGCGATGAAGTTGAGAGAGATCAGTTGCAGGAATACTGCGCCCACCTCAATCACCTCAGCGTCGTCGGTAAAAACCACTATTAAGACTTCCGGTCGCCACTGCATGATCACCGTTGTGATAAACATGACGACACTGCTAAGGATGATCCCGCTCCTAAATGTCTCTCTTACTCTATCAGCTTTACCGGCACCAAAATTTTGACCGATGATCGGTCCCACCGCGAAAGCAATCGCCATAGTTGGCATGAAGATGGACTGCATGATGCGTCCACCAATACTAAAGCCCGCCTGCGCCGGTGCACCGAAGTCTTGAATTAACCAGTAGACCGCGGAGAAGTAAACGAATAATAGAAGCATCTCGCCGCCGGCGGGAAGGCCGATGTCTAGCATCTTTCTCCAGATGGCAAAATCAGGCTTCCAGAGTGTTGGCTCGAACGACACGTACTTTTCTAGCTTAAAGAAATACAGTGTAAGCAGGGCCACGCCGACGGTTATAGAAATACTGCTAGCCAGACCCGCACCTAGAACGCCTAGCGCCGGCCCAGGACCCCAGCCGGCGATCAGTATCGGTGCAAGAATCGTGTTCAGTACTACCGTTAATACCTGCACGATCATAGCTGGCTTGACGATGCCAGTTGCTCGCAGAGAGGAGGCCATCGCCATCATCGCGAATTGCAATGCCATACCGGGTAGGAACCAATATAGGAATGTGAGGCCTTCCCGCAGTGCGGCATCGTCTGCAGTAATGCTGCCCAGATACGCCTCGGCAAACAGATAGCCTCCGAGGAGAGTAATCACGGCACAGACAGCGGATAATACTAGGGACTGATTGAAGACTAAATTTCCATACTCCTGATCCTTGCGACCTACTGCTTGAGAAATCAGCGCGACTGCGCTAACGCCCAGAACCTGCGTCAATGCCATAATCATGAACAGCAGTGTGCCAGCTGTCCCGACTCCCGCTACAGAATCCTCTCCCAGCGCTGCCACAAAGTAGAGATCTACGAGTAGATACAGTGTCTGAAAGATCATCCCTGCAGCTACCGGAATAGCCATCGCTAGAATCGCTTTGCTTGTAGAGCCTTGGGTGAGATCTTTCATAAAAATGATCCTCAGAGTAGTAGTCGAGGAGAAACGAAAACCTGAAATCGGTACTTACGAGCAAGCTCGTCGGGATGACTCTCGAATAGCAAGGCTAGACGCTTCTGAAGCGGCGCTAAGAGTATCACCAAATAGACGTTCCGCGTGGAATTCGACCGAAAATAGAGGCATAAAAAGGCAATTATTTTTCTTCAGCATTTTACGGATTTCAAGCGAGTAGCAGAAATCCTATGATTCGCTATACTGACCACCGCACAGCGGTCAGAGACCGAGATTCGCATTTTACAAAGAGTAAAAAAGGAAGCACCCATGTTATCCAAGTTGTTATTTAAAGCTCATGCCATGCTCGCAATTTTTCTACTGAGTATTGCATCCGGCTCATTTGCTCAATCCGTCACAATAGGTGTCTCTATTCCTTCGGCGACTCACGGTTGGGCTGGGGGGCTGAATTTCCATGCAGAGCAATCCAAGGCACGTTTGGAAGCGGGAAACCCCGACTTGAAGATAGTTCTCGTGACTGCAAACAGCGCTTCCGAGCAGGCTAATGATCTGGAAGATCTAGTGGCAATCCACAATATCGACGCTCTAGTAATTCTCCCTTTTGAATCGGCTCCGCTCACGGGCCCGGTCCGCAACGTTAAGCGTCGCGGAGTCTTCGTAACAGTCGTCGATAGAGGACTTAGCGAAGAGGGCATCGCCGATGTCTATGTGGCGGGCAACAATACGGAGATGGGTCGCGTGTCTGCAGAATATATAAAAGAAGCACTAGAAAACACTGGCGACATCGTCGTGCTGCGTGGTATTCCTACCGTGATAGATACGCAACGCTTCGACGGGTTCATGGCAGAGTTAGAAGGCAGCAACATCAACGTGTTGGATCACAAGCATGCAAACTGGAACCGAGACGATGGCTTCAGCGTAATGCAGGATTTCCTTGCGCGCTTCCCGAAGATCGACGCGGTCTGGGCGCAGGACGACGATATCGCCATCGGTGTAATTCAGGCGGTGCGGCAGGCAAGACGCCAAGATGACCTCTTCATCGTAGGTGGTGGCGGAATGAAAGACATGGTGAAGCGAGTTATGGATGGTGATGAACTTACTCCTGTCGATGTGCTGTACCCGCCAGCCATGATCGAGACTGCGATGGAACTAACAGTATTGAAATTCACCTCACAGGTTCCAGTTAGCGGAGAATACATTCTTGGTTCTCCTCTAATTAATCAAGAGAATGCTGCTGAATACTATTTCCCTGATTCGCCGTTCTAAAGATAGACGTGCTACCGAATCGAAAGATCTAGTTTTGCAGTATTAGTGAAAAATAGTGAATGCAACCTATGAAAACAATAAAAGGCCCGGCCGTTTTTCTGGCGCAGTTCGCCGATGATCAATCACCGTTTAACTCCCTGGCTGCAATTGCTTCCTGGGTAGCCGAGTGTGGTTTCGAGGGTGTGCAAATTCCCAGCTGGGATGAGCGCCTCTTCGACTTGGCGACGGCGGCTGAGAGTGTAGATTATTGTGAAGAGGTGAAGGGAACTCTCGCCGCACATAACATTGAGCTCACCGAGCTATCTACTCACCTGCAAGGACAGTTGGTAGCAGTACATCCAGCCTATGACGAAATGTTCGATGGCTTTGCTGCCGAACATGTCAGAGGCAATCCAAAAGCGCGACAGCAATGGGCAGTTGAGCAGATGCTATTGGCGGCAAAAGCTTCTAAGAACCTCGGTCTCAGCGATCATGCGACCTTTCCAGGCGCGCTTGCCTGGCCCTATTTCTATCCCTGGCCTCAGCGTCCCGCTGGCCTAGTTGAGACTGCATTCGATGAGCTAGGCAAACGTTGGCTGCCGATACTTAATGCATTCGACGATGCCGGTGTAAACGTTTGTTACGAGATACATCCCGGCGAAGACCTGCACGATGGTATTACATTCGAGATGTTTCTCGAGCGGGTGAATAATCACCCGCGCTGCAATATTCTGTTCGACCCAAGTCATATGGTTTTGCAGCAACTGGACTATTTGGCGTTCATGGATGTCTATCAGGATCGGATAAAGATGGTGCATATCAAGGACGCGGAATTCAACTCAACTGCCAAACAAGGAGTCTATGGCGGGTATCAGAGCTGGGTAGATCGCGCAGGAAGATTTCGCTCCCTTGGCGATGGCCAGGTAGATTTCAAGGCAATTTTTTCGAAACTAGCCGCTTCGGATTTCGAAGGCTGGGCTGTATTGGAATGGGAGTGCTGTCTCAAGCATCAAGAAGACGGTGCTAGAGAGGGTGCAGAGTTTATTCGTGATCACATCATTCACGTTACCGATAAGGCCTTCGATGACTTCGCGGATGGTGGCAGCGATGATGCAGCCAACAGAAGAATTTTAGGGATCGACTAGCTTTTGATACGGACTACGGAATGACAGACAACACTTCAGTTTATCCTAAGCTTAGACTCGGCATGGTTGGTGGCGGCCAGGGCGCCTTCATCGGTGAGGTGCATCGCATTGCTGCGAGAATGGACGATAGATACGAGTTATTAGCAGGCGCACTCAGTAGCGACTCGGCTAGAGCAGCGGCATCGGCGGCGGAATTAGGTATAGATGCTGAACGAAGTTATGAAAGTTTCGAGGATATGGCTGTGGCAGAGGCAGCAAGAGACGACGGCATAGAAGTTGCCACCATCGTCACACCTAATCATCTACATTACTCCGCCGCTAGCGCGATGTTACATGCAGGAATTCACGTTATCTGTGATAAGCCTCTTACAGCAACCCTCGCCCAAGCCGAACAGTTAGCCGAGCTGGCAAATAGCAGTGGCCTGATGTTTGCGGTTACTTACAATTATAGCGCCTATCCTATGGTCCGACTGGCTAGACAGCTAGTAGCAGAAGGCAAACTTGGTGAGATTCGTGCCGTGCAGGTGGAGTATCCACAAGACTGGCTGGCTACTAACATAGAAGACGAGGATCAGAAACAGGCAGTCTGGCGAACCGACCCAGAGAAAGCTGGCGCGGGAGGCTGCATAGGTGACATCGGAACCCATGGATTTCATCTCGCGGAATTTGTAAGCGGTTTAAAGACTACTGAGCTCCTCGCGGATCTGAATTCCTTCGTAGGGCAACGTAAATTGGATGACAACGCGAATATCCTGCTGCGCTTCGACAATGGTGCGAGAGGCAGTCTCTGGTCCAGCCAGATAGCAACCGGCAACGAGAATGCGTTACGTATTCGATTGTATGGTGACAAGGCCGGTATCGATTGGTCGCAGGAGAACCCTAATTATCTGAGTTTCACGGCTCTAGGCGGTAATAAGGAAATACTCTCTAGAGCTAGCGCTAGTATTCCGGGTGCAGCGGCTTATGTAACGCGTTTACCCGCGGGACACCCAGAGGGTTTTTTAGAAGCCTTCGCTACACTGTACCGGGATATTGCGGCGCAATTGAATGCGCGCAAGGAGAGTCGAGATACTGACCCTAGTGAAATGCTAGTGCCGGGTATCGCCGATGGCTTGCGTGGTATGCAATTCATCGAAAAAGCAGTAGCATCAAATATCGACGGGAATACTTGGCAGAGGCTAGCTTAAGGTGTGTAGCGGATTGCTCTGCTCTCGCTAGCTTACTGTTACCATCTGGTTGGCAGCTATCATTGCACGATCGGCATTTTTATATATTGCAACTGTAAGGTATCTGCGATGAAAACCACCTACAAAATTCTGCTTCTGATCACTTTACTGATTCCTATGACGGACACGGTGCTCGCCAAAGATGACGCCAACAATAGTTTTAAAGCAGCTGAGACCTCTGCAATTGTAAACGGAGTTGCGGGCTCAATTTCGACCTATCCATGGATTGCCTATCTTGCTTTCGACACAGGAGAGCAATACTGCGGCGCAAGTTTGATATCTCCAACCTGGATTCTTACTGCGGCACACTGTTTCCTGAACGAAGCGGGTGATGAGATCGATATCGCAACCGGCGCACTCTCTATAGTTGTCCTAAACTCGGATACGACTACACCTCCGGGAGTTGCAGCAATAGAGGCGGCGATCGGACAGATAATCGTGCATCCCAATTACCAGCCGGATGAGGCTACGAGCCCCAATGCAAATGACTTCGATATTGCTCTCGTCGAGATCACTGCAGCGGTAGACCTGCAGCCGGTGTTATTGTTATCAGCAGATGCAGCGACAATCGATGCAGGCGTTGAGGCGATTATCATGGGCTGGGGTGCTACGGCAGTAGACGAAGCCAATGAATCCATCAATCCATCGGGGACGCTTCTACAAGCGAAGCAGACGATTGTCGATAATGACAGCTGCCTGGACATTTATTTTGACGGAATCACTGACAACATGATCTGTGCTGGTGGCAGCGCAACTGCTCCGACCACCGATACCTGTCAGGGTGATAGCGGAGGTCCACTGAGCATTGCCAGCGGTAATTCGTTTGTGCAGGTGGGGATCGTGAGTTTTGGTGGCATCGGCGGGCCGAGTTGCGGCGACCCTGATTCACCGGGTGTTTACTCTAGCGTTTCTGCGCTGGCTGGTTTTATCCAACAACATGCCACGGATGCGACCTTTACAACATTGGAACAGAATGCTGGAACTCCAGCACCGGTATTGACTACAGCTGTGGATGGAACAACTGTAACGATTAGCTGGTCAGAAGTGCTGGGTGCAACAGGCTACACGCTTTACTATGCGCCAAATCCAGCCCAGTCGCCGATCGGTAGCCTAGATGTTGGGGCTCTAATTACTCTATCTGGGGACCTCGACGTGGGTACGTCGCTTTTCGTTGCTGTACAGCCGTATAACGCCGAAGGCCCAATCAATATTTTCTCAAACGTAGCGATATTCACGATCGAATAAGAGAGGCGTTCGAAGTTGCTCGGCGTTTGCGTCGTCTAGCTATCCGCTCTCGCCTTATTCAGCGAGTCAACAGCAGTTTCCACGCCATTCACGACCGCCCTCGCTACTAACAACAAAGATAATTTTATACGCTGTAGAAAAGGCATTGAGTTAGTAGTGTCCCAACGTCGGCGCCAGGCTTTCATATTCTCATTTTTATGTAGTAGCGAATCGAAACGGCTAGAGACTTTCGCCAGTAACAAAGCTGCAAGAAACAGAAATAATATTCCTGGGATGATGGGTAAGATCAAACCCGCGAGCCCGACAAGGGTAAGCAGGCCAACCAAGACCAAACAGGCCCCCTTGAACAACAGTGGCATTAAACCGTTTTCTGAATTTTTCTCGCTCATAGCATATACCTCTCGAGGCTGATCTCTCTAAATGCTCTTTATCAACTGTTCTGTATTCAATGCAGCGTCCGTGCCAATAGTTAACTAATTGAAATATAAAGGTATAATATCAAGTTGCTCGTGATATTCGATCAGCAGATGGCGAGATTGGCTAATTGCTAACATCACTTCGTATTTTCCGGATGTCGTAGATGGGCTAGTAATTGGTCACCTCTTGGGCAATCGTTGGGGTAGAATAGCGGCCCAGCAGTCATCAGCGTTTTACCTAAGTAATTACTCCATGCCTCTAGTTCGCCTCGATAAAGTTGCCCTCAACTTTGGTACTCATATCCTTCTCGATGACGTCGACTTCACGCTGAAGAAGGGCGCTAAGATTGGATTGTTAGGCCGTAATGGTGCTGGCAAGACCACCTTCATGAAAGTCATCGCAGGTTCAATGCAGCCTGACGGTGGCGAGCGCTGGCTGCGGCCCGGAGTAGAGATCGCTTGGCTAGAACAATCATTACCCGAAGCTGACGAACAGTCTGTCTATGACATGGTTGCGGGCGGCTTGGCGGAAGTAGGTGAGCTTCTAAAGCAATATCATCATCTAATTGCAGATTATGAGAACGCCGACATGGTGCAGCTCGAACGGGTGCAAGGCCAGCTTGAGGCGAAGCAGGGTTGGAGCTTGGGGCAAAAAGTAGACACGGTCATCACGCAACTTCAATTGCCAGCAGATAAGCTCATGTCGGAGTTGTCGGGTGGCTGGCGTAAGCGCGTAGCATTGGCGCGGGCTCTTGTCAGAGAGCCAGAATTTCTTCTTCTCGATGAGCCGACCAATCACCTAGACGTGCCGGCGATAGAGTGGCTAGAGAAGCAACTGCAAGAATACAGCGGCGCCGTTTTGCTCGTTACCCACGACAGAACTTTTCTGCAGAATGTAGTGAACAAGATCGTAGAGATCGACAGAGGGCACTTATATGAATTCGAAGGAACATTCGAAAAATTTCTAGCCTTCCGTGAACAGCAGTTAGCTAGCGAAGAGAAAGCGAACAAATTATTTGATAAGAAACTGGCAGAGGAAGAAGTCTGGATTCGGCAGGGTATTAAGGCAAGGCGCACGCGCAATGAGGGTCGGGTTCGTGCATTGGAAGCTCTACGCCGGGAGAGAGGCGATCGCAGAGAGCTGCAGGGAACAGCGAACTTTAAGCTGAATAGAACTGAGGGTTCAGGAAAGATTGTGGCGGAGTTAGAAGACATCAGCCATAGCTTTGGTGATCACGCTGTTATCAAAGATTTTTCAACCACGGTCATGCGCGGCGATCGTATTGGTATCGTCGGAGCCAATGGCGCGGGAAAGTCGACGTTGCTCAAGATTCTACTGGGTAAATTGACTGCGCAGCAAGGCACTGTAAAACTCGGATCAAAATTGGAAATTGCCTACTTCGATCAGTTACGCGAACACCTAGACATGGAAAAGAACCTGATCGATAACGTGAGTGGTGGCTCGGACTACATCGAGATTAATGGTCAAAGCAAGCATGTGATCAGCTACCTCGGTGATTTTCTTTTTACGCCAGACAGAATTCGTACACCAGCCAAGGCGCTCTCCGGAGGCGAACAGAATCGCGCGATACTCGCGAAGGTGTTTAGTAGGCCGGCAAATATTCTGGTTCTAGACGAACCAACTAATGATCTGGATATCGAGACTCTGGAGCTGCTCGAAGACATACTATTGAAATTCGATGGAACGGTGTTGCTAGTTAGTCACGACAGACAGTTCATGGACAACGTTGTTACTAGTCTCATGGTGTTCGAAGGAGATGGACAGATCAATGAATATGTCGGCGGCTATAGTGATTGGGCACGCAGGGGCGGAAAACTATTTAGCTTCGAAGACAGTGAAAAATCCAGTGGTGGTTCGTCAGCCAAGCAATTGAAAGATAAGCCCGAGCCGAAAAAAACTACTAGCAAGAAACTCTCTTACAAGGACCAACGTGAGCTCGAGGCCCTTCCTGAAGCAATAGAAGCGCTGGAAGTAACGCAGTCCGAGTTAGAGCAACACATGTCGCAACCTGAGTTCTACGATAATCAGGACGATGGTGGAAAATCTGTTGAGCAAACCCTGAAGCAGGTGGCGGATGTG
>Ga0316189_10006122_pt1 | contig 11499 bp, 13 predicted proteins | sample LowCovwburrow_MG_FD_204930 | JGI IMG/M metagenome (GOLD analysis project Ga0316189, IMG submission 204930) | Coastal sediment microbial communities from Maine, United States - Lowes Cove worm burrow | ecosystem: Environmental > Aquatic > Marine > Coastal > Sediment | place: USA: Maine... | reverse complement strand
CTACGATCAGGCGGTTGCGGGATACATGCTCGCCAGTGAACGCCAACGGTTGTATCGAGTTCCGGCGGAGGGCGGGTCCGCCGGGCCAAGGGGACCTATTTTGGGTGACAGCACCCAAATGCTCCAACTGGCGGACAAGGAAATCGCCCTGCTCGAGAAAAATAAAAGCATTTTAAAGGCACGCGCCCAAGTGCTGTCCGAGGAGATCATGTCTGAAGATGACCGGCTCCAGAAGGGCAACCTCTCCGCTCAGGCCCGTCGGTCGCTCGAGCACCGGCGCCGGCAACGGCTTGATGAACTGCAGGCCATCGAATCGCAGGTGTTGGAGACGCGGAAGAATCTGGCACGGGTCAAGGCTCAGACTGGAAGCAAGCCGAAACGCTCATACTGACCGCCGCCGAAGACGATGAAATTACCGCCACGGCTAACCAGGCCCAAAAGATGATCGATAACATGGCCAAGGATTTTGCTATCCGGATACGCAATACGGCACCCGTGGTTCGCACCCGCGCAGGAGCCAGTGGCATCGAACTGACGCTGCGCTTTCTGGCCCACCCCCGGCGCAGGCGCCGTCTTATGGACAGGGTCAACCGCCGCATCATGGAGGCAGTCGACCGGGCGGATAATATTGATTTTGCCTATAACACCCTTCGTGTTATGCCAACGTCTCCGGTAAATGACCCCTAATATACTTATCCAGATAATCATCGCGGGTCCAATATCTATCGTTCCGAATTGCAACGACACAAGATTCACTTGACCTGATAGTCAAAAATCATGGTATCTGTAATTTGTCCGTGCTGGGAATAGTCTCAATTAATCACAACCCTCTTATTTTATACGATAACCACAGGATCTGATATGGTATCACAAGTTTCGTAGAATCTCGGCTGACCACAATATCTTGGTGCGCACAGGATTAGCATTCGGTCCAAATATTGGCAAGCTCTCTTGAAATGGCATGCAAGAATAATATAAAATATTCTCAAATCAAAGGTTCCACGGCATTTGTTTTTCCGCAAATATCCAAAGTGTCTTGAATAACATTTTGAAGATGTGTTATAAAAAACGAGTAACTGCGGTAGCCTATTGGAATCCTTGACGGGCTATAACGAGGAAAATAATTTGTTGATAAATTTAAGAATATTCAGGTTATTTTTCGTCCAATTTCTCATCATAGGTTTCTTTGCAAACAGTATGTTGCCGCAAGCGTGTTTTTGTGGAAAGGCATGTCTGCATGGTCTTCAAGGTAAAGCAAGACCAAGTATAATTTTTCTATTTCATACTCGCTGTTTAGGAACTCAATGCAAAAGTTGTAATTTGGAGGATATACAAACCTTTAAGGCGTCAAACGCTACCCCCTCGACAGTTAAAACAGGAGTGCTTGCCACCCCATTAGTATTATTTAATTTGTCCGATTACCAGTCTGACATCGATTTAATAAAGATTGTTTTTCCTTATCATAATAAACCTTTAAAGACTCGATCTCTACCAACGTATCTGCAAAATCTCTCTCTTCTTATATAATCCCCTTTTCGATAAGACCTGCACATTTTCCAGCATAAAAAGTCTCTATTTTTGAAACATCTGGTTTCCAGTTTAAGATTTGGAGCTACCTATTAAAGTAACAGGCAAATGATGCAAGCAATCGCTTATAAATTATCCGAATATAAAATTATCGAGCACGAATATGGTGATTTGTGGTGGGAGAGCCATTTTGGTTTAGGTAATTTGAAAACTGGAAAATGCTTTATAAATAAAAATATTCTGTTCATAAAGCCAAGCGATTACACGGAGCCGGGATTTTTAAAAGGAGAGTTTCTGGATCATCTTAAAAAATTACCGAGATGGGAAAAAACTAAATTCTATTGCACAAGCTTCAAGATTTATAAATGTAAATCCGGCAAGACTAAGCCACTTTGTGCAGGAAGGGACAGCCGGTTGCAAAGTGAAAATATACTCCAAAAAAATAAATCAACTTTAATAGAGGATACTAAGAACAAGTATAAAATGGTTAAGGCAGATAGGAGCGGAGATCTTTCCTATAAACTATACCGGTATGAAATCATAGAAAGAAATAACGGCCAACTTTTTTGGAAATCATACCGCGGTTTGAACAGTTTAATGGAAGGAAGATGTTATATAAATGGTAGTATCTTGTTCCTTGAACATGGCATAGCCGAGCAATCCGGATTTAAGAAGAGAGAATTTCTCCAAAAACTTATTCAATTGCCGGACTGGGAAAGAACCAAGTATTTCTGCACGAATTACGCAATTTATTATTCAAACACTGGGGCGATATGCCGTAGTCTACGAAAGGATAAAGAATCAAAGGAGGAAAAGGATACTAAATACGATTCTGTTAGCCATAAAACGTATCGGACTGGAATAAAATATGAACCAATACTTATGAAAACGATTTTTACAAAAGACAAATTAAAAGCCTTTTTTATCCTTTGTAAAATTCTGGTGGTATTGATTCTGAAATTACTGGTCGGGTGTTTTAAAGTGTTACATAAGTTCACTAAGGTATTTGTTGGTAAATTGAACCGATTCAGAGATTAAATTTCCAATTGTTACGATTCATGTAAACTTCAATTTAATTGAATGGGGGATAAAATGAAAATCTCTACCAAATCTATCTTTTTCATATTATCGTTTTTCTTGACATACAATTCCATTCTGGCTGCATTTTCTGATGATGATAATTACAGAAAAAGGCATCGATACAGAGGCGGACCTGAAAAGGTTGATGATGATAACAACGGCCATGATAATGACGACCATTTAAGGCCGGTGAACAATCAGGCATATAAAGAAACATGCGGTGGGTGCCATTTCGCATATCAGCCGGAACTATTACCATCCGCTTCCTGGCAGAAAATTTTGGGTCAACTCGACGATCATTTTGGAGAGGGGTTAGATATCGATTCAGAAACACTAAAAAACATTTCAGACTATCTGGTTAAGAATGGTGCGGAAAAATCTTCTGCTAAGCGATCAGTGAAAATCATGAGAAGCTTGGGAAACCGAGTGCCCATCCGTATTTCTGATATACCATATATCCGTGAAAAGCATCATGAGCTGAATCCTGAGATTTATAATCGCAAATCCGTTGGATCACTGGGGAACTGTACCGCATGTCACACAACCGCCGAGAAAGGGATTTATGAGGATGATGATGTTAGAATCCCTGAGTGATATTCGCATAGGCGATTGGCTTGGTAGGCTTAATGCTTGATTCCATTATTTGAACACGGAACAAAGGATGATAGAAACTATTATATTGACTCTGGTTATAGGATTTATTCTCTTTTGAGCTGATTGAGCACGTGGCCTTTCCTCTGTTCTGGTTTTTCATGGGAAGAAAGAGAAAATCTATTTGTGGGGTTTCAGGCATGTTGGATAAGGTGGGTGAGGTCAAACACTGGAAGAAGAATGAAGGAAAAGTTTTCGTGAACGGGGAACTATGGAAGGCTGTCAGTGAAGCCCCTTTATTGACTGGTGATAGAGTGGTTATCCAAAATGTGGAAGGGTTAACGTTGCAGGTTAACCCTTGGAAGAGGTTAGGTGTCCATAATTATATTTAATTTCAATTAAGCGAAACTTTTAAAAACTCCGAAACCATGAAGGCCAACTACTACATCTGGTAGTCGGCCTTTTTCAATTTTTATCAAGATAAGATCAATGTATCTTTACCGAAAAATTACAAGCTGAGAGTTGCGCTTACTCCAACTCATCAAAGGTGTAGGGGCTTGTCAAAAGTTGTGATACCACGTTATCGATTCATGTCCCGAATCCCTATTCGAAACCCGGTGACCAGAGGCTGTCAGCATCCCATTTTTCAGACGTTTTTAGTGATTTTCCGGCACATTTCTTGAGCTTGGAGAAAAAGGGGTCACCTTGATTATTGACTTAATTCATTTGCTGGTATTAGGTTTTCGCAATTACGCGTGGAGAGGAAAAGAGCTGTCATCGGTGGGCGGATCAACGGCAGATATAATCAATAATCAAGGTGACCCCTAACATATATATTGTATTTCCATGGAGCGGATAGTTCTTCATAGCGTCAAATTTTAAGTACATGGCCAACTCATTTCTGAATCAAATATTGGTAGCGCAATTTTAGCAATTTTGAATGTTGCTGGTCTGAAAGATCCGGGAAAACGGTATCTTCCCAAGCATGATAACACACAAACAGCCTTGCTCGCATTTCAAGCTCATCACCCTTAAAGCCTAATTCAGCAAAGATTGCCCGAAGATAATCAAGCCGCATTTTGACAACCTCATTAACTACCTTGCGTATCTTAGAATCTGTTTTTGCCCATAAAGTCATCGCGAGATCAAATTTTCCCAGGTGCTTGTCCCTGATCATTTCCATTGAGGCAAGAAGCCGTTTTTTCGGATCAAGTTTCATCAGATCAGGATTGTCAGTGACAGTACCCGTATATTCGCGTGTCCAATAATCCAGAAGGTGGTCAAACAATTCTTGTCGATTTTTGAAATGCCAGTAAAATCCGCTTCTTGATATACCCAATGCCTTGGCCAGCCGTTCAACTTTAACCGCTTCAATACCACCCGCCTCAAGCGCCTCAAGTCCCTTGGCAAGCCATTGGTCTTTACTCACACGGCTGATTTTGTTTGTCATTTGTGTTTCCAACCTTTTTTTGCATTAACTACTGGACATCTCTGTACAGTGTGGTTATCTTCGATGTAAATTAATGTGAAAAAAATAATCCCTATTTGTCCAACTTCAACATATTCTTTGGGTCTGGGTGCCATTTGATATTTTTGTCCGCGAGTGCTGAGGTGCAACTCGGAAAAATGTTTACGCCATCATTTGGTATTTATGTGGACGGTCTTCTCGGTATCGGTGGTGACAGACCCTATGACTGGGGAGTTGGCGTAGGGCTGCGCTTTAATCACTGATACAGTCATATATTGCATATTCAGCATGTCATGTGTTTTTTATTTAATGATTTTACAAATAGTTACGTTTCTTGTTGGTTAATGCTAAACTGAAAAAAGGAGGTACCAAATGAGACGGTTTTCAATCTTGATTATTGTGGCAATATTGATCGGTTTGCCAATTTTGGTTGATGCGGCGTCAATAATGAACAGTGATAACGAAGTTTACCAAATCAAGGGGCGCAAGGCTGGTGAGGATTGGGTTTATGTTGATATTAATCCCAAGGGAACAAAATATTTTAACTGTCGTCACGGGTGTGAGCTTGAGTTGGTAGAAACCGGCTCATCTGTCGTATTGGATACTGATGGCGACGTCGTCATCAATCATGGGGTTTTAACTGTAAAGTAGAATCATCTGCCAGGCAACAATGACAGTTGGGCCGATATGCACAAAACAACCTTCGACCAAAACGAGTGATGGGATCAGCTTTAAGAGTCGGCCAACAAATATTACTGTTGATAGAAATTGGTCACTTTTTTTGCTCATTATGAACATTAACAAGACGTCTATTTAACATTCCAATATAGAACCAAAACGTGACGTCTATTAAACATTAATGAAAACCAGACAAGAAAGCATATTCAGTGGAGGAAACTTATGATCACAACGAAGAAAGTTCTTATTATCGCATCTATGGCGTTCATGGCCGTGATGGTCTATCAATGGGGACACGTAGACGGAAGCGAAGGAAAATCGTCTGGGATAGTCAGTGACGCAATCGCCGCTGAGAGTCCGCCAAAAGCATCACCGGTCAAAGGCGCGCGCTCGTGATTACTACGCGCCCAACAGTGAGGATCTGGGACCGAATGAAATGCGTGTAATCGCATGCGGAACCGGGATGCCCACGACTCGTGCCGCACAGGCCTCGTCCAGCGCCTGCTCGACTACCCCTGGAGCAGCTATCCGGCGTATGCCTATGGCCGGCGGTGTCCGGACTGGTTGAAGACCGACTTGATCCTGTCGCAGTTCGGTCCTGACAGCACCGGACGCAAAGCCTACCGCGAAAAAGTGCAGCAGTGCGGCGACGAGGATAAGAGTGTCTGGGAAGAAGTCAAAAACGGAATGGTCTTTGGGTCTCAGGCCTTTATCGACCGATTAAAGAAAAAATATTTGGATCCGGAACATCTGGCCGATGCTCCGGATCGACAACAATTCATCGGCGGCAGGAAACTGGGTGAGATCATCGAGACCGCGCCAGCCCATCTAAAGGGCGACATCCAAAGGTGGAAAAGCGCCCGTCGCATCTCCAAAGCGGACACGCTCAAGCGCGACATGCTGGTCTATCATCTTTGGCGAAGCGGCCGGTTCAGCAATTCTGAGATCGGCAACCAAATCGGTCTGAGCATTTCTTCTATCAGTCGGCGGGCTGGGAAATTTCAAGCCCTGCTGGACCGAGATAAGAAAGTCCAAATAACTTACGATAAATTTAAATCAATAATCAAGTTTTGACCCCTATGGCCACCTATAGGGTATTACGAAACCCTCAAATTCAGCTCCCTGCGGATGTCGGCTATCGTTATAACTGTCTGTAAAAGTACACTTTATGTGTGCTGATACCCAATTCTTCGTGTGTGGTTAAAAAATTCGATGGAAGCACGAAACCTACAATTTCGATCTTTGCAATAAATTGAAGATTCGCTTATACATTATACAATTCGAGGACTAAAGCGTTAAGGCAATTAGTGTGCAGGTTTGACACATTTTTTTATCCAAAAACAAATCAAACTTTGTAGTATTTCCATTTATCACCATCGCAACAATAAAAAAATAAACCCCAATATTTTGCATCTATCTATAACCTGTATGTTTAGGCCCCTGACCAGTTCGTTAACATCGCACCTTCTCAGGAAAGCGCTGCTTGCTTTTTTAACAATACTATTGTTTTTTAATTCCCATGCCTTGGGATCACAGGAAAACAGGCATAAAACAGTTCTTATAGTTTATTCATTGGGCCATATGTACCCAGTAATGGCTAATTGGGACCGGAATATTTGGTTTGTGTTTAGGAACCAGCAAGACATAAACATTAAAGTCAACACTGAAAACCTGGATCTATCACTTTATCACGATTCAGATTATATCCGGAGGACGGTTGATATTTTTCGCTACAGGTATTTAGAATCAAAACCAGACCTGATTATCGCAGTGTTTGAACCTGCTTTTGATTTTGTGCTTAAATATGGACAAGAGCTATTTCCCGATGTCCCAATTATATTTGGCGGCATTGAACGACTATCTTTCGAAAATCCAGATCTCTACCCGAATATTACAGGTGTTTTCCAAGATGGTACCGCATATGGCAAAACACTTGACCTTGCACTTAATCTGCATCCCGACACCCGTCATATAGTAGTTATCGGCGGTGCCGGGTTGATAGAACAATCATGGCTTGAATCTGCCCGAAAAGCATTTCAACGATATGTAGATCGTTTACAATTTACTTATATGGTTGGACTCTCAATAGATGAAATCCAGAACAGGTTAAGAAAAATTCTTACTAATACAGTGGTATTGTCTTTCCCTATAACTCAGGATAGTTCAGGTAAATCAATAATATACCGCGACGCACTTACCCAAATTTCGAAGGCATCAAGTGTGCCCGTCTACAGTTTTTATCAAGGCGCCTTTGGCAAAGGTATTGTAGGTGGCTATATAAAAAATTTTTCAGTGCAGGCGAAAACAACTGCTGAAATGGGATTACGTGTTTTGAAGGGAATTCCAATTCAAGAAATACCTGCGATTCAAAAAAAGGATTTGGAATATATGTTCGATTGGCGTCAACTCAAACGCTGGTCGATTTCCGAGAACAGACTGCCTCCTGGCAGTATTGTAAAATTCAAAGAACTCACCACCTGGGACAGATACAAGGGCCAAATTATCGGTGCTCTCATACTTATTTTATTCCAGACGCTGATTATCTTCTATTTGCTGTATCAACGCAGGATACGCCTTAGGGCCCAAGAACAGGTGCTGCAGGCGGAGCTGAAATACAGGACCGTGGCTGATTACACATTTGACTGGGAATACTGGCAAAGTCCCGACGGCTCATTGCGGTACGTATCTCCTTCCTGCGAGCGTGTCTGTGGCTATACGACTCAGGATTTCATAAGGAATCCCTCTTTGCTCCAGGATATCATTGTAACTAAGGACAAAGCGGTCTGGGATGAACACAGATGCATTAATAAAAAGGAAATGCAATCAGAAGAAATTCAATTTCGGATTCAAAGACCGAATGGTGAGATTCGCTGGATTGAGCATGCCTGCCAACCGGTATTCGATCAAAAGGGGAAAAAGCGAGGTGTTCGTGCCAGTAATCGCGATATAACAAGAAGAAAGCAATCAGAAGAATCACTAAAAGCAATCAGTGAAGAAGCCGGATTGCTTGCTGGAAAACTGCTTAACGCTCAAGAATTGGAGCGAGCACGAGTTGCCCGTGAACTTCACGACGATATTACCCAAAGGCTGGCCGTTATGAACATCGAGGTGGACAATCTTGAGATGCAGCACCAATCTCTAGCAGAGCCGCTTAAGGAAAAACTGCAACAACTTGGAATTGATCTCGGGGAACTTTCATCTGATATTCATATGATTTCGCGCCAGCTTCATCCGTCCATATTGTACGAATTAGGATTAATCAAAGCGATCGAGACCGAATGCAATAATTACACTCGACTGAGAAGAATCTCGCCAACTTTGGATTTGGATAACACAATTAAAGATGTTCCCAAAGAGATTGCCCTTTGCATATATCGCATCTTACAGGAAGGATTAAGAAACATTGGTAAACATGCCAGGGCCTCAGATATCCAAGTTAGGCTTTATATGAGAAAAAATACTATATGTTTATTTATAAAGGACAATGGTATAGGATTTGACTCAGCTTCGGCAAAAGAAAGAGCAGGGATTGGGCTTGCCAGTATGGTAGAGCGCGCTCGTTTGGTTAACGGCGATCTGTCCATAGAATCCGGTACCGAAATAGGAACGACAATAAAATTAAAAATACCGATTCCACTTCCACCACGATACAATTAGATAGAACTGCATACAGAATCAGAACGAAATTATCCTAATGCGATGAGATAAACCATGCGAAAAACTCGTGTCCTATTAGCCGATGATCATCAAATCGTTCTTGAGGGATTGAAAAGCCTTCTTGAGCAGGAGTTTGAAATAGTTGGAATGGTTGTAGACGGAAAGGCTTTAGTGAACGAAGCTTTAAAATTGCACCCCGATGTTATTGTGGTCGATATTTCCATGCCGTTGCTCAACGGAATTGAGGCCGTCCGTCAGATTAGAAGCACAGATGAACGAATAAAAGTCGTCTTTCTCACCATGCACCCAGAGGTGACTTATGCAACCATGGCATTTGATGCGGGTGCATCAGGTTATGTCTTAAAAAATGCGGCATCTCGTGAACTCATCACGGCCATTAATGAGGCGATGAAAGGTAGAACATATGTGACGCCGAGGATAGCCGGAGAGTTAATGCAAACCTATAAAAAAACACGCCCTGGTGATAAAATATTTGAAAAGAAGCTAACTCATAGACAAGGAGAAATCTTGCAGCTATTAGCAGAGGGGCATTCAGCCAAAGAAATCGCAAACATGCTTTCCATTTCTCCCCGAACGGTTGAAACCCATAAATACAATATGATGGAGGGGCTTAACCTGAAAACCACGGCCGATCTGATTAAATTTGCCATCAAGCATGGTCTCACTGCCATTTAATACGTAATTTTACTGATCAATACGTATTTTTACTCGATACCTCTCAGTAAATTTTTCTTTAAATATCTGTAATTTTCCGTATTGAAATCACCCCTCAAAATGAGATGTTGAACCATTGCCTGAATTGATGCAACCATGTGGTTGCTGACCGGCCGCCCTGAGATCTGTCCGCTTCTTCGGCCAGACATGCTTATGAGTTATCTATTATAATTATTTATCGGGGTGTTGATGAAAAAGAGAATCGTATTATTGGCAGATAGTCATCCGGCGTTGCTGGAAGGGATAAGAGGTCTGTTGGGAGCCCTGTTCGACTCAGTCATTATGGTATCTGATGAGGAGTCACTTATGGAGGCATTGACAAGACTTGACCCTGATCTGGTCGTTGTGGATCAGTCCTTACGCGTTGCCCATGGTTCTAATGTAATCACTCTATTAAAAAAATACGATTCTGAGCTCAGAATTATTGCTTTAAGCTCATACCCTGAACCGGTATTTATGAAGCAATGCATGTCATCAGGGGCTTCGGGTTACGTCCTCAAACGTTCAGCAGCAAAAGATTTAGTCAAAGCTGTAAAGGAAGTGTTGAGAGGGGGCGCATTTGTAACCTCAGATGTTGGAACTTCATAGTGAGACTAAAGCAGAATAAGGCGCGCGATCGTGATTTCTATTCGCCCAATAGCGAAGACGTCGGGCCGGATGAAATGCGCTTGATTGCCTGTGGAACAGGCATGCATACCACGCGTTCGGGACAAGCGGCATTGTGCTGGCTGCTCGAACTGGGAAATGGTGACAAGTTTATCTTCGATTTCTGGACCTGGCACGGCATCTACGACAGCAATCTGGAAGCCGTTCGCGAAACCTATGAGGGTCCCCTGACACTTGCCCGCGACATGACCGTTTGGAATGTTACCGACGACCAGGTGGTGGTGCGCGAGGCGTTTGCGGATGAGAACGTCGCGCCGATCGGTACGACAGCAGCGTATCGTAACCAGAAACGCGAACCGCCCAGTGTCCCAGAAAAAAACATTTCACCTGACATCAACGCCGGTAAATGGGCTGGCTACAAGCCACCACGATTGCCAAAGCAGTAAAGAAAAAAACAAGGTGGAGGAGATAATTATAATCTCGGTCAAAGAATATCGATCAATTGATGGGTATCTTGAAAATGTCGGATTGTGTATATGGGCAGTTTTAAAGGTTGCCCTTGTCGGCGCTCTATATATTTTATTTACAGCACCCCATCTCTTCGCGGTTGAGCAAACTCACGAAACACACCAAGGCTCAGAGCATTATCATAAAAACAGTGTGGGGCTTTTCCTCGGCAACACCTATGAAGACTCCGACCATGGAAGCGAGAATGGTTTTACCGTTGGTTTCAGTTACGAACGCCGTTTTATAAAGCTTTTGGGTATTGGTGGTTTCTATGAATACGCGGGAGGTGATTTTGACAAGTGGAGTATTGGTGTCCCGCTGTTTATTCATCCTTACAAAGGATTGCGTTTTCAGATTGCACCAGGGTTGGAACACAGAGAAAGCGACGATGAGTTTCTTTTTCGTCTGGGAGTGGCCTATGATTTTAATATATCGGAACAGTTGGCCATCGTGCCAGAGGTTAACGTTGACTTTGTGGATGGTGAAGAGGCGTTTGTTTTTGGCCTTACTTTAGGAGTCGGATTTTAGAAGACTTATCTATAATCACAAACAGTCTCAATTTGTCGGAGAGAGTAAAAAACGAAAAAAAAAGGATTCACGACAATTAGGAGAAGAAGATGGGGAAGTTCCCTTGGTCTACTCGACTACAA
>Ga0316189_10006121_pt1 | contig 11502 bp, 7 predicted proteins | sample LowCovwburrow_MG_FD_204930 | JGI IMG/M metagenome (GOLD analysis project Ga0316189, IMG submission 204930) | Coastal sediment microbial communities from Maine, United States - Lowes Cove worm burrow | ecosystem: Environmental > Aquatic > Marine > Coastal > Sediment | place: USA: Maine... | reverse complement strand
GGTTACCCCCACTAGCACCTGAAGCTAGCGCGTCTACCAATTCCGCCACCTCGGCATGGCTTAATCCTGCGATTGCAGGCCGCGAACTTTACCTTGCGACCCTTTGCTTGTCAATTTGATATAACCCCTACAGAATACAAACATAATGACCCGTAAAATAACCAAAAAGAAAAAATCTTCCCGTAAAACAGCTGCCAGGAAAAAGTCACCGGCAAAGCGCTATAAAAAAGATCCTGATGCGGCTCTCGAAGCCGAGAGATACGAAAACCCCATCGCCAGCAGAAAACTGATCCTGGATGAAATCAAACGCGAAGGTGCGCTGAGCTATCAGTCACTGGCAGAGCATCTGAATATCAACCAGGAAGAGCAACTGGATGCGCTGGGCAGAAGACTCCGGGCCATGGTGCGTGACGGCCAGCTGGTACAGAATCGCCGCGGTGGTTATCTGCCGGTCGATGAATCACACCTGGTGCGCGGTCGTGTTATCGCGCATCCTAACGGCTTCGGTTTCCTGGTGCCTGAAACCGGTGGCGACGACCTCTACCTTCACGCCAAACAAATGCGCACGCTGTTGCACGGCGACAAGGCCATCGTGCGTGTTTCCGGTGTTGACCGGCGCGGCCGCCTCGAAGGTGCTGTCATCAGTGTGTTTGAACGCGCCAATCAATTCATTGTCGGTCGACTGCTGGTGGAAAGCGGTGTGGCTGTTGTCATCGCCGATAACAAGCGCATCACCCAGGACTTTCTTATTCCGGAAGGCTCGCTGGGCGGTGCTGTCAGCGGCCAGATCGTTAAAGTTGAAATCACCCAGCAACCGACATTCAAGCATCAGCCCATTGGCAAGGTGGTTGAGGTGCTGGGTGATCATATGTCGCCGGGCATGGAGATCGACATTGCCATTCACAGTTATGGCTTGCCTCATGAGTTTCCTGAGCAAGTACTCGCCGATGCCAACAGGTGGGGTGATAGTGTACGTAACAAGGACAAGGAAGGCCGTGTCGACTTGCGCAGCGTACCGCTGGTTACGATCGATGGCGAGGATGCCAGGGACTATGATGATGCGGTCTATTGCGAACCTGCTGGCGATAACAGGGATTCGGGCTGGCGCCTGCTCGTTGCCATCGCTGAAGTCGCACATTACGTTCAGCTTGATTCAGCACTGGATAAGGAAGCCTATGATCGAGCGACATCGGTCTATTTCCCCGGCCGGGTCATTCCCATGTTGCCGGAAAATCTTTCCAACGGCCTGTGTTCGTTAAACCCGGAAGTGGACCGCCTATGTCTTGTCTGTGAGATGAAGATATCCAGCCAGGGTGAAATCGATGACTATACATTTTATGAAGCCGTCATCAGATCACATGCACGGCTAACCTATAACAAGGTGGCAGACGCCGTGGTTGAACGCAAGCCTGCTGCTTTAAAAGAAGTGTCTAAAGTATTGCCGCACCTGGAAGACCTGTACGCCATGTACAGGAGAATGGACAAGGCGCGGCAGAAACGCGGTGCGATTGACTTTGATACCACCGAGACCAAGTTCGAGTTCACGGGCGATATGAAGATTAAAAATATCGTACCCATGATCAGGAACGATGCACACAAGATCATCGAGGAGTGCATGATCGCGGCCAATATCTGTGCCGCGCGCTTCATCTCCCACAACAAGATACCCGGTCTGTACCGCGTGCATGAGTCGCCTGATGATGACAAGCTTGAAGAATTGAGAGGTTTTCTTGGTGATCTCGGCCTGCGCCTGGGGGCGCCATCAAGCAAGATATCGCCGAGGGATTATGCCAGGCTAACCAGTTCGATTAAAAACCGCGAAGATGTCCACCTGATACAGACCCTGATGCTGAGGTCAATGCAACAGGCCGTATATCGGCCTGAAAATATCGGCCATTTTGGACTTGCGCTGAAACATTATGCGCATTTCACCTCGCCGATCAGGCGATACCCGGACCTGCTGGTACACCGTGCAATCAAGCACATCATTCAAAAACGCAACAAACGTGATTTTGCCTACGACCAGAACACAATGACCACCTTTGGTGAACATTGTTCAACTAACGAACGCCGTGCCGACGAGGCAACGCGTGATGCCGAGTTTGCGATGAAGTGTGAATATATGCTCGACAAGGTCGGCATGGAATTCAGTGCACGCGTTACCGGCGTCGTATCGTTTGGACTGTTCGTCGAGCTGGAAGAACATTACGTCGAAGGCTTGATTCACATCACCAGCCTGCCGAAAGACTATTACGATTTTGATCCCATTTCACATCGGCTGGTTGGCGAAAACCGCGGCATGGAATTCCGCCTGTCTGACAAGGTCGATGTTCGTGTGGCCAATGTCGACATGGATGAACGCCGCATCGACTTTGAGTTGATTAAATAATTTAGCCACAGAGGCACAGAGCACTCAGAGAATACCCTGTTGTGTTCACCCTGAATCATGAGCAAACACAAAGCGGAAGTTATTTTCGGTATTCATGCCATCGAGTCTGCGCTGAGGCGAAATCCTGAGCAGGTGCTGCAACTGTGGGTGCAGGCGGGCCGGCACGACAAGCGCATGCAGACGATACTGGGCCTTGCCGGTACGCACGGTGTCTCGGTTGAGAGCTGCTCGCGCGACGTACTGCAGAAAAAGAGTTTTGATCAAAAGCACCAGGGCGTGGTGGCAAGAATCCGCATCGATAAAAAAGCACAGCCAGATCTGAAATATATTCTCGCCAGGCCGGACTTGCTGCTGCTGGTACTCGATGGCGTGCAGGACCCGCACAACCTGGGCGCCTGCCTGCGTTCGGCTGATGCCAGTGGCGTTGACGCGGTGATTGTGTCAAAAAATCGTTCACCCGGGCTGACGCCGGTGGTGCGCAATGTCGCCAGCGGTGCTGCTGAAACCACGCCATTTATACAGGTCTCAAACCTGGCCAGGGCGCTGCAGCAGTTAAAAGACAATGATGTCTGGATTGTAGGCACGGCCGGTGAAGCCACCACCAGTCTGTATGACAGTACCGCGAGCAATCGGCTGGCTATCGTCATGGGCTCGGAAGGCGAGGGCATGCGACGACTCACTCGCGAAGCCTGTGATGAACTGATCTATATCCCGATGCAGGGGCAGGTTGAGAGTCTGAATGTATCCGTGGCAAGCGGTATCTGCCTGTTTGAGTACAGGCGTAAACTGGCCGCACAGAATGCCACATAAGCTCAGCCTGGTTATTCCCGGCTTGTGTGGGCCTTTGCCCGGGTTTGAGGGCATGGAGACATCGACTGCGCCTTTACTTGAACTGCTAAAGCAATTCCGCAAAGAAACAACACCGGCTGCTGATTACGCCAGTCAACTGGCAGCCTTGTTTGGCCTGAAGCTTGAAGAAGCTTTCCCCTATGCAGCACTATCACTGTTGGCTTATGACAGGGAGCCGGGTGATCACTGCTGGATACATGCCGACCCGGTCAATCTTCAGGCAGACATGGACCGTGCCATTCTGAGTGACAGCCAGACGCTGCATATTCGACAGCATGAGGCTGAAAAGCTTGTTGATGAGTTGAATGCACATTTCGCTGTTGATGATATATCGGTGATCACGGCCGATGAAAACAACTGGTTTATCAGGCTGGATGCATGCGACCTTAAAACGACACCATTGAGCCGTGTAGTGGGGAGGAACATTAATCAGCTGTTGCCGACCGGTGAAGCTGCAGCTGACTGGAAGCGATTGCTCAATGAAATCCAGATGCTGCTTCATATGAGTGATGTCAATCAACGGCGTGAAGAAAGAGGCGTGGCGCCGGTCAATAGCCTGTGGTTATGGGGTGAAGGCGTGTTACCGCCACAGGGCAGTACCAATGTTACCCATGTGTATGCAGATGATCCTGTCGCTACAGGCATTGCAAAGCTCAACCGTATAAAATACTCAGCCTTGACTGATCCGCTCGTGCTTGCTTATGCCATGCGTAATGATGGCCATTCCCTGGCTGTCATCAAGCAACTGGATGGGCCATGCAATTATGGTGATACATCAGCCTGGATCGATCATATGCTGGAGCTCGTCTCGGACTGGCTCTATCCGTTAATCGAAACGGCAAAAAGCCTTGATGCGGATGTCAGGGTTTATCCATGCAATGGCGTGCGTTACCATTTCAGTAATAACAATAAATTCAACATCAGCAAACTGATGTGGTGGAAAAAGGACCGTCTTCAGGACTATGTCGATACACAATAGAGTACGCAAAATACATCGCCGCAACCTGGGTATATCAGATGAGCTGCAAAATGCCTCATTGCATCCGGTATTGAAGCGAATTTATGCCAATCGCCAGATCAACAACCTCTCCCAGATAGATTACTCGCTCGATCGCCTGATTAATTACAATGAGCTCAAGGGTATCGATGCTGCAGCGAATATCGTGGCAGATGCGGTTGTCAATAATCAGCAAATACTGATCGTCGGAGATTATGATGCTGATGGCGCGACCAGTACGGCGCTCGTTGTGCGTGCGTTGAACAGCTTTGGTGCCGCCAGGGTTAATTTTCTCGTGCCCAACCGGTTTGAATATGGCTATGGACTGACGCCTGAAATCGTTGACGTTGCCAGTGAGTTTTCTCCCGAGGTATTGATCACCGTTGATAACGGCATATCGAGTATAGATGGCGTAAACGCTGCAAAACGCAATAACATCAAGGTCGTTGTTACAGACCATCATCTGCCGGGACAACAACTGCCTGATGCGGATGCGATCGTTAATCCCAACCAGCCCGGTTGTGAATTTGCCAGTAAATCCATTGCCGGTGTCGGCGTTGCTTTCTACCTGATGCTGGCCGTCAGGGCCGCGTTAAGAGACCGGGACTGGTTTAATGCGCAGCGGGCAGCGCCCAATATGGCCGACCTGCTTGACCTGGTCGCGCTGGGAACGGTTGCCGACGTTGTGCCGCTGGATGAAAACAACCGCATCCTGGTGGAGCAGGGCATCAGGAGAATGCGCGGCGGCAAAGCCCGGGCCGGAATCAGGGCATTATTCAAGGCTGCCGGCAAGGACATCAGGGCCTGTACCAGTACGGATCTCGGATTTTTTATCGGGCCCAGGCTGAATGCGGCAGGCCGACTCGAAGACATGTCGGCAGGTGTTGAATGTCTTATCACGGATTCAGGCAGCGTCGCCGAGGACATCGCGACTGAATTGAACAAGCTGAATGTCCAACGCAAGCAAATAGAGCAGGGCATGCTTGGCCAGGCGCTGGATGACATGAACGCACTGCTCGAGACGCTGGACAATGATCAGCTGCAGGCAGGCCTGTGTCTTTACAATAGTGAATGGCACCAGGGTGTGATCGGGCTGCTCGCATCGAGGATCAAGGAGCGTTTTCATCGACCGGTTGTTGCATTTGCCAATGCGAATGACGATGCCGACAATAACGAGATCAAGGGCTCGGCGCGTTCTATCCAGGGGCTGCACATTCGTGATGTGCTCGATTCAATTGCAACCGGTAATCCGGGTTTGATACAGAAATTCGGCGGTCATGCCATGGCCGCAGGCCTGAGTATCAGCCGGGAGAATTTTGATGCGTTCAAACAGGCTTTTGAACGGGAAGTCGAATCGCATCTGTCTGCGGACCAGCTGGAGGAAGTGGTGGAAACCGACGGCAGTATCGCGCCGGACCTGATGTCGCTGGAAACCGCGGAAGTGCTTGAATCCGCAGGGCCGTGGGGCCAGCAATTTCCGGAGCCGGTGTTTGATAATCAGTTCGAGATTCTGCACTGGAAAATTGTGGGTGAGAAGCACCTTAAAATGCAATTACGCCATAATCAAGGCGGCAAAGCCATCGATGCCATTGCCTTTAACACGCTTGCGGATGACCTGCCTTCCTTTGAAAAAATACACCTTGCCTACAGAATGAATGTTAATGAATTTCGCAATATCAGAAATCTGCAGTTGATTGTTGACTGTATGAGTGCAACTGAACAATGAATATCTATCCGCTATTTCGTCGTTTGTTATTCATGTTCGATCCTGAACGTGCTCATGCCATTTCAATGACACTGCTGGAAATCGTTTACCGGCTGAAGCTGACGCGCCTGCTGTTTGGTCACAGGAAACATGCGCCGGTAAAAGTATTCGGGCTGGAATTCCCCAATGCGGTCGGGCTTGCGGCGGGGCTGGACAAGAACGGTGACCATATCGATGCACTGGCGGCATGCGGCTTCGGTTTCGTTGAAATTGGAACAGTGACGCCAAGACCACAACCCGGCAATCCCAAACCGCGTTTGTTTCGACTCGTTAAAGACCAGGCCATTATTAACCGCATGGGTTTTAATAATGCAGGTGTTGAATACCTGGTGAATAAGGTCAAGGCGAGTAAACACGACTGCATCATCGGAATCAATATCGGCAAGAACCGTGATACTTCGCTTGAGCATGCGGTCGATGATTATGTAAGCGCATTCGAGCAGGTTTACCCGCACGCCGATTACATTGCGGTGAATATCTCTTCACCGAACACACCGGGTTTGCGTGATCTGCAGCATGGTGAAGAGTTGAATCGTTTGTTGCAAATGTTGAAGCAACGCCAGCGGCAACTCAGCGAGAAATATGGCAGCTATAAGCCCTTGCTGGTAAAAATAGCACCTGATCTAAGCGATGAAGAAATCAGGCAACTGGCGAATGCCTTGCTCGAAAACGAAGTCGATGGTGCGATCGCCACAAACACGAGCAATCAACGCCCGCAGCTGAAATCTACCGGGCTGGCAGCCGAGCAGGGCGGCTTGAGCGGCAGGCCAATACAGCCACAATCAGACCATGTACTTACCGTGTTGATAGATGAACTCAACGGGAAAATTCCTGTTATCGCTGTTGGCGGCATCATGTCGGCTGCCGACGCCCAACGGAAAATACAGGCTGGAGCCTGCCTTGTGCAGCTCTACACCGGCTTCATCTACTCCGGTCCGCAGCTGATCTCGGACATTTCAGATAAAATTTCATCAAAATAGAAAAAATCCACCTCAATACACCCCAAAAGAGCGTCTTATCTGCTATAAATAATCACTAACTGCTCAAAAATAATTCTATATAAAACAATAAGATACATTTTGCTGTCACTGTCGCGGGAATCGATAGTCCTGGGTCGGCATTTACTGTATTAATTGGGGGTTACAACATGCATCCAGCCTGTATTTTGAGCAACAGATCAACATTCAGGGCCTCCAGGCCCGGCCACCCCTGCAAACAATCACGACTATATATAATCGCAGCGACTACACCCGGCACGAAGTGTTTCGCGCGGTACCATGACTGAGCGTATGTACCTGCTCCTTGTTGGTGTTTATATCCTGGCGGCCTTGTACCTCGAAAATAATTACCTGATATATGGCCTCGCCGCATTCCTGGTATTCGAAGGCATTTCCGGAATTCGTCTGACGAGGTTGATTCAGAAAGCGAGGCACGTGTCATTAAGCAACGGCATGGTTGATTTCAATTCAAAAGCCCGCTTTGCAATTGATGGCTTAAGCGCCTGGCGAGTATTCGTAGCGCTCAGCCTTGTATCGGTCTATGTGCTGTCACACGAATATGGCATTGATGTGCTGTGGTTTTTTCCATGGTTCATGGGGTTCGCGATTCTGGGCGCGGGTGCGAGTGGAATTTGCCCTGTGTTGTTAGGACTGCGCTGGGCTGGATTTAAATAAGAAGGATAACATGGATAACGCGTCTGACTCATTTAAAGTAAAACTACCCGCACGAATTACCGGAATTGTATTCTGGGGATTGGTCTTCATGGGCCTGCTGGTTTCAGTATTCATACTGGAAGATGCAGAGAGTGATCTCTACCTGACTAACAAAACAAACTCCCACATGGTGGCATATGCCCTGGAAGGTATCGTAAAGAAAAGCACGGAGTCACCGGTGCTGGAAACGGCTGCTTCAAGGATAAAACTCAAGCTTAACCAGTTACGTGATGAAATGGGTTTCACATCAGTCATTCTTTTTGAGAATGACAAAGAATACTTATACGGCAAGCGAAACACTGACGATGATGCGTTTCCATACTCAATAAACTATTACCCCAAGGACTCGCAACATTTGGAGACCATATCAACACTCGTTTATTATCCAAATCAAAAACGGGAAGTCGCAAATATTCGAAAGAATATGCTGCTGAGTATCGGTCTTTCAGTATTTATATTTGGCTTAATATTGCAGCATATACTGCATCGCGTGCTTTCAGGTCCATTTACCCGGATGGTTAATACGGCGCGTGAATTCTCTGATGGTAATGACGCTGTTCGCTTTGATCAAAGCCGGGATGATGAATTCGGTTATCTCGGTGGATTCATCAATAATGCGATTGAGTCCATGTTTACCACGCAGAGAAAATTAAAAGATGCACTGCAGCGCGCCGAAAAGTCTGAAATAGAATTATCAAATCAAAAAGAAAAAGCTGAAGTTACACTTCGTTCTATAACAGAGTCCGTTATTACCCTGGGGCTTAATGGTGTTATCCAGTATATAAACCCGGCGGCAGAGCAGCTGTTCAAGGCAAAAAATAAGGACATTTATCATATGCAGCTGTCTGATCTGGTCAGAATCGTTAACGATTCGTCAGGTAAAAATATAGAAGACCCGCTTGCAAGGTGTTTTGAAACAAAGCAAACAGTGTATTTGCCTGAACACTCATCTCTGATTGCCGGTGACAACAAAGTCGTTGCTGTAGAGGCATCCGTGGCGCCGATGAAGAATAATGAAGGCGATATTATAGGCGCGGTAATGGTTATACAGGATGTTAGTAAGACCAGGAAGCTTGCGCGGCAGTTATCCTACCAGGCCAGCCATGACATGCTGACCGGATTATATAATCGCCTGAAATTCGAGGAATTCCTTGAGGAAGCACTGTTAAATATCAAGCAGGAAAATCGTGTCCACTCGTTATGCTTTCTGGATCTTGATCAATTCAAACAGGTTAATGACACCTGCGGGCATGTGGCTGGAGACGAGTTATTGCGCCAGTTACCCGATTTGTTCCATAAGGTGTTGAGAAGTGGAGATGTCGTTGCACGCCTGGGAGGTGATGAGTTCGGCATTTTGCTGGAAAATTGTGAGCTTAACCAGGCCACGGTGATTGCCGACAAGATCAGGCAGGAAATACAGGACTTCAGGTTTATCTGGGAAGAGAAGGTATTTACCATTGGAGTAAGCATTGGCGTTGTCGGTATTGACCAAAACGCGAGTGACATGTCTAAAATCATGAGCAAGGCAGACATGGCATGCTATGCGGCAAAAGATTCGGGAAGAAACCATGTGCATGTTTATGAGCACTCTGATGAGCTGGCATCAGAAAGGCACGGTGAAATGCACTGGACTGCACGTATTACCCGGGCAATGGAACAAAACCGTTTCATATTGTACCGTCAGCCCATTATTGGAATATCCGGTGATAACGATGAGCACTATCAAGTGCTGGTCAGGATGATTGATGAAAAGGGCGGTGTTGTCCCACCAGGCGCATTCATGCCATCTGCTGAACGCTATAATCTGATGGCTGGAATAGATCGCTGGGTAATCAATGAAGTTTTCCGGCTGATAGCAGAAGGTGACACTAATGACGCTTCCGCAGGCACAGATACTGTTATAACAATAAATCTCTCTGGCGATTCGCTGACTGATGATGGATTGTATGACTACATCGTTTCAATAAAAGACAAGCATGGCATCTCCCTGAGTAATGTCTGTTTTGAGGTTAACGAAACAGTCGCAATTTCGAACCTGGTAAAAGCAACCGCATTGATTAACGCACTGAAAAAGCACGATTGCCGTTTCTCACTGGGCGATTTTGGCAGCGGTTTGAGTTCGTTTGCATATTTGAAGACCTTGCCAGTGGATTACATCAAGATCGATGGGACTTTTGTTAAAGATCTGAGCAGCGACCCGGTTAATCGCGCAATGGTCGAATCTATTCAGCAGATGGGGCGTGCAATGAAACTTGACACCATCGCCGAGTGTGTCGAAGACGAGCAGACCCTGAATATACTCAAGGAAATTGGCATTGATTACGCACAGGGCTACCACCTGGGACGCCCTCAAGCGATCAGGGAAAGTGACAGGGAGCAGTTGATCGTTAACAGTTAACAGACCTGCTGTTGTAGGACTGCATCAGTGAAACGTTGCAGGTAACCTGTAATATCAAGAAGTCTGTGTTTAATCTGTAATAGACAGGATTCAATCAGACAGCCAGTGTCGTATTCACTCAAACCCAGGCCATGATTTTTTGTCAGTACAGCCAGGATTGGCGATATAGAAAAAGCGACAGATATTTACTCTCGCAGAGGCGCAGAGAACGCAAAGGTGAAATGTATCTTTTGTTGCATGAAATAATATCGCCATATGATTTTCCCTTTGCGTTCTCTGCGCCTTTGCGAGAAAAAAATACTACAAACCACTAAACCAGGCCGGTTTGCATCATGCGAAATCTGACAGGAATTGTCAGATCAAGTCTGAGTTACTACATTTAATCTGATATTCACGATGAATTAATCAATAGCATTAATCAAAAAGCCGCCCCACGACACGTGGGGCGGCTTTCTCAAGTCTGTAATCAACTCACGGTGTGGTCCACCATCGTTGTTTGCCTTGTCGTCGACTTCCTGTCTCGTCATGCTACAGCATATCGAAGAACAGCTGCTCAGGCTGTTTCAGCTTGATACGCATCTCTTTCAGGTTGTTCCGCTTCAGAGCATCTCTGACAATCGTCTGCAGATCCTCCAGCACGAGTGGTGGCAATGCCATAAACGCCTGCATTTCCTCGTCCGTCAGGTCTCCAAAGGCATCGCTGAACAGGGCGGAGAACATGAAGTGGGGGTCCAGATAGGTGATCAACAGTGTTTCGTTACCGGTGATACCGTCATTGCTGACCGCCTTGACTGCAATTTCGCAGGGCAGCGCCGTCGCATGGTCCATGCCGAGCCCCATCGCGGTGATAGCGTTGGTGGGCGAGCAGGCCTCGATCACCAGGTTGCCTGGTACCGGTAGCGGATGCGGGCGAGCAGATCTCCAGTCGTCCATGTTCAGCCGCGCGTCGAGGCTGCGGTGGTGAATGCCATCAAGAGAGAGCTTCTCGATAATCTTATCGGCAATGAACGTAACCTCATCGGCCGTAAAATCACTGCGGTCTGATTTCTGATATGCAAAATGAACATAGGGAGACTTGTAGGGTGTCTCTGCGACCACCTGTGCGACCTGCTGCAAGCTCTGGTAGAGCGGGCCGAGGGGTTCAGACTCAGGAACGTAAGCGATAACCGCAGCATCAAGGGCGGCATAGATGATGGTTCGGATCTCTGCGTTGACCTGGGCCGGCAAAGCCCGGATCTCGGCTGCGAATGCAGGATCGTTCATCTGCTCTCCGAACAGCACATCGGTGAAGAACAGGGTGAAGATGGCCTCCGGGTTCAGCATCTCGACATAGACGTTGCCGTCCTCCGCCGCATAGATCGCTACCTCGCAGGGCAGTGCCGGGACGTGGAT
>Ga0316189_10006120_pt1 | contig 11502 bp, 6 predicted proteins | sample LowCovwburrow_MG_FD_204930 | JGI IMG/M metagenome (GOLD analysis project Ga0316189, IMG submission 204930) | Coastal sediment microbial communities from Maine, United States - Lowes Cove worm burrow | ecosystem: Environmental > Aquatic > Marine > Coastal > Sediment | place: USA: Maine... | reverse complement strand
GAGCGAAATAATTCGAGAAAGTCATTGTTTTCAAAGCTACTTTCATTCGTACGACTGCATGGAGCAGGAGGTAGGGCAACGCAGGAGCTGTTGCCGAGTAGATTTCTAATACATAATCCGGGTTGAAGGCTGCTTTTGGCTTGTGAGCTGTTTGATGTATCGCCAATTAACTAGGCAGTGAGAAAGCTCTATTTTTCATCAACTCGATTGAGTTGGGGTGTGAAATAGGGTAGTTTCATTAACTAGAAACATGCATTGCTAACAAACTGTGAAATATTATGAATGAACTAAGCCAAAACCTTCAGGTAGACAGCCAGGAACCTCCCGCAATAAGCGAGGTTTTGTTAAGCGCCCACAGGGCTCAGCGCGAGGCTTATTTGGAATCTCCAACGCCGGACTATCAACAACGCAAACACGACTTACAACAGCTCAAAAAGATGATCAACGATCATCGTGAAGACATAATTGCAGCTATTAGTGAGGATTATGGCAATCGTTCGAGACATGAGAGTCTGTTTGCCGAGATTATCTCTGTAACCGATGGTCTTAACGATAATATCAAACACTTGAAGAAGTGGATGAAGGTACAAAAGCGACATGTCGATAAAAGCATGTTTTTTGGCGGGAAAAATCGAGTTATTCCACAGCCGCTAGGCGTAGTCGGTTTGATTATTCCGTGGAACTTTCCCGTTAATTTGAGCTTTTCGCAATTGGCTGCAGCGTTTTCTGCTGGCAATAGAGCCATGGTAAAAATGTCCGAAAATTCAATCGCTTTGACTCGCTTGTTGATAAAAATAACACCTGATTACTTTGCCCCTGAAAAGTTGATTTTCTTTGAAGAAACCGGTGCTATAGGCAAGCAGTTTTCACAAATCCCGTTTGATTTGATTATTTTCACAGGTTCTGGCCAAACCGGTCGTGCTGTGATGGGCTCTGCTGCAAAGAACCTAACTCCAGTCATTTTGGAGTTGGGTGGTAAGGCGCCTGCTGTGATTGACCCAAATTACTCGCTGGAAAAAGCGGTTGAGCGGATTATGTTCGTTAAACAATTCAATGCTGGTCAAATATGCACTAATGTTGACTATGTGTTTGTGCATGAGAGCCAGAAGAACGAATTTGTTGAATTAGCCAAGGCCTATGTGACCAAGCACTGTCCAGACATTAATCACAAAGATTATACGTCGCTTATCGATGATAAGTCGCTGTCTCGTTTAGAAGACACCTTACAAGATGCGCGCTCTAAAGGCGCGACGATAATCAATCTTTCGCCTGGCCAGGACATTAACCGCGAGCAAAGAAAGATGCCATTACACTTAGTAATGGATACCAGCGAAGATATGATAATTCGCCAGCGAGAGACCTTTGGACCTTTGCTGATGGTGTTAACTTATACTGACCCGCAGGAAGTGGTCGATTACGTCAACGCGGCTGATCGACCGCTGGCGCTGTACCCATTTACCAATGATAAAAAGCTGGCAGATCATTATATTGATCGAATTATGTCCGGCGGTGTGACCGTTAACGACGCACTTTTTCACGTAGCGCAGCATGACATGCCGTTTGGTGGAGTAGGGCAAAGCGGAATGGGGCACTACCACGGCTATGAAGGCTTCGTCGCTTGTTCCAAGCTTAGGCCTGTGTTCTATCAGGCGGGATTTACCAGCATGAAGTATCTTGCTCCGCCATACGGCAACTTTGCTGACAAAGTTTATGGCGTATTGCTGAAGATGAAAAGCTGATTAAAAACAACAAGTTAAATTATTGAATTGAAGTAAAATAACGAGAAAAATGGAGTTTTCTCGATTACCTGAAACGGTCATTGATCGACCGCTGAATCCGATTTCTGGGTGTTTGGGGTTAGAGTAGCGAATCCACTAGATTTTCTATTAAGGCTGCACCTGCCCATGTTATTGGCGGGATGATCAAGTAAAAGCCAAATCGACTTATTACGCCACCATCATAGGGCCATGTGGAGACTTCGCTAATGGTTTGTCGGTAAATCAAAAGTGGTGATAGTTTCGCTAGAGTTTGATCGTCAATGTCGCTTTCTGCTTGTACAAAATTAAGGGTATTGGTCCTAATATCTAGCTTTTCCAGTTCTCGTTGTTTTAGTTCTACTAACCGTCTATGCAATGGCCATACGGGGATGAGTACGGTCGCGAAAAGAGGTAATGCGGTAGCAGTTGCACCAGGTAGAAATGCAAATAGGGATAGTTCTCTATTGATAGTCAAGAAGGGGAATAGCGCAAGCGCGCCAATAATCGCGAGACTAGATAGAGTTGAAACTCGCGTAAATGGTGTAGCAAAGATGGTTGGTGAGACAAGCTACACCACCTATTACTCAACGGTAATATGTGGTTGAGAAAAGTAGATCATGTTAGATTAAGCGCTCACTTTTAGAAAGAAGAAATAGCATTGAACGTATTAATTGTAGGCGCCGGAATAGGCGGTCTTACCACCGCCCTTTGCTTGACCAAGGCGGGGCATGAAGTCACGGTGCTTGAGCAAGCAAGTGAATTTGAAGAGGTGGGTGCGGGCCTTCAATGTGGCGCGAATGCAGTCAGAGTTCTCGATTACCTAGGGCTGATGCCGGCATTATCCAAACTTGCCGTCGAGCCGACAGGCGTCGAATTTAGAGACTATCGATCTGGCAATTCACTTTATAAAATTGCGTTGGGTGAGAGCTACTTAGACAAATACCACGCCCCGTATCTTCACCTGCACCGGTTCGATTTGCACAGCGTTCTAGCCACGAAATTGCAAGCTATGGCATCAAATAGCGTGATGTTTGGCGCTAAATTTGGTAGCTACTCAGAGTACAGTGATGGTGTAACCGTGACGCTGGCTGACGGTCGTAAAATTGAGGGTGATTGTTTGGTAGCTGCAGATGGAATTCGTTCAGCTGTCCGAAGCCAATTATTGGGCGAGCAGCGGCCTAGATTCACTGGGAATGTTGCGTGGCGCGGTGTTGTTCAGAGCGATAAGCTGCCGTCCAATTTTATGGATAGGATCGTGTCCAACTTTGTTGGTCCGGCAAAGCATGCCGTTATTTACTATCTACGTGATCAGCAGTTGGTGAATTTTGTTGGGGTGGTGGAAAATTCAAAATGGATAGATGATTCTTGGACTGTGGCAGCACCGTGGCAGGAACTTAAAGATGATTTTGGTGGCTGGCATGAAACAGTTCAAACGCTAATAGACGCTATGGATAGAGATCAATGCTATCGCTGGGCCTTGTACGACCACAAAGCCTTAGCATGTTGGAGTTCTAAGCGGGTAACTTTATTGGGCGATGCTGCGCACGCAACTTTACCGTTTATGGCGTCGGGAGCGGCGATGGCAATAGAAGATGCTCGAGTTTTGCAACGAGCATTGGATCAGGAGCAAGAGCTAGGAGCCGCGCTTGAACTTTATCAGCGCAATAGATTGACACGCACGACTAAGATTCAAAATAACTCACGCCAAGTGGGAGCACTCTACCATATCAATAATAGCCTGCTGCGTAGGGCTGCCTTCGCTGGCTTGAATCTAGTGGGTGGCAGTAAGGAAGACTTTTTACCAGAGTACAATGCTAATACTGTAAAGCTCCTTTAACCCGGATTATGCATTAGAAACCTGCTACAAGTTAAAATATCTTCAAATTCAAAGACTTGCTCGATGATTGAACCTCACCATAGAATGACTATGGCTCGCTTCAATAACCTTGCGCGAGCCATTGAATTTATTGATATTTTCCCTTTCGCGACGATTTCCAATGCATAATCCGGGTTTAACGATGGCGAATGGCTTTGTCCAATAGCAGCTGAGAGATAGAGTTCTTCAATTCGATAGTTCTCCAAATTAACCAGTGCTTCGCCGCCGTAAGCAGCGGTAACTTTAGAGATTAGTTCATCTTCCTTTTCAGCTGCCAAAATTAGTGTGGGTATCGCCAATAGTATGGCCGCTAGCGTTATTATATTTTTCATTTTAGCCTGCGCTCCTGTGAATTGGATTGACCTATTGAGGTCTCGTATAGTGTTTAGATGTACTGGCGTACAAAAACGTTACATAATGGGTCTGTCGGATAATGAATTATGCTAGTACCAAAGCACCACTTTCTCCTGACGCAAATCATTATCCGACAGCCCATAATCAAATCGGTGCAAGCTAAAGTCGTGGCTGTGGCGAATTAGGTGTTAATGTTTCTGACTTAGGACGGTATACTTTTGTTCGGCAGAAATGCCTGCAAACTTAGTTATTTATTTGGAGAAAACTATGTCTTTAGACTTCGATAGTGCGCGATTGCATAACCCCGATCTAAGCTGGGAACATGAGGAATGGCGTAAACAATTACGCAAGTTCGTAGATGCCGAGATAGCTCCGTATTTTGATGAGTGGGATGAGAATGGCAAGATTCCAGATGAAATGTGGGCAAAGGCAGCCGAATTTGGGCTACTGCAGATAGGTTACCCAGAGCAATATGGCGGCGTCTCAGACGGCATTGATCAGCACCATTCAAACATTATTAGCGAAGAACTTGGCCGCATAGGCTCAGCGGGCGGGATCGCCAGTACGCTTTTAGTTCATGGTATTGGTCTGCCACCGGTGGTTAATTTTGCTACAGAAGAAGTCAGAGCTGAAGTTGTACCGGCAGTGCTTTCGGGTGAGAAACGAATTTCTCTTGGTATAACTGAACCATCAGGTGGTTCAGATGTTGCCAATATCCTCACCACCGCCAAAAGTGATGGTGATGATTATATTGTTAAAGGCAGCAAAACTTTTATTTCAGGAGGAATGGGCGCTAACTGGATTAGTACTGCGGTGCGCACCGGCGGAGACGGTGCGACGGGAGTTTCCATGCTATTGATACCGACGCACTTAGACGGTGTTGCTCGAACGCCCCTAGACAAGAAACAAGGTTGGTGGTGCTCTGATACCGCAACCATTTACTTTGATGATGTTAGAGTGCCAAAATCGAATTTGATAGGCCAGGAAGGGCAAGGCTTTCTGGTGATAATGAACAACTTCAATAGTGAACGGCTAGCCATGGTATACAGCATGGAAGCCGCCGCCCGCTGTTGTTTGGTTGAGGCTGTCGAATACGCAAAACAGCGTTATACCTTCGGCAAACCCTTATCCAAACATCAGGTAATTCGGCATAAAATTGCCTCCATGAAGCAAAAAATAAACGCCACTCAAGCCTATGCTCAACATCATACTAGAGAGGTGATGGCAGGTCGCTCTAACCCGGCAGATTTAGCTCTGCTGAAAGTTCAGGCCAGTGAAACTATGGAGTTTTGCGCGCGTGAAGCGAGCCAGATATTAGGCGGAGCTAGTTATCTACGAGGCAACAAAGTTGAGCGAATTTACCGCGAAGTCAGGGTTAACTCGATAGGCGGTGGATCTGAGGAGATAATGCGTGATTTAGCGGCTCGTCAATTTCAACTCTGATGACGAAATCACCTTATTTGAGGCGGAAATGAAATATTTATATCTTAGTCAGAGGTTCCCAAAGGAGCCTCTGACTAAGTTTGGGTAATTTCAGGCCGTCAAAAATGGTCAAGTTCGAGACGCACATGATAGCGAGCTATTGCTAAGGTTCGCAACGAAGAAATTGGACATATTAGGCGGAAATGAAATATTCATGCCTTGATCAGAGCCTCCTAAGCTAAGATAAGGCTTAACCCTTGTGAATTTTGTGTAGCTCAGTTTCTATCAATAAATAATGTCGAATATCTCAAGCAGCATTGTCAATATGTCTAGAGCCATTCTTTTTATAAGTTTGGTGGTGCTAGGTTTGAGTCACAATGTTGCGCTGGCCAAGAGCCATTACGAGATTGGAATTTTATTAGATTTCAACAATGAGGAGTTTGCACCCATTTTTGAGCAGCTGGTATCCGAGATAGAGGCTGTTGTAGGAAACGACGCTAGCATAAAAATATCGAGCCACAATATTAAGGTTAACAATTTTGATATAGACCTGGCGCAGCAGCATTACCAAGATCTACTAAAAAGTAATACAGATATTATTTTGGCCTTCGGCCCAGTCAATAACGAATTGTTGGTGCATCAGAAGCGGCATATTAAGCCAACCATACTGTTTGGAGCAGTCAACACCGATGTTATTGACCTAAATGCGGGTAAACAGACTTCTGGAATCGATAATTTTACCTATATTCTCACTTCACTGTCATATCGCAAAGATTTGGATGATTTCCGTAGCCTATTTCCTTTCAAGCGAATCGGTGTAGTGGGCGGCTTGGGGCCATGGAATACGCAAGCAAACAGAACTACCTTAGAACGGATTTTTTCTGAAATGAATGTTCAATACGAACTAATTCAATATGGTTCGCCCGCATTGTTTCGGACGCAGATTGACAATGTTGATGCAATCTATCTGGTAGAAGGCTTTGGTTTGCCTAGAGCCGAAATCAAACAGCTTGCAGATATTTTATTGGAAGAAAAATTACCATCGTTTTCCAGTTCTCAAGTAGCTGATGTGGTTGATGGCTGGCTGGCAACCAACCAATCTAATTCTAACTTTGAACGTTTGTTTCGTCGTATAGCGCTCAGCGTAGAAGCGGTTGTTAATGGCGAAAACTTGTCGAATCGTCCAGTCTATGTCGATTTTAATCAGCGGGTGACTATCAATTACAATACTGCGGAAAAAATTGGTGTGCCGTTGCGTTATAGCCAGTTGGCGACTACAGAAATTATCGGCAACTATGATGAGTTCGTGGTCGATAAATCGTATACCGTGCTGGAGGCGGTGGAAGTCGCCTTAAGACAAAACCTAAGCCTACAATCTAGCGCCATTGATGTTGAGCTTGCGCGGCAAAGCTTAGCTTCAGCCAAAACTAGCTATCATCCTGATTTGGCAATCAATGGCGGTGGAAGGTATGTTGATCCTGATTTAGCACAATTGTCAGGTGGCCAGAACCCAGAGCAAAGCATCTCGGGGTCGGTAGCACTATCACAAACTTTGTATTCTGAAGATGGCAGCGCGGCCATTAGTATGCAGCGAAGCCAATTGGAAGCGCAAAAGGAACGCTACAACACCGCTGAATTGGATGCCGTCTTGAGCACATCACAAGCCTGTTTCAATCTGCTGCGACTAAAAAATTCACTCCAATCTCAGAACGAGAATTTGCAGATAACCAAGAGGAATCTTACGGTTGCCCGACAAAATTTTGAGGCTGGGCAAGCCAGCAAGGCAGATACTTTTCGTTTTCAAAGTGAGCTGGCCACTAATAGTCAGTCTCTGATTGATGCGCTTAATGCGCACCAGCAAGGCCGCTACGCGCTAAATCTTATTCTAAATAATCCGATTGATACTCGAATTGCAATTCAAGATGTGGTGCTGGAGAACAGTCCTTTTGAGCCAAAGGGTTTTGGTTACCAAAAATTGAGCGAAACTTTGGATAACCCCTCTGAATCAAGGGTGCTGGAGGCCTATCTGGTTGAGCAAGCGCTCGCCATTTCACCTGAGTTGGCTGAGCTAGGCCACAACTATGAGGCTATTAAGCGTGACATTGCTCAGTACGGATGGCGCCGATATATTCCAACTGTGAGCGCCACGGCGCAATACAATAATGTGTTTGATAGAAGCGGTATCGGGGTGCCCGACCCAAACTTGGCGCTGAATAGTGATTACAATGTTGGTATTGTCTTTTCGATCCCCTTGTTTAATAAGAATTCGGATAATGTAAACTTGCGGATCGGCAAAAACCGACAGCAGCAAATTTTGCTACAAATAGATAGCCAAAAACAGCGGATAGAAAAACGAGTTCGTGATGCGCTCTTGGATCTTTCAGGTCGAATCGCGAATATAGAGCTTTCTAAGGTTGCTGAGACTGCAGCCGAACAAGGCCTAAAGCTAATTGAGGCCTCTTATGCCAACGGCGCTGTGACGATTACCGACCTTATTGATTCTCAGAATAATTATCTACAGGCACAATTGGCCAGTTCTAACGCAGTTTATAATTTCCTTGATAGCGCAATTAGTATGGAGCGCGCGGTAGGAAAATATATTTTTCGAGATGAGTCATCGTTGGAAAATGAAGAGTTTATAAATGGATATAAGCAATACCGAGAGCGGCTTCGCGGCGGTAAATTGGGAGAAAATACTAATGACTAGGCTTTTTCGAATGAGATTAATGTTTGCTGCGCTATTGCTAAGTGCTTGTAGCGAGCAGCAACCGCAAGAAACAACAATTAGGACGGTCCGCTCGATACCGGTGGGGCTAGGCTCACAAAGCTCACTAAGAACTTTTAACGGTCAAGCGCAGACCGATAGGGTAGTGAATTTGGGCTTTCGGAGTAGCGGTATCATCACTAGGTTTGATATCAAGCTTGGGCAACAGGTCACCAAGGGCGACCTATTAGCGGAGCTTGATAACGTATCTGCACGATTATCCTATGAGCAAGCGGTATCGTCGTTAAATAGTGCAAAGTCTGACTTGAATACCTTAGAGTTAAATTTAAAGCGAGTGCAAAACTTGTATGAAAAAGGCGGCTCATCGCTAAGCGATTATGAAAACGCAAAAAATGCATTTAGAGCAGCTAGAGCCAGTTATCGATCGGCGCAGCGTAGCGTTGAAATTCAGCAAGAACAGATTCGATTCGGAAAAATAGTTGCACCTGAATCGGGGGTGATTGCGGCGGTCAATAAAGAAGTCGACGAGAACGCATCTGTGGGTGAAACAGTTGCGGTTCTGAATGCTGGTACCGATATGGAAATCGAGGTCGGCATACCCGAGAGTGTGATTAACTTGGTGCAGAACTCAAGCAAGGTAAGCATCAGTTTTGCTGCATTGGCCGACCAGAAGTTTTCGGGTGAAGTGTCTGAAATATCTCCTTCTATTGATCGGCAAACGGCTACTTATCCAGTGCGCGTAAGGTTGTTAGGCAATACTGAGTTAATTAAATCTGGTATGGCGGCGACGGTAAACTTTGATTTTACTGACGCAAGTAATAATGTTGATGAGCTGCTAGTTCCTGCTACGGCAGTTGGCGAAGATGCTCATGGGCGGTATGTGTTTATTGTTGAAGACCAGGCTGATGGCAGCAGCGTGGTGCGTAAGCGTCAGGTTGAAATTGGTCGGTTGGTTGATGATGCCTTTCAAATACATAGCGGGCTCCAGGTTGGAGAGGTGGTGATCACCGCCGGGGTGCACAGTGTGTTAGATGGTCAGCAGGTCAAAAAGTAGCCAATAATGCCAACAACAATTACAGCCGTTAAGGGTATGCAGTGAATTTAGCTAAGTTATCTATCGAGAATAACCGCATCACCATATTTTTGTTTTTGATGGCGATGGTGATAGGCGTGAGTATGTATCAATCTCTATCACGCGACAGCATGCCACCGTTTACCATTAGGGTTGCAAATATTGTTTCGAGTTTTCCGGGTGCAAGCCCGGAGCGGGTCGAGCTATTGGTCTCAGACAAGATAGAGAAAAAAGCACAGGAATTACCAGAGTTAAAAGAGGTGAGTAGCTCGTCTCGAACAGGTTTATCGGTTGTGGTGGTGTCGCTTAAAGATGATGTTAAGCCTCAGGAGTTGCAGGCAGTTTGGGACCGCTTGCGACGAAAATTGGAGGATACAAAAGGGCTGCCCGAAGGCGTAGAACCAGATTTGAATGACGACGACGTAGGCGTGAGCTACGGGCTAGCCGTGGGCCTGACTAGTGACGGTTTTAGCTATTCGCAGATGAAGGAATATGCTGACGATATTAGAGATGACCTGATCAAATTGGATCAGGCGGCGAAAGTTGAAATGAATGGCTCGCAGGAAGAGCGGGTGTTTATTGAATTCGACGATTCCAGACTGGCCGAATATGGTCTTACGGCTACCAAGCTACGAAGTGTATTGGCATCGCTTAATATTCTAAGCTCGGGCGGTCAGGTCAATTTGGGTTCGGAACGAATAAATTTGGAGCCGACCGGTAATTTTTCTTCAATAGCGGATGTGAAAAATACACTTATCCCAGTAGGGGAAGCCAATCAGATGGTGTATTTGGGGGATATTACCTCAGTGCGTAAGGGCTATATTGACCCGCCGAAGCAAATCGTCAGAGTTAACGGCAAGAAAGCTCTAACCCTGCATGTATCACTAAAGGACAATTCAAACATCATACGCCTAGGCCGAAGGATGGATGAGATTATTGCTAAGTGGCACGCAAAATTGCCGATTGGCTTAGAGCTGGGGCGTATCGTCTCGATGGATCAATATATTGAAGTAAAAGTTAATGCTTTTGTGCTTAATTTGGCTCAATCGGTTGCCATAATCCTGGCTGTGATGCTTTTGTTTTTGGGACTTCGCACCGGCATTGTGATTGCCAGCCTTATTCCATTAGTTATGATCTTAACTTTTGTACTTATGGGCCTGTTTAAAATCGGCCTAAATCAGGTGACTCTCGCAGCCTTGATAATGGCGTTGGGTATGATGGTCGATAATGCCATTGTGGTCGCTGAAGCGATACAAGTTAAAATGCAGAGAGGCATCAAAGCAAAACGGGCAGCGGAAGAAGCGTTTTCAGAATTATGGTTGTCGCTACTTATTTCAACCTTAACTTCGTCAGCAGCTTTTCTGGCTTTTTATCTAGCTGAATCTAATATGGGCGATGTAGTCGGCCCAATCTTTATGGTTATTAGTTTTGCTCTAGTGTGCTCATGGCTAGTGGCAATGACGGTCATTACTTTGCTTTGTTATTTGTTTCTGCAGGCCGACAACTCTGAAGGCTCGAAGCCTAGTGTCGTTGATCGTTGTATTGTGAAAATGAAATTGCTATACAAGAATGCTATATTATTTTCACTTGCTAGAAAAACCATGGTTATAGGTTTGGCGGGCGTTCTATTTGTTTTGGCCGTATGGGGTTTCCGTTTTGTGCCGTTTGTGTTTTTTCCGGATAGTGACCGCAATCTGATTACGGTTGATATTAATCTGCCACTGGGTTCCCGGATTGAATCTACCGCAGAAGTGGTAACGCAATTATCGGACTACATGCGCACTCAAATGCAAACCAATGAAGAGCGAACTGAGGGCGTTGTAAGTTGGTCATCCTATATAGGTGAAGGGCCGTCTTCTTATGATAATGGTTATTCTGCGGATGAAGCGAATTCAAGCTATGCACATATATTAGTCAATACTAGTTCTGCCGAGCAAAACAATGCCGTTGTTGCACAACTTGATTCCTACTCGGCTGACAATTTTCCGCAAGCCGATGTACTAGTAAATACTTTAGGTGCTGGTGGTACAGGAACACCCATCGAAATAAAAATATCCGGCCCAGAGCCAGACGAGTTGGTTCGCATCAGCGAAGCGATCAAACTAAAATTATTATCTATCCCAGGCACTAAGAACGTCAAAGACGATTGGGGGCCAAAGAGCAAAAAATTCATTATTCAGATCGACCAAGCGCGTGCCCAGAGTGCGGGAATTTCGAGTAATGATATTGCAACTTCTTTACAGACAAAATTAGATGGGTTTGACACTGGTGAGTATAGAGAAGGTGATAAATCGAT
>Ga0316189_10006119_pt1 | contig 11503 bp, 11 predicted proteins | sample LowCovwburrow_MG_FD_204930 | JGI IMG/M metagenome (GOLD analysis project Ga0316189, IMG submission 204930) | Coastal sediment microbial communities from Maine, United States - Lowes Cove worm burrow | ecosystem: Environmental > Aquatic > Marine > Coastal > Sediment | place: USA: Maine... | reverse complement strand
ATGATCGCTACGGAAGATGGTGCTTTCCAGTTCCAGCTTGTCCAGCAGCCAGAACATTTCCTGGAACAGACCTGCCTGGTCCAGTGGCTCGAATTCGCCTTTGAAACCTGCCTGAAAGCGGTCCACACCTGCCGGGAAGCTGACTACAAGCGTGGACAGGTAATCCGGCTGGGCCCCGTTCATCAACCGGGCGGAATTCTCGGCATGCTGCCGGCTGAAGCGCTTACCGCCCATGCCGTTAAGTATCATCACTGAACTTTTCGAACCTGCGGCCTTGATTTTTCGTAATGCGGCCAGTGAGGTTTCAAAACTTTCTCCCTTGTTGACGCGATCAAGCACCAGGTCATCACCGGATTCGCAACCCACGTAAAACAGGCTTAGGCCCAACTCCCTGAGCTCTGCGAGTTCTTCAGCCGTTTTGTTTTTCAGGTTTCTTGGCAGGCAGTAGGACGAAACCCGCTGAACACCGGGCAGGTAGCGTTTGATGGCCTGCATGATCAGTTTGAGTCGCCTGGACGAGAGCGTCATGGCGTCGCCGTCGGCCAGAAAAATTCGCCTTACAGGCACGCCGGTTTCGGCTATCGCTACCAGTTCCTGTTCAATTTCTGACTGCGGTTTCAAGCGAAAGCGTTTCTGGGGTTGCGTGTACATCTCGCAAAACGTACACCGGTTCCAGGAGCAGCCGTTGGTGACCTGCAATATCAGGCTCCGGGCCTCCGATGGAGGCCGGAACACGGGTTCGATGTAAGGCAGCTGAATCACTATCTTAAGATAAGGCCTGTGCGCCCCGAATTAAATCGCTTTTACTCCCAGACAGGTAATCCGCTGGGAACCTTGAGCGGAACATCCTTACGCATGTCGAGTGCCGCCGGATCGGTCAAAGCGTGTAAAAATGCGATCAGGTCCCGGATCTCTCGTTCCTTGAGCGCCACGGGCATCAGCTCATTGGCCTCGGCGATTGCGTTCCGGCGAACCGGGTCATCCATGACAGTGAAATCATCAGCATCAAGATCTGAACGAGGGGGAAGAGTGGCCTGCGAGCTGTCGTAAGCGTGCAGTGAGGATATAGCGTCCAGATGATGACGTATCACACTGTCCAGCGAGTCAAACGCGCCTGAGTGGCCATACGGCGGAGACAGGGCCACGTTTCTGAGTGTGGGCGTTCGAAACCTGAACCGGTCTTCCGGGTCGCCGCTTACCCGCTCGCGGCCAAAATCATCAAAACCATCATCGTAGCCTGCGAGATTGTCTCCCTTGCCCGGGCCGATCTGCGGCATCGCAATGGCATGGAAGTCGTGATCGGTCTGGAAGATTCCGCTGTGGCAGGTGTCGCATCCGGCTTTTCCATAAAACAGGTTCATGCCGTTGCGCGCCTGCAGACTCATTGAATGCCGGTTGCCGCGCAGGTAATGATCAAACGGGCTGTTGTCAAAACGCCAGGCTTGCGCTTCAAATGCCGCGATCGCATTGGCAGCATGGACAAAATGGATATCATCCGGTGCAAGCACCTCCCCGGGGAAAGCCGCTTTGAATTGGTCAACGTATTCCGGAATGGCCCGAAGGTTCTCCGCGATCAGTTCCCAGGTGCCGCCCGGTCCTGCCAGCAAGCCGGCTGCCGCAGCATCGGCCTGTGCGTTTTCTCCGGCTTGTCCGGCCATTTCAGCGCCTGATGTCACTGGAAACATGGCCTGTGCAGCAAGAACGTTTTCCAGGCCGTCCGGAAGCTGGTCGCCGGCCGGTGATCTGAAACCGGATGGCATGGAGGGATCCGCCTCAATCCGGCCATCGTGAAACAGGCGGGTGAATTCACGGGCGCCCAGGTTGAATACCGGGGGTGCATTACGGGGCACGCGGTGATGAACTGTTTCGCTGCCATAGCCGGTATCACGCGTGACGCCGAGACCGCTTCCGCCTTCGCCGACGGGCAGGGAGAGGCCGTCACCGGTACCGGCAAGCGGGTGGTGACAGCTCGCACAGGAAATATTCAGGTTCCCGCTCAATATCTTGTCGAAGAAGAGATTCCTGCCCAGTTCGACCCGGGCGGGAAGAGGTGAGCCCTGATCATGGAAATCCCGGTCCATGGCTGCCCGCAGGCCCTCCAGGCTGCCGGCAAGGACATTTGGGCTGATCAGTGCCAGTAAGGCGAGTAGAAAAACGGGCGTTGTTCTGAGCATGAAAAATTCTCCTTGTAACTGAGTTCATAGTGTAGAACCCTGTGTATTAGAGGAATGCTGGTTTTCCTGTAGGACATCGGCTGAACCTGGCCGGGAAACTGGAGTCACATTTAAATGAGAAGTGGAGGAGTAGACAGGAGATGAAAAACTGGATTATCGGTGCAGTTGTGGTCCTGGCGGCAGCGTCAGCCTGGTACTTTTTCAATGCCGAGCAGCCAGTAAAAACTGATGTGGCGGCCACCGCGCCAGTTGAGATGGCTGAGCCGGCAAAAGAGCCCGCGGTCATTCCCGAAGAACCCGAACCCGATGAAGCGTCCGGAACTGTTTTTCCGCCGGTTTCGCCGCCGGAGACCGAAGAAATCCCGCTGCCAATGCTCGGCGAAAGCGATCCGGTTGTTCTCGAATCACTGGGCGGGTTGATGGGTGAGCCTGCCGTGAGCCGTTACATAGTCAGCGACAACGTGATTTCGAGAGTGGTCGCCACGATCGACACGATGGGCAGCCGGAAAATACCGGGCGTTGTGCAGGCTGTGCATGGACCTGAAAGCAGTTTTGCGGCCACTTTGAATGATGCTCCGGAAACCATCATCAGCAACGAAGAAGGTGACGAGATTCCGCAGTTCTTCATCGATCCGGCCAACTACGACAGGTACACGCCCTACGTTGACTTGCTGGCAGGCATGGACAGTGCCGAGTTGGTCGAGAGTTATCGCAGCAACTACCCCCTGTTCCAGGAAGCCTTCCGCCAGATGGGTTACCCGGAGGGTGATTTCAACGAGCGCCTGATCGAAATCATTGATGAACTGCTTGCGACACCCGAATTAACGGAGCCGGCAGACCTGGTCAAACCCGAGGCTTACTTCCAGTTCACTGATCCCGGACTCGAGTCACGTCCGGCGGGCCAGAAAATACTTTTGCGCATGGGCAATGAAAACGCTGCGCGCGTGAAACTGAAATTGGCTGAGATCAGGGCACTGCTGTAGCGGCTGAAATCCTGGTGACCGGGACGAACTGAACCGCTGCCTTGCAAGGCAGGGAGTCGCTGAGGCGGCGCCCCTGGCGGCCGCCGCTATTCGTAAACCCAGCGCGAGTATTCTTTGCCGGCACTGATGACGCTGTGCGGCAGTTTGTCCATGAGTTGCTTGAAATCTTCGCCTTTCAGGTGAATCAGGTGTTCGTGATCACCGGCCTCGATATATATATCGGATGCATATTTCAGTTGGTCGTCCCAAATCACTTTCAACCCGTATGCATTACTGAGGGCGGGCACTGCGCCTGTTTCGCAGTCCTTGAAAAGGTTTTTCAACTCCGGTTCAGCGGCCAGCTTCAATTCACGTTGCAGTTCTTCGTTCACCCATCCCAGGTTGAGGCGGTTATTGGATGGCAGGACGCTGACGATATAGCCGGCGTCGTCCTCCAGCACCACTGCCTTTGCCAGTTGATGGGCAGGAACATGGGCAGATTTCGCAGAATCCATCGCGGATTCGGTGTGCGAATGTTCTACCGTGTCGTACCGAACATGGTGGCCGTCCAGGTAAGTCTTTAGCGTGATTGCAATCGCCATAACTTCATCCTCGGATTTCCAGATTCAATAATCAGGTCCGTCGTGTGCGGAGTTCGTAAAAAAAAACAGAAAGCCGCACTCAATAGCATAGTCGGCCTCATTGTTTTTTTCTCGATTCAGATCAATTGTGCGTCACATTTTTGTACCGGGGCTGTTTCACCGGTAGTCTGGACAACCATGAACCCCTGGATTTTTCTTTCAACTGTCATCGTCGCCATCGCGCTGGCGCTCTGGATTCCGCATTTTCGGCTTAAGCGTGCGCTGTCCGCACCATTTCCCGATGACTGGGTGGAAATACTCGAGCACAACATCGGTGTGTACCGGAACCTGCCGAAACCTTTACGGTTGCAGCTCCGCCGCCTGATCAAGCAATTTCTCCATCAGAAGCATTTTTCAGGCTCCGGCGGACTCGAAGTCACGGACGAGATGCGGGTGACCATTGCTGCACAGGCCTGCATGTTGCAGCTGAACCGGCACAGCGGACTGTATCCGCGACTGAAATACATCATCCTTTATCCGACAGCCTTCGTTGTATCACGGCCTGAAACGAGCCAGGCCGGTGTTGTGAGCCACGGTCGCAAAGGCTTGCTGGGAGAGTCCTGGCAGAATGGAAAGGTCATCCTGGCCTGGGATAACGTCCTGAAGGGAGCCAGAAATTTTGTCGATGGCAGCAACGTCGTATTGCACGAATTTGCGCACCAGCTGGACAGCGAAACAGGCAGTACCGACGGCGCCCCCCTGCTGGCCGGGGAGTCCAGTTACAGGAGCTGGGCAGGTGCACTCTCGGTAGAGTTCGGGGAATTGCAGCGGGATGCACGCAAAGGCAGTCGTTCGTTGATGGACCATTATGGCGCCACCAATCCGGCGGAGTTTTTCGCCGTGGCCACCGAGACGTTTTTTGAGAAGCCGCGAAGGATGGCGGAACATCACCGGGAATTGTTTGACGTCATGAAGTCTTATTACCGCATTGATCCACGGGATTGGTCATAGGCGATTTTCAGGCCGCACCAACTTTTCCTGTCCTGCCCGGTAATACCTATACGAATAACATAAAGAGGCACGGGAAATGAAAAGTTGGGACTTAACAGGCGGGTACTTGCTGATGCTGCTGGTTAACAATATTAGTAAGGGGCTGAAGAACAAACGCCAACCGGCTTAGGCGCCGCACGTGGCCGGGCCATTCGGCGCCGGCATCGGAAAAGGGGGCCGCATGGCCCTTTCATCATTCAGGCACAGCCCCCATACTGAAAAGCAATGGCAGGGGCAGATCAATGAGCGAACCGTCCAGCAGCGAAAGGCCCCGCGCCAGGTCGTTGAAGCCACTGCGCACGCTCTGGCCCTTTATCACACCTTACTCACGCACCCTGATTGCCGCTTTGGCCGCGCTGCTCATCGCTTCGGCGGCCATGCTGGCCATGCCGGTCGCACTCAGGTACCTGATCGATAACGGGTTCATCGCGCAGGATATGGGTACCGTGAATCGTTACTTTGGCTGGTTTTTAGCCGCTACCGTTGTCTTCAGTGTGTTTGCAGCGATGCGCTATTACCTGGTCACCTGGCTGGGTGAACGTGTCGTTGCTGACATCCGCAATGCGGTATATGCACGCATCATCCGGATGGATCCGGCGTTTTTCGAGATCACGCGAACCGGTGAAGTGTTGTCACGCCTGACCACGGATACAACTCTGGTTCAGAGCATTTCCGGCTCGGGGCTGTCGATCGCACTGCGTTCTCTGCTCAGCCTGGTGGGCGGCCTGATCATGCTGGTGCTCACCAGTCCCCAGATGGCGGCTTATACCCTGGTCGGGATCGTTATCGTGGTGCTCCCCGTGGTCATCGTCGGCAAATACATCCGAAAACTCTCGCGCCAGTCCCAGGATCGTGTGGCCGATACCAGCGGCCTGGCGGGTGAAACCCTCAATGCGATGCAAACGGTGCAGTCATTCACGCTGGAGGATCTGCAGGTTGGCCGCTACGCTGAAGCCGTGAAACACAGTTTCATGACGGCAGTTCGCCGAATCAGGATGAATGCGGTTTTGATCGGCCTCGCTTTTGTGCTGGTGTTTTGCATGTTGACCCTGTTCCTGTGGGTGGGATCCCGCGCTGTAATGGCCGGTTCGATGACCGGCGGGCAATTGGGCCAGTTCCTGATGTATGCTTTTTTCGTGGGTTCTTCGGCCACCGCGCTGAGCAGCCTGTGGGGTGAAATTCAGCGGGCCGCCGGTGCGATGGAGCGCCTGTCCGAGTTGCTCCATGCAGAACCCGCCATCAAGGCCCCTGCCGTTCCGGAGACGTTACCGCCCAGAGTGGAAGGCCGGATCCGGTTTGATCATGTCAACTTCAGCTATCCCTCCCGTCCCGAAACCCTGGCGCTCGATGACTTCTGCCTGGATATTGAGCCGGGAGACACGCTCGCGGTGGTCGGGCCTTCGGGCGCAGGCAAGAGCACGAGTTTCCAATTGCTTCTGCGTTTTTACGACGTATCGAGCGGGATGATACGGGTTGACGGAAAGGATATATCCCGGCTTGATCCGCAGGACCTGCGGCGCCAGGTTGGCCTGGTCCCGCAGGAAACCGTGCTGTTTGGCGAAAGCGCATTGGAAAATATCCGCTATGGCCGTCCAGGAGCCACAGCGGAGGAAGTGCGGCAGGCTGCGGTTATGGCAGAAGCAGATGAATTCATCCGGAACCTTCCGGATGGTTATGACACGTTCCTGGGAGAAAGGGGCACACGCCTGTCGGGCGGCCAGCGGCAGCGCATCGCGATTGCGCGTGCGATCCTGAAAGACCCGCCCATCCTGTTGCTTGACGAGGCGACCAGTTCGCTGGATGCTGAGAACGAGCGGCTGGTGCAGGCAGCGCTCGAAAGCCTGATGAAAAACCGGACCACGCTGGTCATTGCCCATCGCCTGGCGACGGTTCACAAGGTTGACCGGATCCTGGTCATGAATCATGGCAGGATCGAAGCCGTGGGCACACATAATGAACTGATTTCAAGCAATGAACTGTATGCCCGCCTGGCTCAATTGCAGTTTGGGGATATTTGAAAGTCTATGAATCCCTGAGTTGCAGCCAGGCGTGAATGGCGGCGCCCTTGATGCCCAGCGCCTGGTCCTGGTTCAGGTAGATCGGGATGCGTTCCAGCAGGTGGCGATACGCCCTGCCGTCATTGAATTCCTCGATAAACGATTCGCTCTCGATCAGGTGCGGGTTTTTGGCCGCAATTCCGCCGGTGATTACCAGTGCTTCCACAGGAAACATTGCCAGGCAGTAGTTGCGGCAGGCGCGGGCGTAGAAGCGGGAGTAGTAGCTGCAGTTTGGGGAGTCTTTTCGGGCCACGCTCAACGCTTCGGCCGGGCTGACGGTTTCCCCGGTCAGGCTTTCGAGGATCAGCGCGGCGCCTGACCCGCTGACTACGTCATCAGCACTCATCCATGTTTTACCATTGCGGGCCAGCATGGATGATTCTATTTTCCGTTCCGCCTCGCCATGGAAAGAAAACGAAGTATGGCCGCTTTCTGAACCGATGACGACCCGCTCGCCCCGGTAGGGCTTCAGGGCAGCGTGGCCCAGTCCGGTGCCTGCACCTACGATGGCGATTGAGCCAGGCCCCGCCCCGGGTCCGGGCCGAACCAGGCGCATCCTGTCGAACACATCCGGGTCGAGGTAGCCATGGGCCTGGGCAAAGAAATCATTCAGCAGAAACACGTTCCTGACCGTTTTCGAGACCGACAGGTCGATGTCCCAGGCAATGTTCGGCAGCGTCGCCCGCTGGCCGTTTACCGCGCCTGCAATCGCTATGGCAAGTGCATCGTAGTCGCCGATTGCCGGGCTGCCGGGCGGCTTCGCCTCCGAGTAATGTTCGAGCAGGCGGTCGAATGAATCAATGGATTCGGACCAGGTCGGAAACACGACCGGTTCGTACAACGTCAGATTTGAGAGCCCGGATATTTCAACTTCGGCGAAGCGGGAGTTTGTCCCGCCAATGTCGGCTGCCAGTATTTTCATGGTATGCGGCCGGTCGAAGCTTACTTGGTGACCATGCCGGCCATTGGCACCTGGCACACATCCAGTACTTCGGGCGGCTTGTTGTGGAAAAACGTTTGCTTGCGGTTGCGACGTTCCTTGAGCAGTTTTTTGAATTCCTTACTGTTGGTGTCCATGACATATGCTGACAGGCGTTCCTTTTCAGGGATATCCGATGCCAGGGCCATGCCGCGAATCCGGCTGCTTTTTGTTTCATCTGCGATGATGCCGTTGTCATTCGCAGACCCCCTGTGGATTTTCTGAACAGCTTCCATTCCGTCGATGACACGGCCAAATACATTCATGTTGCGGTCCAGGTAGCGCGGCGCCTGTCCGATGACGATGTAAAAATCGGTCCGGCTTGAATCTGCGGCATCGTTTCGTGCCATTGCGACAACACCGGGGCAATGCGTGAGCCACGCCTTATCCGTGGCGGGATCGCGGGCGGCCGCGAAGCCGTCGATAAACCCGGTCTCCGGGGCGAACAGATCGCTTTTTTGTACCCGGGTGAAGCCGGTGTCTTCGGACAGTTCTGTTTCAAACTCGGCCTCGATCAGGGGTACGAGGCTAAGTTCTCCCAGGTCGCTGCCGTCGCCGCCCTGGGCCACGAATCCGTCGATAACGCGGTAAAAGCTCAGGCCGTCGTAAAACCGGTCCTGCACCAGTTTTCGGAACTGCCGGACGGTCTTTGGTGCGAACAAGGGGTTCAGCTCGATGGTGACGCGGCCCTCGTACAGATCGACAAAAACGAGATTCTCGGGATTGACCTCCCGCCAGGTCACATCGTCTGAGGCTTTGACCAACACGGGCAGCAAAACGGCCAGGCAGGCGGCTGCCCAGGCTAATCGTTTCTTGTGGTTCCGGACCGGCATTCTTCAGAAGTCAGCGTAACTGGATGTTACCGCCTCCTCCGCCCATCGGGCCTGCGTCTGAACCGGGCACTACGATCTGCGAGGCCTGTTGGCGCTGCATTTCCCGGAGCTCCTCCATGGTTTTTTCGAAAGCATTCCTGGCTGCTTCACCGAAAGCTTCTGCAGCTTCAGAAAGTGTTTCCGCCGGGATTTCAAACGAAAGCGGCAATGGCCCGGCCGTGGTCATGACCTGGGTCGATCCGATGAACTGCTGGGCGCGTGCCGTGTCGGGTTCGCCGTCTGCCGTCACCGGCGCCAGGCGTCGTAACGTACCCACAGTGTTGTCGGTGAAGGTTTCCTCCCGGAACAGATTGGAGGCGTCCATCTTGATTTCATTACTTGTATTTGGGTCACTCATCACTAAATCCTTGATTGTAAGTCGCTTATCTGGGGACAGCATAACTGAATCACAATGAAAGTCCGATTGCAGTAAACTGTAAAAATGTTAGCAACATTCCAGGGAGCATGAAAATCCATGGCAAATATTCAATCAGAAGAAATCACCTACAGCGCCGGAGGCGTTGAACTGAAAGGCTACATTGCATGGGATTCAGACGTGCGGGGCGAGCGCCCCGGTGTGCTGGTCGTACATGAATGGTGGGGCAATAATCCCTATTCGCGGCGGCGTGCCGACATGCTGGCGGAGCTGGGTTACACCGGCATGGCCCTGGACATGTACGGTGACGGCACAGTTGCGGAAAATCCTGACGAAGCCGGCATTTTGATGAATGGGCTGCTGGAGAACCTGGGCACGGTTCGTGGCCGGTTTAACGCGGCACTGGACGTACTGAAAGCCCATACGACCACCGATGCCACTAAATCCGGCGCAATCGGCTATTGCATGGGCGGTGGAATTGTCCTGCACATGGCGCGCCATGGCGCTGACCTCAAAGCAGTTGCCTCGTTCCACGGCGCGCTGCCGCTGGGCGTGGCCGCACCGGGCGGGGGCAGCGACGTCACGGCCAGGGTTGCGGTATACCACGGTGAGGATGATGTGCTGATTCCGGACGAGGCGGTAACGGCCTTCAAAGCGGAAATGCAGAAGACCGGTGCAGATTGCCTGTTTGTGCCGTTGCCGACCGCGTTACACGGGTTCAGCAACCCGCTCGCCACGACCAACGGCGAAAAGTACGGACTGCCGTTAAGGTATGACGAACGGGCGGACAACGCATCCTGGAATCACATGCAACTGGTGCTTCAATCGGCTTTCAAATAGCTGAGGCAATCCGGGGCGGGACCATTTACTCGTCTCCGTAAACCGCTACGTAGACGCGCCCGCCGGTATCGACACTGGCCCGGTACATGCCCGGCGTGTTAAAAGTCAGAGCGATTTTTCCTGCCGGATCGATTGCGATGATGCCCCCGCTGCCGCCCATTTCGACGAGTTGCTGATTAATGACCTGGTTCGCAGCCTGTTTCAGGCTGACCCCGGTGTATTGAACACGGGCGCAAATATCGCGGGCCACCGTGGCGCGAATGAAATATTCGCCATGGCCCGTGGCGCTGACCGCGCAGGACCGGTTATCGGCATATGTGCCGGCGCCAATAATGGGCGAGTCTCCCACCCGCCCCCAGCGCTTGTTGGTCATACCGCCGGTAGAAGTTGCAGCTGCCAGGTTGCCCTGCGAGTCCAGCGCAACCGCACCGACCGTGGAGAACCACTGGTCAGGGGTTTCGGAAAGAAAAGTGGTTTCCCCGCTGTCGGCAGCCCTGGCTTTCTGCAGTTGCTGCCAGCGATACTCCGTGAAGAAATATTCATCATTCTCAAATTGGATGTCGTGGTCGCGGGCAAATTGCTCTGCGCCCTCACCCATCAGCATCACGTGAACGGAGTCGGTCATGACCTTGCGGGCCAGCAGAATCGGGTTGCGCACGTTGTGCACCCCGGTTACCGCGCCGGCTTCGAGGTCTTGTCCCTGCATAATGGAAGCGTCCAGCTCATTCTTGCCTTCAGCGTTGAAAACTGCGCCTTTCGCTGCATTGAAGAAGGGTGAGTCTTCAAGCATGGTGACAGCCCGGGTTACAGCGTCGAGGCTGGAACCGCCGCTTTTCAGAATTTCATGACCGGCAAGAACAGCTTTCTCAAGGGTTTCCCGCAGGGCACGCTCCTTTTCTTCTGAAATTTCACCTTTTTCAATCGTCCCTGCGCCGGCGTGAATGGCAATCGCAATGGGTGCGGCGGTTTCGTCCGCCCGGGCTGGGGCCTGGGTCATGAAAATCACTCCCGTCAGGGTTAAGGCGAGGATCAATGCTTTGAAGAGTCTGTTCATTTGCGCTATTCCGGATTACGTGGAAAAAAAGTCCCTGGACTTCAACCAGAAAAGCCCGGCATAGATTTTTGGGTCCAGTGCTTTACCGGCAGCCTGATGGCGTGTCAGCCAGCGATCGACTTCGGTCAGCGGCACGATATGCACCTGGATGGACTCGCTGGAGTCTCCGCCGCCGGGTCCAACCCGGGTCAGATCTCTGGCGCCTACGAAGGAAATGACTTCGTCCGACATGCCTGCCGAGCTTGGGCAGGCCATCAGCAGTTCCAGACGGCCAGCGGCGAAGCCGGTTTCTTCTTCGAGTTCACGGGCGGCTGCTTCCAGGATGGTTTCGTCCGGATCAACGTGATCCCCAACCAGTCCGGCCGGTAGTTCAATAACGTATGCGTCAACCGGCTTACGGTATTGCTCGACAAGGACAATCTCCTGCGCGGACGTGACCGCAACCAGGCCGACTACACCACTTGCATTGCATCTGCTGCTGAATTCCCAGCCATCCCGTTCAAGCAGGCTGAGATAACGTCCCTTGTAGTGGGTTATGTCACTGTTCATGGGGAAAAT
>Ga0316189_10006117_pt1 | contig 11504 bp, 9 predicted proteins | sample LowCovwburrow_MG_FD_204930 | JGI IMG/M metagenome (GOLD analysis project Ga0316189, IMG submission 204930) | Coastal sediment microbial communities from Maine, United States - Lowes Cove worm burrow | ecosystem: Environmental > Aquatic > Marine > Coastal > Sediment | place: USA: Maine... | reverse complement strand
CGTGGTTTGACCTTGACGGATGTTGACCTTGGCGATGTCAGCCAAGACGACTTACGCAGCGCTGGCGCGGCAGTGTTTGCCGCCGAAACCGGCGAAGTGGTCGGCCCCTTCAACTCCTCTTTGGGCCCTGCCCTCTTTCGTATGAACGCGGTGCTTGCAGCCCAAGAGACAACTCTTGAAGAAGCGACGCCAGACCTGCGTGATGAACTGGCCGCTGAAGCCGCGCGGCAATTCATCAACGATAGCGCCGATCCAATCATCGATCTGCTGGCCGGCGGCGCCACGATGGCGGATCTGGCTGAACGCACAGAAATGCAGCAGGGCACACTCAACTGGACCCCTGAAAACACCGATGGTATCGCGGCCTATGACGCGTTCCGCCGCGAGGCTGGAGCCGTGCAAGAAGGTCAATTCGCAGAAATCTTTGATCTCGCTGATGGCGGTATTTTTGCGCTGACGCTGGACGGCATCGTACCGCCGACCTTGCAACCGCTTGACGAAGTACGCGATGCCGTCTCTGGCGCGTGGCAGGCTCAGGCCCGCCAGGACGCGATCATGGCAAAAGCCGCAGAAATCGCAGCGGATATCCTGCCGCTGACAGGGCTTGATACAGTTGGGCTTGCGCCGCAAGTCGAAGAAAACCTTTCACGTCGCAGCTTTGTTGAAGGCACGCCTCCGGATTTCAATGCCGCTGTCTTTGAAATGGCCATCGGCGAGGTGCGCGTCATTGATGCCGAAAACCGCGCCATCATCGTCCGTCTCGACAACACTGCCGCCCCTGATCTGAGCAATGAGAACGTGATCGCGCAGCGCGAAGCGATTGCAGAAAACACACGCGCCGGAATCGCTCAGGACATCTTTGATGCCTATGCGACTTCAGTCCAGCAACGCACCGAGCAAAACCTCAATCTTAACACGATCAATGCGGTCAACGCACTTTTCCAATAGGCGAATACATGGCTCTTTTGCCCATCTACGACAGCTTCGCCCAACACTATGATGCCGGGGCCAATCAGGTTGTATACACACGCATCGCGGCCGACTTGGACACGCCTGTTTCGCTGATGTTGAAACTTTCCGGTGCCGGTAAGAACGCTTTTATGCTCGAAAGCGTCACCGGTGGAGAGATTCGTGGGCGATATTCAATCATCGGAATGAACCCGGACTTGATTTGGGAATGTCGCGGTACAACATCACGCATCAATCGCGCAGCCCGCTTTGATGATGCCGCATTTACCCCGCTGGACGACGACCCACTGACGTCACTGCGCGCCTTGATTGCCGAATCGCGCATTGAATTGCCCGCAGGCTTGCCCGCCGCTTCTGCTGGGCTGTTCGGGTATCTGGGCTATGACATGATCCGTTTGATCGAACATCTGCCCGATGTGAACCCGGACCCGCTTGGCCTGCCTGATGCGATGATGTTGCGCCCTTCTGTCGTGGCCGTGCTTGATGGGGTCAAAGGCGATGTGATTTTGGTGGCACCTGCCTACGTGAATTCCGGTCTCTCTGCGCGCGCCGCTTACGCGCAAGCTGCAGAGCGCGTAGTGGACGCGCAACGCGCTCTTGAGCGCCCGATGCCCAGTGCAGCCCGCGATCTGGCCGAACCTGTCGCCGTTGCACCTCCGGTGTCAAACTTTGCGCATAGCGCCTATCTGGATGCGGTCGAAAAGGCCAAAGATTACATTAAGGCCGGCGATATTTTTCAGGTCGTGCCGTCGCAACGCTGGACGCAAGAGTTTCGCGAGCCCCCCTTTGCGCTCTATCGTTCACTGCGCCGCACCAACCCGTCGCCGTTTATGTTCTTCTTCAACTTTGGCGGCTTTCAAGTCATCGGTGCAAGCCCGGAAATTCTGGTGCGGGTCTTTGGCACGGAAGTCACGATTCGCCCTATCGCCGGCACCCGCCCGCGCGGCGCGACGCCCGAAGAAGATAAAGCAAACGAACTTGACCTGATGGCCGACAAGAAAGAATTGGCCGAGCACCTGATGCTGCTTGATCTGGGCCGCAATGATACCGGCAAGGTCAGCAAAATCGGCACCGTGCGCCCGACCGAGCAATTCATCGTCGAGCGCTACAGCCATGTGATGCATATCGTCTCGAACGTAGTGGGCGAATTGGCCGATGACCAAGACGCGCTGAGCGCCTTTTTTGCAGGAATGCCCGCTGGCACTGTGTCAGGCGCACCCAAGGTGCGGGCGATGGAAATCATCGACGAGCTGGAGCCGGAAAAGCGCGGTGTCTATGGTGGCGGGTGTGGCTATTTCAGTGCCAACGGCGATATGGACATGTGTATCGCCCTGCGCACAGCTGTCTTGCAGGATGAAAAGCTTTATATTCAGGCTGGTGGTGGCGTCGTTTACGACAGCGACCCCGAGGCAGAATACCAAGAGACCGTGCACAAATCGAACGCCATCCGCAAAGCTGCGGCTGATGCCACGATGTTCCGTGGGAATGGAAACTAAATAGTCTCAGCAAAGAACCTTTGTTCTTCTGCTCTGTCTATTCCGACAGCAAGATGGCTGAGACCGGCGCAATCATAAGTGTATCAGGGTCTAAATTTCCAGCCCAATCGCGCAAGGCATCTAAAGTTTGAGGCGTCACACGTCCTAAAAGAACGGCATCGCCTGACTGCCGGGCACGGAATGCGGCTTGGTCCAAGGCTCGCAGGATTGCGCGGCTATCCTCTCCCGCGCCGTCAATGTCGCGCAACACGGTTGCCGCAGGAACATCAACCTGTTCGGCAGCACGTGCTGCATTGTTCAAACCACGCTGGACCGCCACAAACCCTTGCCCATTATCTGCAAGAATTTGCATCACCTGTGCTGTCACATTGCGGTCCTGCATGGCGCCGGTCCCGTCAGAAAAGAGCATCGCCACTTCAGGAACCAATGCGAATGCCGCTTCAAGCGCAACTTCGACGTCTGTCGGCTGCGCCCCTTCTGGCAGGGCGGCCTTCATCGCGATTTCGACGCCAGCTGCGCGATACGACGTGACCAATGCAGTCGAGGACGCGGACAGCCCATTCACCACTACGGTCGGCACAAACCCTAAGTCGGCAACAGCCGCAGCCGCATCCGGCATCTCGCCGCCGTCAATCAAGATGATCGAGATCAGCGGCACATCTTGGGTATTCTCAAATGGTGCTGCAAACCGCAAAAGCGCTGGGGCATCATCCGGAATAGCGGATTCTTGCGTCACCTCGTTTGGCGGGCTATCCGCCGCTTCGGCTGAAGCGCCGGGCCGGTTGATCCTGACGGAAGTGGTCACCTGCGGCAGTGCCTGCGCAAGTGCTGCCTCTGCGGGTGCCGGCTCTGTCTCGGGCGCGGTAGGCACCACAGCGCTCTCAACGCGTGCATCAGCCGTCTCGGTGGTGGTTTCTTCGGCTTCGGCAACATCAGCCACATTGTCATCTTCCAGCGTCACCGCTGGCGTGTCCGTGACAGGCGTCACAACTTCAACCACTGCCGTATCCGATTGCGCGGTAGGCGGATCCGTTACTGCTGGCTCTTGCGGGACCCCAGCCACAACTGCCGCGTCTTCCTCCTCAGCGAGAGCAGGCTCTTCCATCGCCTCAACAACAACAATGTCCGGCACGACGGTATCGGACTGGCCTGTCACTGGCGTGTTTGTTGGCGCTTCTACTGGCAACGCCGGTGGGGGCGTTGTATCGACCGCGACGGCATCTTGTTCAGTCAAAACGCGGGTACGCTCTGTTTCAACCTGAGCGGTCACGGGGGTATCCATCATCGAAGACAGGTTCGGCTCTTGCGTTACCTCAGGCGCCTCTATCACACTTGCAACATCGGCGGCTTGCGGCAGGGCCGCTGTTTCAGTTGACACATCAGGCGCTGTTTCAGGATCGCCCGCCGTTGATCCCAAAGGTGTCGCTGGTGTAAAGTGCGGCGATGCGTCACTGCCAGCTTGCAGGTTTACATTCAGGCCGGGTTCAGCAAGATCAAGTTCCGGCGCAGTCAACTGTGGCGTTGATGGTCCTTCGGCATAGTCTGGCAGATCATTCACAAGCGAAGCAAAGCTCAGGCCCGCACCACCCAATACCATACCCCAAAGACTACCTTGAATGAAGCCCCGCATCTGCCCACACCTTCTTGTTCGACCTTGACGCCACCCTGCGTCCCGGCCCATGTATAGCGCGCTTATACCGTTGACTTGCGGGGAGACGGTAGCCCTTTTTTGCCACTTGCGCGGGAATTCACCATGCTGCTTTTGATCGATAACTACGACAGTTTTACCTACAACCTTGTCCACTATCTGGGTGAGCTGGGGGCCGATGTCGTCGTGAAACGCAATGATGCGCTGGATGTGCAACAAGCGATGGCGATGCGCCCTGAGGCAATCATGCTGTCACCCGGCCCGTGCGAACCTGCCCAGGCTGGCATTTGCCTTGCGATGGTCCATGCCGCCGCTGAGACAAAAACACCCCTGATTGGTGTTTGTCTGGGCCACCAAGCGATTGGTGAGGCCTTTGGCGGCAAGGTCGTGCGCTGTCATGAGATTGTGCACGGCAAAATGGGGACGATGCAGCATAAGGGCAAAGGTCTGTTTGCCAATCTGCCCAGCCCGTTTGAGGCGACACGCTATCATTCTCTAATCGTCGAACGCGAGAGCCTGCCAGACTGTCTTGAAATCACCGCAGAGCTGGATGACGGCACCATCATGGGCCTACAGCACCGCGAACTGCCCATTCATGGAGTACAATTCCACCCTGAGAGCATCCGGTCAGAGCATGGTCACCAGATGCTAGAAAACTTCCTCAGAATGACAAAGGTGCCCGCATGAGCGATGCAATGAAGCCCCTGATATTCGCAGCCTCCGAGGGGCCGTTGTCACGCGCCCAAGCGGAAGAGGCTTTCGGATATTTGTTCGAAGGGGCTGCAACGCCCGCACAAATCGGCGGTTTTCTGATGGCTCTGCGCGCGCGGGGAGAATCTGTGTCGGAATACGCGGCTGCCGCGGCTGTGATGCGCGCCCACTGCGTGCCCGTTAAAGCACCTGAAGGTGCCATGGACATTGTCGGAACTGGCGGCGACGGCAAGCATACGCTCAATATCTCGACCGCGACTGCGTTTGTTGTCGCTGGGGCCGGTGTGCCAGTTGCCAAACACGGCAACCGCAACCTATCGTCCAAGTCTGGAACAGCCGATGTACAAAGCGCACTTGGCATCAATGTCATGGTTGGACCTGAGGTCGTTGAACGCGCCATCTCCGAGGCGGGGATCGGCTTCATGATGGCGCCAATGCACCATCCCGCAATGAAACATGTCGGGCCGGTCCGCGTTGAATTAGGATCAAAAACGATCTTCAACATATTGGGGCCATTAACAAATCCAGCGGGCGTGAAGCGTCAGCTTACCGGCGCTTTCGCCCCTGATCTGATTTTCCCCATGGCCGAGACCCTACAACAGCTTGGCACCGAAAAGGCATGGCTTGTTCATGGCAGCGATGGCACAGACGAGATCACGATTTGCGGACCAACTGCAGTTGCCGCACTGGAAGACGGCAAGATCCGTTCGCGCGAAATCCACCCCGAGGATGCAGGCCTGCCCGTCCATAACTTCCGCGACATCCTTGGTGGCACACCCGTGGAAAACGCGGCTGCTATGATCGCACTTCTTGATGGAGCAGAAGGCGCCTACCGCGATGCAGTCCTGTTGAATGCGGCGGCGGCTCTGATGGTTGCTGACAAAGTAGACAATCTTAAAGACGGTGTGGTGTTAGCCCGCGAAAGCATAGACGGCGGCAAGGCAAAGCAGGCTGTAGAAAAGCTTGCGCGCATCACATCTGCGGCTTGATGTTTGATTTGTCGGGGTTGGGTGACTGGGGTGACCTACCCTTTTTCGAAGAAGATTTGAAAAATATCGCAGACCAAACCGGCAAAAACATCCTGCCGCCACCTGCCCTTACATTTGCCGCATTGGCACAGACCCAACCGGCCGCCACCCGCGTTGTGATCCTTGGCCAAGACCCCTATCACACTCCTGGTAAGGCCGATGGTCTGGCTTTTTCGATTCCAGCGGAGTTTGGAGGCCGGCTTGATAGCCTTGGTAATATTTTTAAGGAATTTCATAGCGATACGGGCCAACTCCGCGCCAAAACGGCGCTGCAAGATTGGGCTGATCAAGGTGTCCTTCTGCTCAACACAGCCCTGACAGTGCCCCCGGGCAAACCCAAGGCGCATGCCAATATCGGTTGGTCAAAACTGGTCGCGCAAGTGCTGGAACGCCTTAACGACCGCCCCCGCGCATTCATTCTGTGGGGAGGGCCAGCACAGGCTTATGCCAAGTCCCTTTCATCCCATCACCTGATCTTGCAATCGGCCCACCCGTCCCCACTATCAGCCTATCGTGGGTTTTTCGGGTCGCGCCCATTTTCAAAGGTGAACCAGTGGCTTATTGATCAGGGCCAAGAGCCAATCAACTGGGCGGACCCATGAGCGACATTCTGGAAAAAATCAAAACGTATAAATTGGAAGAGGTCGCGTCCCGCAAAGCGGCCGTTCCGCTCGACGCGGTTGAGGACCTTGCCAAGGCAGCACCTCCGACACGCGGTTTTGCCGCCCGGCTGGCAGAAGCCGCCCGCGAAGGGTATGGATTGATCGCAGAGATCAAGAAAGCTAGCCCCTCCAAGGGCTTGATCCGCGCGGATTTTGATCCGCCCGCATTGGCGCAAGCTTATGCTGAAGGCGGCGCAACATGCCTGTCCGTCCTCACTGATGGCCCGTCCTTTCAGGGCGACGACAGCTATCTGACCGCCGCACGATCCGCAGTGAGCCTACCTGCACTGCGCAAAGACTTCATGTATGACACCTATCAGGTTGCTGAAGCCCGCGCGTTGCACGCCGACTGCATCCTGATCATCATGGCCAGCGTCAGCGACACGCAAGCGCAAGAACTTGAAGAGGCTGCCTTTTCTTGGGGTATGGATGTTCTGATCGAGGTGCATGACGCCGAAGAGCTTGAACGCGCAACGGCTCTCAAATCCCCTCTCATGGGGATCAACAACCGCAATCTCAAAACCTTTGAGACCACTTTGGACACAACACGCGTCCTGTCCAAGCTGGTCCCCACTGACCGTACCATCGTTTGCGAAAGCGGCCTGAACGCACCGGCCGAGCTTGCCGATATGGCGCGCTATGGCGCCCGCACTTTCCTGATCGGTGAAAGCCTGATGCGCCAAGATGATGTGGCCGCGGCAACCCGCACGCTGCTCGCTAATCCAGCCACAGGTAGGTTATAATGGCAGACCTTTCGCATTTCGACGCCGACGGCAAAGCGCATATGGTCGATGTCTCAGACAAGCCCGTAACAGCGCGGACAGCGATTGCCGAAGGGTACATCAAGATGACAGCCAAGACGCTGGCGCTCATCACCGAAGGCCGCGCCGACAAAGGCGATGTGCTGGGTATTGCGCGGATTGCTGGAATCATGGGTGCCAAAAAGACCGCCGAATTAATCCCGTTGTGCCACCCGCTGCCGATTACAAAGGTCGCGCTGGAGCTCACTCCTGATACCAGCCTGCCCGGCATCCGTATCACCGCCACGGTCAAGACCGGCGGGCAAACCGGGGTCGAGATGGAAGCGCTGACCGCTGTTAGCACCGCGGCCCTGACGGTCTATGACATGGTAAAAGCTGTGCAAAAAGACATGGAAATTGGCGGCGTGCGCCTGACCTTCAAGGACGGTGGAAAATCCGGTCGGTTTGAAAACCCATGATCACCGTCGCGGCGGCACTCGCGCATCTATTTGCTCTGGTTTCACCACTCGAGGCCGAAGATGTCGCCCTGACCAAGGCGCATGGACGCGTTCTGGCAAAAGATGTGCATGCGACGCGAAACCAACCCCCATTTGCGGCTTCGGCCATGGACGGCTATGCCGTAAAAGGCACCGAGATAGGCACCGGTCAATCCTTTGATATCATTGGCGAAGCTGCCGCAGGGCACCGCTGGGACGGCACCGTTGGGTCCGGTCAGGCCGTGCGTATCTTTACCGGCGCGCCCTTGCCTGATGGTACGGACCACGTGCTTATTCAGGAAAATGTCGCGCGCGCTGGCGACACAATCACTGTCGATGACAGCGCAAATGACAAGTCGCATGTGCGTCCTGCGGGCGCTGACTTCAAAACCGGTGACGCGATCAAGGCGCCGCGCAGACTGACACCCTCCGATGTTGCCCTGCTAGCTTCGATGAATATCGCGCACGTCCCCGTTGTACGCCGCCCCATTATCGCAATTATCGCAACCGGGGATGAACTGGTGCAACCGGGCGAAACCCCGGGCAACGACCAGATTATCGCATCAAACAGCTACGGGCTCGCTGCACTTATTGAAGAGCTCGGCGCACAAGCGCGGCTGCTCCCCATCGCGCGTGACAACCACGCTTCATTGGATCTGGCCTTTGATCTGGCGGCAGATGCAGACCTGATCATCACAATTGGCGGGGCCTCTGTTGGCGATCACGACCTCGTCGGGCATGTGGCACAAGCCAAGGGCATGCAAAGAGCGTTCTATAAAGTGGCGATGCGACCCGGCAAACCCCTCATGGCTGGACGCATAGGCGACGCGGCAATGATAGGTTTGCCCGGCAACCCGGTTTCGGCCATGGTCTGCGGCCACATCTTTGTAGCCCCAGTAATCCGCAAAATGCTTGGACTGGGCACTCACCCTGCCGCCCGCGAAACACATAAGCTGGCCAAAGACATCCGTGCCAATGGCCCGCGCGAACATTACATGCGTGCCCACCTTGGCGCCGACGGCGTCACGATCTTCGACCGGCAGGACAGCGCCTTGCTTACCGTCCTCGCAAACGCCAACTGTCTTGCCGTGCGCCCGATAGACGATCCTGCACGACAGGCTGGTGCAGATATCGAGATCATCCGCCTCTGACCCGGCGACTTTCTTCGTCCAATCAAACTTCCGCCGGAGGCAACCCGTACTTTTGGCACAAACACACCTCAGTTGACACAAAACAAGAACATGCATAGAACATATGCAAAACGTGACAACGGAGCAGCCCTATGTTGACCAAGAAACAGCTCGACCTACTGGAGTTTATCCACAAGCGTGTGCAGCGCGATGGGGTGCCACCCAGCTTTGACGAAATGAAAGAGGCACTCGACCTGCGGTCAAAATCGGGCATCCACCGTCTTATAACGGCTTTGGAAGAACGCGGGTTTATCCGTCGCCTTGCACACCGTGCGCGTGCGTTGGAAATTGTAAAGCTGCCGGATGCGATGCAAAATAAGACAGGATTTAGGCCGCGGGTCATCGACGGCGACAAACCTGACAGCACGCCTGTCACGGCATTGCCAATCGACAATGGTGCTATCGAGTTGCCTATGATGGGCCGGATTGCCGCCGGCGTCCCAATTGAGGCAATTAGTGAGGCGTCACGCAACGTATCTGTGCCTCAGTCCATGGTTGGCGCTGGTGATCACTATGCCCTTGAAGTCAAAGGTGATTCCATGATCGAGGCAGGGATTAACGATGGCGACGTCGTTGTGATCCGCGAAACATCTGTGGCTGACAATGGTGATATTGTTGTCGCCCTCGTTCAGGGACATGAAGCCACATTGAAACGTTTCCGCCGCAACGGTGGGTCAATCGCCTTGGAAGCCGCGAACCCAGCGTACGAAACCCGCGTGTTCCCTGACGATCAGGTCAAGGTTCAAGGCCGTTTAGTGGGTCTGATCCGGACTTATTGATCCAAATGAATTTCGGTAAAAAGGGTCGCATCTGCGGCCCTTTTTCTTTGCGTATTTGACAAGCGTGTCGGGATCGGTAAATCCCCTTGGCGCATGTTCCAAGGACGCTGCCCCGCGAGCTGGTGGGCCGTTTCAATCAAGAGATCGCCGTTTGGCGCCAGATCAAACGCAAGCGCGCCTGTGTTGCGCAATCGTGCGATATCATAAACGGCACAAGGCCTGCAGACATCATCTACTTGATTGCTGATCAAGATGTCAGCGCCATTGCAGCCGACCAGCCCCGCAAGCGCAGTCTTGCCGGACACTTGCAGAACGTGCCACTCGCCAATCTGGGCTTGCGTCATGCGTTGGCCTAGCACCAACCCCTCTCGTGCTGCGGCGTCTGCCTGCGGCACCGGTTGCCCATCATTCTCCAGCCAAATCCCCGCAACAAAGCCACTGCCTGTCGCCTTTGATAGAATGCGGCCCTGCGGTCCGGCCAACCCCATCAAGGAGCCATTGTCGGCGACAAGCAACGCTGGGCGTTCGGTTTGCTGCCAAAGGATGAATGCGCAAGTCGCGACGCCAATACCAGCGAACCTGCCGCGGCCCGACACAAGGATCAGCCACAAAAGCCCAAACGACAGTACAGGCAACACATGCCATTCAGGGGCCCAAACATGACCAACAGCACCCTCACGGGCAGATACAGTTGCGGCCACGAACAGTATCCACCGTAAGCCCATTTCCATTAGCCACAGCCCCACCTCCCACAGACCAAAAGGCGCGAGGCACACCGCCAGAACGGCGGCGGGCATGACTAGTGCGCCCATCAACGGCACGCTCAACACATTCGCCATCAGGCCAAAATGCGCGATCTGATTGAAATGCGCAGCAGCAAAAGGTGCCGTGGCAAGCCCTGCGATGAAAGATGACAGCACGACAGACAGAACCGGACGGGACCACCGCGGCAGGCTCGAAAGATCAAACTGCCGCAAGGCGCCAAAGACCACGACAAGCGCCGTGGTCGCCGCAAAAGACATCTGAAATCCCGGTCCGATCAAAGCCTCTGGCTGCCACAGCAGCACGATAATCGCGGCCATTGCCACCGCCCGCAACGTCAGCGCCCGCCGCCCCAGCAACACGGCCACGAACATCACGGCAACCATGATGTAGGCCCGTTCAGTCGACACACTGCCGCCCGACAGCGCCAGATAGAATGCACCCACAATCAGCGCGCAGACTGCAGCAATTTTTTTGGTCGACCACCGCAAAGCCACGCCTGGGATCAGCGCCAGGCCATAGCGGACAACGGCAAAGATGAACCCGGTCAGCAATCCCATATGCAAACCAGAAATCGCCAGCAGATGCGCCAAGTTCGATTTGCGCAGATCTGTCAGTGTGTCCTGCCCGATCGCGGAACGATCCCCAGTCATAATGGCAGCGGCGAACGCGCCGGTCTCGCCCGGCATGGCCTCTTGCACAGCACCCGAGATCGACATGCGCAAAGCCATCAGTCGAGTCCCAAGGCTGGCGGCGTCGGGAACGTTCAGCCGCAAGACCGGTGTGCGCGTGTACCCCACGGCTCCCAACTCCAAAAACCATGCATGGCGTTGGAAATCAAAGCCCCCGGGCTCTGCCGGACCTGCGGGCGGAGAGAGATGGCCGGTCAGGATCAGCCGATCTCCGGGTGTGAATACCTTTAAGGGTTGTGCGCCATGCAATGACACGCGCACGCGCTTTGGCGTACGATCCGGTGCCATGCGTGCCAAAACGACGTGCTCAAGCGTCAATCGCACCGCATC
>Ga0316189_10006116_pt1 | contig 11504 bp, 10 predicted proteins | sample LowCovwburrow_MG_FD_204930 | JGI IMG/M metagenome (GOLD analysis project Ga0316189, IMG submission 204930) | Coastal sediment microbial communities from Maine, United States - Lowes Cove worm burrow | ecosystem: Environmental > Aquatic > Marine > Coastal > Sediment | place: USA: Maine... | reverse complement strand
GAAAAAAGTGGCCGCACGTTTGACGAAATCAAGGCCGAGCGGGCCGCTGCAACTCCCGCCGGGCGCTTTGGGGATCCGCATGAGTTTGGTGAACTGTGCGCTTTTGTCTGCTCCGAGCAGGCCAGTTACATGACCGGACAAAACCTGTTACTCGATGGTGGCGCCTATCCGGGAACCTACTAAATCATCGATCAGCTGTCCTTTGGACGGTGTTAATCATGACCGGGCATGCTGGAAGGAGCAAGTGCATGAGCGCAGAACTGAATTTCGTTGGGCGCATCCAAACACCTTACCTAACGAAACAAGCGTGTCCGGGGCAGGCGAGAGCTGAAAACGGCACCAGTCAGATTATTGTTGATGAAGAATACGCTTCAGCTCTCGACAACTTGAAGGTTGGTGATCATGTCCAGGTCCTGTATTGGTTTGATCAAGCGGACAGGCATGTACTGAAGACCGTGCCCCGGTGGTCAAAGACAAATGAAGAGCGCGGCATTTTTTCGACCCGCTCCCCGAATCGCCCCAACCCGATTGCCCTCAGCACGGTTGAGATATTCGCAATTGATGGAAATATAATGACTGTGACCGCCATGGATTGCATCGATGGCACCCCGCTGCTGGATATCAAGCCATATTTAAACCAGTTAAAAGCTTAACAATCTGTCTGGCTGTTTGGCTTTCTTCACTATCGCAAACATGAACTTGGCTATGGCTCAGCTTTACCCCATATTGTTCAGCGCTCAGCCTGTACGATGGCGCACATCCGCATCAAAATACCGTCAATATTTCGAGCTCAAACACCAATACCGAGCCCTTCGTTCGAGGTGAGAGCGACCCCCATAAAAGCCAAAATGGAACCGGTCTCGGATTAGCGATAGTAAGATCATTGGTAGATCTCCACGAAGGTGAGTTGAAAATCGAAAGCGATGTTGACAAGGGAACCACTGTTACAGTGACATTACCCTCTTAACGGGCTCGATATAATACCTTTTCCGGGACACCTAAAGTCATTCACTTCGGATAATCATGAGAAGTTTCTATGGGCTGAAATCACGTCCGCTTGATTGCTCTCAAAGGACCTGAAGGTTGGAAAAATTGATTTTGCAGTTTAGGCTATTGGCCAACCCGTCTCCCCCCAAGCAGAAACTTTGTATCGGGGCAGCCTTTCATTCAACCGTTTGTCAGGATGGTATTGATCATCACCGGAGAATGCAGGGTTTTATGGACAGGGCATTTGTCGGCGATTTCCAGAAGCTTGTCGCGTTGCTCTTCTGAAAGGTCGCCACTGAGGGTCATTTCCCGGTCAATATTATCAAGCTTGCTGTTCCCGGTTTCGCTTTCCCCACTGTCGCTGACATGAACTTTGGCGTGACTCAACCTGACCGACACACTCTCAAGCGGCCATCTTTTGCGATTGGCATACATTCGAACCGTCATTGAGGTACAGGCCCCGAGGCCGGCCAACAGAAAATCATAAGGGGTTGGACCAGACTCGCTGCCGCCGACTGAGGGTGGCTCATCCGCTCGCATCACATGAAGTCCGCCGACGGAAACGACCTGGGCGAAAGGACCATCTCCTGTTTCGGCAACGACCACATCGCCTTCTTTTGAATGGCTCCGGTTGTCGGTTAATCTTTGGCTGGAAATATAGCGGTGTGACCACGCCCCGATGGTATCGGCAACGAAGGAAGCATCTTCCGGGTTGCTCAGCAGGTGATCGGCCTGATCGAGCGAAATATAGGATTTGGGGTGTTTGGCGGCGAGGAAAATTTCCGAGGCATTCTCAATCCCGACCGTCTTATCAAGTGGCCCATGAAATACCAGCAGGGCGGCTTTCAATTTAGAGATTTTCTCTTTGAGGGAGCGATTGGCGAGATCATCGATAAATTGTTTCTTGATGGTAAAACTGCGGCCCGCCAAAGTGACCTCGGCCACTCCCTCGGCTTCAATCTTGTCCAGTGAAAGGGCAAAGTTCTCACGCACATGGCCCGGATCAAACGGCGCGCCGATGGTGCAGACGGCTTTCACACTGTCAATCTCGCCCGCAGCCGCGAGAACTGCCGCCCCGCCCAGGCTGTGACCAATCAGGATTGCCGGTGCCTCATGCGTCTCAGTAAGCCAATTTGCCGCCGCCACCAGATCACCTATGTTAGAGCTGAAATTGGTGTTGGCGAAATCGCCGTCACTATGACCAAGGCCGGTAAAATCAAACCTGAGGACGGCAATGCCGTTTTCCATCAGACCCGCCGATATCTTCTTGGCCGCCATGATGTCTTTGGAACAGGTAAAGCAGTGGGCAAACAGTGCGTACGCCATGATTGGGCCAAGCGGCTTGTCGAGGCGGGCCGCCAACATCTCACCCGTCACCCCGGTAAAACTGATTTTCTCACTATTTCCCCACGCCATAACTGTTCTCCTGGATTCTACATGAATTTGATCACGGAAGTGTGGCGGTGAATGCAGGGGCAGGCAAATAACATCTGCTTGATCTCGCTTGTCGGTATCCCGTACACGAGAAATTGAACTCAACATGTGCGAAATTTGTCGTATACAATTCGCCATGTTGATAATTTTCTATAATTTTTCGAATTAAAGTGTGTAAAATGACAGAGTAGTTATCCATTTAGAGAGCTAAACAACAACCTTACTGAAAAAACAGGGAGAATCATGATGGAGCGCAAGCAAGCTAGTGAGTTTAATCAGGAACTTTTGGATCTTTATGACAAATATGCCCACGGGATCATTGAGCGTCGGGAATTTCTCGACCGTGCGGCGAAGTACGCCGTTGGCGGGATGACAGCGGCCATGCTGCTGAAAACCCTGTCTCCAAACTATGCCCTTGCCAATCAGGTTGAGGCCAATGATAACCGGATCAAAGGCGAGATTATTAATTATCCTTCACCTCAGGGTCACGGCAGCGTCAAGGGCTATCTGGTTCGCCCTGCCGGTGGCGGTACGCGGGGTGGCGTTGTTGTGGTTCACGAGAACCGCGGTCTGAACCCTTATATTGAAGATGTGGCCCGCCGCGTTGCAGTTGCTGGATTTACCGCTCTTGCACCGGACGGGTTGACCCCGCTTGGGGGGTATCCTGGCACCGATGATGAAGGCAAGGTGATGCAGAAGAAGCTCGACAAGGACAAGCTTCTGCAAGATTTTGTTGCCGCCTATCATCACCTTCGTGCCGATAGTATGTCGAATGGTAAAGTCGGTGTGGTTGGTTTCTGTTACGGCGGTGGCGTATGTAATGCCATGGCCGTGATGTTGCCGGAACTTGCGGCTTCTGTTCCTTACTATGGAAGGCAGGCCAAGGTGGAAGATGTGCCCGCCATCAAGGCACCACTGTTGTTGCATTATGGTGAACTGGACAAACGGATCAACAAGGGCTGGCCCGATTATGAAGCGGCCCTGAAAGCCAACAACAAAGCCTACACGGCCCACATGTACCCCGGGGTCAATCACGGATTCCACAACGACACAACGCCACGTTACGACAAAGCAGCGGCAGAATTATCGTGGTCAAGAACCATTGATTTCTTCAAGGCCAATCTGTAGGCCCTGATCACAGATTAAGGCCAGGAAAGAGAAAAGGGTTGGGCAATTTGCTCAACCCTTTTTTTATTGTGTCGATTAAACAGTCAAAATCATCTCGACAATCACGCCATCGGAGTATCCGTTACCTCAAAGTTGAATAAGCCCTGATCAAACTTGTTGTACTCTTCATAGCGTAAAAGGTCGTAGAGGTCCTTGCGATGCTGCATTTTGTCGAGAATTGCATTCTGGTCGCCATGCTTGAGAATTGAATTCAGACCTCGGTCAACCTCACCCATCGCGAGACGCAGAGTCGTCACCGGATAGATGACAACGTTGAAACCCAGGTTCTCGAGTTCTGTTTTATTAAGTAAACGGCTTTTCCCAAATTCTGTCATGTTGGCAAGAATGGGCACATCAATCGCAGCGCGGACCGCTTCAAACTCCTTTTCGGACCTCATTGCCTCGGGGAAGATCATGTCAGCCCCCGCATCAATATAGGCTTTCATCCGGTCGATTGACTTATCCAAACCCTCGACTGCGCGGGCGTCTGATCTGGCAATGAGGCAGAAATTGCTGTCCATCTTGGCATCCGAAGCCGCCCGCACGCGCTGGACCATAATTGGAGTGTCGACGATTTCTTTGCCGTCAAGATGCCCGCAGCGCTTAGGCATAACCTGATCTTCAATGTGACAGCCAGCAAGCCCCGCTTCTTCCATCAACCAGACGGAACGGGCTGCGCTCATCGGTTCGCCAAAGCCGGTGTCGATATCGATGATCGCAGGCAGATCGGTAACCCGACTGATCTGCCGCCCTCGGTTGACAAATTCATCCAGTGTCGCAATGCCGATATCCGGCAAACATAGATCCGCAGCAATGACCGCCCCGGAGATATAAACACCATCGAATTCCTTGCGTTCGATCAACTGTGCGCAAAGCGGATTAAATGCACCGGGAAACTGGTGGAGCTTACCATCCGCCAGTTGAGCTTTGAGATCAGCGCGTTTCTCGGCCGGTGTCCTATGGGTAAAGAGCACTAGAATATTCCTTTTGCAGGGTTCTCAACCAAATAATGGTCAGGTGCAACGGGGTTCAGGGCACAAACCTGTTCAGCATTCAAATCCGGCAGCCTTTGCACTAACTCCAGGAAACGAGAGCTTTCGGCTGGGTCCAGAATATCATCGCTTAGGATTTTGAATTTGTTAATGTATTCGGGACGTCCAAATGGACGCTCACCCAGTGGGTGGGCATTGGCAACACCCATTTCGTCTTGCATAACTGTGCCGTCTTCCATGGTAATGACAACACGTGCCCCAAAAGCCTTGTCTGCCGGATCATGCGAGTGATACCGGCGTGTCCACTCAGGGTCTTCAATTGTCGATATTTTATGCCAAAGTCGCACGGTGTCTGGTCGTTGCGCTCGCACAGGCGCATAGCTGTCGACGTGGTGCCAACAACCATCCTGCAGCGCCACGGCAAAGATATACATGATGGAGTGATCAAGCGTTTCGCGCGACGCCTTGGGGTCCATTTTTTGCGGATCACCGGCACCTGTACCAATGACATAATGCGTGTGATGTGAGGTGTGCAGAACAATCGATTTTACCTTATCAAAATCGTCAATTTTTTTGCCCATGTTAAAGGCCAGATCAATCAAAGCCTGGGATTGATATTCGGCGGAATGTTCTTTGGTATAGGTATCCATAATCGTCCGCTTGGCTTCACCGGCCTGCGGCAAGGGCACAACATAGGTTGGCTCGTAAGGTGATTTTCCCTGATCGCGCGCCGTTCGTCCGCTCAGAATAAACGATAGAACTGAATCTTCTCCTTCGTAAATTGGGCTCGGCGCGCCTTCTCCCCGCATGCAACGGTCGACAGCTTCAATTGCCGTTTTCCCGGCGTAGGCGGGCGCAAAGGCTTTCCAGGATGAGATTTCGCCCTTGCGGGATTGCCGCGTGGTGATCGTGCAATGAAGGCTTTGTTGAATGGATTGATAAGCGGTCTCCTTGTCCAGGCTCAGAAGGGTTGAAAGACCCGCAGCAACTGACGGTCCGATGTGGGCAATGTGATCTATCTTGTGTTCATGCAGACAGATGCCCTTGACCAAATTCACCTGAATTTCATAAGCCGTGGTGATGCCACGCAAAAGAGCAGCACCATCCTTACCTGTTTGTTGCGCCACAGCGAGGAGCGGGGGGATGTTATCACCGGGATGTGAATAATCGGCAGCCAGGAACGTATCGTGATAGTCCAATTCGCGCACGGCGGTACCATTCGCCCAAGTCGCCCATTCCGCACAAACAGTTATATCGGCGGGCGCTCCAAACAGTGTTGCTCCCCCCGCACGCTGATGGGCCAGTGCCATTGCCCGTGCAGATTTGATCGGTCCACGGTTTAAGGAGGCAATTGCCACCGACGCATTGTCGATGATCCGATTGATGACCATGTCTTTGACGTCTTCGTCAATGGCAACGGGGTCGGCAGAAACTTCTGCCATTTTCCAGGCTAATTGTTCGGATCGTGGCAACTGATCTTTTGAAGGCGATGCCTGTACATTATGCAGTATCATCAATTGTTCTCTCAATGGGGTTGCTAAGATCAGCGTGTTTGAGCCTGAGCCACCCGAACACGAAAAAGATGAAGGGTAATCCTGTTTAGAGGCGTGTCGTCAATCGGTAACTCTTTGTGGTTTTTTCAGCACACTACGGAAATACATTGGCGCAACGAAGCCTGCAACCGCAGCGATCCACAGGCCAATTGCAATCGGTGTGGAAAACAGAAAAACCCAGTCGCCATCTGACAGTACCATAGCTCGGCGCAGAGAAGTTTCCATATTACCGCCAAGCAGGATGCCCAAAATAACCGGAACAGTCGGGATATCAAGCTTGCGCAGGATATAACCCAGCACGCCAAACCCGACCATCAGGATCAGGTCAAACCAACTGCCGGAAAGTGAATAAATTCCAACAAAAGAAACCATCGTTACACCGGGCAGCAGAATCCATGCCGGTACCTGCAGGACACGGACGAAGATTTTTACCATCGGTACGTTCATCAACAACAACACGAAGTTGGCGATTAACAGCGAAGCGATCAAGCCCCAGACGACTTCAGGTCTGTCGGTGAACAGGGTTGGCCCTGGTGTGATATTCAATGTCATGAGCAAGGCCAACAACACAGCGGTTGTGCCAGAACCCGGAACGCCAAGCGTGAGCATGGGAACCAGGGCACCACCGGCGGCTGCGTTATTTCCGGCTTCAGGGGCGGCAATTCCCTTGGCTACACCCGTTCCAAACCCACCATCTTTGCCGGCGATGGATTTCTCACTCATGTAGGCCATAAAACTGCCAAGAGATGCTCCGGCACCCGGCAAAACGCCTGCAATAAATCCAACAACTGTTGAGCGCAGCATGGTCCAGCGGGTGTGATAAATGTCTTTCCAGGGGATTGTAACTTTATCAACTTTCACGCCGATTGTTGTGTTTTTGCCGTGGCTTTCAATGAAAAAGAATACCTCTGCAATGGCGAACAGGCCAACAATTGCAACAAGGAAGTCAACCCCGTCATATAAATGCAGGTTCCCCCCTGTTAAACGCGGCAGGCCACTTGAATTATCAACACCGATCATGGCGATACCCAAACCGATACAGGAGGCAATCGCGGCTTTTGCCTGATTGTTACTGGCCATACCGCCAAGTGTGCAGAAAGCCAGAAGGTAAAGTGCAAAATATTCCGCAGGTCCGAATTGATAGGCGATCTGTGCTAGCAGGGGGGCCAGTAACATCAAACCGACCGTAGCCAGAAACGCACCCACAAAGGAAGCCACACCGGACAGCACCAGCGCGTCGCCTGCGCGACCCTTTTTCGCCATTGGATAACCATCAAGTGTGGTCATCAGGGCCGGCTCATCGCCTGGAATATTCAACAGGATGGAGCTGATCCGTCCACCATACATCGCCCCGTAGTAAACCGATGTCATCAGCACCAGTGCAGAGGTTGCATCAAGTCCCAGTGTAAAGGTTAGCGGTATCAGGATTGCGACACCATTCGAAGGCCCAAGCCCCGGTAGCGCACCGATGATCGTGCCTAGGAAGCAACCGACAACGGCCAGCATCAGTGTATACGGTGACAGCGCGATTGAGAACCCTAGAGCGAGGTTGGTAAACAAATCCATGATAGCGTAATCCTACCCAAGAAAATCTTTTGGAAACGGGCTCAAACCCAGTCCCAAGGCAAATTTGAAAACGATGAAGAGGCCAACAGAAAGAGCAACGCCAGCAAATATCGCTTGCTTCCATCGGGGTGAAATTTGATAGCTTAAAATTCCTGCTGTTATCGCAGTCGGCACGATAAAACCAAGCGGCCTCAACGCAAAGGCATACCCGATAAGAATAGCCACTGCTATTGCCAAGGCCCCAAAAGTACGGGCTACAGGCCATTCTGGTTCCGGGTCAGGTTTGAATACCATAAACAGGGCACAGATGGCTGCGACGATACCAATCAGGATTGGAAATCCTTTTGGACCGACGGGGTCCGTTAAAAAACTGGTTTGGATCTGCGAGGCGCTCACGATATACGTGAGCGCCAAGAGAGCTGCGACCAGTCCAAAAATCCGGTCGCTGAACATTATTGAATAACTCCGATGTCTTTGCTCATTACACGGATTTCATCAACCACTTGATCAATATATCCTTGGAAATCGTTACCGACTTTGGTGAAAGGAGCTAGACCATTTGCGGCCATTGCAGCTTTCCATTCAGCCGAGTCAGCAACTTTCTGAAGACGAGCTGCCCACATATTGAACGTTGCGTCGGAAACACCTTTGGGAATGTACAATCCACGCCAGTTAACAGCCACCACATCAAAGCCCTGCTCCTTAGCGGTTGGAATACTTTCAAAGCCTGGAACGCGTTGTTCAGTCAGAACGGCGAGAACGCGGATGTCACCAGATTTAAGGAAGCCAACAACTTCAGACATGTCGCCAGTCATGGCCTGAGTGAAGCCACCAATGGTCTGGGTGATCGCATCTGCACCACCGTCAAAGCTAACGTACTTAACTTTTGTGATATCTGTATAACCCGCGCGCTTGAGAATCATCAACGGCTTAATGTGATCGAAACCACCTACGGCTGAACCACCAGCAAAAGCAACAGTAGCGGGCTTGGCTTTAATCGCTGAGACCAAATCACCCAAAGACTTAAAGGGGCTGTTTTTCCCAACAACGATTACACCAGGATCGGCACCAATTGAGCCAACAAAGCGAACCTGACTTGCTGTCATGCCCGCATAAGCATTCTGAGCCAGGCGGGTCGTGGTTGCTGATGAAGCCGCGATGATAAGGTCAGCATCGGTATTGCGTTCTGCAACTACGTGGTTAAAGGCAACTCCGCCACCGGCACCGGCCATATTTGTAACCTGAATAGGTTTATCAACCGCTTTAATGTCATACATGATTTTGCCAATTTGGCGGCAAGTAAAGTCCCAGCCACCACCAGCATTTGCAGGGGCAATGCATTCGGTTGCCGCAGCAGGGCCGATGACACCCAGACTCACGACAGCGCCAAGAGCCAGGGTTTTCAATATTTGTTTAGGCATTCTAGTTTCTCCCTAATGTGTTATAAAATTTGATGTAGTATGGTGCATCTAAACAGATGTTTCTGACACCAACCTGTCGCAGGCGGATTTATGCGTATTTTATTAGTTGAAGACACACCGGATCTGGGAGAGGCGATCCTCCAGCATTTTCAATCCAGCGGGCATGCCCTTGACTGGGTCACGACTGTCAGTGAGGCAAAAGCGGCTATCGCCACTGATTCTGACAATTATGATCTGGTTATTCTGGATATCATGCTCCCCGACGGCACCGGTGCTGATATCCTGAAGGTAAGAAAAAATACCGACCCTGTTTTGCCAATTGTTGTGTTGACGGCCCGCTCTCAGGTTGCCGACCGGGTTCAATTTCTTGATCTGGGGGCCGACGACTACATTACAAAGCCGTTTCACTTTGATGAGCTTGATGCCCGCTGTCGGGCCGTGTTGCGCCGCCATCAGGGAAAGTCCAATAATCTGATAACGTATGGAAAGCTGGAACTTGATGTGGCCGGGAAGACCGTCTGGTGTGTGGGTGAGCAACTGCCCTTAAGAAGTCGGGAACTGCGATTGCTGGAGGCTCTGCTGGTTGCTCCAACATCAATATTAAGCAAATCCCAACTGCTGGAAAAGCTGTACTCACTGGAAGAAGAGCCATCCGAAAATGCCATAGAGGTGTATATTGGGAGGCTGCGCAAAAAGCTGCATGAAACCGGGGTCAGTATTGAAACCGTGAGGGGGCTTGGGTACCGCCTTTCTAACGAATGAGCACTTTGTTGTTCAAGGAAAGCTGGTCCTTACGTCGGCGACTTCTGGTTCAACTGTCGATCGGGTTTGCCATATTGGCCTTTGCCCTCTTTTTGTCCGTACGCTTTGTTGCCAGTTCCTCAGCCAGTCTGACACAGGACACGCTGCTTGGCGCTTCGGCGACGTCAATTTCTCAAGAAATCAGGATTGTAAACGGAAAGCCGTTTGTTGACCTTCCTTACTCAGCCCTGGCGACACTGGGTGTCGCGGGAAATGATCGGGTTTTCTATAGTGTCCGTCATCTGGAGGGGACCTTATTGACCGGGTATGAGGGGTTGATTGAGGATGTCAAACCGAAGGTCGCGACCAAGCCACAATTCCTGACAAGTGAATACCAAGCGGTGGAAATCAGGGCTGCTGTCCTGAACCGCACCTTGTTTCATCAGGGCCAACGCTTTGAGTTGGTTGTGACCGTTGCTCAGACACGAGATGCCTATCATCAACTGACAGATTCAATTGCTTTGTCTGCAGCCGCTGCCGGGGCTGGGTTCTTTGTCATTGCCGGGCTGTTGGGGATGATCGCCATTTCCAATGCTCTGAGTCCTCTGAGAGTGATCGGAGAAGCTTTGGCTAAACGAGAGACCAATGACTTTAGTCCGATTGAGGCTAGTAGCCCGACTGAAGTCAAACCCCTGATCGATGCTCTGAATGCCTTTATTGTCCAGCTCAGAACCACGTTCGAGACGTCTGAGCAGTTCATTCTGGAAGCGGCCCACCGGATCAGGACACCGCTTGCCGCTGTGTCTGCACAAACCGAGCTGGCCCACCGAGCCGCTCGATCGGATGCCATGCGAAAACGGCTAGCGCGCGCCCTCAGATCAGCCCGACAAACCACCCGGGTAACGACTCAGCTACTTAATCAGGCGATGATTACTTACCGCAGCACCCGAGCGCCCATTGAAGAAGTCTCTCTGGAGACAGTCATCAAGGCGGCGATCCATGATCTCGATGCGGCGGCTGACTTGCGTGCGATGGATTTTGACATTGAAATTGAACCTGATCTAACCTTGTTTGGTGATGAAATCGCTTTGACCGAAGCCATTCGTAACTTGGTAGATAATGCGATTAAGTATGGGCCGGAAGGAGGCGATATAATGATCAAGGCTGTTGGATTAACGGTAGACACAATTCAGCTGACCATTGAAGATCAGGGGCCGGGTATCGCCGAGGAAGAAATCGGACATGTCGTTGGCAGGTTCAGCCGGGGCTCCAACGTTGGGCGGATTGTTGGTTCGGGCCTCGGTCTTTCAATTGTCCGTCAGGTGGTCTCTACCCATGGAGGGGATATGTTCCTTGAAAAAGCGGCAGGTGGCGGGTTGAGTGTCAGACTTACCCTACGACGCCATCGTCGATTAAACATGATCGGGACCATCAGATGAAAACTTTATTCTCCCTTGTTGTCTTGACCCTGATGTTATTAGCACCGGGGAAAGGGGTTGCCGAGATCGAAGATAGCCGTTTGTTCGCGGCACGGACTGCCTCCATGAAATCGATGCTACGGATCATTGGCAGTACGGACCTTGCGGCGATGGAGAATGTCATCAATGCCTTTCAGTCGAAATACCAAGGTGTCGCCATTAAAT